>Ga0209345_10003367_pt1 | contig 16568 bp, 8 predicted proteins | sample Cruoilmetagenom7_FD_187294 | JGI IMG/M metagenome (GOLD analysis project Ga0209345, IMG submission 187294) | Oil polluted marine microbial communities from Coal Oil Point, Santa Barbara, California, USA - Sample 7 (SPAdes) (version 2) | ecosystem: Environmental > Aquatic > Marine > Oil seeps ...
CATACTGTGCGCGAAATAGCCGGTTTGGTCTTAGAGGTCGCCAAGGTTGATGCCCCCTTAGATTTCAGCCCTTTGCCCCAGCATGACCCAAAGAGACGGTGCCCGGATATCTCCAAGGCTAAAAACATCCTTGGATGGGGTCCGAAGGTTGATGTTCGTACGGGGCTGTCTCTTGTGGTCAAAGATTTTAAGGCAAGGCTCGCCAAGGGTGAGGCATTAATCAGGGTCTAATGCCGACGGTGGGTGAACTTGTTATCGGCGGACTGAAAATCGAAAGCGTTGATTGATTTTTGCCCGCAATCTCCACGGCAGCATATTCAAAAAACCCAGCCCCAAACGCAGCACAACTGGAAAACTGATCTCGCGCGGCCCTTGTTTCATAGCGTCGGCAATGCGCGCGGCGGCGGCCTCTGGAGAGACCAAACCGGGCAAGGCGCCAATGTGATTTTGGGCCTGCTGGGTGTCGATGTGACCGGGGTGAACAAGGCTGACACCGACGTTATCCAAGGCAAGGTCCTCACGCAGTGCGCGGGCGAAAACAGTAACGCCTGCCTTGCTTGCAGAATATGTCGGGGCATCTGCGTGGGCCGCAAAACTTGCCAAAGAACTGATAAATACAATGTGGCCGTTTTTGCGCAGGCGCATTTTTTCGGCGCATTTCAAGGCAAGAACAATAACGCCAGTGAGGTTCGTGGTGACCAAAGCGGCAGCTTGCATTGGGCTTTCCAGGGTGCCGTCCTCGCCGCGCCCGTCAAATAGGCCCGCATTTAAAATGAGCGTATCGATTGGGCCTGCGGACCATATTGTATCAATCCATTCAATGACTTGGGCGGAGCTCCCCACATCTATTTCGGCCCACTCAACCGTGCTGCCCCTTGATGCCAGACCCTCTGACACTGCGCCAACGTCTGATATATCCCTTGCGCACAGATGAAAATGGACACCATCCGCTGCCAGCTGCAAAGCGAGTGCCTCGCCTAATCCACGTGAGGCTCCCGTGATAACGATGCGCTGTTTCATGGCTGTTCTTGCCGGCATTCATAAAATGTAGACACCTCTATCCCCAGTGCTTTTGCCCGCGCCAAACGCGGCGGATCACAAGCATATAACCCTGCGACGTGTAAATTCACCGCTTCCAGCCGTGCGCACGCATTTTCGACAAACGCCTTTCGACCGCCACGTCCGTAGACCGTGCCGCGCACATGAATGCCATGCGCAATTGCGCGAACAAAGGTTTTCAAAAGCTCAGCGTCCGGTGGCATTGGCTGTCTCCAAAAGTCATCAAGCGGCCCTTGATGCGTTAAACCAGCGCCATCATACACAGCAATACCCATCACCTTTGTCGGCACCTTGTCGTTTAACGCCCGCAACCCCATTGTTGAGTTAATCACAACGCAACCTGAAACCATCTCAAACAAGACGGCCAAATCCCCTCCATCGATGAAATGCACCCGCTCAGCCAACCCTAATGACCGGGCAAGTTCGCGCACCCGGCGCTCCCACTGCTCCAGCCCATTGTCCATGGGGTGAATTTTAAAAATCAGATGCGCATCTTTGGGGGCCGCAGTCTTAAAGCTCGTCATGACCTCCCGAATAAACCCATCTTGATAGCTCGCCGGGGCATTGTGGCGCAATTGGTAGTCATTTTGCATTTGCAATGGGATCAGAAACTTAGGCGCATCAGTCGCTTGCAGCTCGGCGGTTAGACGTTCTGCGTGCCGTGCATTAAATGCGCGACGGAGCATTCGCGGCGCATAGGACACATACTCGCGGAGCACTGGATAGTACCGATCTGGCGCATAATTCGGGGTCAGAATCCATGACAAAAAGGCGTTCGAAAGATGAAAGCTGGTTTCGCAAATGGCCTCAAAAACTGCGGGAATTTCATGGATAGGAGTCATGTCAACAGCAGGCAGCGCTTGCGCCGTTTCACGAAGGGCTGGGCCAATCTGTGGAAAGTGTGAATAAGCCGACTGGCCGCCTTCTTCGAGGATAAGCCAATCTGGCCGAAGGTAGCCGTATTCTAAGGAAACAGGCCGCACACTAAGTTTGCGGGCCACATCCTGAGCAATCCGGTGATATGGGAAGCGGTCTGCGAAATAGACGACATCCGTTGCATTTTGCTCTTTAAAGCGGTGGGTCAGAAAAGTGGGCCACTCTGCCAAAGTGCCGCGAAATGTAATCGTGCCGTGCCCACGCCAAAACAACCAGTCGCCGGGGCAAAAATTGATCCTCAAAACGTCATGCCCGCGCGCAGCCAAGGCTTGGCCAAGATCGCGCAGCACGGGGGACGTTGGTCCCTGCAGAAAAATGAAGCTCCGCCTCGTCTGTGGATCAGGTTTCATTTCAGGCTCAAATTCTGGTGACATGGGTTCTTTTCGTTGCAGGCCTTAGGCGTTGAAGCTAATGAAGACATATTAATCATGAAAAGAGCCTTCGATGCCAGACTTACTTCGCGCGCAATCCACACTGTTTAAGCGGGTGTTCGGGTTTGGGTTTCACCTGTTTGATCTGATTGCATACGAGGTCTTGTACCGTCTTTCGCCCGCAAGAAAGCATTGGTTTTTTAACGGCGGCTACCTGCCCCATGATCCGGATTTTGTAGACCATCCTGAATTCGCTGGAGAAGCGCATTGTGCGATGATGTACCATCAGGCGGGGCACACCCAGATTAAGGGACTTTGTCTAAATCCCAAAGATATTCTGGATATCGGATGTGGCCAAGGCGGTGGGCTGGTTTATCTTTCGCGCCTGTTTCCAAACGCAACCCTCACAGGCACTGAGCGCAGCTTGTCAGCGGTTGCGCTGGCCCGCAAGCGCACGGCCCCCCTTATCAAAGCCGATATCCAAAGAGGAAAAACCACGCGTTTAGCGTTTGAAGCCAATAGCTTTGGTCTACTGATCAGCGTCGGGGCTCCAACGTATTTTGGCTTAACGACCTTCGTTGAGGAAACCGCAAAAGTGCTGCGCCCGGGCGGCGTCGTGTCCCTAAGTGGTGGCTACCGGCAAGGAAGCCATGCGAAAATAGAGGCCGAATTACGCTTGGCGGCTCAGAATTTCGGGCTTGAGTTTGTCAGCTATAAAGACATCACGCCCAACACATTTGCCTCCCTAAAGGCAGACCTTCCAAGACGCGAGATCGAGCTTTCCAAGGTGCCTTGGCCGTTCAGTCTTTATGCGGTGAAATGGGCAGACATGCCGGGAAGCCGCGAATACGAAGAATATGAAACCGGCCTGCGTGCCGATTTCGCAGCCGTGTTGAAAAAGCCCAAGTCCTAAGGCGACTTTCCAAAGGTCTTGAGCCAATTTTCCTTGCTGCGCATTTCTTCCAATTCAACGCGGTAAACACCGCCCATTTCCTTGGACTGCCGTGCATATTTAAGGCAAACTAACGTGGTTTTGAAGAACAGACGCCACAGCAGGCGCAGGTCACTTCGATACAGCGTAAATTCAGAGCCTTCCGGATTACGAGCCGCCAGATAGTCCCGTGATCCGACTGCTGGTGCCTGCGGAATACAGTCGAATTTGAGGGGTTTCCGGCGCGGCATAATCCGAGAGAGATGCAGGGTAATAAACCCCTTCACACTCATCTTGACCATGGCGGGCACCGAGGGATCTAACGGAACCAAAACCCCCGCTTCATTTTCAGGCAAAGCACCAACTGCATAGTTTTTTGGCTCTGGGAAGTGTTTTAGCCACGCGACAAGATCATTGTGCCGCGTCGCGCTATCAACCCCCAGCGCCTCTTTTGGCGGGGTGAGCACATCGGATATCGCCTTGAGAGCCACTTCTGTCGCGCGGTAGCGATGTTGGAACAAGATGCTCAGACAATAGCCAAGCAAATAGAGCGCATCGGGAGGCGCCACCGTATTTGGATGCAAACCCGCAAGTATCAGGCGATTGCGCAGATCGTAATAATGCAGCCAATCGCTTGTCTTGTAGGCAAAGCTTTCGTGCCAGACCACGCAGCCCGGCAAAGGAATTGTCGCCACGCCAGCTTCTTTCATGCGGCAGCCATATTCAATGTCATCACCGCGAATAAAAAGGGGTGGCGGCAGACCGATCGTGCGGATCACATCCGTGGGAATCACGCAAAACCACCACGCATTGTAGTGAATTTCCGGCGTCTCATCAAAAAGCGCGATGCCCTTAGGCTGGTCCATCTCCAACCCGTGCCCAACGGATTCAACATACCAAAGCGGATGCAAACGCCCACCGGCCTCATGCAACCGGGTTGGGTGCTCGATTTCGAGCATCTGACCACCAAGCGCAAGGTTTTCATCACAGTACCCCAAGAAGAGGGCAATCCGGTCGATCACCCTTGGATCAAGCACAATATCATCATCCATCAAGACATGATGCGTTGTTGGGTTTTCTGACGTTATGCTTTCCAAAAGGCTCCGCGTGAAACCACCACAGCCGCCCAGATTGGGCTGCTCCAGAACATTTACAGAATCAAGGTTGGCGTTCTCCAATAAAGCGGTATCCCTAAAGGCAGCGCCCTGATTCACCACCCAAATGGCTTCAATAGCAGGCGTGGTTTCGCGCTGCTGAACGAGGGCATTGAGTGTGAGCGCCAAAAACGGTTCACGGTTGAAGGTACAAAGCCCGATGGAAAGCGACGCGGCACGTCTTGGAGCTGTATCTGTTACCCATTGCAACCCTGTGATATTTACGGCGGCTTTCGCGAACAGAGTGAAGGTCAAACGTACGGTGCCCGTGGGCAACTTCTTTAGCCAAAGAACATGCGGCCCAGCCCCAGTCCACTGGACAATTTCAAGCGGGTCGCAATCTGGAAAATTTGCATAGACAGAAATTGAAACCTTTGCATCCGCGTTAACGTGCAACCCAATCTGCCCGATATTTGCATACGTTTGCCACACATGGGGGAACAACGCATTGAGATAGGTGTTTGTTGACAGCTTATGGTTTGCCAACATGGTCCACGGCAACGCACCGCGGCATGCAGGCGCTGTATCTGCTGTATTAAAATACAGGTTTTCAGGACGACCAAAATCTGGGGCAATCACATTTTGAATTGGATAGGCTTGGGTATCTGGCAAAGATTTAAACCTTATGTACGAAGGCGTCAGGTTTTTTACCCTCCGCAAAGGCTGAAATAATGTGGGCAGAAACATCAAAGGCACGCGCGATCGCCACATCCATATCTAGGTACGCATAGCTGCCCAAACGCCCCGCAAACGTAACCCCGGAGGCCTGATTGGCCAGCGCGACATACCCATCAAGTAGAGTTTGATCATCCAGACGTCGGACCGGATAATAGGGAATATCATCAGGCCCAGCTTCGGTACTGAACTCCCGATAGATCACCGATTTCTTAAATTGACCCGCCTCCCAAGGGGCGAAATACATATGCTCGGTGATCCGCGTAAAAGGCACATCCGCGTCGCAATAATTCAACACAGCCGTGCCTTGATATGGCGCATCCTTCACCTCCACTTCAAACCGCAAAGTCCGGTAGGTTAAGCGCCCGAGTTTATGATCAAAATACCGATCCAATGGCCCCGTATAGACCACGTGATCATAGGGCGTTTCGCCATCATAATGTTCGGCGGATGTGGAAAGGCAAATTTCAATTTCAGGATGCTCAAGAATGGAGCTTACCACTTGGGTGTAGCCTTCACGCGGGATACCTTGAAATTGATGCGCAAAGTAATTGTCATCATACGTAAAGCGCAAAGGCAGGCGTTTGAGGATCGAGGCGGGCAAGCATTTTGGGTCCACGGCCCATTGCTTTAATGTGTAGCCACGAAAGAACGCTTCATATATCTCGCGGCCAACAAACTTGAGTGCCTGCTCTTCAAAGGAGGCCGGCTCTTTAATGTCGGTCTGGGCAAGATTTTGTACAAACGCCTGTGCTTCTTTGGGGGACATGCTAGCGGAAAAAAACTGGTTGATCGTGTGCAGATTGATCGGCATCGAATAGATTTTTCCATCCACTTTTGCGCGCACTTGATGTCGGTAAGGCATCATCTTGCAATGGTCCGTTATAAAGTCCCAAACTTGCTTATTGTCTGTATGGAAAATGTGCGGGCCATAGACATGGAGCATTACGTTGGTCTCTTTGTGACGCTCGGTATGACAATTGCCCGCCACATGATCACGTTCATCAATCACCGTAGCCTTATGCCCCACCTCAACCAACTTTCGTGCGACGACGGCCCCCGTAAACCCTGCGCCTACGACAAGTATATTCTTAGCTTCAAGCATCAAGGCTTTCCTCTTTCAGCCGCTGGGCAAAACTGCCATCCGGCACATGGGTTTTGAACGCGCGTTTGAAAGCGCTATTCCAAATGTGAATAGCCCCTGTTTCCTGCGGCAGTGAGGCGAGAAAAGCCTCATCATTTTCCCCTAATCGATTGATGTCTCGGAAAAAAACGGGATAAAAATGATGGTTTGAGAGGATGTCGCGAAGAATTTTTTGTTTTTTTGCATAATATGTTAACGCGACGGGCCCCACGGTAGCATATGTCACAGCCCCGGGAAAAAACGGTTTGCCCTGCAGCTTTTCCAGCACTTCTTTGCGGGTTTGTTTGGAAATCCATGGCGGCATTTTATAAGGCTTGGAAGTCAGCCTCACGAGGTCAGTTGTTACAGCCGACTTTGGCGGAAGTTTCATAAATGCATTCCCAACAAGATTGCCAAGCCAACCCGCATCCGGGGTCGGGTTTTCAGGCTTTTCCCAAGCCAGGATCATGGGCGCTGAAAGATCGATTTCGCGCAAAAAATACATGTCACTGTCCATCCATACACCGCGTTCAAGCTGTTGAGAACGATACCGAAAAGCGTCGGAAAAGGGGGCTGGCGAGCCAATGAGTTTTGGTTGTTTCACACCGTCATAAAAAAATATTTCATCTTCAGGAATAATGGTTCGCGCATCTTTATGCTGCACACCTTGGGGGACATTTGGAATGTCGCCGTAGCTATAGAGGTGTACTTCATGGCCATGTCTTACGGCCGATTTCAAACAAGAAACCGACACCCAATCAAGCGCCCCAGACATCCACAGAGTTAGAAGGACCACAGGGGTTTCGCGCATATTTTCTCTCCTGAAGGTTTTCATTTTAAAGTCGCCAAGGGGCTGTTGCGTAAGCTTGTTAAAATATTGGCCGTTTGCGCAAGCGCTTGGGAAATTTGCGCTTCGGTGTGCTCACTGGTCAGAAAAAACCGCAAGCGGGCAGCGTCTATTGGGACCCCCGGAAAGGCGATCGGTAGAGCATTTATATTGCGTTCAAGTAACTTCATGCTCAGAGCCACGGCAATGGCGGAACTTCCGACGATCACCGGCACAATAGACGATCCGACACTGGTGCCTGTATCCAGTCCATTAGATGCGGCGCAATCCAAGAAAAACCTGCCACGGGCCTGCAGCCGCGCCACTCTTTCAGGCTCCAACTCCATAATTTCAAGCGAACAAGCGGCTGCGGCGGCCAACGCCGGCGCCAAAGCCACGGAGTAAACGGAACCGGGTGCCTCATACTTGATGATGTCAATGAGCGCGGAATTTCCCGCAACATAGCCCCCCGTAGATCCGAGTGTTTTGCTAAGCGTGCCCATCCATATATCGACCTCAGCCCCCGCAACGCCGTAGACTTCACGCAGACCTTTGCCGGTTGGGCCAATGCAGCCAAGACTATGTGCCTCATCCACCATCAGCCAAAATCCAAAACGCGCTTTAAGGTTTAGCAATCGTAAAAGGTCCGGGATGTCCCCATCCATCGAGTAGTGGCCTTCCACCACAACCAGCGTCGCACGATACTGGCCTGCATTCTCCTCAAGAAGGGCTTCCAAAGCATCCAAATCATTGTGCGTAAAACTGCGGCGCGATGCAACGGAAAGCGTGGCCCCAACCGAAGCACTATTGTGGATATAGGCGTCATAAATGATTAAGTCGCCTTTTTGCGTCATCGTCGAAATGACCGAGACGTTCGTTGCATGCCCCGACACAAAGGTCAGCGCATCATCGACCCCATAGTGAGAGGCCAGCGCCGCTTCCAACGTCCGGTGTATGGGCCGTTGTCCGGAGGTCAGCCGACTGGCCGACGCGGAAATCCCGTAGCGATCAATGGCGGCCTTGGCCGCATTTGCAGGCCTTGGGTCCGCATTGAGACCGAGGTAATCATAGGACGCGAAATTCAAAATCTCTTTGTCGTCAATAATGCTTAACGTGCCTGGACGTCCCTCAATCTGGCGAAACGTCGGATCAGCAATGCCTAATGACGTTGACATCTTGCGCAACTCTTGACGCTCTCTATAGCCCGTTAGCGTCTCAAAGGCGGGGCTGGGTTTACGCTCCTGCTGCGGTTTTGCATCGACAGGTTCTTTGCCACGTATCGCGTCAATGGCACGCGAACGGGCCTCGGCCGAGAGGGTTGGTCTGCGCGACTTCATTGGCTGGGCTCGGCAATCTGGGCCAGCGAAATAACCCCCTTCAATGGGGGCTCATTTGGGGGGAGTGGGACTGTGTCAGGCACGGCGTTCGCCGTCGTGTTACATGTTTTGATATGCGTCACAAAGGCCGTTGCCATGCTTTCTATCGTAAGCCCCTCTCCCAGCATCGGCATTGGAAGATCGTCGCCGAGCGCCTCTTGAACAGCAAGGCCCAATTCAACGCCCATCAGCGAATCCATCCCGTATTCGGCAAGGGGCCGTGTGTGGGAAAGCGAGGCGTCAGACACGCGCAGGATGCTTGCAATCTCCAGCTTCAAAAACTTAATGATCCGTTTTAAAGCCTTCGAATGACTCAGTTCCAATACATCAGCCCGAAGTGAGCCCACATTCTGACGTTGACCGGAAAACAAAGCCCATCGCTGCAGGATCTCGTGAGTGGGATGGCGAAGCACTTTCAATTGGCCCAAGGCATTTGCCCAGCTCATTGGCGTCAGAGTTACGCAGGGTTCAGATACCGGCTGTGCCAACAGGCGGGTCAATGCAGACAAAGCCACGGCCACCGGGAATTTTATTTTTCCCGAAAACTGCACCAACATTTTGGATAACGCTGCATCGCGAGAAACATACCCCACATCCGTGATCGCGCCAAAGCCAACGGCAAGTCCGGGTAAACCCTCAGCAACGCGCCGTTTGATCACCGCCTCTTGGTAAGCGTTCGCAGCCACATAGGCGGTTTGACCAATATTGCCAATGAGCGTCGCCAGAGACGTAAAGACAACAAAGGCCTGTAAATCATCCAAACGGGTCGCTTGGTCAAGATTATCTGTTCCAATAACCTTTGCAGGAAGTACCCGGTCCAAAAAGGCTGCGTCTATGTCTTTAAGGCTTCTGTCTTCAAGCACCATAGCGGCATGATAAACGCTCGCAAGCGGCGCGAGGAGGCGCAACGCGCTCAAAGCCGTATCGAGCCCAGATTTATCGGTGATATCACACTGAATGATGCGCACGTCTGTGCCGGTGCGGCGCATTCTCTCGACACGTTTAATGACGTCAGCATCTGTCGCGCCCGACCGGCTCAAAAGGGCCAAACGGGTGGCGCCCCTTTGCTGTAAAATAGCGGCCCATTCCAGCCCAAGACCACCAAGCCCCCCCGCAATCACATGCCAGCCTTCGGCCTTGGCCATAAAGATCGGGCATTCCTTGGAAGTCGTTTTAGCGATTGCTTGGACGTCAGGCGGTGTAACGATGATCTTGCCAATTTGTCCTGATCGTTGCATCAGACGGAACGCTTTGGCCACATTGGGCCCGTCAAAAACGGTCATTGGCAAGGGGAGATATTGACCATCCTTCACATGCGCCATCACATCCGCCATCACTCTGTGTGCAACGTCTGGCCGATCAGAAAGCAAGCTGTCGATATCAATGCCATGATAGGTTATATTGTCTTTCAAAATACGCAGGCCAACCATCGTATTTGAGTAATAATCTCGTTTCCCAAGCTCTAGGAAGCGCCCATATGGCCGGAGCAATCCAAGACTTGCCTCCATGGCCGGCCCCGCGAGGGAATTCAAAACAACATCCACACCCAGACCATCTGTGAGGTCTCGTACGCGGCTCGCAAAATCCGTATCCCGTGATGACAGGACATGCTCAACTCCAAGCTCGGTCAAAAGGTTTTGCTTCACAGGGCTCCCTGCCGTCGCAATAATCCGCGCCCCAACGCTCTGAGCCACCGCAATCGCGGCAAGCCCCACGCCACCAGCACCGCCGTGGATTAAAACCGTCTCCCCTGCCCCAAGTCGTCCCAAATATAAAAGCGCGTACTGGGCCGTAAAGTACGAAACCGGCAGCGTCGCGGCCTGCTCCAGAGAGATCACTTTTGGCACAGGGCTAACCCAGTTTTTATCTATCACCATATGGCTGCCAAAGGACGATGGTCCAAAAGCGATCACGGTTTCACCAAGGGCCAGCTTGGTCACCCCGGACCCTACGCGCACCACGCGACCGGCACATTCCAAGCCAAGGGTCGGGCCAACAAAACCAGTTTCCAAGGCTTCTTCAGGCAACAAATCTAAGGCCCACATGACGTCCCGATAATTAAGCCCGGTTGCAACGATTTCGATTTCGACCTCGTTTACCTTGAGGGCCGCACGCGGGGCCGGCTGCCACGTCAGCCCATTCAGGCGTCTTGAGTTCAAACATGTGAGCGTCAATGATGTGTCGTTCAATGGCTCATTTGACGCCAGCAGCGGCAGGCCCATTTCGACGCGCAACCCAAAGACGCCTTTGGATGTCAAAACGATTTCAGTTTCATTTGCCGCTGACCGCTCAATAGAACGCAGCATTAGCAAAAGCCGTGTTGCATCGCCAACACCACACGGGTCAATCGCGGTTATTTTGAGATCGGGATATTCGTTCGCAATGGTCCGCAAACTGCACCATAGCGCAAGTTGCCCAGGGTCAGCCAGACCACAGCCATCTTGACCAGAGCCATCATACTGTGCACCGTTGCGAAGAACGACGAACACGGGACGCGCGTTTTGTGCAGCCCTTATGATCAATGTCTTAAGATGCAAAAGGCTGTCCTCAAGGGAGGGTCCCGCATCTGGGGATCGTTTCACCAACAGCGGGGCCATTTCATCCGCAGGCTCAACAACGGTGAGACCGTCATGTGATGTTTGACAAGGGCCATGAAGCGCGTCCCAAACCATGCTCCAAGGGGCGCCTTCTCCATCCAGGTCGGCGTCGTCTTCAGCTTCAAAAGCTGGCAATCTGGCTGCCAAAAGGTCACCGCCCAACGCGCCATCCGGTAGTGTGAAGCGCAGCATTGGCGTCTCGAATAAATCATCAAATTGGTGTTGCAGTCGCGCGATATTCGGCATTTGTCTATGGGGCTCAGTCGCGCATGCCAGCACGGCCATGGTCAGGGCGGGTGTGCTCTGTTTCAACACCAAAAGAATGGCTCCGGCATTCAGCGCCCCTTGGGCCCAAGCCTTCATATCTGCCGTTTCAAAAACCAAAGGGTTCACGATTGCAATCGCATCGAACCCCCGCGCGTCTTCCCAAGCCATCGACATAAATTCCGATTGGGTTGACTGCCCCTCATGTGATTGTGGCCGGATCTCAACCAGCTCCAACCCTGGATGAGCCACAGTCATCAGGTGCAACACGGCCAAATCCGGACCCACAACGCCGACCCGAACGCAGTTCTCAAACGGCACAGCGGCAACGATGGCATCTAGTCCGGCACTCAGTATCTGAGTTGCGCGCGGATGAATGCCCCCCAAGCCTTTCACGGCCTCACGGTCAAAAAGCAACTCCGGTTCAGGAACTGTGTCTTCTCGAGTGGCCAACACTTCAACCAGGGCGTCGGGTAGGCGCAGCAAGACTGAAAGATCAGCGATAAGATCAGGCCGTTCTTCCAGTAAACTGTGGGCAATATCAGCAGATGCGGGCAGATCACATGTCTCTGTAATGCACCACCGGTTGGTGTCGCTATCAGTGACCGCGAGGCCCAAAGTATTGAGCATTCCCAACAGCGTGTATTCGGCGGGTTGGTCGGGCCTGACAATTGTATAAATGCCATCTTCGTCGGCATGGGCACGCATCACGCTCCAAATTGCTTGGTGCGTTGCGGCCGCAATCAACAACCCGCTATCATCTTCGGCGGCACTCTGTGGCAAAGCATCTGCCAAGGCTATAAGAAATGCCTTTTCGTCCAGTGCAGACCCGCTGGGCAAAATTGGACGCGCGGTGACATGATAGGCGTGTTGATCAAACTCAATGGGGGCCCGCAAGAATGAAGCTTGCAGGCGCAAACCCTGAAAAGAAACGACTGGTTTGCCATCCCGACCATAGCCAGTGACATCCACAAGCATTGATTTAGTGCCCCATTTGCGAATCTGCAGTCGCCCGGAAACCAACGCCTCGCCGGGGGCGAAGACCTGTATACGGCCGACACGGATAGGGACGAGCCCTTTGCCATCCCGCTCAAATTCCGACCCTCTGGCAGCCTCAATAAACCCGTGCAGCAAGCAGTCCATTTGCACAGGATCAAATCCGGTGGCCTCATGACCGCTGTGAAGTCCGATACCATCCGCCAACGTCACTTCGATGGTGTCGTTGTTTAGACGTAGGGCGGCGACCCCTTGAAATGCAGGGCCGTAATCCAAGCCAATTCGGGCGGCATTTTGGTAAATATTGCCCCCCCGGTTTTCGGTGTCCAGTATTGGCAAAGGGGCCGGTGCGCTCGGCGGCGTTGGCGCAGAAGAAAGCACCAAGAAACGCGCTCTCATGTGTTCGCGCAGCGCCCCTTGGCTAAGCCGCGTCCGAGAGTGCAAGGTGATCTGTCCCGTTGTGGCGCTGGCCGTCGTTTGAACCTCAAGCCCTTGGCCACCGGACAAAACGACGGGGGCCGTCAAATCAAAATCGGTAATTTCAACAAAGGCCCCATTCGCAACATTGTGAGCCGCGGCGAACGCCATCTCGGCCATTGCGGTGGCCGGCAAAAGGACTGAATCACCAACTTTATGCTCCCCCAAAACGGGCAGCACATATTCATCCAGATCGCGCCTCCACATGCCGCTGTGTGAGGCAATCGAAGCCCCTAGAAGTGCGTGGTAGGTATCGTCTGTCCCAAGCTGGCGCTGGACCTCTGCGCTGTCGGTCGATCTGAGGTAGGTGTTTTGCCAAGGGTAGCGCGGCAGATCGATTGCAGGGCCATATGGTGCCACAAAACTTTTGGTTTCATCAAAAGCACACCCGCTCAAAATCGCGCGGGCAAAGGCGCGCTCAATCGGGTTACTGCCAGAAGGGTCCGTCTTGGAAAGCGTGTGGGAAACGGTGATATCATCCGCGCCTGCTGTTGCGTTGTCACGAATGTAGTTTGCCAGCACAGGCGTCGCCGCAACTTCAAGGAAGCACTCAAAACCCGCCGCAATTGCGCTCTCGATAGCGGATTGAAACAGAACCGGCTGTCGAAGGTTATCCCACCAATACTCGACCCCCAAATCGCATCCGGCAACTTCAACACCGCGGGTGCAGGAGATATAGCGCACGTCAGCATCTGACGGTACAAACGCCCCCAATGCCGCATAAAGTTGCGCCTCATATGGTTCCAAAAGGACAGAGTGATAGGGGGAATTCATGTCCAACTGTACGCAGGCCATACGATGGGTTTTTTTCACCCATTTCCCAAAGCGTTTCAGCTCTAATTTCGCCCCCGTGAGTGACACACTGCGGGCACTATTGATGGCGGCTATGGCAATTGGAAAATCAGAATCAGCGTGATCGAAACTGGCCAAAAAGGCCTCGGCTTGCTCGGCGCTCGCTTGCAGTGCGGCCATGCCGCCTTTGCCCTCAATATGATTCTGAAAAGAGCTGCGTTGGACGATCAGAAAAACCGCTTGTTCCAGTGAAAGCGCGCCACTTGCGTGAGCCGCAGCAACCTCGCCTCCGCTATGGCCCATCACAGCGGCAGGTTTCAGTCCTTTTTGGGCAAGGGCATCAGTCTGCGCGATTTGATCTGCAAACAACAAGCCCTGGGCAATGTCACCGCTTGAGAACGTCTGGTCATCGCCATCCAGGCCTCCCAAAAGGGACCAACCCGCAATCCGGTTAAATGTTTTATCGATCTGCTTAAAACTGCGCCGATAGGCCGGATCATTGTCTAGAGAAAGCTGGCACATGCCTTTGTATTGGGCACCATTTCCTGAGTAAACGAATACCGTCGGCGCATCTGCACGTCGCGAATCCACTTGCACAACTCTTTGATCCATCTGCCCCTTTGCAAAGGATTGGAGCGCCTGTTTTGCCGTCTCAGGATCAGAGGTCAGAACGGCGAGGCGCTTTTGGTGCAGCCCCCGCGCGGCCCACATTTGATCGACAAGTCCCCCCTCCGAAAAAGCGGCCGGCTGATCAATTTTCTCAGCGTAAAGCCCCGCAAGCGTCTTTAACCCCGCATCGCAAAATGCTGAAGTGACCACCAGACGGTTTTGCCGTTCAGGCCCCGCCTGTTTTTCAACCGCCTTAACCGATTGAACGATGCAATGCGCATTCACACCACCAAAACCGAACGAGCTAACGCCGGCCATAAGCGGCTCTGTCTCCGGCAATTTGAGGGCGTCACGCGCGACCACGAGATTCAGCGCGCTAAAATCTATGTGTGGATTTAGGGTTTTCGCGTGCAGCGAGGCGGGGAGTCTTCGATCCTCAAATGCAACCAAAGTCTTGAGGAGCCCCACAAGACCAGAGGCGGGCTCAAGATGGCCGACGTTTGTTTTGGAGGACCCTATTGGCAGAGGTGCATCGCGATGCTGAGCAATTGCACGGCTCAATGCATGTGCTTCAATCGGGTCCCCGACAAAGGTTCCGGTGCCATGTGCCTCAATGAATGACAGATCATTGAGATCAACCTCAGCCCGCTCATAAAGCTTGGAAAGGAGGTCAAATTGCCCTTCCTCGGCCGGGAGAGCAATGTTCATCGTATGACCGTCTGTATTTATCTCACTGTCAACCAAACGCGCCCGCGCCCGGCGCGGCACTTCGGTTGAACGTTGAAGAACAACAGCCACACAGCCTTCAGCGCGGACATATCCATCAGCAGACCCGGAAAAAGATTGGCACAGACCCGTTAAAGACAGCATGTGCGCCGCCGAAAAGCCGACAAAGCTGCCCGGATTCAACAGAAGATTTACCCCACCAACAATAGCCGTGTCTATGTCTCCTGTCTCCAATGCCTTTCGTGCGGCATCCAATGCGACCAACGAAGACGAGCACGCTGTATCCACGACAAAACTTGGCCCACGTAGATCAAAGGCATGCGAAATCCGGTTCGCGACCAAAGACAGCGTGTTCCCCGTCATAAGGTAGGCATCTACCAAAGATGGATCGCGGCCCAGAATCGAGCCATGATCCATGCTGGACGCCCCAACATAAACCCCGACGCGCTGGCCCGACAGGCTGGCTGGATCGATATGAGCATCTTCCAAGGCCTCAAAAACAACTTGCATCAACATGCGTTGCTGCGGATCCAGCTGTGTGACCTCTCGCGGAGAGAGGTTGAAAGCAGATAAATCAAAGTCCCAGATGTTATCCACGATGCCAGCGGCAAATGTGTAGGATTTACCCTGTGTCCCGGGTTTGGGATGTAAGAAAAGATAGTGATTCCAACGATCCTGCGGCACCGACGTTACCGCACATCTTGCATCCCGCAAAAGTGACCGAAAAGCCCTGACATCTTCTGCGCCTGGTAATCTGCAAGCTTGACCGATCACATAAGTGTATAATTCCAAATTATCAATCTCTTCTTCTTAGGCAATAGCGTTCATTTTGATAATCAAGACGCCGAATACTGGCGACATCTTAAACATTAAATTACCCGCTGGGTACAAGAAACAATCATGAATACTTGGATATTCTATCTAAGGCTTTTGGTCATCTGGAAATTTCACTTGCACTACCTCTATAATACGTCGACGGGAATGGCAGAATACGCTAATTGTCGGTAGAATAATTATATCAGGCTTGCTTAAACTGTCGGTCTTCGCACAGCGATAGGGAGACGAATGCTGCGCCTAACCACCCATATTCGCGTCATATTCGCTTTGGTTCTTCGAGAGGCGCGCGTGCGACATGGCCGCGCTCGTATCGGGTATACATGGGCGATTATCGAGCCGGTTTTGCTGATCTCGACCATGACGTTCTTATTTGGATTGGTCGGCAAGGGCGGCAAAGGCAGCGGCTTTGCGCTCTTTTTTGCCACCGGCGTTTTAGCATTCCAACTTTACCGGAACACCTCCACCTATGTGAGCATGTCGTTTGATCAAAACCGCCCATTGTTTAACTACCCAATGGTCAAACCGATGGATTCGGCCCTTGCGCGAACAGTTCTTGACGGTATGACCCATGCTGCGGTCATCGCTTTGGTTCTTTGTTTTCAGGTTTTCGCACTCGATGCCCCGCCTCCAAACAACATTCCCCTGATGATACTTGCTATGGCACTTTTACTCTCAATGGCCTTTGGAGCAGGTGTTAGCCTCGCGGTCATCCGCCGATTCATGCCTTCTATATCAAATATTTACATGGTTATTATGGGGCCTGCATTTTTCGTTTCTTGCGTTTTCTTTTCGCTTTCCTCAGTGCCAACACTGTATCGA
>Ga0209345_10003368_pt1 | contig 16566 bp, 14 predicted proteins | sample Cruoilmetagenom7_FD_187294 | JGI IMG/M metagenome (GOLD analysis project Ga0209345, IMG submission 187294) | Oil polluted marine microbial communities from Coal Oil Point, Santa Barbara, California, USA - Sample 7 (SPAdes) (version 2) | ecosystem: Environmental > Aquatic > Marine > Oil seeps ...
ACATAGTCTCGCGTCGCCGATGTGGCGCTGGAAGCCCCGTCATCATAAAGCGGACGCACGCCGGAATACGTCCAGACGACATCCTTGGCCGTCAGTTGTCGTTGAAAATAATCGTTGGCTGCGGACAGAAGGTAATCCTGTTCTTGCGGCGTGCAATGCACTTTGCCCGGATCGCCCTGATGATCCTGATCCGTAGTTCCGATCAGGGTGAAATCCTGTTCATAGGGGATCGCAAAGATGATCCGCCCGTCCGATAGCTGAAAGAAATACGGCTGGTCATGGTCGAACAGTTTGCGAGTGACAATGTGACTGCCACGCACAAGGCGAATACCTGTCGATGTGTTTTGCCTCAGTCGCCCTTGTAAAATCTCACTCACCCACGGGCCACCGGCGTTGACGATCCCCCTGCACATCACCGTGCTTGTTTCATCCAAAGCAGTGTCGTGAAGGCTGACACGCCACAGGTTCCCATCCCGCTCGGCGCCGGTGCAGATTGTACCGGTGCGAATATCAGCGCCGTGATCCGCTGCGTCGCGGGCATTCAGCACAACCAGACGTGCATCGTTTACCCAACAATCTGAATATTCAAAGGCCTTTTTGAACTTTGGCTTGAGCGGCTTTCCGACTTTGTTGGTGCGCATATTCAGGGTTCTGGTCGGCGGCAGAATTTTGCGCCCGCCAAGATAGTCGTAAACAAACAAACCCGCGCGCACCAGCCACGCTGGCCGCCGCCCACCAAGGAATGGCATGGTGATCCCAAGGATTTTGCCCAAAGTTGAGGCGTCGGCGGGATAGACCAGATCGGGGTCGTAAGGCAGAACGAAGCGCATAGGCCAGGAAATATGTGGCATTGCCTTCAACAACACTTCCCGCTCACGCAGGGCTTTGCGGACAAGGCCGAATTCAAAATATTCAAGGTATCGCAACCCGCCGTGAAATAGCTTGGTCGAAGCCGAAGAAGTGGCCTGTGCCAGATCATCTTTTTCACACAAGAGAACCGACAATCCCCGACCAGCGGCATCGCGGGCGATACCGCAACCGTTAATTCCACCGCCAATGACGACAAGGTCAAAAACAACATGGTCTTGCGTGGGTTTAGGGGTGGCGACATTCATGGTGTGTTCGCTATCAAAATTTTGGTATTTCTTAAGCTGGCGGCATTGGCAAAACTTTCCGGCGGCTGAATGTCGGTTACAAAATAATCGAGATCGCCAATTTGGCAAATCCGGACCGGCGCGGATTTTTCAAATTTCGTGGAATCGCAAACCAGTATCTTGGTGCGGGCATTTTTCAGGATTGCCCGGGCCACAGAAACTTCACGCGCGTCAAAATCCAGAACCGCCCCGTCACTATCAAGTGCCGATGCCCCGATCACGGCGTAATCGACCTTGTATCGGGAAATGAATTCCACTGCGTCCGCACCAACAATCGCCCCGTCGCTTCGACGCACCGAGCCGCCCACAAGGATAAGCTCTTTGGCTTTGGAACCTATAAAGGCGGTGATGATATTCACATTGTTTGACAACACAACAAGGTCGCTATGCTCGCCCAGAGCATGGGCGACCTGTTCTGTGGTTGTACCAATGTTCAGCGTGATCGAGCAGTCATTCGGAATCAACGACGCGGCGCAGATCCCCAATTGGTCTTTGACATCCATTTGGATCCTGCGGCGATCCTCGTAACCTACATTGGAAACTGACAACAACCGTTTCGCGCCGCCATGTGTTCTGGCCGCAAGCCCGCGGTCACACAGTTGGGCAAGGTCGCGGCGTATCGTCTGAGTCGTCACCGAAAACGATTCTGCGAGGGCTTCAACTTCAACGCGCGCCTCTGATCGGATCTCCGCCAAAATGTTCATTTGTCGTTCGGTTAGTTCCATTTCTACCGTATTTCCTTCGTTTCCGGTTTATTATGCCGGAATTGAAAACAAATTAATCCAATAGTAACAAGATATCTTCTGTTGACTTGCGAAAATGTTCAAGTGAAAATTGCCGCACAGAAATTCAATGCAATAAAAAAATAGGGAGGAGCAAGATGCGTAAGTATCTTTTGTCCGCAACCGCGGCCTTTGCCGTTGTTGTGTCAGCACCCATGGCGGTGGCTGATATGGACGCCGCAAATAGATGGATTGATCAGGAATTCCAGCCATCCACGCTTACCAAAGATCAACAGATTGCAGAGATGGAATGGTTCATAAATGCAGCCAAGCCATTTGCCGGAATGGAGATCAACGTGCTGTCGGAAGGTATTCCGACACATGGTTATGAAAGCGACGTGCTGACCAAGGCGTTCGAGGAAATTACCGGCATCAAGGTCAATCACCAAATCCTAGGCGAGGGCGAAGTGGTTCAGGCTGTACAGACGCAAATGCAGACACAGCGTAACCTTTATGACGCCTATGTTAACGATTCCGATCTGATCGGCACACACTCGCGCCTGCAACTGGCCTATAACCTGACAGACTTTATGGCAGGCGATGCTGCGGATGTGACCAGCCCGACGCTTGATCTGGATGACTTTATGGGCATTCAGTTCACAACCGGGCCTGATGGTGACCTTTATCAGTTGCCCGACCAGCAGTTTGCCAACCTATATTGGTTCCGCAAAGACTGGTTTGACCGCGCCGATCTGAAAGAGCAGTTCAAGGCCAAATACGGCTATGAATTGGGCGTTCCGGTAAACTGGTCTGCCTATGAAGATATCGCCGAGTTCTTTTCAAACGACGTAAAAGAAATCGACGGAACCGCGATCTACGGCCACATGGACTATGGTAAGCGCGCGCCCGATCTGGGCTGGCGCATGACCGATGCCTGGCTTTCGATGGCGGGTGCCGGTTCCAAGGGTGAACCAAACGGAGTTCCGATCGACGAATGGGGCATCCGGATGGAAGCAGGCAGTTGTAACCCGGTCGGCGCAAGCGTCAGCCGTGGGGGTGCTGCCAACGGTCCGGCTGCGGTCTATGCGATCCGCAAGTGGGACGAGTGGCTGCGCGCCTATGCACCTCCGGGGGCTGCCAGCTATGACTTCTATCAGTCGCTTCCGGCGCTAAGCCAGGGCAACGTCGCCCAGCAAATATTCTGGTACACGGCCTTTACCGCCGACATGGTTAAGCCGAAATCAGCGGGCAACAACACCGTGGATGATGCGGGCGCACCCTTGTGGCGCATGGCCCCCTCGCCACATGGCCCTTACTGGGAAGAAGGCCAGAAAGTTGGTTATCAGGACGTTGGTTCGTGGACGATCCTGAAATCGACGCCGCTGGACCGGGCAAAAGCCGCTTGGCTCTATGCGCAATTCGTCACCTCCAAAACTGTGGACGTGAAGAAAAGCCATGTGGGTCTGACGTTCTCGCGTGACAGCACTGTACGCCATGCCTCGTTCACAGAACGGGCGCCAAATCTGGGCGGGCTGGTAGAATTCTACCGCTCTCCTGACCGCGTCGCATGGTCGCCAACAGGCATCAACGTGCCCGATTATCCAAAACTGGCGCAAATTTGGTGGCAGCAGATCGGTGACGTGAACTCTGGTGCGTTCACCCCGCAAGAGGCGATGGACCGTCTGGCAAGCGAAATGGACATCACAATGGCCCGGATGCAGGCAGCAGACGAAGCTGCGAATGTCTACGGTGGCTGTGGTCCGCGTTTGAATGAGGAAAAAGATCCCTCGGCATGGCTGGGTAAGGGCGGCGCGAAAGCGAAACTCTCCAACGAAAAGCCACAGGGCGTGACCGTCAATTATGACGATCTGGTTGCCCGCTGGGCCAAGAACTGATCTTCATTTGATAGAAAAATCGATCGGGGCCTTCAGGCCCCGATCTCTCGCTGCAAAACAAAAGGTCCGAACGGCAAATACTTGCTAAACGGGACAAGCCGGAATTCGGGGAATACGATGGCGCTGGAATTACGACAGGTTTCCAAAAAAATTGGCGCGGAAACGCATATTTTTGAGACATCGCTAAAGCTGGAACCGGGAGGGTTTAATGTTCTTCTGGGCGCGACGAATGCCGGGAAAAGCACGCTCATCAAGATGATGGCGGGGTTGGAAAAACCCACTTCGGGCGAAGTGTGGATGGACGGCAAAAATGTAACTGGCGTATCACCGCAGAAACGCAACATCTCTATGGTGCACCAGTTTTTCATGAACTATCCGCATATGACTGTGTTCGAAAATATCGCCTCGCCGCTGCGGGTCGCCGGTGTTGCTAAATCGGAAATTTCCGGCCGTGTGCAAGAGGCCGCGGACATCCTGCAGTTGGGACCAATGCTCAAACGTATGCCCGAGGAACTGTCCGGCGGGCAACAACAACGAACCGCGCTGGCGCGTGCGATTGTCAAGGAAAGCAAAGCTGTTTTTCTGGACGAGCCGCTGGCAAATCTGGATTATAAACTGCGCGAAGAACTGCGTGACCAACTGCCGGAACTTTTTGCCGGGCGCGGCGCGATTGTGGTTTATGCAACCTCGGAACCGGGCGAGGCTTTGTTATTGGGCGGGCACACCGGACTGATGCATCAGGGCCGCGTTGTGCAGTTTGGAACGACCAAAGACGTGTACGGCAACCCAAGCCTGAAAACTGCGGCAGCGGTGTTTTCCGATCCGCCGATCAATACGACACAGGTCACAAAATCGGGGGTCGATATTCGCCTGAATGATCAGGTGTCATGGTCTGCGACAGGAACCGCGACCGAACTGGCAGATGGGGAATATTCCATGTCCGTTCGCCCGCATTTTGTAACGCCGATGGCAATGCCGGGTGCGGACGTCGAGATTGAAGGGATCGTTGAAATCACTGAGCTCAGCGGGTCCGAAAGCGTTGCACATTTCCGCGTCGATGACGAAATATGGCTGGCCGTTTCTGCGGGTGTTCACCCCTACGACATCGGCCGGCGACAGGTATTCCATCTGGACCCGCGTGAATGCTTTTATTTCGACGCCGCCGGAAATCTTGCGGCGAAGGGGGGGCGGTAATGGCCAAAGTCACCCTGAAGAATCTGCGCCACAGCTATTATCCAAACCCGAAAAATCCGGAAGATTACGCGCTCAAAGAGATTGATCTGGAATGGCAGGACGGTGGGGCCTATGCGCTGCTTGGCCCTTCTGGCTGCGGCAAATCCACGTTGCTCAACATCATATCCGGTTTGCTGAAACCAAGCGAGGGGCAGATCCTGTTTGACGACACCGATGTGACTGAAACCGAGCCGAACGCACGCAATATCGCACAGATTTTCCAGTTTCCGGTGATCTACGACACGATGACAGTCTATAATAATCTTGCATTTCCATTGCGCAATCGAGGTGTAGATGAAACCCGCGTCGATCAGCGTGTAAGAGAAATCGCGAAAATGCTGGAGCTTGATAATATGCTCGACCAGCGTGCATCTGGCCTGACGCCTGACAACAAGCAAAAGATATCGATGGGCCGCGGTTTGGTGCGTGACGATGTAAACGTAATTATGTTCGACGAACCCCTGACGGTGATCGACCCGGCGTTGAAATGGAAACTGCGCTCCAAGCTGAAAGAGCTTCATCACAAGGTTAATGTCACGATGATCTACGTGACCCACGACCAGACAGAAGCACTGACATTCGCCGATCAGGTGGTGGTTATGCAGGAAGGCGAGATCGTGCAGATTGGCACGCCGGTGGAATTGTTCGAGCGCCCGGCCCATACGTTTGTTGGCCATTTTATCGGCTCTCCCGGTATGAACGTTTTGCCTTGTGAAGTGCGGGAAGGTGCGGCCTATTTCGACGGTCAGAAAATTGATCTTGAGGGCGAAATTGGCGATGTAGCTGGTGCCATTACTGAAATTGGAGTGCGGCCGGAATCGGTTTCGATTGCCAGCACCGGGTTGAAAGCAAGTGTGCGCAAAGCGACGAACATCGGGCGCCATACTGTGGTCGAGGCACTCATTGGTGATTTCAAAATCCACGCGGTCAGCGACAACGACGATCTTGAACCGGGTCAAGAGATTCACCTGAAGTTTGATCCGGCCAAAACCCGTGTTTACGCGGATGGATGGATTGCGACCGATCAGGTGGCGACATGAAAACCCAGAACCAAAAAGGTTGGTTTTTTGTCCTTCCAGTGCTGATCCTTGTCGCCTTCAACGCGTTGATCCCTTTGATGACCGTGGTCAATTATTCGGTTCAGGAAACCTTTGGGAACAACTTGTTTTTCTGGCAGGGATTGGATTGGTTCGAGCAGGTTTTGCGCTCAGAAAGGTTCCACGCAGCTCTTGGCAGACAGGCGATGTTTACCGGTATCATTCTGGCCATTGAAATTCCTTTAGGCGTGGCGATTGCGCTGGCGATGCCGCGCAGCGGGCCGTGGGTTTCGGTTTGTCTGGTGTTGATGGCGCTGCCTTTGTTGATCCCGTGGAACGTCGTGGGTGCGATGTGGAATATATTCACGCTGCCCGATATTGGTCTGGCTGGGTACACTTTGAACACGGTTCTGGGCATCGACTATGACATGACCCAAAGCCCGTTTGCGGCGTGGGCGACTATCGTCACGATGGATGTCTGGCACTGGACTTCGTTGGTTGTGCTACTGGCTTATGCCGGGATTATATCTATCCCAGATGCTTATTATCAGGCGGCGAAAATTGATGGCGCCTCTGGTTGGGCCGTGTTTCGCCATATCCAGTTGCCCAAGATGAAACGCGTGCTGACGATTGCGGTTCTTTTGCGGTTTATGGACAGTTTTAACATTTACACCGAACCCTTTGTTTTGACCGGCGGCGGGCCGGGTAATTCGACAACGCTGCTTTCGATTGATCTGGTCAAAACCGCGCTCGGCCAGTTTGACCTTGGCCCGGCGGCGGCAATGTCACTGATCTATTTCGCAGTGACGCTGCTGGTTTCGTGGCTTTTCTACACAATCATGATGAGGGACGAACAATGAAAATTCGCGCCCTCGTACCCACGCTCTACATCCTTTTCCTTATGCTGCCGATCTACTGGCTGATTGCGATGAGCCTGAAGACCACCAACGAGATCCTTGGCGGGTTTTCGCTGTTTCCCCAACAGTGGACTTTCGAAAGCTATCGGGTGATCTTTACCGACCCAAGCTGGTATTGGGGCTATATCAATTCGATCGCCTATGTATCGCTGAACACAGTAATTTCTCTGGTCGCTGCACTTCCGGCGGCTTATGCGTTTTCGCGGTATACGTTTCTGGGCGACAAGCACCTGTTCTTTTGGTTGCTGACCAACCGAATGGCCCCGGCTGCGGTCTTTGCCTTACCGTTTTTTCAGCTCTATTCGTCGGTCGGGATTTTTGACACCTATCTGGCTGTTGCTTTGGCGCATTGCCTGTTCAACATCCCGCTTGCCGTCTGGATTTTGGAAGGTTTCATGTCAGGTGTTCCAAAAGAACTAGACGAGACCGCGTATGTTGATGGTTATTCGTTCCCTGCGTTTTTCGTCAAAATTTTCGTGCCGACAATTAAGGCTGGCATCGGCGTCGCTGCATTCTTTTGTTTCATGTTTTCGTGGGTCGAACTGCTGCTTGCCAAAACGTTGACGGCCGTTGCGGCCAAACCCATCGCCGCCGTGATGACCAAGACATCCTCAAGCGCAGGATTTGAACTGGGCCTTCTGGCGGCGGCGGGTGTGTTGACGATCATTCCCGGCGCAATCGTGATTTATTTTGTCCGAAACTATATCGCAAAGGGCTTCGCCCTGGGGAGAGTGTAATGCTGAGCTGGATGGCATGGACATGGCCCACGGCCTTTGTATTTATCGGAATTTTCAGCGCCATTGCCCTGATGGCGGTACTTGAGGTGCGCAATCCCGGCGGCAACGAACGGGATGGAATACTCGGGTTGACCACCACGCGTGGTGATCGGTTGTTCATAACGCTTCTTGGATCAGCCTATATTTTTCTGGCTTGGCTGGGTATCTTTGGAACGCCGCTTTGGGTGCCACTTGGGCTGGCTATTCTTTGGGGCGGGTTTTGTTTTTGGAAAGTCTGAATGACCAGCAAATATATTCTGGCGATTGATCAGGGCACGACGTCCAGCCGGGCCATCCTGTTTGACAAAAACCTGTCACCGGTATCCACCGGCCAGCAGGAATTCCCGCAACATTTTCCCGCTTCCGGCTGGGTCGAACATGACCCGGAAGATATCTGGGCATCAACCGCAGATGTCTGCCGTGAAGCGATCGAAAAGGCCGATGCAAATCCAGCAGAGATTGTCGCCATCGGCATAACCAACCAACGTGAAACCGTTGTGGTATGGGATCGCGCGACCGGCAAGCCTGTTCACAACGCCATCGTCTGGCAAGATCGCCGCACCTCAGATCAATGCGCGCAACTGAAGGCCGCCGGCCATGAGGACATGGTCACAGAAAAAACCGGCCTGCTGCTGGATCCATATTTTTCCGGCACGAAACTTGCCTGGATACTGGACAATGTCGACGGCGCACGAGCAAAGGCAGAAGCTGGCGAATTGCTGTTTGGCACCATCGACAGTTTTCTGATCTGGCGCCTGAGCGGGGGCGCCTCGCATGTCACGGATGCAACAAATGCGGCCAGAACGCTGCTCTATAATATCCGCGATGGCGTTTGGGATGACGAATTGCTGGCGCTTTTCAACATACCCAAAACGATCCTGCCAAGGGTGCTCGATTGCGCTTCGGATTTTGGCAAGACAACGGCCGATTTATTCGGGCGCGAAATACCAATTCTGGGCGTGGCCGGTGACCAACAGGCTGCCACAGTCGGACAGGCGTGTTTCAAGCCCGGCATGTTGAAATCCACCTATGGCACCGGGTGTTTTGCTCTGCTCAACACTGGTGAACGGCTGGTTAAAAGCAAGAACCGTCTGCTGGGTACCATCGCCTACCAATTGGATGGCAAGCCGACTTATGCGTTGGAAGGTTCGATTTTTGTGGCCGGTGCGGTGGTGCAATGGTTGCGTGACGGGCTGCAAATTATTGGCAATGCATCCGAGACGCAGGCGCTCGCGCAGGGTTCAGACCCTTCCGAAAACGTTATCATTGTTCCTGCTTTTACCGGCTTGGGCGCGCCTTATTGGAACGCGGAATGTCGCGGCGCGATCTATGGGCTGACGCGCAATTCCGGGCGCGCCGAAATGGCGGCCGCTGCCCTTGAAAGCGTTGGTTTCCAGACTCGCGATCTGCTCGAGGCGATGTATGCCGACTGGGATGCATCCGGCGACGCACCCGTATTGCGGGTCGACGGTGGGATGAGCGGCAGCGATTGGACGATGCAATTCCTTGCCGATATTATCGACGGCCCGGTGGACCGGCCCAAGGTGCTGGAAACCACCGCATTGGGGGCCGGGTGGCTGGCCGGGATGCAGGCCGGATTTTATCCGGATCAGAAAGAATTTTCAAAAAGCTGGGCACTTGATCGCCGGTTCGTCCCCGCAATGGACACGGCAGTGCGGGACAGAAAATATGATGCATGGAAAAGAGCGGTAGCTGCCACAATAATGGCGTGAATGCCCCGGTGGATTATGGAAAAGAAATTAAATAACAAGGCGTGGTTTCTGGTTGCTCCGGCACTTATCATGGTGCTGATCGCTGCTGCATTGCCGATGGCTGCGGTTGTGAATTACTCGGTGCAGGACGTGTTCGCCGGTGATCGCTTCGTCTGGGTCGGTACCCGCTGGTTTCAGGAGGTTCTGCGTTCGCCGGATTTCCAGGCTTCGCTTTTTCGCAGTCTTGCATTCTCGGCAATCGTCCTTTCAATCGAGGTTCCCTTGGGTGTCTTCGTGGCCACGCGGATGCCTGATAAGGGGTTGATGTCAAACATCTATATCGTCCTGATGGCTATTCCGCTGCTAACCCCGTGGCTGGTTGTAGGGTTCGTTTGGAAGGTGCTGGTGGACGTTGACGCAGGGCTGCTCGGTGCGTCCTTTGCCGGGCTTGGGCTGAACTATAATCTGGACAATGTGTTTGTGGCTTGGGCGACAATTGTGCTGATGGACGTCTGGCATTGGACCAGCCTGATCGCGCTTTTGTGCTACGCCGGTCTGCAATCCATTCCGTTCGCCCATTATCAGGCCGCCGAGGTTGACGGGGCCAGCGGCTGGGCTGTGTTTCGCTATGTCCAGATCCCGAAAATCAAGCATGTCCTTTTGATCGCTGTGTTGCTGCGTTTCATGGACAGTTTCATGATCTACACCGAGCCATTTTTGGTCACCCGGGGCGGCCCGGTAAAATCGACCACATTCCTGTCGCTCGACCTTGTTCAAACAGCGTCGATCCAGTTTGATCTGGGCGAAGCCGGGGCGATGTCGATCATCTATTTCCTGATAATTCTGTTGGTCTGCTGGTCGCTGTTCAACGTCATGATGCGGCGCAAGGGGTAGGGACATGCGCAATATAGCCATCCCCGGGAAACACCGCGCCTCGATTGTGCCCGTCTTTTACATCATTTTCCTGATGATCCCGATCTATTGGCTGATCAACATGAGCCTTAAGTCTCAGCAGGAAATTCTGGGCACGATGTCCTTGCTGCCAGAAGCGCCAACAATGGCCAATTACATGGTCATATTCTCAGATCCCAGCTGGTATCTGAGCTATCTGAACGCGGCCATCTATGTTTTGATGAACGTGGTCATCTCGGTCACGGTCGCGATCCCTGCTGCCTATGCGTTTTCGCGTTATCATTTTGTCGGCGACCGACACATGTTCTTTTGGTTCCTGGCCAGCCGGATGACACCCCCGGCGGTCCTGTTGGTGCCTTTTGTGCAGGTGTTTTCATCGCTCAACCTGATCGATACCTATACTGCCGTGGCTGTGGCCCATTGCCTTTTCAACGTGCCGATCTCGGTCTGGATACTGGAAGGTTTTATATCTTCGATCCCGCGCGAAATGGATGAGATTGCACAGGTAGACGGCTATTCCCGCCCCGCCTACTTCCTGAAAATATTGCTGCCGCAGATTGCGCCCGGAATTGGTGTCACAGCCTTTTTCTGCTTTATGTTCTCGTGGATTGAACTGCTGTTGGCAAACGGGCTGACAACGGTCGACACCAAACCCATCGGTGCCGTCATGGGGCGGGCGGGTAGCGTGCTGGGTGGTGGTCATATTGGCCTGTTATCAGCGGCGAGCGTCCTGACATTGATCCCCGGCATTGCCATGATAATTCTGGTGCGCCGACATATTGCCCGCGGCTTGTCACTCGGTCAGGTCAAATAGTCTGAGGCAAGCGCCCGCTCAGATTTCACCACACCCCCCAGACAATGAACACGCCAGCGGAAACGAGCATGGTCAGCACCCACAACAATCCGTTCCACTGAAAGACGAGCTTGGCCGGGGCGACATCAAACATTTTGGAAACCACAATGGCGGTGGTCGAAAAAGGCGTTAATTGTGAGGCAAGCGCCCAAGCGGTAAGTATCACGAGGATCAGGGCAATGGGTTCTAACCCGAATGCAAGCGGATTGCCCGCCACGGCAAGCGCGATCGTCGTCGACAGCACCGAATTAACACCTATCATCGCCAAACCAATCATCGAGAAGAATACAATCGCCGCAAAAAGCGCAGGTGCAAGGGAATTGGCGACAATGTAGTCGGCCAGCATTTCGACCGGTAGAATTTCCAACAGGATTGGCCCCATGAAGGCTGCCGATACGATAACGCTGGTTTCAGATACCTGCTGTGGCAGCCGAAAACAGACCATGTTGCGCACCGGGTCCTGAACAAACATTTTCATGTTGAAGCGGCACATCAGCAATAGCCAGATGATCGAAGTGGTTGGAATGATCAAGATCACAGCAATGGCCACGCTGATGCCCAGCAAATTGGAAAAGAACACGATGGATCCAAAGATCAGCACCAGCGTTCCGGCGAGCATCGCGACGCTTTCTGTTGGGAACCCGGTTCGCGCTACATGGATTGGTTCAGAAACTTCCTGCTTGCTGGTCGCCATCCAGACTTCGATAGAAATCACCAAAAAGCTAAGCAACAAAAGCACCAACGAGATTCCGGCACCATACAGCATGACGGTCGAAAGCTGTACGTCCGGATAGAATGTCGCCAGAAAAACCGGTGGAAGCGCAAGTGGGGACCAGACCGATGATGGCGGAAACCCACGCAGCGCGGCAAGCGGTAATTGCTTTCGCTCAAGCGAGTCGGATTTGACCTTGATTTGCTCCGTGGCCTCGCTCGCTTTGGCAATCGAACCGATCATAACAAGGGCACCGATATTCATCATCAAGGCCATCACATTGGTTCCTATGACCAAAAGGAACGACCGGCGGCGAACCGGCTGATTGATCAGAAAATGGCCAATGTTGTGAAGCATTTTTGAGCGCAAAGCTGCTTCCTGCAAAGAAAAGAGCGCAGTCAAAAACGCCTGAAAAAACAAAGCCCGTTTTGCTCCGTCCCAAATTGTTGGGGTGGGGGAATCCAGCAGAAACACCGCGAGGATCCCGCAAAAAGCGGCAATCAAAATGAATACCCGTGCCGTTTTGTTTCCGTTGATCAGCGTGTAAATGACGACGGCCAGAAGAATTCCGACACTTGGCAGTTGAACCCATTCAAGCCCGAACCAGCCACTCAGACCCTGAAATGTCATCAAAGTTATCAAAAGTGCGCCCAGCACGACATTGCTCTTGGGTGCGATTGGCTCGCTGTTTGAACCTGACGTTGCTTGCGCTGAATTAAGGGTGGGGTCAGACGCCTGCACTGGTTGTTGTTTCCTTCAGATGGTCATCACCATTCAATCGCAGAACAATAATGCGTTTGAGTGTCGACAGTCTTGTCGCAATATAGGAGATTTTTTGCAAGGCGCCGCTTGGCTTGGCGGTTGCCAAATGACTGGAAATGGTCGGATCAGGCATATAATTATGGGTCCGACGGCAAAGTTGAAAGTTAGCACCGGCAGTTTCTAAAATATTAATGGAGCAGGGTATGTGCAATCGCCAATGTTTTTATTAGTGTCCTGCGACAGCGAAGATTACGCACGGCAGACGACTGCAGGTTTCCAATTGCGCTGGAATTATAATGAATAGCTACTGATGCGTTCACGTTTTCAAGATTTGGCTGCGGTGTTTGCTATCCGCCCGTTCGCGATTTATCAGGCCGGCCATATTACCATGACGGTTGGCCTGTGGATGCAGCGAATTGCCATCGGTTGGGTCGTCTGGACGCTGACCGGGTCCGAAGCATGGCTGGGCGTCATTGCATTTTCTGAGCTTTTCCCGTCGATTTTTACTGGCATTCTGGGTGGAAGGCTTGCGGATCGCATTCCGACAACGCGGGTGATGTTCTGGGGTCAGATTGCCAGTGTGTTTGTGTCAATGCTGCTCGCGGTTCTGCACTTTTCCGACGCGTTGTCGCTGGGCGCGATTGTTGGGGCGATGGTGTTCTTTGGCGCGATTAACGGGCTGCTTTTACCGGCCCGGCTATCCATGGCTTCTTATCTGGCACCGCCACAATTATTACCCACGGCGCTGGCGGTAAATTCGACCGGGTTTAATCTGTCGCGGCTGGTTGGCCCGGCTATTTCTGCGGGCCTGTTGTTGGTGGCTTCGGCAACATATGTGTTTGCTGTCGCCGCGGTCTGCTTTGGCATTTTTGCCTGTGCGCTGCATGTGATCCGGGATGTGCCGCGGCAATCTCCGGCGCGGCCACCAATGCCAAAGGCTGGCACGCTAGAGGTGTTCCGCAACGTGATGGCCACGCCGATTATATTTGGAGTTATCCTTTTGCAATTCGCGCAGGGGCTCTTGTTGCGACCCGCCAATGAGCTTTTCCCGGCCTTTTCTGAACTGGCATTTGATATGGGCGAAGTTGGCTTGGGCGCGCTGAACGGTGCCCTTGCCGGGGGTGCCATTATCGGGGCATTGGCCCTGTCAAAGGCGCGCGCAACAATGGCTGCTCTGCGCCAGATATTCGTGACGTCTGCGGTATTTGCGCTGTCACTTGTTGCATTTTCTCTGACCCAGAACTTTGGTCTGGCACTGTTTTTTCTGGTTGTTCACGGGGCGGCAATGGCATCTTCCAACATAGCGGCAATGGCGTTCGTCCAAATTCGCACACCGCAGGAAAGACTTGGTCGGGTGCTCAGCCTTTATACGGCGGTTTATCGGGTTGGTCCGGCGCTGGGGGCGTTCCTGTTTGGCATGACGGCCGAGGCGACAAGCCTTGCGATGACGGGTGTTGGTTTTGGCGTCGTGGGATTTGCGGCAACCTGTGCGCTGGCGATTTACATAATGCGGCCTTCTGTAAGCAAAGAACCAGTATAGCGGAAATGATGCCCGGGTGGGTCTGGAACAGAGTCGGCAATTTTCCTAGGATATCTTAAACCAGAACGGAAAACGCATCATGACGGCAATTGTATTTGATCTTGACGGAACCCTGATCGATTCTGCACCCGATTTGCACGCAGCAGCGAACCGGCTGCTGAATGCCGAGGGGTATGGCGGGTTAAGCCTGGCACAGGTGAAATCATTCATCGGAAATGGCGTGCCCGTTTTGGTCGCCAAGGTCGCCAAAGCCGCCGGGATGGACCAATCCCAAGCGTCACTTTCAGCGCTTACGGCCCGGTTCGTGAGCGACTATGATAGCCATTCATCAGACCTGACCACGCTTTATCCCGGCGTCTTGCAGGCATTGTCGGCTTTGCGCGCACGCGACGTTAAGCTGGGGGTTTGCACAAACAAACCAGAAGTGCCGACGCAAAACATCTTGTCCGCCCTTCAACTGGACGAATTTTTTGATGTGGTAGTTGGTGGTGACACACTCCCGGTTCGCAAACCGGATCCGAAACCGCTTTTGGCCGCCTTTGGTTCGCTTGGTGACGGGCGGCGTATTTATGTGGGCGATAGCGAGGTTGACGCAAATACAGCGCGGGCGGCTTCAGTGCCTTTCGGGCTGTTCACCCGCGGATATCGCAAAACCCCTGTCGAGGATTTTGAATGTGCATTTCATTTTGAAAATTTCGAAACACTGGTGGAACAGGTGACCAGCGCCGCAAGCTCTCTTTAGAACCCGCAAAACTGTTTTAAACCGGGATCAGACAGACGCTGCAAGAAGCGCCTGAGAATAAGGATGGGTTGCCTGCATCTTGCGCAGCGCTTCGACATCCATAATTTCGACGATTTCGCCGTCTTTCATCACGGCAAGGCGTTCACACATATGGCCAACAACTGACAGATCATGGGAAACCATCAGGAAAGTGAGTTTATGTTCGCTTCGCAAATCCACCAGCAGGTTCAGGATCTCGGCCTGAACCGATACATCCAGCGCCGAGGTTGGTTCATCCAGCAACAGCACCTCTGGTTCTGGCGCAAGTGCGCGGGCGATCGCGACGCGCTGGCGCTGACCACCAGACAGCTGATGGGGATAGCGGAAACGGAATTTGCCGCCAAGCCCAACATCGTCGAGCAATTTTACCACCCGCGCGTCGACATCCTTGAACCCATGCAGAAAAAGCGTTTCACCCAACACCTGATCGACGGAATGGCGCGGATGAAGGGATGAATAGGGGTCCTGAAACACCATTTGTACGGTCTTGTAGAAAGATCTTTCCCGATGCCCGGTCAGCACCTTGCCATCCAGTTTGATCGACCCGCTCCAAGCCGGAGCAAGCCCGGTAATCGCCCGCAGGATCGTTGATTTGCCCGACCCGCTTTCGCCAACCAGACCAAAACTGTCGCCGCGATCCACGGAAAATGTAGCGCCTTTGACCGCGTCCACCCGGTCGCGGCCATGGCCGAACCAGACGTTTAGGTTTTGGATATCCAACATTGTCATATCCGCGCACTCACGCTTGGGTCCTTCGACCACGACGGGTCACGTTGCAACACTTCCAGCCTGTCGCACGGCGCATCCAGACGGGGCAGCGAATTCAGCAAGCCGCGGGTATAGGGATGGCGCGCATCATGCAGCTTGTCGGCGTCACACACCTCGACAATACGACCCGCATACATAATCAGAACCCGGTCACAAAAATCTGCCACAAGGTTCAGGTCGTGACTGATGAATATCAGCCCCATTCCGCGATCGGTGACCAGCTTGTCCATGATCGAAAGAACCTGCCGCTGCACCGAAACATCCAGCGCCGAGGTCGGCTCATCGGCAATCAGGATTTGCGGGTTAGGGATCAGCATCATCGCAATCATGATTCGCTGCCCCATCCCGCCTGACATTTCATGAGGGTAGGCGCGCATCACTCGTTTGGGGTCGCGGATCGAAACTGCTTCCAGCATTTCGACCGACTTTTGGTAGGCGTTTGATTTACTGGATGCATTATGCATCCGATAGGCTTCAAGAATCTGGTCGCCAATGGTCATCACCGGGTTCAGCGAAAACTTGGGGTCCTGCATGACCATTGAAATGCGTTGTCCGCGCACACTACGCATTTCGCGTTCAGATTTCTTCATCAGATCGTCGCCTTCCAGCGAAATCTGATCGGCGGTGACAATTCCCGGCGGACGGATCAGGCGCAGGATTGCGCGTCCGGTCATCGACTTGCCAGAGCCACTTTCACCGACGATCCCCAGACGTTCCCGCCCCAGTGTAAAGGACACGCCGCGCACCGCATCAAACACGCCGTGACGTGAGGGGAATTTTACCCAGAGGTTT
>Ga0209345_10003369_pt1 | contig 16564 bp, 15 predicted proteins | sample Cruoilmetagenom7_FD_187294 | JGI IMG/M metagenome (GOLD analysis project Ga0209345, IMG submission 187294) | Oil polluted marine microbial communities from Coal Oil Point, Santa Barbara, California, USA - Sample 7 (SPAdes) (version 2) | ecosystem: Environmental > Aquatic > Marine > Oil seeps ...
AGGCCTGCGCCAGATCGACGTGGTCAAGATCGCCCGCGCCGATGGCCCGCCCCTGATCCGCTGCCGTGCGGCCCAGCCAATCCTGCATTCCCGACCCCTCCCGATCCCGCTGTCGCCTGGACGGTAGCGGCAGACAGGCGCATGGACAATCCCATCCGTTCCCCCATATTTGCGCCATGACATATGACAGCGATATCCTGATTGTGGGCGGCGGGTTGAATGGCCCGATGCTTGCCCTTGCCCTGGCCCGGTCCGGCGTGACCTCGACCGTGATCGACGCCCAGCCTGCAGCGACGCTTGCGGCCAAGGGTTTTGACGGGCGGTCCTATGCCCTGGCGCTGGCCTCCGTGCGGCTGTTGCAACGGCTGGGGTTGTGGGACGGGCTGGCAGATGAGGCCCAGCCGATGCTGGAAATCAAGGTCAGCGACGGGCGCGCGGGCGAGGGGCCGCTGTCGCCCTTCCATCTGCATTTCGACCATGCCGAGATCGAGGAAGGCCCCATGGGCCATATGGTCGAAGACCGCCACCTGCGCCGAGCCGTGCTGGAGGCGATTGCGGACAATCCTTTGATTTCAAAGCTGAACGGCGAAACCGTGGTCGCGCAGGACGCAGGGCCGCAGGGGGTCACCGTCACGCTTGCATCGGGTCAGACCCTGACGGGACGTGTTCTTGTGGGGGCCGATGGTCGCCGTTCCGGCACGGCGGAGCGCGCCGGGATCACCCGGACCGGGTGGGACTACGGCCAGACCGCGATGGTCTGCGCCATCGAACATGACCTGCCGCATCACGGGATCGCGCATCAGTTCTTCATGCCGCCGGGGCCGCTGGCCATCCTGCCGCTGAAGGGCAACCGCAGTTCGATCGTATGGTCGGAAACCAATGCCAATGCCGCCGCCTTCAACGCGCTGTCGGATGAGGACTACCTCACCATGCTGCGCCCGCGTTTCGGCGATTTCTTGGGCGATATCCGGCTGGCCGGGGCGAGATATACCTATCCGTTGAACCTGACGCTGGCCAACAGCTTCATCGCGCCGCGCGTGGCGCTGGTGGGTGATGCTGCCCATGGTGTGCATCCCATTGCCGGACAAGGCTTGAACGCGGGCCTGCGCGACATCGCGGCACTGGCGCAGGTACTGTCCGAGGCCCGGCAACGCGGCGAGGATATCGCCTCGGATCTGGTGCTGGAACGGTATCAGCAGTGGCGGCGCTTCGATACGGCAACGCTGGCGCTGGCCACGGATCTGACAAATCGCATTTTCGCCAGCGACAACCCCCTGCTGCGGCTGGGACGGGACATCGGCATGGGTGTGGTCAATGCCATCCCCGGCCTGCGGCGCGGGTTCATCCGCGAAGCGGCGGGCCTGACCGGGGACCTGCCTGCATTGATGCGCGGCTGATCCCCGTCGTCAGTCGCCCAGCTTGGCGTGCACCTCGTCCAGATCAATCTCGCCCACAGGCATCTTGTTGGCGGGGTTTTCGAAATCGTATTTGAACAGCTCGAAATCGCGTTTGTAGATCTCGTAGACCAGATGCATCGACAGGTCGTCGAAGTAATCCTCGACCGGGTGGAGACGCTTGGGACCATGCCCCTCGGACTCGTTGAAACGCGGGATCGTGGCCAGATCGACCTTGTGCGGTGTCTTGATCGCATCAAGCACCTTCTGCATCCCGTCATTGAAGGCTTCGGTCCAGAAGATGCTGTCATAAGTTCCACCGTTCACGATGAAGGTGGAGACATGGCCCGACATGGCCGACCAGTGGATATCGGGCTCCATCGGGCGGCGCCAGCGGATGGTATCGCGCGCGAAGAGCAGGAAACGGCGAAAACTGCGGATCTGGTCGAATTCAGCGGTGCCATCCGGACCGCCCACCTCGACCCCGTATTTCTGGGTCAGTGTCGGCACCAGATTGCCACGGTAGCGCCGCCCGTTGCGCTGAATACCGCAGATCTTGTCGAAGAAGGACGACAGGATTCGCGTATAGGGATTGCGCACGCAGGTGAACGCATAGGAGGCATGGCTCTTGACGTTCGTCTCGATCAGCTTCTGGCTGTCAGGCTGCGCCCACTTGTGCAGGCCAGCGGTGGAATCGTGGATGTCACCGTCGAAAAACTCGCCATGATCCGAATAGAACATGATCTGCCCGATGGTCGAGCAGGCGCATTTCGGCACCACGCGATAGACCACGCTTTCGCTTTCCGTCATCCAGGTGCCCGGAAACCCCATCTGCCCCGCCTCCAAACCAAGCGTCTTTTTTATGCGACGCTATATACCAACTTTGCAAAATCGAAAGAAACCCTGTTTATTCATTCCTTCAGGGTAGATAACACTCTACCCCATATCCTTAACCAGAGGCTTTCGGTTCCCTGAATGGCGAGAATTGCATTCATTCTTCTGTGCCACAAGGACCCCGAGGCGATCATCGCACAGGCGCAACGCCTGACGGCGGTGGGCGACTACATGGCGATCCATTTCGATGGCCGCGCCAGCAACGCGCATTACCGGATGATCCGCGATGCCCTGCGCGACAATCCCAACGTGACCTTCGCGAAACGGCGCATCAAGTGCGGCTGGGGCGAATGGTCCCTGGTGCAGGCCACGCTGGCCGCCGTCCAGGCCGCGGTCGACGCCTTTCCGCGCGCCACGCATTTCTACATGCTGTCCGGCGACTGCATGGCGATCAAATCGGCCGAATACGCACATGATTTTCTGGATTCGGCCGATTCGGATTACATCGAGAGCTTTGATTTCTTCGAAAGCGACTGGATCAAGACCGGCATGAAGGAAGACCGGCTGATCTATCGGCATTTCTTCAATGAACGCAACAACAAGCGCCTTTTCTACGCGGCCTTCAACCTGCAAAAACAGCTGGGCCTGAAGCGCGAGATACCGCATGACATCCAGATCCAGATCGGCAGCCAGTGGTGGTGCCTGCGCCGCCGCACGATCGAACAGATCCTTGATTTCAGCCGTCGCCGCCGGGATGTGATGCGCTTTTTCAGCACCACATGGATCCCGGATGAGACGTTCTTCCAGACCCTTGTCCGCCATCTGATCCCCGAGTCCGAGATCAACTGCCGCACCCTGACCTTCCTGATGTTCTCGGACTACGGGATGCCGGTGACTTTCTACAACGATCATTACGATCTGCTGCTGAGCCAGGATTTCCTGTTCGCGCGCAAGATCAGCCCCGGCGCGACGCAGCTGAAAGCGCGGCTGGGCGATCTCTATGCGGCCGAAGGCGTGCGGTTCCAGATCTCGAACGAGGGGCGCAGCCTCTACAAGTTCCTCGCCGGTCGTGGGCGCATCGGACGCCGCTTTGCCTCGCGCTTCTGGGAAACCGAAAGCACGCTGGGGCGCGAGCGTGAACTGCTGATCCTTGTCTGCAAGAAATGGCATGTGGCCAAGCGGCTGCTCTACCGTATCCGGCAGGTGACCAATGTCCCCGTGATCGAATACCTGTTCAACGAGGAAAGCACCTATCTGCCCGATCTGGGGGGTATCCAGTCCAGCCTCGGCAAACGCACCCGCCACCGTCGTGCGCTGATGCGGATGTTGTTCGACTATTACGAAACCGACCGGCTGATCGTCTGCATGGACCCCGGCAATCTGGACCTGCTGCAGGATTTCTGCGGGGACCGCTCGACCACCCGCCTGCTCGAGGTCGAGTGCCAGTTCTCCGACGACTACCTGATCGGTCATGCCAAGCGCGTGGGACTTGCGGGCGAACAGACGCCGCCAGACACGTTGGCGCGCCTGTTGCCGACGATCCGCAATGACATGACCTTTGAAAGCGACCGCATCCGCGATCAGAATTTCGAGCATCATCACCGCATCCGCGAGATCGACCCGGTGGAGGAGAACACCAAGAAACTGTCGCAGTTTCTTGCCATTCCATCCGACAAGGCGCATGAAATTGCGGCAACCGACTATCTCTTCGCTGACTGAGGTGCCCGATGGCCTATTCCTATGACGACCAGAACGTGTTCGCGAAAATTCTGCGCGGCGAGATTCCCAGCCGCAAGGTTCTGGAAACAGATCACACGCTGGCCTTTCATGACATTTCTGAACAGGCCCCCGTTCATGTGCTGGTGATCCCCAAGGGTCCCTATGTCACCTATGACCATTTCGCGCAGGCCGCCTCTGACGCCGAGATCGTGGATTTCACCCGCGCCATCGGCGAGGTTTGCAAGATCATGGGCGTTCAACCCGGCATGGGTGGTGGCGGGTTCCGCGCCATTTCGAACGCAGGTGACGCCGGCGTGCAGGAAGTGCCCCATCTGCATGTGCATATCCTTGGCGGGCGCGTTCTGGGCCGGATGCTGCAGCGCGCCGATTGAGCGCGCCTCCCGTTTCTTTCGTCTGAAGTATCCCCGCCGGAGGCGAGAGAGCCTCAGGCAGAGCGCGTCAGGTTGAGGAAGACATCCTGCAAGTCCGCCTGTTCCGTCTTGACGTCGCGGATCGACACACCGGCATCGTGCACGGCTTGCAGGACCTGCTCGGCGGTCGTCTGGCCGGTATGATAGCTGATCGCGACTGATCCGTCCGCCCGCGACGTAACCTCCAGCCCCGGCCCCTCGGGCAGACGATCCGTCGGGGTGGCGGGGTGGATGACCATCGTCTTGCGGTCCATCTGGCCCAGAAGCGCCGCTGTGCTGTCGCGGGCCACGACCTCACCTTGGTTGATGATGGCGATCTGGTCGCACATCTCCTCGGCTTCCTCCAGGTAGTGGGTCGTCAGGATGATCGTCATGCCGTCCTGATTGAGCTTGCGGATGTTCTCCCACAGCATCTGGCGCAGTTCGATATCCACGCCTGCGGTCGGTTCATCCAGCACGAGGATATTCGGATGATGCACCAGCGCCTTGCCCAGCAAGAGCCGCCGCCGCATCCCGCCAGACAGGGTGCGGGCATAGGCCTCGGCCTTGTCCTGCAGCCCGATCAGAGCAAGGATCTCGTCGCTGCGCCGCTGCGATTTCGGCACGCCGTAAAGCCCCGCCTGCACCTCGAGTGCAGCGCGCGGTGTGAAGAAAGGATCAAGGTTCAATTCCTGCGGCATCACGCCAATGGCCGCACGCGACTGGCGCGGATTCACATCCTGGTCGAAACCCCAGATCCGCACCTGCCCGGCCGTCTTCACCACCAACCCGGCAAGGATGTTGATCAGCGTGGATTTGCCCGCCCCGTTCGGTCCCAGAAGGCCGAAGACTGACCCTGTGGGCACATCGAGGTCGATCCCCCGCAGCGCCTGTTTTTCCGGCTGACCCTTGGACCCGCCATAGGTTTTCACCAGCCCCCGGATTTCGATCGCATTGCCGCTCATGGTCTACTTGCCCCTGCCCGTCTCAAGATCGGAAACGGACCTAATCCAGTTGACCGGAAAAGGGAATGTCCCGAGATGACGATCGAGGCGCCAGAGACAAAGCTTGTCGATACCTACCGCGTGGCCTGTGACGGGGGCGAAGGCGCCTTGGGTCACCCGCGCGTCTGGCTTCAGATACCGCACGAGCAGGGCTGGGTCGAATGCCCCTATTGCGACTGCAAATACGTGCATCGCGATTTCGAGGGCAAGGTCTGAGCGCTGGCCGGTGTTCTGACTGAACGGTCGGGAGCCTCCGGCGGAGATATTTTGAGCAAGAAGAAGCAGCGGGCCTGACGCCTGCGAAAGGGGCGCGCATGACATTCGGCAAGGGTTGCCACCTGCATCTGATCGACGGCTCGGCCTTCATCTTCCGCGCCTATCACGCACTGCCGCCGCTGACGCGCAAATCGGACGGGCTGCCCATCGGGGCGGTGTCCGGGTTCTGCAACATGCTGCAGCGCTATGTGGAAAACAACAGCGGCGCGGATGCAGCGACCCATGTGGCGGTGATCTTCGACAAGGGCAGCCACACCTTCCGCAACGACATGTATGACCTCTACAAGGCCAATCGCGAGGCCATGCCCGAGGACCTGCGCCCGCAGATCCCTCTGACACGGACCGCCACCGAAGCCTTCAACATCGCCTGCAAGGAGTTGGAGGGGTTCGAGGCCGATGACATCATCGCCACCTTGGCCCATCAGGCCCGCGACGCGGGCGGGCGCGTGACCATCGTCAGTTCCGACAAGGACCTGATGCAACTGGTCGGTGACGGGGTCGAGATGCTGGACCCGATGAAGAACCGCCGCATCGACCGCGAGGGCGTGATCGAGAAATTCGGCGTCGGTCCCGAACATGTCGTGGATGTCCAGGCACTGGCCGGGGATTCCGTGGACAACGTGCCCGGCGCGCCGGGCATCGGGATCAAGACAGCGGCGCTGCTGATCAATGAATTCGGCTCTCTCGAAGCCTTGCTGGACCGGGCAGACGAGATCAAGCAACCCAAGCGCCGCGAGGTTCTGACACAGCACCGCGCACAGATCGAGCTGTCCAAGAAGCTGGTGCAACTGGATTGCGACATGACGCTGGACTTCACGCTGGATGATCTGGAAATCCGCGAGCCCGACCCCGAGAAGCTGCTGGCTTTCCTCGCCGAGATGGAGTTCCGCACGCTGACCAAGCGCATTTCGGCTGCGCTGGGGGTGGACGCGCCTGTGATCAAGGACACTGATCCGGCCGGGGCCGCACCTGTGGGCGACGACACCACTGCGGGCACGGCCCCTGCGGATATCCCCTTCCCCAAGAGCTACGAGCGTGTGTCCGACATGGCCGCGCTGGAGCGCTGGATCGTCCTGATCCGTGATCGCGGCCATGTTGCCGTGGACACCGAGACCACCAGCCTTGACGAGATGCGCGCCGAACTGGTGGGGGTCTCGCTTTGCGTCGAGGCGGGCAGTGCCTGCTATATCCCGCTAGGCCACAAGGCGGGGGCTGCGGATGATCTGTTCGGGTCCGATGCACTGGCCGAGGGGCAGTTGCCCATGGCGGATGTTCTGGCCGCGCTCAAGCCGATCCTGGAGGACGACAGTATCCTCAAGATCGGGCAGAACATGAAATACGATGCCAAGATCTTTGCCCGTCACGGGATCGAGGTGGCCCCCATCGACGACACGATGCTGATGTCCTATGCGCTGAACGCGGGACTGCACGGGCATGGCATGGACGCGCTGTCCGAACGCTATCTGGGGCACGAGCCCATTGCGATCAAGACACTGCTGGGTGGCGGCAAATCGGCGATCACCTTCGACCGCGTCCCGATCGACGAGGCGGTGACCTATGCCGCCGAGGATGCGGACATCACCCTGCGCCTGTGGCAATTGTTCCGTCCACAACTGCACCGCGCCCGCGTGACCACGGTTTACGAGACGCTGGAGCGCCCGTTGGTGCCCGTGCTGGCGCGGATGGAAATGGCCGGTGTTCTGGTGGATCGTGACACGCTCAGCCGCATGTCCAACGCCTTCGCGCAGAAAATGGCGGGGCTGGAAGCGGAAATCCATGAACTGGCAGGCGAGACATTCAACGTCGGTTCACCCAAGCAGTTGGGCGAGATCCTGTTCGACAAGATGGGGTTGGAGGGTGGCAAGAAGGGCAAGACCGGGGCCTATGCCACCGGGGCCGATGTGCTGGAGGATCTGGCCACGATGCACGATCTGCCGGGCCGGGTGCTGGACTGGCGGCAGCTGTCCAAGCTGAAATCCACCTATACCGACGCGTTGCAGGACCATATCAACCCGGAAACAGGCCGGGTGCATACATCATACATGCAGACCGGCGCGAATACCGGGCGCTTGTCATCGACCGATCCGAACTTGCAGAACATCCCCGTGCGCAGCGAGGAAGGCCGCCGCATCCGCGAGGCTTTCGTGGCGCCCAAAGGTCGCGTGCTGGTCAGCCTGGATTACAGCCAGATCGAACTGCGCATTCTGGCGCATATCGCCGGGATCGACGCGCTGAAACAGGCTTTCCGCGAGGGGCAGGACATCCATGCCATGACGGCATCGGAAATGTTCGACGTGCCGATGGACGAGATGACGCCCGACATCCGCCGCCGCGCCAAGGCGATCAACTTCGGCGTGATCTATGGCATTTCCGGCTTTGGTCTGGCGCGCAACCTGCGGATTCCACGGGCCGAGGCGCAGGGTTTCATCGACCGCTATTTCGAGCGCTTCCCCGGTATTCGCGCCTATATGGACGACACCAAGGCCTTTGCACGCGAACATGGCTATGTGCAGACCCTGTTCGGACGCAAGATCCATACGCCGGATATCAACGCCAAGGGGCCGACCGCCGGTTTCGCCCAGCGCGCCGCGATCAACGCACCCATTCAGGGCACCGCCGCCGATATCATCCGCCGCGCGATGATCCGCATGCCCGCCGCGATCAAGGGTCAGCCCGCGACCATGCTGTTGCAGGTCCATGACGAACTGATCTTCGAGGTCGATGAGGGCGCGGCAGACACGCTGATCGACACCGCCCGCGACGTTATGCAATCGGCCTGCGAGCCGGTGGTGAAGCTGGACGTGCCGCTGATCGTTGATGGTGGAACAGGGCATAACTGGGCCGAGGCGCATTGACCCACAGCGCGCGACCCCGCTCCAAGGGATATCGCCATGCCGCATGATCACGAACACCAGCACAGCCTGCCGCAGGATGACGGCAAGGTCGTGGCTGCGGTATCGGTCAATCTGGGCCTGACCATCGTGCAGATCGTGGCCGGGGTCGTGTCGGGCAGTCTGGCGATGGTCGCGGACGCGATCCACAACCTGTCGGACGCCATTTCACTGATAATCGCTCTGGCCGCCCGCAAGATGGCGCGCCGCCCGGCGGATGCATCCATGACCTTCGGCTATGGCCGGATCGAGGTGGTGGCGGCGTTGGTCAATTACACCACGCTGATCGTGATCGCGCTCTGGCTTGTTGCCGAAGGGGTCCAGCGCCTGTTCGACCCGGTCGAGGTGCAGGGCTGGATCGTGGTTGTCGTTGCAACGATCGCGCTGGTGGTCGATCTGGTGACGGCGCTGCTGATCTTCCGCCTCAGCCGCGACAGCATGAACATCCGCGCGGCCTTTCTGCACAATCTGGCCGATGCCATGAGCTCTGTGGCGGTGATATGCGGCGGGGTAGTGATCCTGCTGCTCGACTGGCGGCTGATCGACCCGATCCTGACCCTGTTGATCGCCGGATATATCCTCTGGCACGCGGGTCAGGGCATGGTTCCTGCGATCCGCCTGCTGATGCTGGGCAGCCCTGAGAGCCCCGCTCTGCCCGACCTTGTCGCCGCCCTGCGCGCCATCCCCGGCGTGGCGGACCTGCATCACATGCATCTGTGGCGGATGCAGGAACATGACAGCTCGCTCGAGGCGCATGTCGTTTTGGATGACACCCGTCCGCCGGCCGAGGTCAGGGCCGCGATCAAGGCCCTGCTGCATGACACATTCGCCATCTCGCACAGCACGATCGAGCTGGAAAGCGCGCCCGAGGCTTGCCGCGACGCACCCTTGATCGGTCACTGACACCGCAACATCACGCGCGGCCGGGTCTTGCACTTGGTCGCGTTTTCCCTTCCCCTTGCGGCAAACCTGCCCGAAGGAACCGACCGGATGACCGACACGCCTACCCGCCCCACAGACCAGCAACTGGCCGACAGTCTTGCCCGCGTCCTGACCGTGGAACGGATCGAGGAAGATTTCTATCGCGGGATCGCCACCCCGCAGGGGCGTGGCCGCAGCTTCGGCGGGCAGGTCATCGGACAGGCGCTGATGGCGGCAACGATGACCGTGGATCCTTCGCGCCCCAACCATTCGCTGCATGGCTATTTCATGCGTCCGGGCGATGCGACGCAGCCTGTGCTTTACCGGGTGGAGCGGGACCGCGATGGCGGCAGTTTCGCGACGCGGCGGGTGGTGGCGATCCAGCACGGCAAGCCGATCCTCAACCTCGCAGCCTCTTTTCACGACCCCGAACCGGGGTTGAGCCATCAGGACAGCATGCCGGATGTGCCCGGCCCCGAGGAACTTGAGACGGAAGAGTCCATGGCCGCCCGCATGGGCGATGCCCTGCCCGAACCGTTTCGCAACTGGTTGAAAACACCGCGTCCGGTCGAGATGCGGTCGATCACCCCTCGTCCTCCCTTTGACCGGAGCCCGCGCGACCCGGTGCAGAATATCTGGATCAGGGTGCGTGGCCGCATGTCGGATGATCCGGCGATGCATCGCGCGGCCCTGGCCTTTGCCTCGGATATGGGGCTGCTTGGCACGTCGATGATGCCCCATGGCAAGACCTTCACCGACCCGGACATGCAGTTTGCAAGCCTTGATCACGCGCTGTGGGTCCATGACGAGTTCCGCATGGATGACTGGCTGCTTTACACGATGGACAGCCCGTGGGCCGGTGGCGCGCGCGGATTCAACCGGGGCCGGGTCTTTACCCGCGACGGGCGGTTGGTGGCCAATGTGGCGCAAGAAGGACTTGTGAGGCAGATCACGCCCCGCACCTGATCCCGTATCAGGTCACGCGGGCAGGCGGTTCGACACTTCGATCAGGTTCGCATCGGGATCGCGCAGGTATATCGACAGGATAGGTCCTTCCGCCCCTGTACGGCGCAGGGGACCCTCCTCGACAGCGATGTCCAAGGTCGCCAGATGCGCTTGCCAGGCCTCAAGCGGCGTATCGCTGAGAAAGCACAGATCGGCGGAACCGGCCTGCACATGCCCGGCATGGGGGCGGAACTCTGCGCCCGCCTCATGCAGGTTGATCTTCTGCGCGCCGAAGCGCAGTGCCATGCGCGGCGCGCCTCCGGCTGGCGTGAATCGTTCGGCGCGCATCCCCAGCACCCGCGTATAGAATTCGACCGTCGCAGCCAAATCGGCCACTGTCAGGACCAGATGATCCAGTGCCGTTACCTGTGGTGCCATTTCGCGATTGTTCCCTGTCAGAGCCGCGCCTAATCTGCGCTCATGCAACATGATGCCGCCCAGAACGACAGTCAAACCATCGCCGATGTTATGGACCCCGCACGTGCGGTCGCCCTTCAGATTGCCTTGGGACACAAACCCGCGGTCACGGCGGGCAGCGCCTTGCCGCCCTTTTTCCATCAGCTCTATTTCTGGGACCCGCAGCCCCCTGTGCGTCTGGGCCGGGACGGGCATCCCGCAACAGGGATGGGCCTGATCCCCGATCTGGGACTGCCGCGCCGGATGTGGGCCGGGGGGCGATTGGCGTTCCACGCGCCCCTTGTGGCGGGCACATTTGCGGCGAAAACCAGCACAATCGACAGCGTCACCCGCAAGGAAGGGCGAACAGGCCCCTTGGGTTTCGTCACACTTCGACACGAGATCAGCCAGCATGGGCAGGCTTGCATCACCGAATGGCAGGATCTGGTCTATCGCGAGGACCCTTCGCCCGATGCTGTCGCGCCCTTGCCGCCGCAGGCGCGGACGGACGAGGATGTCTGCCGGACTGTGCATTTCGACAGCACAATGTTGTTCCGCTATTCCGCGCTGACCTTCAACGGGCACCGTATCCACTATGATCTGGACTACGCCCGCGATGTCGAAGGCTATGCCGGGCTGGTCACACACGGCCCGTTGCTGGCGCAGCATCTGATGCTGCTGGCCGAAGAACGCCTCGGCCAGTTGACTCACTTCAGTTTCAGGGCGACCGCGCCGGTGATGCATTTTGAAGCGGCTGACCTGTGCTGGTGCGAAGATGGCACCATGTGGGTGCGTGGACCTGACGGTCGGCAGTGCATGCAGGCGCAGGCCTCCTGACCGTCAGAGGCTTTTCTCGGGCCGGAAACCCGCCGGGATACGGTCAACGCCGTCCAGCACCAGATCAGCCATGACCTCGGCCACCTTGGGGGCCATGCCGAACCCGATCTTGAAGCCACCATTGGCGATGAACTGATCCTTGTGAACGGGATGCACCCCCAAAACGGGCGCACGGCTGCGCGAGCGCGGTCGCACGCCTGCCCAGCGGTCGATCACGGGTGCATCCTGCAGCGCGGGCACGGCCGCGCGGGCACGGGCGATCACCGCATCCAGTTGGTCATCGGTGCTGGCCGGATCGTCATAGTCCCGTTCGCTGGTGGACCCGATGGCGACAGTGCCATCTGCATGAGGCACGATATGGACAGTATCCACGAAAAGCTGTGGCGAGTCGCGCATGTCCAGCGCCAGAAGCGCCGCCTGCCCTTTGACGCCATTGCCGAAACTGCGCGACAGCGCGGCGCTGGCCGCTTCAAGCCCTGCAACGCCGGTGGCGTGGATCACATGACCCTCATGGGCACCATCCGAGACGACCGAAGCCCCGCATGCCCGCAACGCGGCAACAAGTGCAGTACAGACCATGCGAGGGTGTAAGCGGGCCGAAAGCGTATCGCGGATCACCCAGCCCGAAGGACTGTGCGGTGCCCAGTCACCCAGACTGTCGGCGCGCATAACCTCCCACACCGCCTTGCCCCGCCACAGATCGGCGGCGGACAAGCCCCGCGCGCGCGCCAGATCCAGCGACGCCGCATCCGCCACGGGTTGCAAACGACCCAGCCGCGCGTATCCGGTGGACAGGCCCGAGGCCGCCTCGACCCCCGCCCAGAAGTCGGCGGCGAAAAGCAGGCTGTCCAACTGGAACGCTTTTTTCTCATTCCATTGCTCGGGTACATGGGGGGCCAGCGCACCAACGATGCCGCCGCTGCTGCCCGCGCCGGGTCCATGCGGATCAATGACACAGACCCGCGCGCCACGCTGCGCACAGGCCCAGGCAATGGACAGACCGAAGATACCGGCACCCAGAACGGTCACATCCGCCATTGCCATCCGCTGCCATCCTTTGCATTGTCGCCCTGTTTTCAACGCCCTTCCTAAGGGATGACCTCTTGCAAGACCAGTCCGCACAAATCGCATGGCGCGACGGTGATCTGCCCGTCTCGACCCGGTTTGACGATCCCTATTTCTCGCTGCAGGGCGGTCTGGCTGAAACTGCACATGTGTTTCTGCAGGGCAATGACCTGCCTGCGCGTTTCTGCGACGGGTTTCACGTTGCCGAACTGGGTTTCGGCACCGGGCTGAACCTACTGGCCGCGCTGCATCTGTGGCGCGCCACGGGCCAGGCCGGGCAATTGCACTTCACCACGTTCGAGGCCTACCCCATGTCCGCACCCGAGATGCTGCGGGCACAGTCGGCATTTCCCGATCTTTCCCGACTGTCCGAGGAGCTTGCACCCTTTTGGGCGGAAAACCCCGATGGCTTTGCCTTGCCCGACCTGCGATTCACCCTTGTGCGGGGCGATGCGCGCGAGACCCTGCCGCAATGGCAGGGAAAGGCGGACGCCTGGTTCCTTGACGGGTTTTCCCCCGCCAAGAACCCCGAGATGTGGGGCGAGGACCTGCTGCAACAGGTCGGACAACATACGGCCCCGGATGGAACCGCCGCCACCTATACCGCGGCGGGTTTTGTCCGGCGCGGATTGCAAGCCGCAGGATTTGACGTGACCCGACAGCAGGGATACGGCAGCAAGAGACATATGACCGTGGCGCGGAAGGCCCAGACATGACCGAACAGAACACGCGCCTTGGTATCATGCTGATGATCGCAACGACCTTTGTCTTTGCCATGCAGGACGGCATTTCGCGCCACCTTGCGGGGGAATACAACGTCTTCATGGTCATCATGATCCGCTACTGGTTCTTTGCGGCCTTCGTAATGTCCATCGCGGCGCGCAAGGCAGGGGGGCTGCGCGCGGCTGCAAAAACCTCGCAGCCGGTTCTGCAGGCGTTTCGTGCGGTTCTGCTTGTCACGGAGATCTGCGTGATGGTGCTGGCCTTCACCATACTTGGCCTGATCGAAAGCCATGCTGTCTTTACCTGCTACCCGCTGCTGGTCGCGGCCCTGTCCGGGCCGGTTCTCGGCGAGAAGGTGGGCTGGCGGCGGTGGGCTGCTATCGGCGTGGGATTCATCGGCGTCCTGATCATTCTGGAACCGGGCTTTGGCGTCTTCCGGATCGAGGCGATCGTACCACTGATCGCGGCGCTGATGTTCGCACTTTATGGTTTGCTGACCCGCTATGCCGCGCGCAAGGACAGCACGGCGACCAGTTTCTTCTGGACAGGCACGGTGGGATCACTGGCGATGACCAGCGTCGGCATCTGGTTCTGGGAGCCGATGACCGGCCCGGACTGGGGCTGGATGGGGCTGTTGTGCATCACGGGCGCACTGGGACACTGGCTGCTGATCAAATGCTACGAGGTGGCCGAAGCAAGCGCGGTCCAACCCTTCGCCTATCTGCAACTGGTGTTTGTCTCGGTTCTCGGGATCGTGGTCTTTTCCGAGACGATCCGCACCAATGTCGCCATCGGAGCGGGGTTGATTGTGGCAGCGGGGCTTTTCACCCTATGGCGCGAGCGGCAGAACCGTGGCGCCTGACAGCTCGCGGCTGAACGGAACAGGGTGCGGATCACGACCCATGCGGGCGCGGTAGATCGGCATGGATTCCGCAACCCGCATCACATAGTTCCGGGTTTCGCGGAATGGGATATGCTCGATCCAGTCGACGACCTGTTCGGCACTCATGCCGCGGGGATCGCCCTGTTCGCTCATCCAGCGGATCGGGCGGCTTGGCCCCGCGTTGTAGGCGGCTGAGACCAGCACGATATTGCCCCCGAAATCCGCCCCCAGTCGCGCCAGATAGCCGCTGCCCAATTGCGCGTTATAGGCCCAGTCGGACAACACGCGCCCGGCATCGTGGTTCAGCCCAAGATCGCGCGCCACTTCCGCAGCGGTGCCGGGCATCAGCTGCATCAAACCCTGTGCGCCCGCGCCGCTGACCACGCTGGCATCGAACTCGCTTTCACGACGAGCGATGGATTTCGCCAGCTCCATCGGCACCGGCAGGCGCATGTCACGCATCGGGTGCAGCGCATAGTAGGGTCGAGGGAGAACGATCCCCTTGTTCGCCGCCTCCTTGCCGATCATGACGGCCAGATGCGGCTCGTTCAGATCAAGCGCCATCTCTCCCAGTTGCGCCAGCGCGGGGGCATCTAGACCCTCGGCCAGATGGGTGAAGAACTGCTCGGCCAGACGCAACTCGCCCGCGCGCAGCAACAATTGTCCCGCCTGAAACACGGAAGACCCTGCAAAGGCGGCATTGCGCCAGTCCGGCACCACATCGGCCCCGCGCAGTGCCGGATCAGGCGCGATACCGCCCCTCTCGGCAGCCAGAAGCCCATAAAAACTTGTCTGGTGCTGTGCACCTTCGGCATAGGCCTGCGCCGCGCCTTCGGGGTCACCCGCCGCCTCCTGCGCGCGCCCGATCCAATAGCCCGCCCGACCCAGCGAGATCGGCGTGGACACGGCCATCCGCAACCGCTGAAAATGGTCAAGCGCGAGATCGGCATCCTTCATGTAGGTCAGCGCGATATAGCCCGCCAGCCATTCCAGATCGGCATAGTCCGACCCTTCGGTGAGCTGATGGGACGCGGCCAGACGATAGGCCACATCGGTCTTTCCGTCGCGCATCTGCGCCCGTGCGAGATAGCTGCGCCATCCGGCCCAACGCTGTGGTTCACCCAGAGAGGCAGCGGATGTCGACCGCTCGAGCAGCAATTCTATCGCGCCATCGGTAAGACCCTTCTGGATGCGCCAGTTGAAACGGTCATGCGCCAGACCGGGATCGGATTTCAACTCCGCAGGCACCGCGTCGATGAGCGCGTTCACCCCGTCGCGCTGTGCCTTGAGCGCGATCCGCGCATTGGCCAGTGCACGCCGGTCCACCCCTACCAGCGGCAGCATCCTCTCGGCATCACTGTTCAGACCACGCCATAGCGCCATGTCCAGCCGCGCCGCGTGATGCGGGGCCAACTGATTGCCATATCCCGCGAGAAAGGCCTGATGGGTTGGGTCATCAAGGCTCAGGGTGCGCCACGCCTCGACGATCGCGGCATCGGCCAGCGCGCCCTGTCCATTTGCCCGCAGGGCGGCCGCATGGCGTAGAACGCCTGTCCCCGTCTGCGGGGCTTGACCGGCGAAGAACCGCAGGACCTGCGCGTCAGTGGCGGTCTCGAATGCCTCCTCAGAGCGGCGGCGCAGAAGTGCCAGACCGGGCCAGTCGGCGTTACGCTCAAGAAAATTCAGAACCTCGTCCGGCGTACCGCGCCCCGCGCGCAGCCGGTGCCATTCCACAAGCGTCACTGCCTCGGGACCGGCCCGACCCGCCAGTGCCGTGGCATTGTCCCAGTTCCCCGCCCGAACCGCGTCCATGGCCGAGGCCAGTGGCGGCGGCCCATTGGTCTGGGCCTGCGCGCCAGTGGTCAAGAACAGGCCCGCCAGCGTGGCGCTCAGGATCGCTTTTCGCAACATCTCTTGCATTTTCCAGAGGGACAAAGGATAGACAGCGCCAGAGTATATCCCCGAGTCCACGGCTTCAATTCACGTTGGCGACAGGACAGGTCCGGGGTCTTTCCAACGGCGGCACACTGCCGTCATGCATTGCAAAGGAGCGTGTCATGTTCAAGGGGTCCATTCCCGCCCTCATCACGCCGTTCAGGAACGGCGCGCTGGATATCGAGACGCTCAAGAAACTTGTCGAGTGGCACATCGCTGAAGGCTCGCACGGTCTGGTGCCTGTGGGCACCACCGGGGAGAGCCCGACGCT
>Ga0209345_10003370_pt1 | contig 16563 bp, 13 predicted proteins | sample Cruoilmetagenom7_FD_187294 | JGI IMG/M metagenome (GOLD analysis project Ga0209345, IMG submission 187294) | Oil polluted marine microbial communities from Coal Oil Point, Santa Barbara, California, USA - Sample 7 (SPAdes) (version 2) | ecosystem: Environmental > Aquatic > Marine > Oil seeps ...
AGAATATGAATCTGCAGGCTTCCCTTCCCTTTCCAACACCATGAGCCTGGCTCAGATGGGCAGGGTGATTTTTCTGTGGGTGGCTGGGACGGCGTTGATCACCGTTGCCTTCACCCTGCTGGGCCCCATGGATTCTGTGATAGCAAAAGTGGGACTATGGATGGCTTCTGCCTGGCTTATCCTGGCCTTTATACCCATCCTGGGACGATCCCTTTCAAGGTTTAAGCCAGGCAGGTATTTCATGAAGATCAACTATTTCGTACTTCTGGTAGTGGTATTCATGTGCCTGGATAAGCTCCTGCTCGAATTTCTTCACATCTAGCTTAGCGTGGCGGGAATTTCTTAAATACCTTCTGTACGATCTTGTTAATGTCTTTCTCACTGCGAGTATTGGAGTCTTTTATGTTGCTGGTCACCTTACCGGACCAGACCAGCTGCTTCCTCTTGGAGTCAATAATATCAAAGAAAAGTGATCCTTCCGAAAATTCACTCAAATCCATATAGGTTGTTGAAAAACTTGAGCCAAGGTCGTAGGTTTCACCCTGTCCGTAGGAAACATTGGTTTTTGTCTTGCCCTTCATGAGCATGTGCACATGTACATAAATATCCGGATCGGCAGCCCAGTTAATACCGGATTCATTCATTTCTGCAGATATTGCATTAAATAGCCTCCTCTTATTCAGCTGGTTGATTGGAATAGAGTCAGCAGAAGGTGTAAAATTATAGGTTTGGTAACTATTAAAATCTATCGAGGAGTCAAAATCCTGAACAACTTTAAGTCCGCTGCATGAGGCTAAGCCCATAGCCAGTATGGCAAAATATACAGGTAGTATTTTCATGGTTTGCATTTTAATATTCCTGAACTTCTCTTCAGTTATCATACCAGATTCTATGCCCTATACCTTTACATTCAGGTAAAATAGGAATTTTGTATCATCTACAGGAATGATCACGTATTTGGGTTTTGCAATACTTGCCCTTATGATATCTATGACCCCCAGTCCAGACCCTCTGAAAGGGCCTTCTTCCTGTTCCTGAAGTATCAATCTTGACAGTTCTTTCAGATCATAGTCCTCGAGGGATAAAAAATGATCCATCTTTTCTTTCAGGGAGGGCACCTGCTCACACGTTACATAATTGGCCGCACTAATGGTAAAATGGTGATCATGTAAACCAATGGTAAAAAGGCCTTCCCGCTTGTCATTTACGATCAATCCATGGTGCATTACATTCTGAAGCATTTCAACAAGGATATGAAAAAGCGTCTTGTATGCAGAATATTTTGTTTTCTTCACCATCAGGTTCTTTTCAATCATGTTCAACAGGGGAAGGATAGTATGCTGCCTGAAATCTCCCTGATAGGCCAAAATGACACTATTCTTCCGCAGTAACTGGTTCATCTGGATGCTGTGGTCAATATGTAGTCCTTCCTTGCCGAACTCCTGCGATGGTCCATGTGAATCAATGATCATCTGAATATAAAAATACGCCATTAACTCATCGATCTGTTCAAATTCAGTTTGAAGCTTCCTGCCTGATTTCCTGGCCATCTCAATCATGCCCAGTCCTGCGCCTCCCTTAGCCGTAAATGCTTCTCCTCCGAGCACTTTCATATACATCTCCTTCAATTCTTCCTGGCTTTGCATATTGATGTTTTCAATCCTGTCCTGCAGATACCTGATCTTGGATTGCTCGACAAGGTTGCCTGATGCAATGTAAAACTTGTCGTTCGCATTGCGTGTCATAAAATAAGCCGTCTGTTCCTGCAGGTAATGATCGGAGGTAAGTTCCTCGCCATACCTGATAACATTCTGAAAACACTCAGCCATCAGGAAAGAAACTTTCTTTTTAAGAGACATTTGTTCCTTCCCCTTTTTGAAGTGAGATTCAGACAGATCTATCAGGCGAATGGTTATATCGTCCGCAAAATCCCCCCTGTAAAACAGGCTAAGATTATCATCCTCAATAAGCCTGAAAAATTCATGAAAATCTGTCCAATCCATGAAGTGCAGATCTAAATGGCCTAATGGTTATAGACCAGGAATTAAAAATAATTGTTATTCCCGGGAATTCATAAAAAATCAGGGATTTTTCAAATATTCTTTAGACTCAACCACTTCCCTGATCCGTTGCATGCCTGTGAATATATCTTTGAAACTGTTATAAATTGGTGCAATCCCCAGGCGGATATTATCAGGTGTCCGGAAATCCGGTATCACTGTAAGTCTTTTCGCCGGAGGGTTGATCAATGCCCTTGTTATAGCTGCTGCTTCAGGATGCCTGAGAACAATATGGGATCCCCTGCTACCAGGTTCCTTTGGAGAACCCAGTGTGAAATTCAGGTTGGCTGGCCAATCATCAAACATCTCCAAAAGAAATGCAGATTGCCTCATGCTTTTTTCCCGCAGACCAGTAATTCCAGCTTCAAGGTGCAGATCAAGGGCCGGCTCGATGGCTGACATTGACAGGACCGGTGGTGTACCCACCAGGAACCGGTGGATGCCATCTGCCGGTTCATACTGCGTTCCGAATTGAAATGGATCTTTTGATCCTAACCAGCCCCAGATGGGCTGCTGCAATTTTTCCTGAAGATCCTTACGCACATACAAAAACGCCGTAGATCCTGGTCCCCCATTCAGGTACTTATACGTACAACCAATGGCCAGGTCTGCCTGGCAGGCCCTAAGATCCACGGGTACAGAGCCTATGGAATGGCTCAGGTCCCATAATACCATCGCACCTTTGCTGTGAGCCAGAGATGTGATAGCGGACATATCCTGTACAAAGGAACTCTTAAAATAAGTATGGGTAAAGGTCATTAAAGCAGTTTTGCTATCCAGGACAGCCGCTATCGAATCATAATCTATTCCAATGCCATCTTTAGACCGGATCAGATCCAGCTCATATTCTGGTCCCAGCTGATCAATGATCCCTTGCAGAACATATAGATCAGACGGAAAATTTAATTCATCACTGATGATCCTGTACCTGTCTTTCTGGTAAACCATGGCGGCCATAACCAGTTTATAGAGGTTTATAGAAGTTGCATCACAAACCAGCACTTCTCCCTGGCCTGCACCGATAAGGCCGGCAATCTTATCCCCTAACTGGAATGGCAAATCCATCCAGGCTTCATTCCAGCCACGTATCAGGCTTTTTCCCCATTGCCTGGAAATAACCTCATTTATACTAATTGCCGTTTGGGTTGGAAGGCGTCCCAGGGAATTTCCGTCGAGGTAAATAAGTCCGGGCTCAGGTGCATAGAATTGCTCCCTGAATGAAGCCAGGGGATCCTCCCTGTCAAGTTGTTCTGCTTTCGATAATAGATTCGAATCAGCAAACATTCATACCTGTTTATTTCTCCAATATTGAAAGATCATCCAATATAAAGATAAATAGGATATCCAGACAGGCTATTATTGAATTGTTAATAGAAAGCTCCACCTTGTTAATAATCCAGCTGTTAGCATGACAAAAAGGATATTGAAACCACATAATTTTGGCCCTATATAAATTAATCCTTCGTAATGAAAACCTTATCTCTCACCTTAATTTGTGTACTGTTTCTGACAAGCTTCAACCTGGGGGTCAATTCAAAACCCTTCAAAAGGTCTTTTGTTGAAGCCCAGTACCTCTTCCTGACTGAGGATTATGAGGCAGCCCTTAAAACCTACGACAAGTTGCTGGAGTTGGAACCCGGAAACCGGAATATCCAATACCTGATCGGTTTATGCTACCAGAATATCCCGGGGAAAAAGCCGGAATCCATACCTTACTTTGAAGCCTCCATACAATCCATGACGAAAAAATACAAGGATGGTTCATACAGGGAAAAGGAAGCTCCTTATGAGGCCTTGTTTTACCTGGGCAGGGCACATCACCTCAATTTTGATTTCATGGATGCCATCGACTATTATGTCCATTATAAATTTGAGATGGATGGAGATGACTTTGCCAACATTGAATACGTCGACAAACAGATTGAAGCATGTGAACTGGCCGAAGAAATGACCTCCAGTCCACTACAGGTAAAATTTACCAAAATGGAGACAGGAGATAAATTCATTGACAATGCATTATTTGGTGTAAGATCAGCCGACAACAGCACCATGGTTTGTTTGGCAAAAACCGCTGAAGAGAATACCATCATGATGTCCAGGAACCTTCATGGTAGCTGGACCCGCCCATCAGCCATACATAGCCAGCTTGGGAACTACCCGGATTGCCAGATCAGTTCTCTCTCCCATGATGGATCTACCTTGTTGCTTACCCGGGCTGATCCCTTCAATTCCGATCTGTATATCAGTCATTATGATGGCGAGCAATGGTCAACCATGGAGGCATTGCCTAAATATATCAATACGGCATATTATGAATCTTCAGCAAGCCTTTCCAGTGATGGGCAGAAACTATACTTCACAAGCAATAAAAAAGGCGGTTATGGAGCACTCGATATATATGTGTCTGAAATTCAGGAAGATGGAAAATGGAGCAAGCCCAGTAATGCAGGACCGAAACTGAATACCATGTATAATGAGAATACCCCATTTGTAACAGATAACGGGGAATTGCTCTACTTCAGTTCACAGGGACATACTACCATCGGGGGATATGATGTTTTTCTGACCAGCCGACAGCCTGATGGCTCATGGACCCTTCCCAAGAACCTTGGATATCCAATTAATACACCTGACGATGATTTGAACTATATCCCGGAGTACGGTGGAAGGAATGCTTATTTTGCATCTGCAGCCCGCGGTGAAAATGGAGAATCTGGCATCTATACAATGGAATCCCTGGAACTGGGTGAGCCTGGATTCCTGGCAAGCACGAATACCTACACGGTCCTTAACCGTGAGGCAACCCCCCTGGAATCAGAATTATCAGAAAAATCTGAAACAGAGATCCATGGGGTCAATACCGGGGAATTCCTGGTGGTCAAGAACATCATGTTTGAATTTGACAATTTTTTGCTCGACGATGGGGCCATACAGGATGTTGACAGGCTCTGCATGATCATGGAACAGTTTCCCGAACTATCCGTGGAAGTGATAGGGCATGCGGATGCCATGGGAAAGGAAGATTACAACCTTGAACTCTCCAGGAAAAGGGCCAAGACAGTAGCCAATTTTTTAACCGGCAAAGGGATAGCGCAAAACCGCTTCATAGCCAAAGGCGTAGGAGAACAGGAGAACATTGCCATCAATTATAACCCTGACGGAACCGATAATCCGGCAGGGCGTCAACTCAACAGGCACGTTGAAGTGAAATTAATGAATTATGAGGATGAGCGGATCACCGTGGAAGAAATATTCGTTCCCGAACACCTTAGACCAAAGATGGATCTTAATTATTCCGTACTCCTGAGTACAACCGTCCTAAGGGATTATAATATACCGAAGATCCTGAGTCAGGAACTGATCCATGAGATTCAAACAGACAAATCATTTATATACACCTCCGGGCGCTACAATAAAAAGGCTGATGCCCTGGTTCTGGTGAATACAGCTGTTGACAAAGGATTTCCAGGTGCCAAGCTCATAGAAAAGCGTGAACTTGACCGCATTATCCGGACACAAAGTAGCATGCAAGATCTATCGAACAATATCTACACCATTCAGATCATCGCAATGTCAAGTCCCCTGGACATGGATTATTTCATCGCTATTCATGGGATCAAAAGGATTATCGGCAAAGATGGAATATACAGGTACGTGATCGGTGAATTTGAGACACCGGAAGAGGCGCTAACAGCTTTACCGGGTATAAAGATCATCGGCTACCCCGATGCCTTCGTCATGAATATTGCCCGATACAAGGACCTGATAGACGCTAAAGACTTGAGCAAACCTTGATGTTTTGATCCCTATTTTCTCAGGGGATTATTTTCTGATTGGGGATGAAAATTTCTCAAACCAGATCACCCACAGGATAAATACAATCCCATAGATAACATAATCATAGAGGTCATGGTAGTCAACCAGACCAATATAGGTTCCATGTTTCTGTATATGCATAAAAAGCAGCACCAGCCGCAGGATATTGGCAATATTCAGTAAAAGCAGTCCGGATAAAATATAGATCCAGCTTGTCCAGCTATTCTCTCCCATGATGAATACAAGGGAAGCAAACAATAACATTGTGTTAAAACCCAGACAGCTTTTAAGCATGGAGAGAGATCCTTTATCCCCTATCAATACCTGTGAGTCAACCACGGAATCAATATTAAACCACGAGAGAATTTCCTGGGATGACTTGAAAAGGAAATTGACCCAGGGTGTAAATTCAAAACATCCGAGGATAAAATAGCCCAGGATCAGGTATACATAGCTCACAATAACAATGGAGGTAGATTTCTGCTTTATCAGGTCACTGTTTATCCTCATCCGTGAAAGGAACTGCCAGAGAGCAACCCTATGATTCCTGAGCCATACAAACAACAGGGATATATTCATAAGATGGGCTGCTGTTCTGGATATCCTGGTATTGGAATACAGGTCAAAGCCCAGTGCACTTAATTGCGCTTGTATGGCAATGCTTATTGGGGACATCACGAAATTAAGCAGCAGGATGATACCGCTGAATAAAATTTTCTTTTTGAAACTTGTATGGCTTAGCCAGGCAATCAAGAGCAGGAGGGCCATCCACTTTCTCATCAGGGCCCCGCTTCTTACCGTATCATACCCTGTCCCATCAAACATCACAAGGTGATCCTGCACATGCACCCCGGAACCTGCCCAATGAAGATACTTGTTGGCAATTCCCTCCTGGAATAAGAGGTAGGCATTTGTCAATTTGCCGAATAAGTTAATAAGGGGGTCAGCGTCAAAAAAGAGAAGACTTATTGCTATGTATGAAAAAACAAGCGAAAGCACAATGATAAAAGGAATTATCAATGCCTTCCGCTTGATGATATCTCGAAAGTTCAGCGAAATCTAATTATTCCGCGTTCTTTTTCTTCCTGCGGGCTACAAAATAAGCAACACCGGCTGCACCAAGAATACTGAGCAGTCCACCGTCCAGGGGCACTGCTACAGTTCCTCCTCCTCCTCCACCGTCAACAACAGCAAAGGCGTTAATCGATACAAATGCCAGCAACAGAATGATTAGTATAATTTTTGATCTCATGGCCACAAAATTTAAATTATCTGTTTTACCGTTTAACGTAAATTCAATGATTTTGTTTACTGATGTAAAGGTAATTCATAAAACATGTATCCCCCAAGCTGTTAATCAATGAAGAAGGTGTGTTAATCAAAAAATACGGGACAAATACCTATCTTGTGCATCAAAAGTTTAGCATTATGACACAAAAGGATATTCTGGACCTCTTTGCTGCAATCGATAAGTTTGACACAAAAGTCTTTGCAAGTTACCTGGATGAGAAGGCCAGGTTTAAGTTTGCCAATATTCCGGTTATCACTGGAAAGAATAATGTATTTGAATTTGTAGCCGGGTTTTTTCAATCAATAAAAGCCATCAGGCATAAAAACCTGGAAATTTATGAACTGGAAGGGATCCGGTTTGTGATGGGAAATGTGACCTACACCCGTCTGGATGGTTCCACACTCTCAGTGGATTTCTCAAATACCTTCAAGCTGAATGGTAATAAAATCAAAGATTACCTCATTTTTATCGATAATTCAGAACTGTATAAATAAAATAATCCCCCATGAGAGTAAAATTTTCCCTCTTACTGCTGGGTGCCCTGATCACCGGCAGTATTACTGGAAGTGATGTATCTGTGAATGATTGGCTTATCTCCGGCCCATTAAATGTAGATGCCCCCGGGTTCATCAATGGACCAAATATCCAGTCTGAGGAATTCGGTCCCAAGAATATCTTATCAAATTTTTACCTGGATCTGTCTACCCTGCAACCAGCAGATGGGGTGCCATTCTCCTGGAATAACCAGGAAGTACAGAACTGGATGATTAAAAGTATCCCGGAAGGGGAATTCCTGGAAATAAAATCCATCAGGAAAGCAGCGTATCAGATTGCTTATTTTGCCTTTTATATTGAATCGGGAGGGCTGAATAATTATAAAATGGAAGTTGAAAGTCCCCAGATGTATGAAATATTCCTCCAGGGTAAAAAGCTATCTTCCAGCTACGAGCTGGCCGGGAAGGACAGTTCAATTACAGGCAAAGCCAGCCTGGAGCTGGACCGTGGAAAGTTCCTGGTTATTGTGAAGTCATTGTATGCCCGGGGTGATGAGAATAATTGGCGTATCAAAGCCAAGGTGGCGGAGAACCCCATGCTGTCTATCTCACCTGAGGGTGGAATGAATATCCATCACCTCCTGGAGGGAACAAAGCTCGGGAGTGTTTCTATGTCTGCTGACGGATCCCTGGTAATGGTCAATTACAGCAGGATGGACAGAGAGTCAGGAAAAAACAGCAACTGGACAGAGATCAAGGATGTTTCTAATGGCCGTATCATGCAGAGTTTCAGGAAGGCTGAAACAAGAGGATTTAACTGGATGCCCTTGGGAAAAAAACTATATTATATCAAACCGGGTGAGAAAGGATCATCGGTATGGATATTTGACTTTGAGGAGGGAGAAGAGTATCCTGTACTGGAGAATATCGAGGAGCTTAGCGGAACAGAATGGGCCCCGGATGAGCAATTTCTTATCTATACCATCTCTGAGAAACAGAAGGTAGATCCCGGATCCTCATTACGGTACATGGACGAGCTGGGTAACCGCACATTCCCTGACAAATCGATTGGCAACCTTTATAAATATGATGTAGCAAGCAAAGTCAGTTCCCGCTTAACTTATGCGAAATACAGCACCTGGCTTAACGATATCAGCCAGGATGGTAAAAAAATTATTTTCAGCATATCAAGGCCGAGTCCAACATTAAGGCCTTTCAACCAGCAGGACGTATACCTGATGGATCTCAACACGCAAGAAGTGGATACCCTCTGGAAAGATTCCCAATGGAGCGGGACAGCCAGTTTCTCTCCTGACGGGACAAATTTGCTGGTTACCGGGGGACCAGATCTTTTTGGTGAGACGGGCAGGAATATCGGAGATAATCCAATTGCCAATAATTACGATACACAGGCCTATTTATATGACCTTAAAACCGGTAAGGTTGATCCTGTAACGAGGGACTTTAATCCATCGGTTTCCGGTGTCACCTGGCACCCGGGGGATGGCCGTATCTATATTACTACCATAGATGAGATCTACAGGAGACTATATGCCTATGATACGGGGCTGCGGCAATTCCGGCTGATCAATACCAAGCCCGAGGTGCTTGGATCCTTCAGCCTGGCGAAAGAGAAACTTTTGGCGGTCCATACCGGCACCGGACTGGGTAGTTTTAACAGGGCCTGGATCCTTGACTTGAAAAGCGGAACCAGCAGCTTATTTGATGATGTTGAAGCCAGCACCTACGAGCATGTCCGGTTCGGGAACTCCGAGGAGTGGGATTTTGAAATGGAAAATGGTACCCAAATCAGGGGATTTTTCATCTATCCGAGGGATTTTGATCGGGCTAAAAAATATCCACTGATAGTCCAGTATTATGGTGGGACCAGTCCCATATCAAAAAGTTTTGGTGGTCGGTACCCGGTTGATATCTGGGCCGGTGAGGGATATGTAGTTTATGTGCCACAACCCAGCGGGGCTACAGGATTCGGACAGGAGTTCTCCGCCCGGCACCAGAACAACTGGGGTAAAACTGTGGCCGGTGAGATCATTGAGGGAACCAAAAAATTCCTGGCAGCTTTTGATTTTGTAGACCCGGAAAAGATTGGCTGTATCGGCGCTTCTTATGGCGGATTTATGACCATGCTCCTTCAGTCCCAAACGGATATTTTCACCTGTGCCATTTCCCATGCAGGGATCAGCTCCATCAGTTCCTACTGGGGGGAAGGCTACTGGGGTTATGGATATTCGGCCAATGCCACCGGGGATTCATACCCCTGGAACAGGAAAGATATTTACATAGACCAAAGTGCCCTGTTCAATGCCGACAAGATCAATACCCCTTTACTGCTGCTGCATGGATCAGAAGATACCAATGTCCCACTGGGAGAATCACTGCAGCTCTGGGTGGGACTGAAAATTCTGGGGAGACCGGTCGAAATGGTGCAGGTTGAAGGAGAGGATCACTGGATACTGGCATACTCCAAACGTATTGAGTGGCATAATACCATCATGGCATGGTTCGATAAGTGGCTGAAGGAGGAGACGGGGGACTGGAAACAACTATTCCCCCAGAGCAAGCTTTGATCCCAAACAGATCTGTTGGTATTTGCAGGGCCATGCTATTGACTTGGGCATGATTATTTACTACATTTATTGCAAAACAGATCATCATGAAAAAAATATTATACTCCATATTATTAGTTGTATTGACCTTATTGTTAGGCACATCAATAAGCCATGCCCAATGTGAGCCTGATACGGTAACCTGCAAGGACACCCTGCAACCGGGTGAGTTCTGTCCGAGAATACTTCCGGATGGCTTTGTGGGACAGCCCTATAGTGAAGTTATCACCATCATTACTCCACAATATTATGATTATCTCGGAAATCAGGTGGAGATCATAGAACTGGTTGTACAGAATGTATGGAACATGCCTCCAGGGATCACATATGAAGCCAGTTCCGATACCCTTTTACCGGATAGTGTATATTGTGTATTGATGAGTGGGACACCCGAAACAGCTGGTGTTTATGATCTTAGTATAACCGTGTCAGCACTTGTATTTATTCCAAATCTGGGTGAGATAAGAATTGACAGCACTTCAGATGATACCTCCGTAAGTATGGTTATCCATGCCGGATCGGGACTTGATGACCCATTTTATGATGAACAGATGGTAATTTGCGGACCGAATCCTTTCAGTAATACCACCACGATCCGGCTGAAATCCCAGGGGATTGAAGATGCAGAACTGGTGGTCTATAATTTACTTGGAAGTATCGTATACCGGGAACAAATTATGGCCTCTCCAGGGACTAACAGGTTCCGCTTTGACGGACAGGACCTCAATCATGGTACTTATATCTATCATATTACAACAAAGGGGGAAATATACACCAACCGCTTGTTGAAACTAAAGAATTGATCAATTAAAATTTAAAAGTCAACTGAAAGGTAATATTCCTGGGTGGCCTGATATCTCCCGGCCTGCCCATATACTCCTTATTGTTTATATTCCGCATTATGAGTCCCACATTCAAAAAACCGGTAACATCATACAATACCCTGGCATTCATAATGGTAGAGCCATTATTAAACGCAGCCCAATAATCCGGGAATCCGGGAAGGATCAGCTCTCCTATTAATGGACTTAAAAATACCTCATCAATATTCTCCATGCGGCTGTTGTAAATGATGGTATAACCCAGGGTAAATCTGCCTGGGGAAATTTCGATATCCCCTTTCACGGAATGTTTAAAGCGATATTTTAGGTATTTGTTCTCGGTTGTATCCCCTGCTTCCCCAACATTTAAATCAATTGGATTGATATAGGTATAGCCAGCCATGATGGTCAGGGGAACCTTAAACAGTGTTCCTGTCCCTACCAGGGTAGTCTCAAATCCAGTTATCCGGGCATTCCCTACGTTCAACGCCTTGAAACCAACGTGTTCCAGGGTGGGATAATCCACACTATCAGGCTTGTACACCCCAAAATTAAATTCAATCATTTCGTGGTACTGCGTCCAGAAAGCTGCCAGGTCTATATATCCATTCCATTCACCCAGCCGGACACCCTGTTTAACACCCAGTTCCGCACTCCATCCCCTTTCAGATTGAAGATCAGGATTGGGGAAGATATTCATAGCACCCACACTGGTGGCCGTAAATTTCTCTGCCACCGATGGGAAACGGTAGCCCTGTCCGAATGACGCCCTCAGGTATGTATATTTTAAAACCTGGTAGTTCAGTCCCGCTCTCACTACTGGATTGGAGTATTCCACCTGCCTGTCAAGTTTATACCTTTCAAAACGAATACCCAAAGACAGGTTTAGCCTGGTCAGGGGGTTTGCATCAAGCTGGGCGAAAATGGCATTATTGAAACTGTTGTGATTTCCGTACAATGCTGCCACTGTTTCCGACCAGGTGGCAGATATTCCACCCGTAAAATCGAATTTATCCCCAAATTTCCTGTAATACTGGTATTCCCCGAACATTAGGTTTGAGCGGTTGTTTTTATCCCGGGCATCAGGAAAATTATTTTTGACATGAAAAAACCGTGTTTTCAAGCTTTGCCGGGCTCCATTATTCCTATGGTATAGGATATAGGGATCGACATTGATCCGGCTGCCATTCAGGGCAGATATGGCCTCGGGATTCTGCTTCAGGGCACCTGAATTGGCATCCTGCCACAGCAGAAAATCAATCTTTTCGACTAGCATGCTGTTCATATTGACCCCATATGACAATCCCTTGATTTTCCTGCTCCTGTAATTTAGCTTCAGATTGAGGCGTCCCCTTTGCTGGTTCTCATTTTCCCTGTACCCCTGGTCCTTGAATATATTCGCCCCCACCACCAGGTCTACTTGCCCAATCTTCCTTGCATGTGCAAAATTGGCTCCTGCCCATATGGGCTGTTTATCCCACCATACTGTTTCACTCCTCCTCGGGTCGAAATATACTCCCAGAAAAGTACTCAGGCTGGTTTTTGGTTCTGATGCCGGATAAGCGGTCCGGATATTAAATACCCCGTTCAGTGCTGATGACCCGTAAAGCACCGAGGAAGCACCCTTGATTATTTCTATCTGCGCAATATTCTCTACAGGCAAGTAATCCCATTTAACATCCCCTGCATCCCCAGTCAAAATAGGCAGGTCATCCATCAGTACCAGAACACGGCTCCCTGCCCCATAGCTGTATCCGGCCCCTCCACGGATACCAGGCTGTCCATCCAGGATTTCAACACCGGGAGTTTGATTAATTATATTATCAAGCGAGCTTATACTGTTATTGCTGATCCTTTCTGGTTTGATAATATCCATGGAAACCAGCACTTCTGATAACTTTTGCTCATACCTGCTGGCACTAACTACAATTTCATCTAAAAGGGTTACGGAACGTACCAGACTTACACTCAGGATGATGGTATCCCTTGAGCCGGTATATAATGTTTTTCTGTAGGCTTGATATCCCAGGTAACGGCAGATTACACTGATCACCTCTCCTTCCGTATGCAAGATATAATATCCGCCGGCATCGGAAATGGTCCCCTTCTTCTCATCAACACTTATGCTTGCACCTATAAGTGGATCCCCTGTCAATGAATCGCTTATCATCCCTTTGATTACCAATGGTTTCTGGCTGTATAAAGCTGAGAATGCAGCCAGCAGGATAAAAATGAGGATGGATTTTTTCATTGGGAGCCTCCCGTTAGCCACAAATTTAAAAAACGCGTATGACAACTGGGACCAATTAAGCAGAATACTTCTAAATACCTTATTTTAATTGCCAGAGATTTTCAAATCATAAGGATAGATGGCTTTTTTCTTGATAATTGTAATATATTGCAGTGATATACTAATAAATAACCATGGTACCTGCAAAAAAACCAGAGGACTGCGGAAGTATCCAGGATATCAGAGAGGCCATTGATGAGATCGACCTGGAGATCATCCAGCTGTATGCTCTAAGAGAATCCTATGTCCGGGAGATTGTGAAATATAAATCCAATGATGAAGGGATCATTGCCAGGGAAAGGAGAGCACTTGTACTAAAGCAGAGAAAGGCATGGGCAGCTGAAAAGGGATTGGATCCGGAATTGTTTGAGAAACTTTTCGGTCTCCTCATCGAGAAAAATATACAGATCCAGTTTGATATACATAACAGCAATAACAAACCATAAAAAAGAGAATATGTACCGGAAAGAAATAAAAGTAATGGATTGCACCGTACGCGATGGTGGCTTAATGAATAACTGGCAGTTCAGCGATGATTTTGTACGTGCTGTATACCAGGCTTGCGTTCAGTCAGGTATAGATTATATGGAAATCGGCTATAAAAGCAGTGAAAGTGCTTTTTCGAGGGATGAGGTAGGTCCCTGGAAATTTTGTGATGACAAGGATCTGCGCAGGGTTGTTGGAAGCAATAAAACATCCTTAAAACTTTCGGCCATGGCTGACATTGGCAGGATAGATCCGGGAGATATCCCCTCAGCCAAAGACAGTGTTATCGATATGCTCAGGGTAGCCTGTTATGTTCACCAGATTGACAAGGGTATAGCACTGGCAGAACATTGTATAGACAAGGGATACGAGGTCTGTATTAACCTGATGGCTGTATCAAAGGTGAATGAAATGGACCTGGATCAGGCACTGCTGGACATTTCCAAATCAAGGGTTCCCATTTTCTACTGTGTGGACAGTTTTGGGAGCATGTATAGTGAAAATATCCAGCACCTTGTCCAGAAGTACAGGAAAGCCCTTCCCGATAAAACCATTGGAATACATGCCCACAACAATATGCAACTGGCCATGTCCAATACAATTACTGCCATCATTGAGAACTGTAATATGTTGGATGCTACCCTGCTGGGTATGGGACGCGGGGCAGGGAATTGCCCGATTGAGATCCTGATCGCATTTTTAAAAAATCCCAAGTACAGGCTACTACCATTGCTGGATGTAATACAGAACCATATTCATCCACTCCAAAAGGAGATCAGCTGGGGATACCATATGCCGTATATGATTACCGGGGCCTTGAATGAACATCCGCGGTCTGCCATTAAATGGATGGCCTCAGAAAAGAAAGACGACTTTGTCGCCTTTATGAAAGAAATGCATGATTACGAACTGCTGGAATGATAATGGTTGATCTCCTTCCAGTTTATCTTTTCAAGCTTTCCTTTTCTTTCACCCGAAAGGTATAGATCCCGTGCATTTCCATGCATCAGGGGATCTGTCATCCAGAGTGCCTCATCCAGGGATATCCAGTTTTCATCTACCAGTTCCGCCAGGGCGAGGGCAATGCCCTGCCTGGCAATCCTTGCATGGCCTGGAACCAGTTCCACCGGTATGTAATCACCGCCGAAACAGGTGATTTTATTCAGCGGAGCGGTCAATATAAATTTTTTAAGAAAATCCTTGGCAGCCAGTGGATTCACTATCCATGCCCAACACATATCCATGATGGCATTAGGATAATGCTTAGCAACAGCCAGCATGTCTTCATAATAGGGATAGGCGATATGAAAGAATACAAATTTCGTATTCGGTGATTCCCTGCAGAGATCGCAGGCTGCCCCGGGATTCCCGCCAATCCTGTTCAGGGGCATGTACCCGGCACCGGCATAATACCCGGTATGGATCTTAACGGGTAGGCCCGCCTCAGTTGCCTTACTTGTAACATACCAGAAGAGATGGTCCTCCAGCTGTTTCTTTTCGTCGGGTTCAAGTTCTCCGCCTGATATCTTCCTTTTGAAAAATGGGGCCACTTTTTCCTTCACTGTGGGCGTAAAATCAATATTCCTGCTGTATGCAGAACTGACCTTTACAGCTACGGAGCGAGGACCGTACCATTCAAACCACCAGTCAATGACCCGGTGCCAGTCATCAAGGTTAACCACTTTAATGCCAGCCTTATCTCCATAGGGATCTTCAATATTTTCTATAAATCCATTGACCCATAGATCAGACATCAGCAGATCGGGCATTTCTGATTCCAGGAATGGCCAGCGATTTACCTGGCATGATTCAATATTGGATACCTCCTCTAGCACCTTGCGGTAAAATCCGGGTTTTATCAGTCCCAGGTACTTTTCCTGCAAAAGCCCAACTGATTCACGGTTCAAATCATCTATCCCGTACAACTCCTTTAAGCTGATCCGCACATTCTGGCCATATGCCGTATATTTTAGATAGGGCCAGTAAGGCTCGAAAAGATCCCACTTCTCGGATGGACCAAGATCGGATGAATAGAACTTTTGGTGATTTTCCCAAGGGATCCCTGCAACCAGGAAATCGGAATCAAAATAATGGCTCAACAAATAAGACCAGTCATTGGCCTTGTCTCCAATCATATCACCTGCAGACAGCCGAACAGATTCATTCTCCAGGTGCTCATGGGTGTCGATGAAGACAGTATTGCACACCTTTTCATAAATCGTAATGAAAGTTTTGGATTCGGCCAGCGGAATGACAGCATTCCGACAACCCATGGCCAATCCTGGCAAGGCTATACCTGTGAGGCCAATTCCTGTGTATTTCATAAAATCCCTACGGTGAATTTCAGGTTTGTCCATGTTGTTTGTGAATTGGTGATTGTTAAAATATAGTTATTTTATTTCTAAGCATGTAAACATCAAGAATAAATTATGTATTGTTGCAGACTGAAAAAAGCTGTAAATTGCGCGATTCATCGAAGGAAACACAAAAAGACAAATAAATCATGAAAAAAATACTACTACTGGTTGCAGCAGGACTTATGCTGATCACATTCACCCAAGCCCAAAAAGCAGAAATTGGCGGTTTTTACGGGATCTCTTTTAACAGTAAGATCCGGACCTATTACGGGGACTTTAAAATTGAAGATAAGCCTAATTACGGGGGACAATTAAGCATTG
>Ga0209345_10003371_pt1 | contig 16551 bp, 12 predicted proteins | sample Cruoilmetagenom7_FD_187294 | JGI IMG/M metagenome (GOLD analysis project Ga0209345, IMG submission 187294) | Oil polluted marine microbial communities from Coal Oil Point, Santa Barbara, California, USA - Sample 7 (SPAdes) (version 2) | ecosystem: Environmental > Aquatic > Marine > Oil seeps ...
CGGCTGTCGGTGCCCCAATCACAGCAATATCCACCTTCACTTCACCATCCTGAATGGCCTGGTACCTCCCGCCATGGGAACGTAGTACGCCGGTCCCTTCCATACCTCCTTCGGAGACAAAACGACCCAGGGGACCATTCATACTCCCCTCAATGCGCTGGATAGTTCCGTCCTGCAGATACTGGATCAGGTGTTCGTGACAGGGAAAAGAGGCCGAAGGAACCCAGCGTAAACCCTTTACCCCCATCTCTTTGGCGATATCAAAGAGCTGGTTTGCCAGAAAGTCCCCGTTCCGGAAATGATGGTGGGTGGAGATGGTCATCCCATCCCGCAAACCAGCCTTCTCCAGGGCTGTCCTTAGATTTTTAACCAACTTATTTCCATCGGCAGGATAATCGCTGCAACTGGCTATGGAGGGGGCGTGCTTCTTCCCTTCAGATTTGTATTTTCCGACTCCCTGAAAAGGAACTGCTTTCTCCCCGTTAATCAGATTGAGCACCTGGCGCCCTGCAGCATTGCTTATGGTTTTCATACGGATCTGTTTAAGAGTTTAATTTCCTGGCTAGCTCCAGGGTCTTTTGGGCTCGTTTTACCACGGGTGGATCGATCATTTTACTACCCAGGGCAACTACCCCTGATCCTTGAGCTTCAGCCTCTTCGAAAGCCTTCACAATTAGGCTGGCTTTCTCTATCTCCTCCTTTGTGGGAGTAAAGGCCTCCTGGATCACTGGGACCTGCCTGGGATGGATGCACCCCATTCCTTCAAAACCCAGGGCCCTGGAAGTCTCCACATTCTTCTTCAGGCCTTCCATATTGGCCACATCCGAGTAAACGGAGTCGATGGGCTGTATGCCGGCTGCCTTACAGGCATTAACCAGCCTGGTGCGGGCATAGAGCGACTCCTCGCCCGACTCAGTGCGCTTCACCCCCAGATCGGCCGTATAGTCCTCCAGTCCAATGGCCAGGGCCACCACGGTGTCAGAAGCGCTGGCGATTTCAAAGGCGTTTTCAACCCCGAGGCAACTTTCGATAATTGGCATTAGATAAATCTCTCTATCCTGTTTATGAGCTTTCAGGATAGTGTTAATACGTTCCGCCACTTCTACTACCTGGGTGCCATGCTCACACTTGGGTAGCAGTATCAGATGCAGATGTTGCGGGACCACCTCATCGAGATCCTTTAATCCGGCCGGTAGCTGGTTGATCCTGACCATGCGCTCAGCCCCGTAGAAATCGACCTGGCAAAGGGCATTGCGAACCAGCAAACGGGCCTCTGCCTTCCGGTCGGGAGCCACCGAATCCTCCAGGTCCAGAATGATTCCATCGGGTTGGTGGATCCCTGCATTGAGCATCATACTGGGTGAATTCCCGGGAAGATAGAGGCGGGAGAAACGGAAACGCTCCCTTCCGGTCTCATAGCGGCTTTGTTCGATCACCTGAGGAATCCAGTACTTCGCTGTGGGACGGAGTTTCTTTACGGCTGCTTCGATGCGGGCACCAATCACAAAGGGCAGTGCTCCGCTATCCTCAATCTCCAGGATAGCATGGCTGACCTCAAGTGATTCCAGTACCTCCAGAGCCTGTTGCCTGATTTGCTCTCCAAACATCCTTTCCACCTTGCTTTGCAGCCTGATTTCTATGCCTCCTTTCTCAAGGAGTTGTAGTTTCACCTGGCAGTCGGATCTTATCCGATCGCCCCTGTTTCCGGCGTTTGCTGTCCGATTCATCGTCTATCAGTTTTTGTACCTTGTTCCGGTTATTTATGGCCACAGAACTCCGTGAGTACACCCTGGGTCGATTTGGGATGCAAAAATCCGATCTTCAGGCCTTCAGCACCCTTTCGGGGCACCTCATCTATCAGCCTGACTCCCTGTTCAGCTGCATCCTGCAATGCCTGTCCCACCTGGTCCATGGCAAAAGCCAGGTGGTGGACACCCGGACCTTTCTTTTCAATAAATTTTCCGATGGGACCCTCCGGATCGGTACTCTCCAGCAGCTCGATTTTGGTGTCTCCCACTTTGAAAAAAGCGGTCCGAACCTTTTGATCTGCCACCTCCTCTATGGCGTAGCACTCCAGCCCGAGCACCTTTTCATAATAGGGGATAGACTCCTCCAGGCTGACTACCGCGATTCCGATGTGTTCAATATGTGTAGGTTTCATAGCAATAAATGTATCTTTTGAAATTACACAAAGCTACCTGTTCAAGCCTGTTGAAATCATGATAATTATCAAATAAGCGGGGGATTCAGCCCTGTTATGGAGCATCTATTCTAAAAGGGCATTGTAGACTACCTGTTGCACCTCCGTACGCACATTCATATCAATCAGGCGGTTATTGCCCATATTGGGATGAACCCGGTTGGAAAGGAAGATGTAAACAAGCTCATATTCGGGATCGGCCCAGGCCAGGGTGCCGGTGAATCCGGAGTGCCCAAAACTGGAGGGTGAAGCACTATTACAGGCGGGGCCGGCATCCTCCTCCCAGTAGACCGGTTTATTAAATCCGAATCCCCTGTGATTCTCCTCCTCACAGTTATAACAGGAAGTGTAGAGCTTCAGGGTGGACTTCTGGATATACCTGCGATTGCCATAGCTTCCCCCATTCATAAACATCTGCATCATCTTGGCCAGGTCGTTGGCACTACCAAACAATCCGGCATTGCCGGATACTCCCCCCAGCATGGCGGCTCCCATATCGTGTACATGTCCCTGCAGCAGCTGCCTCCGAAAGCTCATATCATTCTCCGTTGGAACGATCCTCTCCCTGGGAAAGCGGCTCAAAGGTTTATAACCCAGGGTATTTGCACCCAGGGGATTGTAGAAGTTATGCCAGACATAGGGATAGAGCATGGTATCGGTGGCAGTCTCAATAATCTGCTGGAAGATATAGAATCCCAGTCCGCTGTAACGGTACTCTTCTGAAAGGAGTTCAGAGTCATAGATGCGTTTGTAGAGGGTATCTCTCCAGTGGGAGTGCATATAAAGATTCTCAGCCACCTGGTAGGTATAATCTGCTGAGTATTCCTTTTGATAAACCCCATCCACATATGTCACATTCCGGTTAAAATAGGTTCCTTCCCCGATTTTAAGGGGATAGGTGCGTGAGAATCTGGTGCTGATCAGGGCCAAAGAGCTGTCCAGAGGCTCAAGAGTTTCATAATAGAAGGGGATCCAGGCAATCATCCCACTCTGGTGGGCCAGGACATCAGCCACCAGCAGCTCAGCTTTGTTGCTGGTGTCCGGAACAAATGCATAGGCGCCAAGCAGGGAGTCTTCATGGAACAGCCCCTGGTCGCGCACGCGCATCAGTGCTGCCGTGGTGGAAGCCATCTTGGTGATGGAAGCCAGATCATAAATATCATCCTCTTTCACAGAACGTTTTTTCCGGTAGGTATGGTGGCCATAGCTCTGGTGCCAGACCACTTTTCCCTTGCGGGCAACCAGCACCTGGCACCCGGGCATGGCCTTCTCCCGCAGGGCTTTGTTGATTATCCCCTCCATCTTCAGAAGGGTATCGGGATGAAGGCCCACATCCAATGGGCTTGCATATCCCAGGCGGCCCGGAGGTCCTGTAGCAGCACCCGCTCCCTCATCCAGATAGTTTCCTGCGGATACCGGCATACGTCCCGAAAAAGAGGCGCCTCCGAAAATGGCCTGTAGCGCCAGATCCTGGTAAAGCGGATCATCCTTATGAGAAAGGATCAAGGCATCCAGATGTTCCAGGGAAGAGAATCGTTTCAAGGAATAAGGGACTCCGGCTACGTTAACGATCAATTTGACTGAAGGGTCAATTTGATGTAGAAAATACAAAGTTTTATCGCTGATCCCATACTTCCGCGAAGCCCGCCTGCTGGTATTTAATATACTTACAATCACCGTATTGTATCTGTCCAACCTCAGTAACAATTCATCCAGTTTGTTAAAATCTGCTTCAGAGGCCAGGGTATAATGATCCCCCGCCAGAAATTTATCGGTGACCCGGCTGGCTTCATTCACTCCCGCTTTACTAACGGTAACAGTGGCCAGGCTTGTCCGTTCCAGCTGAGCAACAGGAACAGCTCCTTCGTTGTTTTTTGCAAGAATCAAGGAATGCTCAGCCAGCTCTCTGTAGAGTGTCTGGTAGCCAGGATCGTTCAGGTCCTCCATCAGAGAATCCAGCTGAATGCTTTCCTTCAGGTGGGCCCCGGTCCAGTACTTGGCCTGAAGGATTTTACGGCAGCTCGAATCGATCTCCTCTTCCGAGATGCTTCCCTGCCTGACTGCTTTCTTAATGTCCGAAATGGCCCTGTCCACATCGGCAGGCATTAGCAGTATATCGTTACCGGCCCGTACAGCCTCCACCTCCCGGATTCCCGGCTCAAAATAGCTGCTCAAACCCTTCATATTTAAGGCATCGGTAATGATCAGTCCCTTGAATCCCATCTCCTCCTTCAATACACCTGTAATGGCAGGCCGGGAAAGTGTTGTGGCCCGGTTTTCCCGGTCATCCAGCTCAGGAACCCGCAGGTGGGCAACCATCACCCCGGTAAGCCCTCTGCCTATGGCCTCACGGAAGGGGAACAACTCAAGTGAATCCAGGCGATCTCGTTGAAAAGGAATAAGCGGCAGGGCACGGTGTGAATCGGTATCGGTGTCGCCGTGACCGGGAAAATGTTTGGCGGCAACCAGAACCCGCTGGTCCTGCATTCCCTCCATTAGGGCTACCACCTTGGACGTGACATTATAACGGTTCTCCCCAAAGGACCTGGATCCAATCACGGGATTTGCCGGATTGTTATTGATATCTGCCACAGGAGCCAGGTTCATATGAACTCCCAATCTTTTGAATTGCGCTCCCATATCGGCCCCAAGCCTGTATAGCAAACGATTATCCGAAATTCCTCCCAAAATCATGGTGGCCGGGTAGGTGATGGTATTGTCCAGGCGCATGCCCAGTCCATTTTCGCCGTCAATGGCCACCAGCAGGGGAATTTCGGCTGCCTCCTGGTAAAGGTTGGTAAGCCGGGCCTGTTCCAGGGGTTCGCCCTGGAAGAAAAGGATCCCTCCTACCTTTTGCCGCTTCACCTGCCTGAGGACCGTCTTTTCGTGCAGGGGTCCCATATTGGAATAGCCATATACCATGATCATCTGGGCAATACGCTCCTCCAGGTTCATGTGGGACATAAGGGAATCGGCCCAGGCAGCACCCTCCGACAGAAAGGGAGGATCCAGTGGCTTTGCCAGATCAACTTCCAGCTGATAGCCCTGGACTCCTGGTCTCCAATGGGAGCAAGCCAGGATCAGCAGAGTAAGCATTGTGATTCGTAGCAGCTTATGTTTCATCACCTCATAAAGTAAGAAAAAAAGGCTATTTTCATTCAGTAATTTTTACCAACCCCCAGAAACTGAGGAGTAATGGAGTGCAAAAAAGAACGAAACCTAATTAACTGCAACTGCAGCTATCCCTGTGGCAAAAAAGGAATCTGCTGCGATTGCATTAAATCCCACCGGCAGACCGGCGAACTGCCTGCCTGTTATTTACCCAATGATATGGAACACGGATACGACCGCTCAGTAGATAACTTCATTCGCATCTACCGGGAACGGGGTATCAGCTGGAACTAACTTTTACGCAAGAGCGGGAAAGGGGTTACAGTCCCAATTTATCAGCTGTGGCATCTGGTACGGCCTCCTTGTGGACCATAAAGAAGATGGTCTTGGCACGCATATAGGCCTCGGAAACGTAGTGATAGCCTTTATAAATATGACTCCCGGTTCCCCAGGAGTTCTTCACCAAATAAAACTTATTGCCGGACTGATCCTTTGCAATCCCTGTGATATGCATCAGGTGATCGTCGGTGGTCCTGTAATTATCGAACATCTCCTGGCGATTCTCCTGGGTAATGACCCGCTCCTTCTTGGGGGTGGAGAAATCATAAAAGAGCGCCTGTTGCTCGCTTTCTGACAGTTCATCCCAACGAGCTCTTTCCAGTCCGTCCAGATCCTCGATCTCGGTGCTGGGCATCAAAGCCACTCCCTTCTTCTAATCATAGCTTCGCTCCCCCACATCCGCATCCCAGCAAACAGAATAGCCCTGCTTAAGGGCATGGTCAAGCAATCCCATCATTTCGTCCAGGGGCACATTTCCTATACTGCCCCAGATCCAGTTATCCGGGATTTCAAGGATGAAATTCTCATAAAAGGGATGGTGGGTGAAGGATCCAATGGCCACATAGTCGTCCGGATTCAGATCCGAACTGCTGCCAAAGGAAGCTGGAGTATATGATTTTCCCTGGTAGTCAAACTTCTCCGGCACAACTCCAAGATAGGCATCCAATATACCCATATATCCTATTTTCCAGGCAGTTGAAAGCTCCCGGTTCCGGTTTTTAATCACCGCATCCACGTAAGCATTCAGCACTCCGTCCATCTCCCCGTGAACCGGCAGGGAATCCTTGGTAGTACTTCCATCATAATGCTCGTTGGGCAGTATCCCGAAATCCTTCCATATTCTCATTACATCCAGGGCCAGTCCACCGCCACCAAAGTTGGTCTTCCCATGCATACGCACATACTTCTCCGCTTTCATTTCATAGGCTTTCCTTACAAAAAACATCTCAGAAAGATCGTGTTCGCCCTTTCCGGTGCGAAGCAGTTCTGACTCAATAAAACTGACAGTAGCGTAACTCCAGCAGGTACCGGAACGGTGCTGGTCCTTTACCGGGGTGGCCGGAACCGAGCTTAGCATGGTAAACTCGTAGCCCTTGGGCTGTTCCTCTGCCTTCTTCTTTTTTTGTCCGTTCAGACCGGATACAGAAAAAACGACACCAATCAGGATCAGTGAAGCGTAACGTATAAAATTCTTCATATTTTTTGGGTTTGGGTTTTGAGACCCTCAAATTAGAAATAATTCCTTATTACTCGAAATAATCGGAGAAGGGTTCACAGTCGGCAAAAAACTGCTTTGGCTTAAAGCGAGACCCGGTTCAGGAATTCATGCACATGCTCGGCATAGGACTTGGAGACCGGGATGCGTATCTCCTCCGGGGAATCCATGTAGATATAGAGGTTGGTGCTGATCAGCTTTACCAGTTTGATATTCTCGAAGTTCACCATGTAGGAGCGGTGACAGCGGTGGATCAGGGTCCCCTCCAGCTCCTTTTCCAGCCGTTTCATGGTATTCCGAAGCATGATTTTCTTCACCTTCCCCTTCTCCAGGGTATGTACCGTAACGTAGTTATCGGTGGACTCCACAAAGAGAATATCCTCCGATTTAATGGAAAACCGGAGTTTCTCGGTTTCATCCCTGAAGGTGATCATCTTCTTCTCCTTGAACTCCAGGGAGGTATTATTGGTCAGCTCCTCCAATATGGTACGCTTGTCTTTCATGGAAAGATACAGCCAGGAGATGGAATAGGGAATGGCCAGAACCATCAGAGTGATAAAAAGCAGGGTCATAAAGCGATCCACCAGCTCCATACCCGATTTCAGTAACACCAGGTCCACCACCAGGTATATGGTTGCCATAAGCACGATCTCTGCCAGGTGCCACAGTCCGAAAATCAAATAGGTCATACGGATTCTTCCCATTATCAGGAAAAAGATCAGCTTACTAACCACAATCCCAAGCATTCCAATAAGGATCATCACGCTGGAGTAGAAGAAAAACTCCAGACGGCCCAATTCGGTCCAGGTAGAGGCATTGAACGGAGCATAAATATTGATAAAGACCAGGGCGAAAATGGAGACAAACATAACCTGGGTAATGAGGGTCGATTTGTCCTTCAGATACTCGGGAATATCCTTGAATATGATCTTCCACTTAGTCATGGATGCTAATGATTTTTAGTTCTGTACGTCTGTTCGATGCGCGTCCTGCCTCCGTGCTATTGTCCTTTACCGGCTGTATCTCCCCATAGCCTGCCGCCTTCAGTCTGGCATGATCAATCCCTTTGTCGGTCAGGTATTTTACCACGCTCCGGGCACGTTGCTCCGATAGTTCCTGGTTATGGCCGGGAGTACCGGTGTTATCGGTATGGCCGCTGATCTCCACTCCTATGGAAGGATTCAGAGATAGAAATTCGTAAACCCGGTTCAACTCAACCCTGGATTCTGGTTTCAAATCGAAAGATCCGGTGGCATAAAAGATATTTTTCAGAACCACCATACTGCCCACCTTCACCTGCTCCAGGGGAACATCTTTGCGCAGGGCTTGGGTCTGACTGTAAACGCCGCTAAAGGTAAAATGGTCTGAATAAAAAAGGTAAGCATCAGCCGAAACATTCAATGCATAATCCCGGTCCATAGGAAGAGAGATCAGGTAGTCGCCCTCACCCGGATAGGATTCCAGCTCCATGACAGCCTCTTCGGTCTCCAGATCGATCAGCTGGATCACGGCCTTCAGCCCCTTCATGGTTCGTGAATCGTACACCCTCCCCTTCATATAGGAGACAGGTACCGGCCTGTGCTCACGGGGCATTTCAAAAGAATAAATATCCGTATCCATCCCCTCCCCCCTGCTGGATGCAAAATAGGCCTTTTCGCCGCTGGCATTCAGACTTAGTCCAATATCATCATCATGAGTATTGATGGGATAACCCAGATTTTCCGCTGCAGACCAAGCTGAGCTCCCGTCGTATCGTGAGAGAAACAGGTCCCCCTGTCCCATCCCCGGCCATCCGGTAGATGAAAAATAAAGGCTCTTTTGATCAGGATGGATAAAGGGTGACTGTTCCAGTCCGGAAGTGTTCACCGAATCGCCCAGGTTCACCGGTTCACTCCAGCTCTCTCCCACCCGTTCCGACATCCAGATATCGTAGGATCCAGATCCCCCTGGTCTGTTGGAAGTAAAGAAGAGGACACGGCCATCGGCCGAAATGGCCGGATGTTTTTCACTGTAGCGGCTATTTACCGGACTGCCAACATTTGTTGGCCTGCTCCATCTGCCATCCTTCAGGATAGAGTAATATAAGTCACACATTCCCAGTCCGCTGCGCCGGTTGCAGGCTGTAAACCAGAGGGTCCTGCCATCTGCTGTCATGGACTGAGCCCCTTCGTTATCGGAAGTGTTCAGGGGCGGCCCTGCATTTCTTCGGGGTTCCCAGGACCCCTCCCTTTGAGTGGAGTAGAAAAAATCTTCCTGCAGGGAGAGGGGATCTCCGCCGGTCAATACAGTTCCAGGAAGCATCACGGTAAACATCAGCATCTGTTCATCCACCGTCAGAGCGGGCCAGTATTCGCTGTATTCAGAGTTCACCTCAGGACCCAGGTTTTCCGGTTGGAAGGGTACTGGATTTCTTATGGCTTCTACGGCAAAATTGCATTTATCCAAAAGAGCCTGGCCCGCTTCTCTGTTTTTTACCTTCTGGGGAGGGAAAGCCAGGTAATTCTCCACCAGTTCCTGAGCCCCTCCATAATCACCTTTCATCAGTTTTAGTCCGGCCAGCAGCCTGTAGCCCTCCGGATTGCCCTCTGGATCAATTTCCAGAGTACAGGCAAAATAAGCAATGGCCTCATCCAGTCGTCCCTGGTCAAAGCAGAGCTGGGAGAGCATCTGGTAGGCCTCAATAAAGTTTTTATCAGCCTTGATGGCCTTAAGCAGGAACTCCTCTGCACAGGTGTTGTCCAGCTGGTTATAGCATTCCCTGGCCTCCTTGAACCGTTTGATGGCCTTTTTGGAAGAGGAGCTGTAATACTGCCCAAAGAGTCCTGGTGTAAGGACTATTAACAGGATAAACCATATGCCTCTTCTGATAGCCATCTAGGGTATATGCATGTATTTATGTGACTGCAAGGAGATCATCCAACGGGGATTCAGTTTGGAAAACGAAATAATCATTGGAAGTATTTCCTCGCGCTGGCTCCATTCGGGTTGCAGGTAAAGCTTACACTCCTCCCGCACTTTTGCACCATTTTCAAGGGCCCAGGCAATATCCTCCTCTGTAGAGATAATCACTTTCAATTCATCTGTCACCTGAAAAATTGACTCAAGGGGTGGGGAGTTTTTCTTTGGAGAGAGACAGATCCAGTCCCAGTTGCCACTTAATTCATAAGCTCCACTGGTCTCCAGGAAGGTTTCAACTCCCCGCTCCTTCAGCATCCCTGTAAGATACTCCATATTAACCATTAAGGGCTCCCCACCAGTCACCACTACTGCAGCAGCCGGATACTCCATAACATGCTCAATAACCTGTTCAGCAGGCACTACCGGATGCAGGGCAGGATTCCATGAAAACTTTGTATCACACCAGCTGCATCCCACATCGCATCCTCCTACCCGGATAAAGTAGGCTGCTTTCCCTGTATGATATCCCTCTCCCTGGATGGTATAAAACTCTTCCACCAGTGGTATCTTCCTTCCTCCCTCAAATATCTTTCGATCAAACTCCATCTAAAAATTTCCTTGTTAACAAACAAAGGTAATGAACTATTAGGGTCAGCAAATGGAGGATCACTGTTTTTTATTAATTTGGTCGTCTAAAATTTCCCCTATGAAACCAATCAACACTGCACTCTGCTCCTATGGAATGTCTGGCCTGGTCTTCCACGGTCCCCTGCTCGAGGTTCATCCCGGCTATAAAGTGGAAAAGATCCTGGAACGAAACCGTCACGAATCAAAAGGCAAGCATCCGGGCGCCCAGCTGGTCAGAAATTTTGAAGCAATTATTGAAGATCCTTCCATCGAACTGGTGGTGGTCAACACGCCTGATCACCTCCATGTGGATATGGCCACCAGGGCCATGCAGGCCGGTAAACATGTGGTGGTTGAGAAGCCCTTTACCCTGCTTACCAGTGAAGCGGATCAGTTGATTGAGCTGGCAGATAAGCAGGGGGTCATCATAAGTGTATACCAGAACAGGCGCTGGGATGGCGTTTACCTTACCGTAAAAGAGGTGCTGGCTTCCGGAAAACTGGGACGCCTGGTTGATATTGAGATCCATTTCGACCGTTTCAGGAATTACATCAAGGAGTCCTGGAAGGATCAGGCCAATGGCACAGGAACCCTGTACAACCTGGGATCACACCTGATCGATCAAACCCTGAACCTCTTTGGTATGCCCGACCGCCTGTTCTGCGATACCCGTATGCTGCGGGATGGGGCCCTCACAGACGACAGTTATGATCTCTGGCTGCACTACCCTGAATTCAAATGCATGCTACGCTCCAGTTACCTGGTGCGGGAGCAAGGGCCCAGCTTTATGCTGCATGGGACCGAAGGCTCGTTCCTGGCATGGGGCTCAGATCCCCAGGAAAGGGATCTGAAGGAAGGATTGATCCCGGGATCAGAAGGATGGGGAGTGGACCCCAGCTTCAGTCATGCAAAAATAAACACCGATTATAAGGGGGAACATATAGAAGGTGATTACCCACTGCTACCCGGCAACTACATGGCCTATTACGACAACATTTATGAGGTCATTCGTAACGGGGCCCCTCTCATTGTCAAACCCCAACAGGCCAGGGATGTGATCCGGGTCATCGAAGCGGCCTATGAAAGCAGCCGGAAAGGAGAAGTGGTGCACCTGGGCTAGAGTCTAATATGCTATTTTCTTCTAGAATATGAAAATATGATCGTTTTGCAGTAGTCGTCCAACTTATTTTCATGTGTCCAGGTTGTATCTTGCCCTGACCTGATCCATGACCACTGAATGCGGAATTAGTTCATTGTTATCAGCTTCAGCAATACCCTTTTCAATTGCCTTCTTTTCAGCTTCACTAATTCCATCCTACCAGTCCATATCCTTTCCCTTTTTTAACACTGCCTCGACCTTTTTTAAAACTGAGGGTTTCTCCGTATTCAAAATAAGCTGGACTAACTCTAATTTTTTCTCCTGTAGATTCATACCTGATTTCATTTCCAATACAAATTTAATGATTAATGTACTGACCTAGGTCCAAATCATCGTATTGTATAAAATTATTGGGAAATTCTTTTCACAGAATATCAGGGATCGGAGGGTGCGGCTCGTCGAACCGTAAACACGTAGCCATTTTTTTCCAAAAGTACCTCCAGCTCCGGATACCGTTCCAGATAGATATCCTTTTTATTTACTCTCATTACAAAATAGGCATCCCGGTCCAGTGCTCCTGTCATTAAGCGCTCCATACTGTCATCTTCCTCCCCGGGCTGCTTGTCAAAGTAAAAGAGATGTGCATAGCTTTTAAATCCCAGGGTATTTACATAAACATCCTGTCCCCGAAGGCTCTTATAAAATTTTACTGCCACCCGTTGATTATACCCTTCCACCCGTTCTGAAAAAAGCGAAATGGAGACAAATACAAAAAGGAGTACCACCAGGTGAAGGATGACCATTCCACTCCAGTCCCTGCGCAGGATCTGAACCGATGCGACAATCACGCCTACGATCAGAAAAAGACCAATAAGCCATTCGTAGCCGCTCCAGTGAACATTCCGCTTCAGGGCCTCTGCAGTGAAGGGATCTATAAATGAGAAATCTTTGCTGAGTAACCAGTCATAATGATCAGTGATTAAAGGGAACACAATAGCCATACCGGAAAGTACCAGGGCGATCAGAAAGATCAGCACCACCTGCCAGCTTCCAATTTCCATTTTCCTGTCGAGCCATTTGTCCCAAACCCATGCTGCCAGGAAGGTCAGTGGGAAATAGGCCAGGGAACTATAATGCAGGAGTTTGGTATTGACAATGGAGAAGACGATAAGAACCACCAATAGGAGGATATACATCCATTGCCTGAACAGGCGTTGCAATTCCGTATCCTCCGCTTTTTTTGTAATGCTTTTCAGGGCAATTACTGAAGCGGGGAAAACGCCAATAAGCAGTACCACCAGATGATAACCAAAAAAGCCATCATGTACGCTGCTATGGGTGGAAAGCAATTTTATCTGGTAGTCAAGAAATTCCCTGATAATCCCTGAGTTTCCACTGGCAGCCTGGAACAGGAACCAGCTTCCTCCAACCACAGCCAGGACTATGATAAAAAGAGCTACGTGAAATAGGGTCGTGGATATCCTGAAACGCTTCAGTGTGAGGAAGGTCAGGAAGCAGAGCAGGAAGATCAATATTGCCACCGGTCCCTTGGTCATCACCGCAAGTCCGAAGAAAATAGCTGATACAATCAGGTTTTTAAGCTGCCCCACCTTCCTGTCAGGATCAAAGTAGAATATGAATCGTCCAATTCCAATGAAAATAAAGAGATTGAACCAGGGATCGATGATGCCTGATTTAAAGAAAAAGAAGGGAAGAATGGCAGCAGCGTAAGAGAGGATCCAGAGCAATCCAAAGCGATGCCCATATATTTTACGTCCAAAGGAGTAGAGCATCATCAGAGATAATATTCCACAGATCACATTGGGAAACCTGGCTGCAAACTCATTGATTCCGAAGATCTTCATGGAGACGGTCTGGAGCCAGAAAAAGAGTGGAGGCTTTTCAGGAAAGGGCTCAAAATCAATCTGAACCGTCAGGTAGTCACCGGTGACGATCATCTCCCTTGCCGATTCTGCATAATTGATCTCATCCGAGTCGAAGAGATTTACTGAACCCAGAAAAGGGAGCAGGAACAGAAGTGCAAGCACCACGATTCCAAAGTATACCAGGATTCTCCGGAATATTGTATCACCCAACATAGGCTCTAAAAGTAGTAAAAATTGCTCCATAAAGGATCAGATATTTTTTTCTACTTTTACTCTCTCAAAAAGGAAAAGAATATGAATTCAGAGCAGCTTAAGGAGACTTTCATCAGTTTATACGGAGATAGTGAGAACAGGATCCATCTCTTTTTCTCGCCCGGCAGAGTGAACCTGATCGGCGAGCACACCGATTACAATGGAGGATATGTATTTCCCTGTGCCCTCTCCTTTGGCACCTACCTGGTCCTGAGAGAAAATAACAAGCGTGTGGTTCGTTTTGCTACCACCAATTTTGATCACCGCGGAGAGGTAAAGCTGGATGAGCCCTTCGAAAAGGAAGGGAAATCCTGGATCAACTATCCGGTTGGAGTCTTGAACGAATTCCGAAAAAAAGCCAAAGAAATTGAAGGGGTGGATCTGCTCTATTCAGGCGACATTCCCAATGGGGCCGGGCTCTCCTCCTCCGCCTCCATCGAGATGGTCACCGCCTTTGCCATGAACGAGCTATTCGGTTTTGGCTTTGACCGTATGGAACTGGTTAAACTTTCACAGAGCGCTGAAAATAATTTTGTGGGAGTAAACTGTGGTATCATGGACCAGTTTGCTTCTGGTATGGGGGCTGCTGATCATGCCCTTTTTCTGAACTGCGATACCCTGGATTACGAACGCGTTCCCCTAAAACTGGAGGGGATGAAAATCGTCATTGCCAATACCAATAAACGGAGGGGTCTGGCCGACTCAAAATACAACGAGCGAAGGGCTCAGTGCGAGTCAGCCGTAGAGGCCCTTCGCAGCGGGAAAAACATCAAACATCTGAGCGATTTGAACCTGGAGGAATTCAATACCCTCTCCCACCTGATCACCGACGAGACAGAAAAAAGAAGAGCCCGGCACGTGATCACTGAAAACAACCGCACCCTGGAAGCCATTGAAGCACTTAACCAGGGTGATGTGGAATCCTTTGGGCATCTGATGAACCAGTCGCACGATTCGCTCAGGGACGACTACGAAGTGACCGGAACGGAGCTTGACACCCTGGTGGAGGAAGCAAGGAATATCGAAGGTACCATTGGTAGCAGAATGACCGGCGCCGGTTTTGGTGGCTGTACGGTTAGCATCGTCGAAGAGGAGCAGGTTGAAACCTTCATCCGCGAAGTTGGATTAGCTTACAAGGAGCGTACCGGTCTAAACGCCGATTTTTATGTCGCTGAAATTGGTGACGGATCCAAAGAGATCATCTGAGGCCTACCTGACCAGCAGCTCTGTCATTAAGAGCCTTTCTGAATCTGACGAAGGTCCCACCATAATCTCGTATACCCCGGGTTCCACCAGGTAGTATCCAGCAGCTGTATCGTAATAGGAGAGTTCATCCGGACCAAGGGTTATGCTTACCGCGATGGTCTGCCCTGCTTTTATAGGCTCGCGGACAAATCCCCTTAGATCTTTTAGAGGACGAATCTCTTCTGAATCCCTGGCACGGATATAGAGCTGCACCACCTCTTCTCCATCCCACTCGCCTGTATTGCTTACATCTACGCTTACCGTAATGGATTCTTCCTGGGAAATCTCCTTTTTCTCCAGGATCAGATTGTCGTAGGAGAAAGTGGTAAAACTAAGCCCATAGCCAAAAGGATAGAGTACCTCCCCTTCGAAATAACGATAGGTCCTCCCAGCCATATCATAATTTTCAAATGGAGGCAGGTCCTGGATTGACCGGTAGAATGTCAAAGGCAGCCTGCCGGCGGGATTATAGTCTCCAAAAAGCACATCAGCCACCGCTTCCCCGGCCGCTTCGCCTCCGTACCAGGCCTGCAGGATTGCAGGAACCGTTTCATGCTCCATGGTAATGGAGACGGCCGAACCGGTCATCAGTACCAGAGTCAGGGGTTTGCCGGTTGAAGCTATTTGCCTGATCAGGCGGCGCTGGACCGCAGGAAGATCCAGGGAGGTTCTGTCCCCAGCATTAAACCCTTCCAGCTCCAATCCCCGCATCTCTTCACCCTCCAGCCGGGCGGTAAGTCCCATGACCAAAACCACATGATCTGCCCAGCGGGCTGCCTGCAAAGCTTCCCAGGCCAGGGGCAATTCGGGCTCTTCCCAGTGCAGGCTACAGTTGGCATCGCCATGCTCATCCTGCATGATCACCTTGATCTCATAGGCTTTCCCGGCCACCAGTTCCACATTCCTGTAAACTTTATTGGGATGGTGTATATTGTGGTGCTTTATCAGGGTCTCTCCTTCAAAGATGAACTGGAAGTACTTCCCGTTGGCTCCGATAGCATGGATACCACTTTTACGGGGGATCAGGTAGCCGCTCCACTCTACAGTATACTCATCATCCGTGAGCCCATCGACCGGTGGTTCACCATCCCACCAGTAGAAATCAATATTTGCATCGGTCCGCTGAACAACAGGAGTCCCCTCCCCATCCAGATTTGGATAGAATGAAGCCTTTAGACCCTGTTCATCCATCTCAGCACTTGTAAACAGGACCTCTGTTGGAATGGCACTCAGGTAAGGCAATCCACTGTGATGGGGACTACCCTGGGCATAGCGCACTTCGGCATCCGGTCCCAGTTTTGCAGTGATTCCATCCAAAACGCTTACAGGTGCTACAGGGCTTCCATTGTAATTGCCATTCTGAACATCCACGTTATGGGCATTTGGCCCAATCACCGCCACACGCTTCAGCTCTTTGCTTATGGGCAGTGTATTCCGGTCATTTTTTAAGAGTACCATGGACTTGCGGGCCATCTCCCTGGCCACCTCTTTATGGGGCTCTGCAGCAAGCGTATCCACGGGATAAGCGGACCAGGGTACCATCTCATCGGGGTCGAACATCCCCAGTTTCATCCGGGCCAGCATCAGTCGTTCCACTACCACATCTATCTCATCTTCAGCTATCAATCCCAGCCTGACTGCCTCAACCAGCCCCTCATACTGATCTCCACAGTTCAGA
>Ga0209345_10003372_pt1 | contig 16549 bp, 15 predicted proteins | sample Cruoilmetagenom7_FD_187294 | JGI IMG/M metagenome (GOLD analysis project Ga0209345, IMG submission 187294) | Oil polluted marine microbial communities from Coal Oil Point, Santa Barbara, California, USA - Sample 7 (SPAdes) (version 2) | ecosystem: Environmental > Aquatic > Marine > Oil seeps ...
CTTTCTTTCATAAGCATATCAGTTTATTTGATATAACTAGGTGATAATGATATTATTTTTTATTATTTCTCTCACATTTGTGTAATATGGTAAAGATGTGATGTAATATTTGAATAACAAATAGATTGTGCCCTTATTTTATAGTTTATAATATAAAATGAAGTAATATTTATCGTATTTAAGGGGTGATAATGAAAGTGCAAGAAATAATATATAAAGTATTAGTTTTGTTTATGTTAGTAGTCCTAACTGTCGGTGTTATCAAGCTAAATGATAATAATGAGAGTAAGAGAAATTTTTATGAGTACAAAAACTCAAAAATAAATCTTTTACAAGTGAAGAGTATAATACCAAGAGTGAGCTATTATGCAACTCTGGCTGAGGACAAAACTGAAGATATAAATAGAAAGTTTTCAACAAAATTTCATAAAGAAGAGATACAAAATATAGAAGAGTTCCTAACTCTAGCAAAAAATAGTGAGTTTTATAATATAGAAATAGTTGCTTACATGATGTTAGATGATATAAATGTAGAACTTTATAAGTCAGATAAGTTTTTTAAGTATGCTGGGCAGTATAGTGTAAATGATTATCTTTTAGAAACTCTTGATAACTATGGAATCGATGAGTTTCAGTATAAAAATTTATCAGCCTTAAAAGGGAAAGTATATACCGACAGAGATAAGTTTGTAAATGATGTAGTAATGTATGCAAAACTTAAAAGAGGTTCTTGGACAGATGAGAACATACCAAAGCTAGGTTTAGGCAAAAATGGTGTTAAGTTTATGAATGGTGTTAGCCAAGAGATAAAAGAGAATCACCTAACAGAGGAAGATATAAAAAATATAGTTCATGGATTAGAGAAAGCACTTAGTGTTTATGAGGAAATAGAGTAGATGGAAGAAAAAAAAGAATATGAGATAAAAAATATTGCAGGTTCGCTTGCAAAAGGCTTTTTGAACAATCCGCTTACTTCAATCCTTGCTTTTGCTATATTAGTTCTTGGTTATATCTCACTTGAGGTTATGCCAAGAGAGGAAGACCCACAAATTGCTGTTAGTGGCGGCTCTATCATAGTACCAATGCCAGGAGCTTCACCGGATGAGATAAACAATGCAGTTTTAAAGCCCTTAGAGAGAAGAATTAGTGAGATTAAAGGTATCAAAGATATCTACTCGACTGCCATGCATAATGTGGGTATGTTAAATATCCAGTATAAAATAGGTGAGGACAGAGAATCATCTAACCTAAAGCTCTACGATAAAGTTATGCAAAATATGGATTCACTCCCTGGTGGGACAATGATGCCAATTGTTAAACCTTTTGATATCGATATTGATGTACCTATTGTTACAGTTGCCTTTTATAAGAAAAAAGATTTAGGAATAGATCATATAGTCCTCTATAAGCAGATAAAAGATATGCAACAGGATATAAACGCAATAGAAAATATTTCAAAGACTACGCTAAAGGGTGCAAAAAAACCACAGTTTAATGTTCTTCTTGATTTAGATAAACTTTCAGCTTATCATATATCTATAGGTCAGGTTGTTCAGTCTATTCAAGCTATTGCTAAAAATGCTCCTGAGGTTGACCTGCCAACTAGAGATAATAGGCTGATAGTATTTGGTGTTAAAAATGCAATTAATTCTATAGAAGACTTACATAATCTAATTATTGCAAAATATATGGGTTCACTTATATACTTAAAAGATATAGCAAAGGTTGAGTATTTCTACGATATTCAAAACTATCAAGAGGCATTAGTCTCTTTTAAGGCAGATGGCTCTCCTCTTAGTGAGACAAAAGATCAAGTGACGATAACAGTCTCAAAACTAAGGGGTACAAATGCAGTAAAACTGGCTGAGAAAGTTATAGCAACGATAGAAGAGAATGCTGAAAAACTTGATGCCAATGGGCTTGGTTACATTGTAACTCGTAATTATGGTGAGAGAGCGAATGAGGCTGTTAATGAGTTGGTACATCACTTAGTTCTGACTATTGCAATTATCTCGCTTATTTTGATTCCTTTTTTAGGATGGAGAGAATCTCTTGTTGTAACTATTGCAGTTCCAATGATTTTAGCAGCCACTCTTTTTGTTGCGTTTCTGACAGACCAGACTATTAATAGGATTACCCTCTTCGCCTTTTTGCTCTCCTTGGGACTTATTGTTGATGATGCGATTATTGTTATTGAGAATATTCATAGAAGAATGCACTTAAAAGAGACAGAGCATCAAAGCTTTGATGAGATTATAGTTGAAGCAACTGATGAGATTGGACCATCAACAAACATTGCAACGATTGCAATTATGTTAACGATGATTCCAATGGGGTTTGTTGGAGGTATGATGGGGCAGTTTATGCTTCCTATTCCGCTTAATGTACCGGTAGCTCTCGCCGTGTCCCTATTTGTGGCCTATGTTTTTGCGCCGTATTTGGCAAAAAAATTAATTAAACGCAGTTCAGGGAGCCACTAATGGAAGAGAGAATATATAAGATAGTAAGCTCTAAGGCGAAGCAGAGAAAAGTTGGTTTTATAGTTTTAGGACTTCTGATTTTTGCTGTAATGTTGATTCCAACAAAGGTAGTACTTGCGAAAATGTTACCTGGTAAGAGTGCTAATACTTTTACTATATATATAGATACTGCTACTAACTCTACTATAAGTCAGACAAGAGAAGTAGCAGAATGTGTTATCGATGTTTTTAGAAATGAGGAAGAAGTTTTAAATATGGAGATATTTTTAGGGCAAGGTGCTCCTCTTGATTATGCTGGGCTTGTAAAAGGAAGTGCATTTAAGAGACTTAAAAGTCAAGCTGAAATAGTTGTAAACCTAACAGACAAACATGAACGTGATGAGCCATCCCTTGTTATGGTCCATCGCATGAGACCGATTGTACAAAATAAATGTGAAAATCTTTATAAGGGAACAACTGTAAATTTTGTAGAGATGCCATCAGGTCCTCCTACATTCGCTACTGTTGTTGTAAACCTATATGGAAAAGATTCTCTTTTACTCCGTCAAACATCAGAAGTAGTAGAAGAAGCACTAAAAGAGACAGAGGGACTTGTTGATATTAATGTTATGCAGGATGATGTTTATACAAAGTTTGAGATTATCCCAGATGTAGAAAAAATCATCTCTAGTAATCTATCAGTTGAGCAAGTGAGTAATATTTTATACATGGCATTTAAAGGTAATGTAGTTGCTACTAAAAACTCAACTCTACAACAAGATCAGATTCCTATTTTTGTGTCATTAGATAGAGAGACTAGAACTTTAGACCATGCAAGTAAAGATGAGTTGGCACTAAAGCTCTCTAGACTAAAACTTTTAAACAGACAAGGGATTATGGTTCCTGTTAAAGAGGTTGTTGAGATAGTACCAACAGTTGCAGACCCTACTATATTTAAGAAAAATATGAGAAATATGGTGTCAGTAACAGCAGAGTGCGACTTAGTTTCTCAGGTTTATCCACTAATGGATGCAAGAGAGTTAATGATTACAAAACTAGAAACTGATTTTGAGATAGAGAGACTTACAGGTATGAGTACCTATATGTTTGACCTCGCACTAATTCATAAGCTAAGTGGAGAGAAGGTTTTAGTTAGATGGGATGGAGAGATGAAGGTTTCACTTGATACTTTTAGAGATTTAGGTGGTGCGTTTATATCTGCGTTAGTGCTTATGTTTTTACTAATGGTTGTTTATTATAAATCTTTTGCACTTAGTGGAATAGTTCTTGTCGGTAGTTTCTTATCTATCATCGGTGTAATTATTGGACATGTTATTACAGACCTTATAGCTCTGTTGCTTACAGGTTTAAATTTTTACCTTACATCTACTTCTCTTATTGGTTTTATCTCACTCATGGGGATAAGCGCGAGAAGTTCACTGCTTCTTATTGATTTTACAAAGTCACTTATAGAGAGCGGAATAGAGAAAAACAGAGCTATTGCAATAGCAACTGCTACAAGAGCAAAACCTATTTTATTAACTGCCGTGGCAATTATCTTAGGTTCACTACTCCTCGCAACTGACCCAATCTTTGGCGGTCTCGGTGTGGCACTTATATTTGGTAGTATGGCTTCTACTGCTGTTTCACTTTTTTATGTACCAGTTCTAATGGCAAAAGCAGAAGCTATATGTCCTGCTGTTGAACAGTGTGCAGATGGCGTTGGAATAAATGAAGAGCATATGGATGTTGCAGATGTAGCGCCTGAAGTACATTTTGGTAACCCTATGGACAGTAAATAATTTCTTTTATGGTTTTGGTGTCTGAGGCATTACAATAAATCTTTTATAAGACTTATTGTAAATGTAGTTTTATAGTATGGAGGGTTACTTATCCATTAACTTTTTATAATATAGTTTTACCGCGTCAACATCTGGGTCTTTGATAAATTTGATTGCATAGTAACTATTCTCTACTGCAGCTAATTGAATCTCTTTATCCGGATTTTCAATAAATCCTATTGCTTGATGACTCTGTCTTACAGCAGCTAACTGAGCCTCTTTAGATGGGTTTTTAATGTATTGAATAGCGTGGTAGCTTTTCTTTACGGCAGCTAACTGAGCTTCTTTAGCTGGATTTTTGATGTGTTTAATAGCATGGTAATTTTTATTTACCGCAATTAATTGAGCTTCTACACTTGGATTCTCAATAAACTCTATTGCACGATATTCTCGTCTTACAGCAGCTAATTGAATCTCTTTATCTGAACTATTTATACCTTGCATTTGCGATTCAAATGAAGATCCGTAAGATTCACTCACCCCTAAAATCATTAAGCCTACAACAGCACTACTTACTATATTTTTATACATGTGTTAACTCCTATTAGTATTTGAAAATATTATATATCACAAAAACTTGGACATAAGTTAAATTAATATGTGATAAACTAAAAGCTGTTTGTGATGTTACTTATTAACGCATAATAATCTAGGAGTATGTGAGATTGTTTTGAAAACTTTGGAATATTATAAGAGAGGAGTTAAGTGAGGAAACGATACGCCATGTTAGCGTATCGAAATTGTGTAAAGGCTAAAGATTAAAGTTTACCTTTTTCATATTTAGCTTTTAATTTTAAGTAATCTTGGTAATCATCAGAGTTGATGTTATTAGATACTGATTTAGTAGAGTCATTTGCATTGTTAGATGCAGTGTTTGATGAATCTCTTAAGTCATTAGATACTGATTTAGTAGAGTCATTAGCATTATTACTAGCAGTGTTAGATGAATCTCTTAAGTCATTTGATACAGTCTTAGTAGAGTCATTAGCATTGTTAGATGCAGTGTTAGATGAATCCCTTAAGTCATTAGAGATAGTTCTAGTAGAGTCATTTGCATTGTTAGATGCAGTATTAGATGAGTCTCTTAAGTCATTTGAAATTGTTCTAGTAGAGTCATTCAAGTTATTTGACGTAGTTTTAGTCGAGTCATTAACATTGTTTGAGATTGTCTTAGTAGAATCGTTCAAGTTATTTGAAGTAGTCTTAGTAGAATCATTTAAGTTGTTAGATACATTTTTCGTAGCATCATTTACATCATGAGAAACAGCAACAGTTGAATCTTTGAAATCTTTTGTAGCCATTGTTGAGCTATCTTTGAAGTCTCTAGTAGTATTGCTGATTGAATCTTTAGAATCCTCTGCAACCTCAATAGTAGAGTCTCTTAAATCTTTAGAGATACCTGTTGTAGTATCAGAACCGCTTTTTACAGTAGCGATTTCAGCAGTCTTAAGATCATCAGATGCTTTCACTGCAGTATCTTTTGCATCATGGCTGACGCTTGTTACAGTACGCTCACCACTCTTAGAAACTTCAACACCACCATCAACAGCTGATTGACTTGCTTCTTTAGCATCTTTACTCATAGAAGTAACACCATCTTTCATGTCTTTAAACATATCTCCAAAACTGAAATCTGCCGATAAGCTTGTTGTAAGTGCAAGAGCTGCTACTGTACTTATTACTAATTTTTTTGTCATTTATTTCCCCTGTATTTAAATATGAACTAGAAAAACTATAACCCTTTCAAACTAAAACGCAACTGAAAGCAAGATAATTTTTTGTAATAAGTGATTATAATGTTTTAAAATATCACACTTCACGGAATATGTTTTGAAGTATCACATTTTTTTATTTTGCGCTACTTATTTATATTATTTTAGGCTATAATACTTTAAAGCACAAATCAAAGGATATATATGAAAAAGTTCTTATTAATGTTATTAGTTGCCTCAAGTGTAGTAATGGCCAAACCTTATACAATTGCGGACAGAATTCAGGATATGAATGAGATGGCGAGTGCCATGAATATTATTCAGAGTGGTTTCTTTTATAATAATTACTCTACAGTTGAAGCTGGAGTTGTAAAACTCTCATCAGCAATATCTCGTGTTCAACCACCGTTGGAGGAAGTACAAGAACAAGATGTATTAACAAGGTATATGAATCAAAAAATCCAGATGTCAAATAAAATTGTTAAAAATATAAATAGAAGATCAATAGATATCTTAGAGAGAATGAAAAGTGGTGATTCTACACAGGCACTTCAAGCATACACGAAAATAATGGGTCAATGTATGAAATGTCATAGAGAAATGCGTAACTGGTAGGATTAGTATGAAATATCTTTTATTAATTTTTATAACTCTTACTTCACTGTTTGGAGCTGAACTTATCTTAACTGGAACGGTAATATCAAACAACCAAAAGATGATACCTGCTAGATATATGGGTTATGTAAAAAAGGTAAACTTCGAAGTTGGTGACAGTGTTCAACGTGAGGATGTACTTTTTGAGTTAGAGTCAGCAGAGTTTGATATTATGGAATCTCAGGCTGATTTGGCATTAGAACAAGCAAAACTTATGTTAGATGTATACAAGACTAGGCTGCGCCATAACAAAAAAGAGAAGCGTAATCTAAAACGTGATAGAAAAAAGATGGTAAGTTTTGATTTTAAAGAGAGCCTGAATGATTTAGATGAAGCTGCTGAAGATATAAGCTCATCAATAGAGTCTGTTCAGGTTCTAGTAGAGCAGGCAAGTGAAAAGACAAAGCAGTTTGCAACTATTGCAGGTTATTTGAAAGTTCAAGCACCAAACAATGGAATCTTAGTAGATAAAAGAATCAGAGTGGGTGATATGGTAGCACCTGGAATGTTGACTATGATTTTAGTGGATATGGATCATTTGGAGATAGAAGCAGAAGTTGCTGAGTCTGATTTGAAATATGTAAGACGTAACAAAGTGGTAGATATTAAAATTCCTTCACTAAACTATAAAGCTTCAGGATTTATCAAGGCGATAGTTCCAAGTGCAAACCCTATGGCACACACTTTTAAAATAAGAGTACATTTTGAAAAGAAGAGTGATATGGTTTTCCCGGGAATGTATGCAAAAGTATATGTTGACTTAACTGATGAGATAGCTAATAAACTTTAGTACTCTTTAGTATTGTTTCTATTTGGATAGAATATCATTAAATATTATCCAGTAGGAACAAAAATGAAACATATATACACTGCACTAATTATGATTGCTAGTTTGCTTGCCACTAACAGCTTTGCCTCAACTCCAAAATACACTGCAACTAATGTCCCAAAAAAGATGACTGTTGCTGTTAAAAAAGAGAGATTTTACTATCTTCTATCTCCTGCTATTGATAAAGTATATAATGAACTTTTAGTTCAGTATAATCAAATAGAAAAAGATTTGAAGTCTGGTGCAAACAGAGCTGGAGTTGAAAACCTAAAAACTACCTATAAAGTTAAAACAGATAAAGAGTTACTTTTAGCTCTAAAACCCCATCCTCAAAGTATTGCTCTAGCACAAGCTGCTATGGAGAGTGCTTGGGCAACTTCAAGATTTTTTGTAAAAGCAAATAATGTATTTGGGATGTGGTCTGTGAATAAAAATGAACCACGTATTGCTGCCGGTGAAAAACGCGGTGGAACTAAAACTATCTGGTTGAAAAAGTTTGCCAGTATTGAGGACTCTGTAAGAGAGTACTATAAAATGATGGGAAGAGGTAGAGCTTACAAAGATTTTAGACAAGTGCGTTTTGCAACAAATGACGTAAATAAAATTGTTAAAGAGTTAGACAACTACTCAGAGATTGGTGAGAAGTACACAAAAGAATTATCAAGTATGATAAGGTATAACAAACTAACAAAATATGATAAGTAATCCCATTGAATAATTTGCTATAATTGCATCTATGAATAAGATTCAAGAGTACTTAGACTCCCACGATATAAGTGAGATACACCCATCAGAAATTGCAAATATTTTAAAGCAGCTTGATGATAGCAAATTTTCTGATGCCGTAAAACTAATCCCCAAAGATATAGTTGGTGATGTCGCTCTTGCTCTCCCAGATAGACTTTTTGATGATATAGTTGAGTCGTTGACGGTTGATGAACTATCTCACGCAGTAACTGAACTAGAGTCTGATGATCAAGTTGACTTTATGCAGGAGCTTGAAGAGCTAGATGAAGAAGTTGCCTCTCAAGTTTTTGAAACGCTTCATGAAGATGATCAAGAAGAGATTACAAAACTTAAAAACTACGAAGAGAACGAAGCTGGTTCTTATATGCAGCTTGAAATATTCACTGCATATAAGGATGAGATAGTACAGGATGTTATAAAAAGATTTGCTCGTCTTAGAAAAGAGAATGAGATTGAGAACGTTCAGAATCTTTTTATCACCAACAAAGAGAATAAGCTAAGATACGCAGTAGGTTTAGATGATTTACTTATTTTTGACTTTTCAAAAACAGTTATAGAAAATATCCAAGCGAGTGATGAGAGTTTTGAGCCTATAAAGGCTCAAGATATTGATGATATAAAAGAGGTTGTTCATACTTTTGAAGAGTATGACCTCTCTGTTTTAGCCATTGTAAATACTTATGGTGTTTTACTTGGTCGTATTACTTCAGATGATGTTTATGATGTTATCAATGAGCACGCAACCGAGCAGATGTATAATCTTGCCGGTGTTGATGATGAAGCTGAGGAAGATGATGAGATTATAAAAGCAGGTAGAAAGCGTGCAACGTGGCTCGGACTCAACCTTTTTACTGCGATAGCTGCATCTTTGGTTATTGGGCTTTTTGCCGATACTCTAGAGAGTATGGTTGCACTTGCTATTCTTATGCCTATAGTTGCTTCTATGGGTGGAAATGCAGGTACTCAGAGTCTGACAGTTGTTGTACGTCAGCTTGCCCTTGGTGACATCTCTCAAGGGGATGCTATGAGGATTATAAGAAAAGAGGTTTTTATATCTTTGGGTAATGGTTTAGTATTCGCTATAATTATGGGAATTATTGCCGCTATTTGGTTTGGTATGAATATGTTAGGGGCTGTTATCGCTCTAAGTATGATTATAAACCTCTTTATGGCTGGTTTTTTTGGTGCGACTATACCTCTATTTTTAAAAAAGATGGATATAGACCCGGCCATAGGAAGTACAGTTATTTTAACAACTGTTACTGATGTTGTAGGCTTCTTTAGTTTTTTAGGCCTAGCAACATGGATATTATTATAAATTTTAAAGGATATTGTAAAATTTGGATTTACTGATACTATATTTCGCCTTAGCGGTAGGAATATCATTTTTATGTTCGGTGCTCGAGGCCGTACTGTTGTCTGTTAACATGTCATACATAGCAGTTTTAGAAAAAGAGAAGCCGATTGTAGGAAAACTACTACGTCTTCATAAAGAGAATATACACAAATCAATTGCATCAATTTTAATACTCAACACAATCGCTCACACTTTAGGTGCAGCTGCTGTTGGTGCACAGGCTTCTATACTTTTTGGAAATGATGCTGTAGTAATTATCTCTATTATAATGACATTTGCTATACTATTTTTGTCAGAGATTATTCCTAAAACAATAGGTGCAGTATATTGGAAACAGTTAGCACCGATGTCTGCATATTTTATAAGAATATTTATATGGTTAACATACCCTATCATTCTTACAACTCTTTTTATTACTAACAAAATTTCTAAAGGCCAAGATGATGCGAATTCACTTACGAAAGAAGAGCTTTTAGAGAGTATGTTAATGAGTGAAGATGAGGGAGTTATTGATGAGAAAGAGTCAGATGTAATAGAGAATATCTTAAACCTCGATAATGTAAAAGTAGGAGAGATTTTAACTCCAAGAAGTGTTGTATTTGCCATAGATGAGAGTATGACTATCAAAGAGGTTATAGAGACTCAAATAGCGATATTTAAGTTCTCACGTATACCAATTTATCAAGGCTCTATCGAAGATGTTACAGGACTTGTGTTAACTAAAAAAATCTTCAAACAGGCACTTGAAGATGATAGTGTTACCATAGGCTCTATCAAAAAAGAGATATACTCTATAAATGAAAACATACCTGTCTCTAAAGCTCTTGACCTTTTGATTGCAAAAAAAGATCATATGTTCTTGGTTATGGATAATTACGATCAGACCGAAGGTATTATTACACTAGAAGACTGTGTTGAGACTATACTTGGTGTTGAGATTATGGATGAGAGCGATACAACTGAAGATATGCGTGAGCTTGCAAAGCAAAAAATGAAACAAAAACGTAAGGACAAAGAGTCCTAGGCGTTTTAAATATTACATACCTGGTATTCTAGGAATTTTTCCCAGTTTAGAGTAACGGCAATATAAGCCCCAACCTTTTTTAAGCCAGTGTCCAACTATAGGCATGGGAAACATGAATGCGCGTTTATTGTCTCTATAAACAAATGCAGCACCATTTCCGGTATCCATTACACAGAGTATATTTAGATGTTCATGGTAGCCTAAAAATGACTCTCCACCACTATCCTTCTCTTTTATATTGTGAGCGACATTTCTAGCCATTACTTCTGCAATATGCCCCTGTTTAGCTCTCCAATCATAACCTTCAAGAGCAGCAATATCGCCAATAGCGTAAATATTATGAGCTCGATTTATATCTACTGGAAGCTCTACACTACAGTTATCATTTATTTTAATAAATCCAGCTTCATTGAGTGGCAGGTCAGAGTTTTTTATAACTTCATGTCCATCACCTGCAGGAATAAACATAGTAAAGTCAGAATCTAATTTAGAGTCATCTTCAAAGATAATTCCATCTTTTTCAAACCTTTTTATTTTTTTACCAAAGTGCTGTTTGAGCTTAAACATTTCAAACATTTTATCCATCATGCTCAGTGCTTGAGGGCCCATACGCTTACCAGGTTCGGCCATCGGTGCAAAAAAAGTCATTTCATAGTTATCACGAATACCTTTTTTCCTTAGTAGGTTATGAATATTAAAAAACAGCTCAAACCCAGGACCGCCACGAACTGCTGAAGTGTCATTTGGGTTACCGCCAAAGCCAAAGCAGATCTTACCCTTACCCATAGCAACAATTTTGTCTACTTTATGTTTTAGCTCTATTGATTGCTCAGGAGCACCACATATAGATAGAGTGTTCTCTATACCACAATGTTTCATTTTTGAAGCACCCATGGCAAGCACTAAATGATCATACTCATCATAAACAGTTCCGCTTTGAAGAGTTACTGCTCCATCCTTGGCAGATATATTTACTACAGAGTCTATAATAAGTTCAAATCCGTGCGCATCTCTGAGCTTTTTCATATCTACAGATACATCTTCAAAAGAAGTCTCACCTGTAGGTATCCAGATTGATGTAGGGTAAATGTAAAAATAATCTCTATCACTAACTAAGGTTACGTCATAATTCTCTTTTCGAAGATATATTGCAGATTCAACACCGGCAAATCCACCACCTAATATAAGAACTTTCTTCATATTGCACCTTTTAAATAATCATTAATTATATAATATATTACTCTTATTATGTTAAAAATATACTAAGTGAGAGAGTTTTATCGTCATTTTTGTTTTTTATTTATAAATAGTACGGCAATCATACTGAGAGTCCCACCGATAACTATATGTATCTGTATAGGTTCATCTAAAACAGCCCATGCACTTAGTAGAGCGAAGAAGGGAACTAAGAACATGTAAGAGCTTGTTTTTCCACTTCCTAGCACTCCAGAGGCCATAAAAAAGATTGTCGTTGCTACAGTTTGACCAAATACAGCTAAGTAAATCATGGCAGTCCAAAACTCCCAACCCTGTAAAAATACACTGCTAAGCTTTGAGTTATAAGCGTAGATAAAACTTGCGATGGTTGCTACAACAGAGATAAAAAAACTGTAGTGGACAGGATGTATATGTTTGTGTGAATGTCCAGAGAGGATAGTGACACCTGCCCAGATTATCGCACATAACAAGAAGTAGATATTTGAACCATTAAAAAAGAGATTTATATCATTAAGTTGAAGTAAAATTACCCCACCTGCCATACCAAGAAATAATCCAAAGTATTGGACATTGTGTAGCTGTTTTCTAAAGATAAGTGCTACTAGAAGAAAAGTAACTACAGGACTAAGCGTAGTAATAATAACACTTCCAGCACCTGCTAAACCATACTTGATACCTAAAAATGAGGATATCATAAAAGCGATGTTTAAAATGGAACTTCCGCCTATATAGCTGAGACTTGTACGATTTAGAGTAAGCGGTATTTTTATAAAATAAAGAATAGGTAAAAATGAGATACTCATTATGAAAAAACGCCAGAATATAATTACTTCTATTGGTAAATCGTAGGTGAGTATTTTTAAAGCAGTCCAACCACCACCCCATAGTAACATTGCTAAAATAAGGAGGTAGGAGTAGTGTTTCTCTTTCATGACAAAAGAGTATCTAAAAGTAGTTTAAAAGAGTGTTTCTTATTTCCAAGTTTTATTTCTAATACGTGAGTGACAAGAAGTACACTGTCTTAGTATTTGAGAATAGTCCTCTATAGCTTCTTCAAAATCATTGTTGTCAACGGACTCAATTAAATCTTCAGCATACATTTTTATCATTTTTTCTCTTTTTTTAGCAAATTTTCCAGCATTGGCTTGATCATCTGGAAGATATAGTGTTGCATCAGTAGTGATAAGTGAATCCAAACTTGACGTCAATCTTTTTGCAGCATCTTTAACACCTGCTTTATTAGAGTAAAATCCAGCTCTTTGCATATCAACAACTGCACTTAACATTGTACGCATATCTGATGCAAGTTTTGATTGTTCGGTAGCATTACCAGCAAAAAGTGAAGTTGCTAAAAGAGTTGAGATGATTGTAGTTATAATTAATTTCATTAAATTTCCTTAGTATTGAATAATTTCTTTCGTATACTCATTTAGAGTTACAGTTAGTGCAGTGTCTTTAACACGTTTTTTAGCTTTTCTTTTTCCACCATAGTATTTTTTCATCTCTGGTTTATAACGTTTGAAATACTCGTGAAACTTGTCAGGTCCAAGTACTGCAGAAGCCCAAAGAGTGTCATCCTCAGCTATTTCAATAATAATGGCTGCAAGAGCCTGTTCAGCTGGACCAGCTATCTGTTTACATCCCTGTTTTGTATCAAAAGCAGAGAGATGAGATGAACATACTATCACACCACCTTTTTGAGGACATGCCATAGTTGTTTTTCCACGTGCAAGATACTGTACAAAACTATCTTCTGGAGTAGGGTGAGCTAATTGATGAGAACATATTGCACTGTAAGCAACTATGCTTCTTTTGGCTCCAACGCCACCTTTCCATATATACTCTTCACCATCTTCTGATTTTAATTTTACATCTTTAGCTGTCTCTTCACCTAAATCTAAAAGTATAGATGGAGTTCCAACAAAAGGGTAGTTAAAAAGGTAGTTTACTTCTTCTTTTAAAGCGGATGCCTTTATTGGTGCTCCCGCTGCATCTACAAGTTGTACTTTCTCATAAGCTTGAAAAAGAGTACCGTCTTCTGCTCTCAGTTGTCCTGTTATTGTTGATGGTGAAACTGCAATAACAGCTCCACTTACACCAGCAATTTTTAAAAAATTTCTTCTATCCATAAAGGTTCCTTGTGTGATTTATTTGTAAGTTAGAGTAAATTCTAAATCAAAACTATTATACTAGTTTTCAGTTAGGGTTTACAAGGGGCGGAAGCCCCTTGATATAAAAAAAGCTTGACCTAGCTAAAAAGGTCACCCATGATTCCAGAGTACCAATCACGAAGTGCTTTAGCTGTACCAGTTCCACGGAATTTACCGTTTTTATCTTTTGGTACGTGACCTTTACCTTTGATAGTTTTACCAGTCCATGAGAAGTCATGACTTACCATGATTCCCTCTTCAGGCTTGTCTGCTACCATAGAGTAACATACATTAGCAGATTTGATAGGACCAGATTTAACTGGAAGCTCAAATGATTTACCAGCTAAACGAGCAGAAATCTCTTTTGCACAAAGTTTACCAGCCCATACAGCAGTCTGACCACTTGGTGGGATACCGTGACCAACTACATCACCAACAGCATATACATCATTATCAGTTGCAGTTTGGAAAGAACAACCATTCATAAGTACTTTATGGAATGAGTCTTTTGTAGTTTTAAGTCCAGCCATTGTAACTACTGGATTAGCTTTATTGTGAGGGATTAAGTTAAGAACTTCATATTTATGAGATTTTTTCTCAGCTTTCATGATAGCAAAACCATCTGCATCTTTTTTACCCGTTGGAGTTTGTTTAGTGAAAGAAATAGTTTTACTTGCAACATCAACATCATCAATTTTAGCATTTGGAACATACACTATTCTATCAGCATATAAATCTTTCCAAGCTTCCATAAATGCACCAAATTTAGCAAACTTAGCACCTGGGTTAAGAACGATTACTTTACCACGGATATCTTCTTTGTCCATGTAAGCAGCAATCATTGAAGCTCTCTCAGCAGGAGCAGGAGGACAACGGAATTTACCACTTGGAATTGTGATAATAACATCACCATCTTCCATGTTAGATAAGTTACGCTCTAGTGCTACATGCTCTGCACCTGGGATAAGTGCACCCGGAGCTGTACGTTTTACTTGAGCAATTTTCTCTTTTGACCAAGTTGGAAACTGAGACTCATAATCATAAGCGATACCAGGAGAAAGTACAAGAATATCGTATCCTACAATACCAGCAGCAGTAGTAACTTGTTTAGAAGCACGGTCAATACCAACGACTTCTGATTTTAGCATGCTGTAACCATATTTTTCAACTGGTTGAGCATAATCAAATACAAAAGTACCAAGGTTCATACCCTCTAGTTTTCCTAAGTAAGTATTAGAAACAGGACATGACATAAATGTATCATTCTTTTCGATTACGAGTACATCTAAGTCTTTGTTTTGTTTCATTAAGTTGTTTGCAACTGTAAGACCACCAAAACCACCACCGATGATTACAATTTTGTGTTTACCTAGAACTTTTCCACCAGCAGCTGCTCCACCAGCAGCAGGTTTTGCTTCAGCACCTGTACATCCTGTCATACCTGTTGCAGCAACAGCCGCTACACCTAGTGCACCCATCTTCATTGCATCTCTACGATTCATATCCATAACTTCTCCTGAAAATTAAAATAAAGCTTTAAAATCACATCTTGATTATTAAACTGGACAAATATTACATTTTATTATCTTACTTAAGTCTTAAGAATAAATTTTAATTATATAGAATTAAATGAGTGGCTTTTATTTATCATAATGCTTTGTTATGTTAGGAGCTGTTTGTAGAATTATAAATATGTAATTAAATAAGATGTGAGCCTATAAATAGGTATTAACAGGGTATATATCACATATATATCACATATTTCTAGCAGATAATAATAAAAATTGATTTATATCAATTATTTTTACAAATGTATACAAAGGTTACATATATTTTATAATAAATTTCTCTTTATCCAATAAGATAAAACATAAAGACCCCAAATATGTTGTTTAAAACTTCCTTTTGAAGCCGTTTGGATATACTCTTGAAGCTTATCTGTTTTAAACAGACCCGTCTGTTTATTCACTTCTGTGATAAGAGTTATCTTTTTAGAGTTTACAAGATACTCCATATAAGGATTTGAAAAACCTTTCTTTTTACGTTTTAAAATCTTCTCATCAAGTGTTGGTTTCATTATCTCTTTTAGAAGTGATTTAGTTATACCATCTTTGTAACGTAGCTCTGCAGAGATGGAAAAAATTGCTGAAGTTAATTTATGGTCTAAAAATGGTGTACGTGACTCTATTGAGTGAGCCATACTCACTCGGTCTAGCTTAGTTAGGAAATGCTCTGCTTGAAAAATGTTTAAATCTATATAGCTGTACCACATACTCTCATCAGAGTGAGCTGAGTTTTCAAATCTGTCCCTATATGACTTTAAGTACTTTAGAGATGCATTATCTTTGACATTGCGTCTCATCAGGTCATTTTTTTGCAGATCTGTAAACTTATCTCCAGATGTTCTAAAGAGCAGGGTCTCATCAAAGATACGTTTATACCACTCCCACTCTCTGTTCATCGAGAAGTTTGAACGAAAATATTTTTTGAGCCAGTTTTTGTGAGCTAGACTTGAAGCTCTTTCGATATCGAGGTATTCAAAGTACTGTCTGTAGCCT
>Ga0209345_10003373_pt1 | contig 16544 bp, 26 predicted proteins | sample Cruoilmetagenom7_FD_187294 | JGI IMG/M metagenome (GOLD analysis project Ga0209345, IMG submission 187294) | Oil polluted marine microbial communities from Coal Oil Point, Santa Barbara, California, USA - Sample 7 (SPAdes) (version 2) | ecosystem: Environmental > Aquatic > Marine > Oil seeps ...
AGGAGCGGATCGCGACAGACGTGATCATCACGGATTTCATGATGCCCGCGATGGACGGGCTTGAGTTCTGTAGCCATGTCAGAGGTCTGCCATTCTACCACGGCGTTCCGGTCGTCATGATCTCAACCCGAAAAGACGCAGATCTGCTGCGCCGCGCTTTGGCCGCGGGGGCAAGCGACTGTTTGAAAAAGCCTTTTAGCCTGTCAGAGCTTGGAAGACGGCTGCAGTTATGTCTGAAAAACGCAGGCGTTGCCGTGCAATAAGGGTGCGTCTGTACGCAGACTGGGCGGCATAGCGCCCCCTTGCGGGGTGTGTAGCGTCGGGGTCGGTTGAGACCTGATCTACGGTCAATCATCTGTCGGGGAATATTGGTGCCCAGGAGAGGCATTGAACTGACGTATCATCTGGTGTCAGCCTATTTCACTAAATATCCAAACCGCTGTTTTTATTGTGTTTGGTTGTATCATCCTGTTTCACCCGGTCCCATGCTATGCTACATATAGGGGTGGATTGAGAGGGGGATAGGAATTTGGCGGCATTGAACAAGCTTTCTTCGGCCAAGGTCAGAAATGCCGCTCCGGGCAAATACTCGGACGGGGGCGGGCTTTGGTTGGTTAAGCGCGATGACGGTGGCGCTCAATGGGTGCTGCGGGTCACTGTTCACGGGCGGCGGCGTGAGATGGGCATTGGAAGCCTTCAGGCTGTCAGTCTGAAAGAAGCGCGCGAGACAGCAGAAAAGTGGCGCGCAGTAGTACGGGAAGGCAAGGACCCGATTAAAGAGCGTGACCGGCAGCGGCGGCTAGCAGAACGGCAAGATCACACTCTGGCCTCTGTTGCTCGCGAAGCGTTCGAAGCTCGCAAATCGCAACTGAAAGGGGACGGTAAGGCTGGCCGCTGGTTCTCCCCGCTCGAACTGCATGTGCTTCCGAAAATCGGCAAGGTTCCTGTCGAGGAAATCGACCAGCAGGATATCAAGAACGCACTAGAACCCATCTGGCACGAGAAGGCGGACACGGCCCGCAAAGCAATGAACCGCCTGAACATCACGCTTGAGCATGCAGCAGCGATGGGTCTCAATGTGGATCTTCAGGCAATCATGAAAGCGAAAGCGCTTCTGGGAAAGTCGCGTCACAAGGCAAAGAACATTCCCTACATGCCTTGGCCTGAGGTGCCAGCCTTCTACAAAAGCCTTGCTGAGCAGACGCCCACCCATCTTGCATTGCGCCTGCTGATCCTCACCACGGTTCGGTCATATGGAATTCGTTTCTGTCATTTGGATCAAATCGAAGGGGACGTATGGACCGTACCCGAAGATAACATGAAGGGGCAGGTGGGTGCTGTAACCGACTTCCGAGTGCCGCTATCGAAAGAGGCTCTCGCCGTCATAGAACTGGCGAAGCCGCTGGCGCGGGATGGATACCTGTTCCCAGGTGTTCGGAGGGCTGTAATTTCGGATGCTGCGATGAGCCGCCATATGGAGCGGCAGGGGTTGGAGGCTCGTCCGCATGGGTTCCGATCAAGCTTCAAGACCTGGTGCGAAGAAACCACCGACGTACCCGAAGTGGTTGTTGAAACGTCATTGGCGCATGTCGATGGCAACAAGGTCAAGCGGTCTTACCGCCGTACTGACCTGCTAGAGCGCCGCCGTCCGCTATTGGCGCGCTGGGCGAACCACGTAACCGGCAAGAACGCCAGCAAGGTGATTAAAATTGCCTGATTCCCGTATCTTAAATTTTGTAGAAACCAAGTGCCGGTATGAATGGCATCATTCATTTAACAAAGAGATAACGATGACTGATAAAATTCTACGCTGCCGGGACGTACAGGAGGTGACTGGTCTTAGCAGGTCCACGATTTACCGGATGATGAATCGGGACGACTTCCCGAAGGCTACCAGGCTAGGCGTTCGCGCCATTGGGTGGCGGCAGAGTGCTGTTGCCGATTGGATTGAGGGGCGCTGTGATGGATGAAGGGCAGGAAAACACCGTAATCGGTTTTGGTTATATACAGATAGGCCTATTGCTCGAGAAGGTTCGGCAGGCGGGCGGGTCGATCCCTAGTAAATACTACGTGCAACAGGGTTGCGAACAGGACGCCGTTCGGGCGGCGAGACTGAAACTAGGAGGTGATATCTCCAATGCATTTATGTGGTACGACCTTCATCCGCGCCTGACGCAGAAAGGAGCCGCGAACAAAAGGCTGAAAGCGCTAGTCAGGATAGAATCCCGGATGGCGTCAGTCCTTGAGGATATTAATGAGAATGGCTTGGCAAATGAAATTTCCCCTCTTGTTCGCAGGAACGTGGATACCGGGGTGGGCTACCACGAAATAGTGGATGGCATGGATGCTCTGCGTAAAGCGGTGATGAGATTAAGGCGAGAAACTGGTGATCCTGAACCGCCACTGAAGATAAATCAGTCACAGAATTCTCTCCTGCTAGAGCGTCTAACTAAGGTATATCGTGAAGGCATTGGTATGGACCCGCTGGACGGATTGGGACGCAATTATCATGACTTGAGTGGACCATTCCCCGAATTCCTGCGATCCGCTTATCAACTTCGTGGGTTAGAAAGGCCAAGCGATGCGGGGCTTGAAAAGGCTTTGGAGCGTGCAGGCTTGCTCGGAACTTCCGACAACCATTGAATATTCTTTCCGGAATGTCGGAACGCTACCATTGGCAATAGTCTCAAATATGCTCTTATTAGTTCAGTCAGTTGAACCGCGCATCAGCGCCTTCTGGAGACTGACAGATGCATATCACAGACCCGCTTATCCGAGATCACGAATGTGCTGCCATGATGGGTTGCTCGAAGGCGACATTCTGGCGTCGAGTAGCTGACGGGACTATTCGTCCAGCTATCAAAATTGGCGGCATGTCTCGCTGGCGTCGCAGCGATATCGAAGTTGTTATCGAAGCCGCCGCCGCTCATCGCGAAAAAGAAGCAGCCTAAGAGAAAACCCCAGCCGTACGAGGACGAGCCGGGGCGAAATTTCTTTTCAGCGGTGAACAAGAGATAGCGCATTTGGCCCGTCCTTTCAACAAGAAAGGAAAACGGCAATGAACATCAACACAGACTTCGGTGTCAGCACCGACCGCCCACCCTCAAACGCCTTGCGCGTGGAAAAGTGGAGCGACATGCCTAGCGGCACCGCTCCGGCCCGCTATGAGGTTGTGGCCGAAGACGGGACCACAAAGACCTTCACCTTGGCGAAGGGCAACCGGATCATCCTAGACGCCCTGATCCAGCAGCCTGTCTACTGCGCCAGCCCCGTGCGCATCTCCGACCGGGTGTGCATCTTGCGCCGTGACTACGGGGTGCCGATCACGAAGGAGATGTACTCCAACGACACCGCCACAGACCGGGCCAAGTTCGGTGTGTATTTCCTCAGCGGCACTGTTCGCCGCATTGATGGGGGTGCAGCGTGATTATGGCCCTCAAAATCCAGATTGCCCGCTTGCAGCGCCTCTATGGCCTGACCGCAACCCAAGCCCGCCTCGTGGCTGGCCTGCACTATGGGGAGGGCGTGTAATGAACGGGTTGCAGATGCCCGCGAACGACCGGGGCCATAGCGCCTCGGTCAACCGCCCCGCGCGACGTATCGATAGCGTATCCAAGTCTCTGGGGTACTGCTTGCTGCTGGATGACCTCAACGCATGGCTTGCCCTCGCCTGCATCCTGCGCGCTCGCCTCAGCCCAACAGAACGGACAGCGCTGGCCTATGTCGCGCTGAAGGCATTGCCGCCAGAGAACGCGAGGGCGGTCGCAGAGGCGGCACTGGGCGGCGCTATAACCTCGACAGCGGGGCAACCCATAGCGCCCCTGTTCAGCCACATGGACGAGGCCGCTTTCTGGGCGGATATGGCAGCCCCTGACGAGCGGGAGGCCTATTGCCTCGCCAGCTTCAAGGCGATGCCCTATGAGCGCCAAGCGGCCTTTCTCGACTTCGTACAAGGGAGGCAGGCAGCTTGATGCGTGATTTCACAGCAATGGCAGTGCAACTGGATCAGCACCGGGCGGAGCATCCGACCGACGCTCACCGCTTGCCGACGCCTTTCATCTGGCAGGACCCCAATAGCCTGCCCCGCCGCCCGTGGGTCTACGGGCGGCATCTTCTCCGTAAGCAGGTCGCGGTGACCGTTGCTCCCGGTGGCGTGGGCAAGTCCTCCCTGACTATCGTAGAAGGGCTTGCGATGGTTTCTGAGCGGGAACTGCTGGGGGAGTGGACAGCCAAAGGCTTAAAAGTCTGGCTCTACAACCTCGAAGACCCGCGCGATGAGATGAACCTGCGGATCACAGCGGCTATGCAGCATCATGATGTGCAGCCTGATGAAGTTGAAGGGAGGCTGTTCGTCGACACCGGGCGGGAACGTGAGCTTTGCACCGCCGTGCAGACCCGTGAAAGCGTGGTGATCGTAAAGCCTGAGATTGAAGAACTGGCTCGGGAAATCGCTGAACGGCAAATTGACGTGATGGTCGTTGACCCGTTCGTGTCGTCGCATCAGGCCGGTGAGAATGACAACGTCGCCATTGATCTCATCGCAAAGGAATGGGCGCGTCTGGCGGATCGATGCAACTGCGCGATTGAACTGGTCCACCATACCCGCAAGACCAACGGCGTAGAGGCCACCTCAGAGGACAGCAGGGGCGGTTCAGCCCTTCTGGCGGCTGCACGGTCTGGCCGGGTCCTCAACCGCATGACAGCGGACGAGAGAGAGCAGGCGGGCATTCAGCCCGATGACCTAACCACCTATTTCACCGTGACCCGCGATAAGTCCAATCTTGCGCCCGTAGGAAAGCGCACATGGCGGCGTATGGCGTCTGTCGAATTGGCGAACGGTGAGAGCGTCGGAGTGGCCGAGGTCTGGGAATGGCCAGATACATTTGATGGCTTCACAGGCAAGGACCTGCTGGCAGTACAGCATGCCATTGAGGGCAAGCAACCGCGCTACTCGGATCAGTCGGGCAAGGACTGGGCCGGGGTTATCGTTGCCGATGTGCTGGGGCTGGATGCATTGAAGGACAAGCGCCGGATTAAGAGAATGATTGAGGCTTGGCTGCATTCCGGGGCGCTTGTGAAAGGGACCAAGACCGGCCCCATCAGAAAGCCAGTGCCGACAATTGAGGTTGGCGAATGGGCGAACGAATGATGTGCGTCACTACCCCCAAAAAGCAGGTGACGCAGGGTGACGCAAACACCACCCAAAACCACTGCGTCACCACCCCTCCCCCTAAAGGGGGGGAGGGGGTGGTCACGCGCTCAGTTGGTTCTCACGAGGTGGTGACGCAAACCGACCTGTCTCAGCAGCAAAAACGTTCTCAAGAAAGGCAATCGGCATGAGCAAAAAGAACGACCGAAACAGCGGCGCGAAAACGGAAGGCCGGAACGCTGACGGCACCTTCGCCCCCGGCAACCCCGGAAAGCCCAAAGGATCACGACACAGGGCCACACAGGCCATCGAAGCAATGCTGGAAGGTCAGCAGGAAGCATTGACGCAGAGAGCCATCGATAAGGCGCTGGAAGGCGATGTCACGGCTCTCCGCCTGTGTCTCGACCGTATCGCGCCTGCCCGCAAAGATTCCCCGGTTTCCTTTGCCCTGCCTGAGATTGAAACGGCAGAGGACGCAGCCAAGGCCGCTCGGGCCATTCTCAAAGCAATCGCAGAGGGCGACGTGACGCCACTGGAGGCAGCGACTGTCATGGCAGTGGTCGAGCAGTTCCGCCGTACCTTGGAAACCACAGAGATTGAACGCCGGATCACGGCACTGGAGGCAGAGAAATGAATATCAAACGACGCCTTGAAGCGATGGAGCAAAAGTCGGGCGGCCTAGACTACCTCATCGTATATTTTCGGACCGTCTTTGAGGCCAAAGGCGGTGGTATCGAGGGAGAAATTTGGAAAGCCTCGATTGTTACAGGCCCTCATGCAGGTGCTTTCGTTGAACGCGATAGCGCAGAAGCGTTGGAGCATTTTCAGGCACGTTGCCAAGCAATTTCTCGGGGAGAGATTGACCCAAATGAGAGGCTTCTCACGGCCCAACGCGAAGGCGTTATGGCTTTGGAAAACAATGAAAATAGGGTAGAATATGCCATGGAAAAGGGGCGAGGAAATGAGTGATCAAGACAAGGTAGAACGGGCTAGAAAAGCCGCTGAGACCCGTAGAGCGCGAGCTTTGGCTGAACAACGGCGCAAAGCTGCAATGGCGGGCGGAAAGTCTAACGATTTGCAGTCGGAATTGCTTAAGCAGCAGTTGCTTATTAAGCAACAGGGACTGTCGGGGATGAGCGACGCTGACCTGATTGCTGTGCTTGAAGCCGAAGCCGAAGCGATGGCAGGGCCTTGGGACAAATACCAGGAACCCGCGACTGATGGCCCTTGGACGCGCTATGCGGATCGCGGGCGGCAGACTGGTATGGTTGGGCAGACTATGAGCGGCGTTAACGAAGGAATTGCCGGAATTCTCGGCGCACCTGTGGATTTGATGACCGGCGCGATCAACATGGGCAAGCAGGGTGTGAATGCCTTGGCGGGCACGGACCTCAAACCCATCGAAAACCCGGTCGGCGGTAGCGGTACATTCCGAGACCTGCTCGCCACCACAATTTCAGAGGTTGAACCACAAAACGCAGCAGAACGGTTCGGTAGGCGCGTCGGAATGGAAGTGGGCGCGATGGCGGTGCCGGGTGGTATCATGCTTCGCGGGGCCAAAGCCCCTCTCGCCGTTGCTGGTGGGGAGGCCGCTAGTGCGGTTGGATCGGGCATTGCGGGCCAGACTTCGCGGGAGATTGCGCCTGAAAACGATACTGCCGATTTCATTGCCTCCCTTGCTGGTGGCCTGTCTCCGGTGGCGGCAAGTCGGGCAATGCGCCCAAGCCCCAAGGCTCCCACGCTTGAAGAGCTACAGGCGCAGAGTAGCGCTGGCTATGACGCTGTGCGGGAATCCGGTGCAACGCTCAGCCCGCAATCCGCCGATGCTTTGGCCGGGGGTATTGAAGAGACGTTTGGCACCCGCCCAGCTACTCGACGCATGAACCCCAAAGCTGCAATCGCGGCAGAGGAACTGGCCGGTGATATGCGCCAGCGCCCGCCCACAATCGCGGAAGTCGATGAGGCGCGACAGTGGATCGGCGATAACGTGGCCGGATCGAACGAGGCAGGCGAGCGCCGCCTTGGCGCGATGATGAAAGATGCTATTGATAACCATCTAGATCAGTTGCAGCCCGGCGACGTTACCGGGACCAATAGGGCGAACGAAGTAGTTGAGGCATTGACTGGCGCGCGGGAAAAAGCGAGGCGGGTTCACAAGTCGCAGCTATTCGAAGCTGAAGACACTGGCTTGGTTGCGAAAGGGTTGCGCCGTGCAGCCACGACCGGGACCGGCGGCAATGAGATTAACGCAATCCGTCAAAACGTGCGCAGGGTGCTGGAGAACCCAAAGCTGCGGAGGGGGTTCAGCGAAACTGAATTGCAAGCCATGCGTGACATTGCAGACGGGACGCCCACGCAGAATGCCTTGCGCCTCATTGGTCGCCTAGCGCCAACTTCCGGTGCTCTATCGCTTGGGGGTTTCACTGGTGCAGCAGGTGCAGCAGGAGCAACCGGAAACCCGCTGTTCATCGCACCCGGTATAGCGGGTCAGACCGCGAAATATCTGGGCGAACGTAACACCCGCAAGAAAATCGCGGCGCTGGGTGAGTTAATCCGCAATGGCAAGCCTCTACCCAAGAAAACCGCCAGCGCCCTTGAGAGCCGCGTTATAGCCGCTCTGTTGGCACAGAAAGCCCTCATGCCTAGCTTTGGCGCGGAAGGTGACCAAAGCGCAGTGGTTCGCGCCCTGACTGGTGCGGTGGCGCAGTGAAGCACACAGGGAGAGAACCTTTTGAGCGACCAATGCGGCCTGATCGGGTGGATGCCATTCGACAGGCCGCAGAGGCACTTGCAGCCGATCCTGTGGGGCGAGCAATTGCGGAGCACTGCAAAACGTTCGAGGATTACATGATCTGCCTGACTTGGAATATCTATGATGCGCTGGGCGAACTTGGGCCAGATACCATGGTGGCAGAAGTGCAGTTTGGCATGGCTGAGGCGGGAGACGTGTGCAGGGCAGAGTTTAATGCCTCTACGCCCAGCGCGTAGCTTACCAGAGGTTCCAGCCCCAATTGAAGTACCAAATAGCCCCGATCCAAACGACGTAGAATGCCCCGATCCAGTAGGAGGTCGGAGCCGCTTCTGGGGCGCTTTTTGTCTGAAGCCATTGGTTTAGCTTTTGTCGCATCGTTTCATCTCACGGCAATGGAGCGATTTATGTAAGCGCTCATCCAGCATTCAGCTAGGGTACGTGGGGCAAACAGCCCCACGATTTTAACTTTTCAACAGTTCCGGCTTGCCCTTGCGGTCTCAACAGCCTGAAGTTTGCCCTTTGCCACGGCAATTGCTGTCTCCTTGTCATTCCCTGACATACTTGAGAGCGGCAAACCAAGTAGGATCACCCCCATTGTATCGCCACTAGCCGCATTCTTCTGTGCGGCGCTCAAGTTCGCCAAGTTCTGTTCTAAGGCGAGTTGTTCCTGTCCAAGGTTCTTGCATGAGTGACGGAGATAGGGGTTAGGGCCGATATCGACAGCAGAAATCTGATCCGGCTGCTTGGCGCACGCGGCAACGGCAAAGGTCAGTACAATCGCTAAAATTCTCATTCTTCATCCTAAAATAACGTGTCAGTGCTTCGGGTTATGCATATCGCGGGTTTTGGGTGAAGCATTCTGTACGACATGCTCTGTAAGAGGCACATTTTTATCACTGACTGTAGGGAATCTTTTTAGTGCCGGCCCGTGAAAAAGATGACACTACTTGTGCGTGCATATTTAACGAATTTGGGAAGGGTAAGCTTGATGAAAGTATATTTAGCAGCCGTGATGGTCGTCTCGTTGGCAGCATGTTCAGCAAACACAAGCAATAGTCCTCAGAACTCTGCTCGCTCGTTAGCTTTTTCAAAGCAACTCTCGGCTTCAAGTACTGCCAGCCTTTGTGCGACCTACACCTCTGCGGGCACGACACCACTGGTTAAGATGATGCTTGAAGCTGAGTTGGGCGCTCGCAATGTCGCCCACTGCTCCCGGACCCATGTCGGTGGGCAATCGGTGGCCCAATACAATCGTGCCAGCTTTAGCAGAGCAGATGGCGGAAGTGCTGAGTTGGCCTCAGATAAGGATTGCAGCGACTTTGCGAGTGCAGCACAAGCCCAAAGGTATTTCCTTGCAGTGGGTGGACCTGCTAGCGATCCGCACCGCTTGGACGGAGACGGAGATGGTTTGGCCTGTGAGTGGGGAACTGCTGTCACACGCCTTTACAGCAAGGCTCTCGCACCGGTCCGTCGGGCTTCGCCCCGCCGAGTAAGCAGTTCGCGCTGTCACGTTGGCCCGCGTGGTGGCACCTATACCATTACGGCCAGTGGCAACAAAAATTATAGCGGCTGCTAGCAGGTTTGACAGATGGTATTCCATCAACAATGCAGAGTTTCCGAGGGGACAGTGATCGACCAATAGCCTGATACCATAATGTTGCCACAGCCGTCTGCTATGCTGTCAAGGCTGGCGCGATTGGCAGGTATCTTTCGCCATCATCAGTGGGTATGTTCACTAGTTCCGGTTCGATGCCGTTCGTATTTTGACCAGCAGAAAGAACGAGATGATCAAACTCTTACTTGTTGAAGACGAACCAGACATTCTCGAGGTCGTGAAACTCGCATTAGAACTTTACGGTGACTTTGAGGTGGTCGATTGCTCCTCGGGAGGAGAAGCACTCCGCATTGTGGGCGGCTATAAGCCAGATGTTTTCTTGCTCGACTTCATGATGCCAGGAATGTCCGGTCCACAAGTCCTTGCGAAATTTCGCGAAGTTCCGGGTCTTGAAGACGTGCCCGCTATTTTTCTTACTGTTCGAACAGGGGAAGCCGCCAAATCCGAACTGCTAGAATTGGGTGCCAAAGAAGTTATCTATAAGCCGTTCAAGCCCACTACACTTGGCGCTCAAGTAAAAGCAGCAATAGGTCGATGATGGCACCTCGGACCCTCATTGGGGTTTTTCTGTGCCGCCTATCTTACCTTCTGTTAACGCCTATGCCGCATGGTTAAGGATGAGCACTAGAGACATCACGGCTGCGACCCCTGCGAGATATAGTCGTAAGAATTTCATGTCATCACCCATGACAGTGATGATAGTTAACCTGTGTTGTATTGACCAGAGACAACCTCAGGCAGAGCGGCAGAATTTTCTTGCCCTTTCAGATGTACAAGCAGCGAAGTGTAACACTTTTCTGGAGTTTGGTTATTAGAACACTGCAGAAAAGTATCGCAACATTGGAGAAAACCGACTTCCGATGTTGTGTTACATTCCTCCGGTGTTGTCGTACTCAAACTAGTGAGTAACGGGTGGAGAAGCCGTACAGACCAATTACGGGCCTTCTTTGTGGCTGCATCGCCACCCACTATGTTCAGAAGCTACTTCCGTAGAGTGGCCCAGTGGTGGCGCGCTAACATGACCCTGATGTCGAGGACACTCCACAGGACGCCGAACATGCCAGCAACAATAATTGCGTCCATAGCCGTAGGCGGCTGGAACCCTTGATTGCGCCAGTAGCCAACAGCAGCAGCCCCCAGCGCGAGTATTATGGGAATCCATTCGCGCTCCCGCTCAAGCCTTCTTATTTCTTGTATCCCGCCAACCCGATCATCGCTCATTTCTCTTGTTCCTCCATGCAGATTGACGCCGAGGTCGTCACATCACCGGCAGCCAAGAATTTGACGCCCATATTCTCATAGACCGCCCGAACAGCGTTGATGGTCGACTGTTTTGCATCGGAGCCGTTTTCAATTCTGGAGATGGTGTTCGGAGTTACGCCTGCGGATGACGCAATTTCGCGCACACCGAGCTTAACTAGAGCGCGCGCCATCCGTGCCTGACTGCTATTCATCGATACTTTGTCCTTTTTATCGATACGACGTATTGACTACAGAGTGTAGGTTCATATATACAGTGTATCGATACGACGCTACTGATGCAAGAAAGGGACGGCAAATGACATACAACCACAGGGCCATTATGACCGCAGCTTGGGAAATCGTCCGTAAGGCCAACGTGGCCCTGTACGGGTTCCGGGTGATCATGCGCCGCGCACTGAAAGCCGCATGGGCCAATGCCAAGCATGAACGTGCAATGGAAGCGCGACAGGAAACGCAGGAGCAGGCATCACCCGAAGTGATCCGCATCCAAAGCGAAATTGCCATCCTCGAAAGCAAGACCCATTGGGAGCAACCCGACTATGCCCGTATTGGCGTCCTTCGCGCTGCTCTGAGGGCTGCACAGGAGCATCAAACCGCTGCCCCTGACTACGCCGCCAAGCGTGAACTGATCGCCTCTGCCGGTGGCCGCTTCTGCGCTGTCACCTTCACCAAAGCTGACGGCACCGAGCGCACGATGCAGGTGCAGCCCGCGACCTTGCAGCGCCATGTAAAAGGCGATGCTGCCACAGAGGCCGGAAAGCGGGCCGTAGAGAAGCGCAAAGCCCGCCACCCTCACTTGCTGCCTGTCTGGGACGCAAAGGCCCGAGCGCCCCGCTCTGTGAATCTGGCGACCATCTCACGCATCGCCGTCGATGGGGTTGTCCACGAATACCGCGCCTGACCTGACAGCTACAAACAACAGTGGCCGAACGCCACACGAACGGAGGAAATACCCATGTCCAATATCAAGCACGCCCTACAGGCCCTGCAAGATGCCCGCCAAGCCCACGAGACCGCTATCTCAGTAGGAGACGCATATCAGGCCGCGAATGGTGGTAAGACGTCACCTGCAAGTGAAGATGCAGTCGGTGACGCCGCAGAGGCGGTGGGCAAGGCCGAACGCGCCCTCATGGCCATTGAGCCGCAAACCCCGATGGATGCCTTGCGGAAGGTGAAGGCCCTCATCTGCGATGGCATGCTCGATGAAGCCATTGACGCCCTTCGCGCCGATGCTGAACGCCTGACCGAAGATGAACCCGATCCGCTGGTTGATCTGGACGCCCGGTGCCGTCCACTGCGGAAGCTCATCAACAGCGTGGACAGCCGCGATCCGTTGCTTGATGACATGATGGAAGAGCTGCACCGCGTCGAAGATGAAATGCTGAAGCATGTGCCGACCACCGCCGATGGGCTTGCCGCATTGGCTAATCTTCTTTGGGAGACCGAAGGTCCAGTCTCTCATATCGGGTCGCCCGAATGGCAGGCTTCAATGAAGAACCCGACCTACCTTACAATGCTAAACCTGCGCACTGGTGCGCGTCGTTTGGCAGGGGAGGCAGCACAATGAACACGAACCTCGCAACCGCAATTTCCAATGCATACGACCTGAGCAGCATTCTCCGGGTCTGTGTCCGCTCCCTTGAAGGGGACGCGCCCGAGCAACCGGGAGACGGGGAGGCTACAGCGCACACTGTCAAGCTGGCGGGGAATATGGTGGGCGACCTGATCAGCACCCTTGAACTGGTTGAACTGAGAGGCGAACGCCCAGACGAGGATGCCAGCCAAAGGACAGGTGCTGTTCAACTGCTGGATAAATGGAATGCAGCCAGACGCAGTAGAAGTGCATTATTGCAGGAATTGCCTGATGAGCATGGGGCTGAACCGGCGGAGTTGACGGAGCTTGATGAGAACATCGAATGGCTTGCTGAACGTATTTCCTGCTTTGAGCCGAAGTCAGATGCGGATGCCGCCGCCATGTTGGAATGGTGCGTTGGGGACTGCGCCGGAGAGTTGCTGTGTGAGCAGTATCCCCGCGCCCAGAAGGCCGTGATCGAATACCTGCGGGCCAAGGCCTAGCAAACCCGCCTGCGCCTCTCTGTTGGGGCGTGGGCAACGCGGTGGGGGCCGCATTGGAGACTGTAAGCAAATGAACTGCTACACGAACAACCGGAACTGGTCCGACAGGTTCTTACCTGAGATTAAGCAACTGATCGGTGGCTACCTTTTGGAAACTGCTGCCGACCCATTCGACCACATCCAAGCCACGGACCTGATGATGCTGGATGCCCGCGACATGCGGGTCGCGGCGCGGGTGAGGCGTCCCGGCTATGCGCAGCGCTATCCCTACCAGTTCACCATACGCTCAGCGGTGGCGTCAGGAGCGCAGACAGAGCTTTCAAAGATTGTTAACGGCAATGGCGACTGGATGTTTTACGGGCATTCTAACGCCGACCAGACGGGCTTAGAGGCGTGGTGGCTGATCGACCTTCGAGCGTTCCGCGCCGCGCTCATCCGCAACAGGGTCAACGCACCTCAAATTGTAATGGGTGATCAGCGCAATCCAGACGGCACGCGCTTCAAGTGGTTCGACCTGAGGTCATTTCCCGATGACCCACCTTTGGTCGTGGCCTGTTCAAGGACAGGGCAGAATTGTGCCATTTTGTCTCAACATTCCTGATATTTAACACTTTCGAGTTGTCATAGATTATAGCGCTTCTCCCAGCATCTGATAGAAGGCTAGCGAAAGCGGCCCGAACCGTACCCATAGAATGAAAGTACGTTAAAGTCGGATGTCTTCTAAAAATAACGAGGATGAAGTTCGCTTCATCCATAAAGCTCGCCGCTGGCGGAGGTCATACTGGTTGGCTATCGCAACCTTAGTCGTTCTCTGGGGCTATGCCGTCTATGAGGTGGTCGGTTACGTAATGCGCAGCTAGCGCCGTCCCAAAGTGAGCTAGCCAAATTTTTCAGTCAGCTTGCTTGCCATCGCATTGGATCAGTCCACTTACTCGTCATGGCTGATGATGACGAGAAAACCAAGCGGCAGGCATGTAGATGGACGCCCGAGCGCATTGCGTTCGCGGCGGCTGTTGGCATGCTGTGGTTGCTTGCTCTCGCCGTAGCCGTCTACATCTGACTTTTGGCATCTTCTCTGGGTTTGCCGCGTTTCCTTTCTCAGCATAGCTTTGCTAACTCGAACAGAAAAATGCATGGCAAGACCGATACCGCATGTCATTGATCAAATTGCGTGAGCAACAAAGGGAGGCAACCTGAATGACTGACTCTGAGCGCATCAAGCTCCTAGAGGCTGCTTTGATTAAGTACGTAGAGATGTATGGGTTTATTGACGAGGCACGGGATTATTATAACCGTTTGCCTCAGCTTAAGCCGTCCGTTTCGCGTCATTGAAGTAGAGCAAAGCTGATTGCACCCACCACCTGCTCTTGTGAGCATCGCAATGCCACCGGGGCGCGGCTCAAGCGGAGCGATCCGCATCTTGTGGCTGTATAGGAAGAGACCCTAAGCAATTGATTTGACTCTCTGAATCATGCTTTGGATTCATGTACTTAGCTTATTGACGTGCTGCATGAAATGCTTCATCCTGAACGAATCATATTCTGAGGAGTGAGAAATGCTCGCCGCTATGTCACCAGCTAAAGACGGAGCTCTCGGAACTCTCAAACTTATTTTGCAAATGGAAGCTGCGGGCCAAGGTTATTCCCGCGCTCTCGAAGATTATCTTGAGGCGGTTATCAAACAGTCGCTCCAGCTCGTGGAGAAGCCCGAGGCACATGCGGGTGAGGCGCTCGTTGAGGCACTAAGTCTAGCGCTTCATGTCCGGTCCGATGACGGGCTGAGGCAGTCTTTAGAGTCTATCCTCAAAGGTGAGGTCGAGAAGGCAGCTTCCGCTTCAGCAGCATTGAAAAGCTTGGAGAACAGATTTGACGCCCGCCGTGAACCTACACATTTTAGCAGCGGAGTTTACTCAGCTCTCTAGGTCTGCGTTTTTTGAACCAGCGTTTCAGGAGTTTTCGGCAAAGACTGCTGAAGTAATCTTGCATGTTTTGCAGAATGCAAAGAAATACCCTGAAGAGGTGGTCCGCCAGTTCCAAGAACTCACCTGGAATATTCTTCAGTTTGTAAGCGGTAGCCGCTCAAATGATGCTCCCCATGAAACTCAATACGTTCTTAGGAAGGCGCTCAAAGAGTGGGTGTCAGAAGACGCTCTCGTTTCTAGCGCGGCATTAAATGGCTTTGAATTTTTCGTAAATCTTGCGGACTTCTGGGAGTTCGTTGATCATGTCATAGATGGTTATGACGTGGATGGGTACTCGCCGCTGGTTGTAAGAATTGGCTCACCCGCAGCATTTCGACACAGGCCGGTATTTTGTGTCCCTCTCTTTCACGAATTGGGGCATTTTGTCGACCACAACTATAAGATTTCTGAGGCCTCTGTCCTTTTGAATCTTGGGCCTACTCCGGATGGAATTAGCGCGGAGCAATGGCAGAACCTAAATGTCCAGCATCGTATGGAACATTTCGCAGACCTGTTTGCCGCGTGCTATTGCGGTCAAGCCACAAATCAATCGCTTTTTGCAATTGCGCCAAACCACGGGGATTCGCCGACGCATCCTGCAACGGACAGGCGGATGAAGGTGGTGGATGATTTTCTCGCAGGTATGCCAAATCCGATGGTCGACCTGCTTCAAGAGGCGTTAAAAGCGCGAAAGCAAGAGCCACTCAAGGTTAGGTTTGTTGAGCCAAGTGTCGAATGCTTCAACGATGTGCTTACTTGTAAGATTGGGAGCGTTGAGGAGTTATACGGGATATTTCTCTCATCGTGGGGCTATTTGCACACCCAGTTAGCTGATCGTTCAGCGCCATGGATCACACTAGATGCAGATGCCAGCACTATTGAGAAGACGGTCAATGATCTGACCGGAAAATCAATCCGAAATTATGAGATAGTAGAGAGGTGGAAGAATGTCACTTCTGACTAAAGCTAAGCTTTTAAAGAGGATCAACAGCGGTGACACTGGTCAGATTTTTGTCGACCCGCTCCTGTCGGATGATCAGATAGGAGCGGTATCATTGGATTTGCGACTTGGTTGCGATTTCCTCGTATCAGTACCTTCGAGATGGCCCAGCATAGAAATCCAAGGAGATGCGTTGCCGTCGGGCCCTGACTTCTTTTTTCAAGAAGCGCGCAGGGACATCGGTGAAGAATTTCTAATTCACCCATCCCAGACTGTGTTGGCAACATCACTGGAATACGTCGGCTTGCCGCTCGACGTTTACGCCGATGTCATCAGCCGGAGCAGCTACCATCGCCTAGGCATAAGCATGTCATCAATGTTTCAGCCTGGCTTTCGTGGCTGTATTTCGCTTGAAATTTTCAACCACTCAAATGTGCCGGTATGCTTGGTAACCGGAAGCCGACTTGTGCAGGTGCGGTTCTTCCAGACTGACAACGATGAAGAGTATCAGACTGATGGCCCTCGGAGGAAATACATCGGAAACGTAAGGCCCACTATATCTCGGGCGGCAAGCGATCATGATCTACCCTCGCTCCGTGAAATATCACAGCAGACCAAGCGATAAGGTGGATGAGGGGGTGGATTGAAATCAGCTCTGTACTCGAAAGCATAGTGATTTCATAGTCTTACTGCGGATATATGGTGCCCAGGAGAGGACTCGAACCTCCACACCGTTGCCAGTACTAGCACCTGAAGCTAGCGCGTCTACCATTCCGCCACCTGGGCACG
>Ga0209345_10003375_pt1 | contig 16540 bp, 11 predicted proteins | sample Cruoilmetagenom7_FD_187294 | JGI IMG/M metagenome (GOLD analysis project Ga0209345, IMG submission 187294) | Oil polluted marine microbial communities from Coal Oil Point, Santa Barbara, California, USA - Sample 7 (SPAdes) (version 2) | ecosystem: Environmental > Aquatic > Marine > Oil seeps ...
TATCGTCATATTCCTTACTCTGTATTTTGGGGAAATGGGAACATTCCTGAGGGGTATCCTGATCCAAAAGTACGGTTATTGCCAACTTTCTATTTCCCCGATGGTGATGATGGCGAATTGGTTGCGGTGACTGACTCTACGCCGCTGATCCGCCGGCTTGAAGCAGAATACAATGGTCGCTCCGTTATTCCTGACGATCCGACACTCGCGTTCTTGAATTCTCTGATTGAGGACTACGCCGATGAATGGCTGACCAAGGCGATGTTTCATTATCGTTGGGCACATGAGGCTGATTGGAAGAATGCTGGCCCGCTGCTGGTTTATTGGGGCGTGAACACAATGCCGAAGGATATGGCTGATGAGTTCTCAGCGCAATTCACCAAGCGACAAATAGAGAGACTCTATGTGGTTGGCTCTAACGATGTGACCGCTGGGACAATAGAAAGTAGCTATCAACGTCTCGTTATAATCTTAGATGAGCTGCTACAGCGTAAAGGATTTGTGCTCGGGGGGCGTCCTTCATCCGCGGATTTCGCGATTTACGGACAAATGACACAGTTAGCGATTATTGAGCCGACGTCTGCCGCTGTTACACGCGAAACATCGCAACGTGTTCGTGCGTGGGTCGACATAATGGAGGACCTTTCTGGTTTGAAACCATCTGTAGGGGATTGGTTCACAGCAGATGAAGCTAAAGAAGCGCTTGCACCATTACTGGCTGAGATTGGCCGAACGTACACGCCTGTTATGTTGGCGAACGCTGCGGCGACGATGGCGGGAGAAAAGACGTTTGATCTGGAAGTTGATGGGCGTGCGTGGACGCAGCCGACCTTTGCGTATCAGGCCAAATGTTTGAAATGGCTTAGAGATGAGCACGCCGCGCTTTCGGGCAATGAACGCGGGTCAGTTGATGCGATGTTAGCTGGTACAGGGTGCAGCGCCTTATTTGCTTCAAGTACTGAAGAGTAGCGGTATGTGGAAGAAACTTCTCTTTGGCTTGTTAGCATTGATTATTGGCGTTGCAGTCCTGCTTTACCTGAATCGTGCAACACTTGTGGCCCAACTCCCAACAGATGTGATTCTTAAGGCTGTGAAACGCACGCATGTTGAAGTTGCTGCCAACCGCCCTGTGGTTTGGCAACAAGGCCCTCAGGTCTCAGCCGAGGTCGCGTCAGAGCGACCGCCAAATGTCGTCTTTATCGTGTTGGATGATTTAGGCATTAATGATCTTTCGGTCTTTGGTGGCGGTGTCGCGAATGGACGTGTGAAAACGCCAAACATTGATAAACTGGCCGCTGATGGGGCTCTTTTTAGTCAAGCCTATGCTGGCAATGGCACCTGCGCACCATCGCGCGCGATGCTGATGACCGGCCGATATCCGACGCGCACGGGTTTTGAGTTTACGCCAACGCCGCCAGGTATGGGCCGCACGGTTAGTACTATCGGCAATCGTCTCGAACGGGGCGCGCTGCCGCCAATTGATTATAATCGTGATGCTGGAGAGAATGCCACGTCATTTGAGGATATGGGTTTACCGGGCGCAGAAGTGACCATTGCAGAGGTTCTAAAGGCTAAAGGCTATCACACTGTCCATATTGGTAAGTGGCACATGGGTAAAAATGAAGAGAGCCGTCCAAATGCGCAGGGGTTTGATGAAAGCCTGTTGATGGAGAATATGCTCTATCTACCTGAAGATGACCCGGGCGTCGTTAATGCAAAGCTTGATTTTGATCCAATAGATCAGTTCCTGTGGGCGCGGGGGCAGTTTGCCAACAGTTATAATATGCAAGGGCTGTTTGAGCCAGATGGTTACCTCACTGACTATTGGACAGACGAAAGTTTGAAAGTGATCGAGGCAAATAAGAACCGCGCATTCTTTCTCTATCTTGCGCACTGGGGCGTTCATACGCCGTTGCAAGCCACAAAAGATGACTATGATGCGGTTGGGGATATCGAGCCGCATCGCCTGAGAGTATATGCGGCGATGCTCCGCGCGCTTGATCGTAGTGTTGGCCGGGTTATTCAGAAGCTCGAAGATGAAGGCCTTTCTGAAGATACCATCATTATTCTGACAAATGATAATGGTGGCGCTGGATACATTGGTTTGCCTGATGTGAATGCCCCATATCGCGGCTGGAAACTGACGCTATTTGAGGGCGGTATTCGCGTTCCCATGTTTATAAAATGGCCCGGTAAGATAGCTCCGCAAACTGTTGTGGACACGCCCGTTGCGCACATTGATGTGATGCCCACGATTGCCGCAGCAGCAGGGGCGGACTTACCGCAAGGCGTTGAGATTGATGGGCGTAGTATGCTGGACGCGGCGATGGGGACGGGTATGATATCACACCCCAACGATGCTCTGTTTTGGCAATCTGGTTATTATCGTGTCGTGCGCGCAGGTGACTGGAAGCTGCAGGTGGATGGGCGGCAAGCAAAAAGTTGGCTATTCAATTTGGCAAGTGACCCGACTGAGCAAGAGAACTTAGCGGAGACACGGCCAGATAAGCTGGCTGAACTGCAGAGGCTCTTGGAGGCTCATCAAGAGAGTGCTGTCCCCGCCCTTTATCCATATTCTCTTGAGAGTGCGATTGCGATTGATAAGACCTTGGCGGATGTTGCGGAAGATGATGATGAGTATGCTTGGTGGCCTAACTAATGGCGTATCGCGCGAGCACTTTGATTTTTGTTCTCTCGCAGATGAACGTGCCTAATAGGATGTTAGTATGACAGAAGCGATGGCATCTAATAAATTAGCAGCGCATAGCACGCCAGATGAGGCAGACGGCCGTCGTCAACGTAGCGATCGCAGCCGTGGTAAGATCGTTCAAGCGATGTTTGAGTTGCTAGGTGAGGGTGACACGTCACCAAGCGCCGTTGCTGTAGCAGATCGTGCCGATGTTGGACTACGCACAGTTTTTCGTCACTTCGATGATATGGAAAGCATTTATAATGTGATGGTAGATCAATGCTTGGCGCGTGTCATACCCATCATGCAGGCGCCCTATCAAGCAACTGAGTGGCGTGAGCGTTTGATAGAATGTACGGAGCGTAGTGCAGAAATATATGAGATGGTTTTTCCAGCTAAACTTGTTCTCAATTTGCGGCGCTTTCAATCTGATTTCTTGATGGACCGTCATCGACAAGATGTTGTGTTATTGAGAACTGCTCTAAAGGGTATTCTGCCTGAGGATCTGACGCGTAATAGAATTTTGTTCTCTGCGATTGAAACGACACTGAGTTTTGCGACTTGGCAAACGCTTCGGCAGGATCAAAAACTTTCTGTGCAGGATTCCAAGAAGGCAACAGCTTTGATGCTTTCAGCATTGATTAGTAATCAGGATGAATAGCGGGGCGTAGACGATGAAAAACGCGTCTCTTGCTTATGTGGTCGTGTTGATTCTAGTGCTCGTGGCATGCGGTGCTGAATCAGATACGAGCGATGATGATCTCGCGACGTGTGTCAGCCCTACGGTTCTTAAAAATCAATTTGTGAATGTTCCTTCGGGGGATTTCATTAAAGGCGCCAGCCCGCTTTATAGCGATGAAGGTCCTGAACTTCGATTACATGTAGATGGTTTCTTGATGCAGATTTACGAGGTTACAAATGCACAATTTTCAGCCTTTGTAACAGCGACGGACTACGTGACAGACGCAGAACAGGGTGTTTTAGACGGCATCTCAGGCGCAGGATCCGCTGTGTTCATTCCGCCAAGCGAACGCGGATCAATGTCGTCACCTTGGGCGCTTGTAGAGCAAGCCAACTGGCGTATGCCCGAAGGGGCGGGGAGCGATATCAAAGCGCTTATGAATCATCCCGTTGTGCATGTTTCTGAGCGAGATGCAGAAGCCTATGCAGAATGGGCAGGAGGCAGACTGCCAAATGAGATTGAGTGGGAGTATGCTGCTAGTCTTGGCTTGCCTGATCCGAATGACCAGGTCTCTGGTGCATATGGCAAGGATGGACCTCGCGCGAATACGTGGCAGGGGATATTTCCGATTGCGGATACACAACTAGATGGTCATCACGGGACCGCGGCTGTTGGGTGTTTTCCAAAAGATCAGCTTGGCCTCTATGATATGATCGGTAATGTTTGGGAGTGGACCAGCACGCCCTATGGTTCTGGTACGCATACAATGAAAGGGGGATCGTACCTTTGCGCAGACAATTTCTGTCGCCGTTATCGCCCAGCTGCACGCCACCCGCAGGATACAGAGTTTTCATCTAGCCATATTGGTTTTCGTATTATTCGCGACTTAGAAAGTGGCAAAGAATGACAGTAAAAACACAGCTCAAAAGACGTGTAATGCGGTACCTTTTCAGTCTTAAGCGTCGCGACGCGCGCAGAACCGCGGCCGAGCGAAAGCGGCAATCTTCTGGCGCACCACATGTCGTTGAATACTTTCATGAGGCTGGCGAACCATACTCTCATTTGATGGTGCAGTTGCTACCGGAATTCTGTGAACGCTATGATCTGGAGCTGAAGTCTTACATTGTTCCGCCTCCTGAGGATTGGGCGGCACCTGAGAGGTCAAGGCTTAATAGCTATGGGAGGAAGGATGCTGAGCTTCTCGCAAAGCGTATTGGGTTGATTTTTTCTGATACAGGACAATCACCACGATCTGAAGGTATTCAGGTGGCAAATTCAAAGCTAGCAGAATTTGTTGGTGGGGCGAAGTTCCTTGAGAATGCGTATAGAATTGGCGAGGCGCTTTGGGCGAACCAATTGCATAGCGAAGCGTCTCAATTAGATGCGCGCGTCATGAAACTCCTTAAGCAAGGCGCTGCCCGCCGTGACACACTAGGTCATTATCTAGGCGGTACTCTACACTATGCGGGCGAATGGTATTGGGGGCCGGATAGGCTACATTATCTGGAAACACGTTTGAATGCGCTCGGCGCTTATAAAGGTGATAGTCCGAAAGATCTGATATTTCCTCCGCCCGGTATACTTGGCTCTCCACCTATTCAGAAAGCCAGGCCTCAGCGTGTTTTACATTGGTATCTCTCATTTCGAAGCCCCTATACTGGTATTGTCGGTGAGCGAGTGAAAGCGTTGGCGGATGCGTACGGCGCGGAGCTAAAACTACGCTTTGTTTTGCCAATGGCGATGCGAAGTCTGCCTGTGCCTCAGAAAAAAAGTCTCTACATTATGAGCGATGTGGTCCGCGAGGCGCAGCGTATCGGAGTTCGATTCGGCGACAGTGTTGATCCGCTTGGTGAGCCTGTAGAGCGTGGCTATGCGATCCTGTCACGGGCCATTGAACTGGGCAAAGGTTACGCATTTGCACAGTCTTTTCTGCAGGGCGTTTGGGCCGATGGGATTGATGCTGGAAGCGATAAAGGTCTTAAAAAAATTACAGAGCGGGCAGGATTAGATTGGCCTGAGATGAAGACATTGATCGGCGGTGATCACTGGCAAGCCGAGGCTGAGGCGAACTGCCAAGAAATGTTGGACCTTGGTATTTGGGGCGTTCCTAGTTTTCGTGTCGATGATCTTGCCATATGGGGACAAGACCGCCTCTGGGTTATCGAAGATGCTTTGGCAGGTTAAACTGCCACGGTTGATCTTTCTCTACGGATACAGGCATTGATGCCTTTCATCGTTGAAATTAGCAGCTTCTGCGCGTAGAATTTGTGGATTGTCGCATCTTCAATATTGACGATCTAGCGAGGCATTCGAACGTAGCTTTATGCAAGTTGACCCGCTAGATACAAACGATACCGCTGAAGTGGAGCTGACGAAACTCGTTTATACGCTGGTGATGGAGCCTGAGCGTTTATATCTCATGCTGCAATTGCTGAACGATTCGGTATCTCCCGTTTTTGATCTTGAGGAAGGTGGGAGTGCGGCGCCATTTTTTGATAACCTGCAGGTTCATTTTGATAATGCCTTTGACATGCTGCAGCGGCGTGAAGTTAACGAACCTAATCGATCCATTGCACGCAAACTGGTGGATATTGACACGCAGCCATCACTTTTGATCAGCCGCGAAGGGGTGATTTTGAGGGCAAACAAGGCAGCGATGGAAAAGCTGAATGTTGCCGAGGGTGCAAGGTTGGATGTGTCTGTATTCCAAAAGACGAATCAGCCTTCGTTTCGTCAGGCACTCTTAGAGTTAGACGACACGAAAAAAGATCGCTTCATCGACGTTTTTGAAATGGACGTTGCAGGAGAAGAGGCGCCTTGGAAAATGGTGATGTCGAAAGCTGTCGATAATGATGGTCAGCACGTTGCGCATTTGGCGAGTTTGAAAACGCGGTGGCAATCTCATACAGGCGAAGGTTTTTCTCAGGCATTCAATCTAACACCTGTTGAGCAAGTGATCGTGCAGGCGCTGATTGAGGGAAGCACGCTTGCAGATGTCGCCGAGGCGCGGGGCCGCTCGTTAGGAACTGTGCGCAATCAGTTAAAGCGTATGTTGGCCAAGTTGGGGTTGAAGTCTCAAACCGAACTGATCTGTATGTATGCTGGCTTCGCGCAAATTTCTGTCCTGCCATCTGGTTTGCATGCGCCAAATGTGCCGCCAGTCCGCACTGATAGCGATGCGCATATCTTCGCGCGCGAAAATGGGACGCCCTTAGAAGTCGAGTTTTATGGACCTGTAAATGGAACGCCTGTCTTGTTCTTTCATCCTTTCATGGGTGGGACGCTTTTATCAGAGGCGCAGAAGCAACTCATCACAGAGCAAAACTTGCGTTTTGTTATGCCGCTTTTGCCGGGGTTCAAAGGGACGATAGATGCGGGAGAAAAAGGAGATAGGCTCGGTGAGTATTCACGTGATATTTTGGGGGTTCTCAATAAGTTACATATAAAAAACTGCCCAGCTTTGTGCGTGAATACGAGCTATATCTATGCATTAGCCCTTGCCACGGCTTCGCCTGACACGTTGACACAGATTGTTGTTGCGAATGCTGCGGTACCTCTCAAAACGTCTCGTCAATTCAAAGAGGTGAGTATGCAGCAGCGTATTCCATACCTTGTTTCGAAATACGTGCCCTCACTTTTGAAATTCTATGTGCGCTCTGTTCAAGCTAAGTTGGATGCTGGGTATGATGAAGAGTACATCACCAAGTATTATGAGAGCAGTCCAATTGACCAAGAAACGATACTTTCGCCCGAGATTCGTAGCTTGGCGCGCTTATCAATTGTCCGGCTCTATCAAAATGGGCATGAGGCAGCCGTGCAGCATCTACGCATGGAAGTCAGTGATTGGGACAAATATTTTGAACGCGTCAGTTTGCCGATAACGTTACTGAATGGCGTCAAGGATACTGAATATAGCCATAAGATGGTGAACCAGTCCGTTGCTAAGTATAGCAATTTTACGTGTGAAGAGGTGTCAGATGCAGGCGCGCTGATGTGGTATCAGCAGCCGGAGAGCGTGTTGTCGTATCTTCTAAAATGATGTTCTTTTTTGTGTGTACCATATGGGACATTCAATCGCTGTATGACTTCCCCCACTAATGAGGTTTCCAACGCTATGGGAGCATCATAAAATGACACTCAAAACATTACTCAAGACAAGCGCTATAGCCGTCGCTGCGGTTAGCTTTACAGCAGTCGCACAAGCGCAGGGTCTGGGTGGGCTAAAAGATCGACTGAAAAACAAGGCTGCTAATGAAGTGATTGAGGCTGTCACGTCAGATGCTTCGACAGATGCTGCAACGCCAACTGCCGAGACAAAAACTGACACAGCCACACCAGCACCGGCGGTTATAGGTAAGCCTGCTGCGAGTCTTATCTCCATGGTCAATTGCACCGATTTGAAGCCAACGAATATCGTGATTGGCAACATGGGTGATTATACGTTTCAGGACGGATTCTCCAGTGAAGAGCGTTCAGGATTGATCAATCGGACATCCGCGAGCCTAACAGACGGATGTATTCTGCCCTCTATTGCTTCCCGTCAAATTATCTACATGGAAGTTGATACTGCTGCGTACAAGGCAATGGGAAGCTCAAATGATTGGTCTATGCAGTGCGTGAAATCTGCCAACCCATCAGCAGGGGCCGTTGGGCAAGATGAGCCAAAATCAGAGTATCCCTACACTGTCAATTATATTGCAGGCAAAGACATGATGCTGCATTGCGGCAACTCAGAGGGTATAGATGAGTGCGCTGAAGGTAGTAATAGTAGTCGCAGCGGGGCGTGGGATAAGCAGCTCAAGGCACGTGGAAAAACGATGCTGAGCATTCACGGGAATACAAGTACGCTTGCTCCTGCTGGTGGTGAGAACCTATTTTGCCAATATTATAATAGTAAAACACGTGAGGGACTTTTTGCGTTTGAGTATTTACGCACGCGCAATTAGCGGAATGTGGCTTTCGACTATCCCTTATAGTCGGAAGCCCTTTTCTTACCCAATTTGAAAAGAGACAATTTATGAGAAAACATAGCAAAGTATTGGCTGCGCTATCTGCGCTCCTCATCTTAGCGCCATCGGCTTACGCCCGACCAAGTTCAGCCTGCATTGCGACGGCTGACCACATCCTTGAGATTTTGAATGCGCGCGCAAATGTTGACGCTCATGTGCTTGACAGTTTGAATGCATTTAAGTCCGCGCAAGAACAGTCGCTTGACTTAAAAATAGAGGAAGCAGCCAAAGCATATAATATGGATGCAGCCAGTATGTATCAAACCTCGCTTCAGGAGCGAGAGGCGATCGCAGCACAAATGGAAAAGCGCTTCGGTATGGAAACGCTCTACCGAGATCATCTCATTATGCTCACCAATTGTGGAACGGCCTCTGAGCAGAATGAACTTGGGCAATCTAAAACAAAATTCGATCTAACTGTTACAGCGCTTCAAGCCGAATTAGGTTAGCCGTTATTGTGCTGTATTGCTGGGGTGGTTTAAAAGAAACCGACCCCAGCTATATTGCTGTTAATTAGCTTTTCATTCCGTAGGCTTCTCTAAATTCACGCATTCCATTTTTGGCATCCTCAGCTACTTTGATCGCCACGGGACGTTGCTGAAGGTGTGCAAGCAATTCTGCTGCTTGTGGGAGTTCTTCGTTCAAGTCACAGTCAAACACTATCTTAGCGGTCTGGGCAGCCATAGGGAATGAGTGGAGAAACACAAAGTCTGCGTAAGTGATGTCATTGCCTGCAATGAATGGAGAGAAGCGGCCTAAGCGCTTCAATGCACCGCAACCTCTTTCTAGTATGGGGCGCACGGTTTCTTTAACTTCATCTGACACTGGACCAGTTCCAAAGAACGCTTCGCCATAACAGCGTCGCGCGGGCAGTTCGAGATATAGCTCTGAATACTTCAGAAGTTCTCTCATGCGCGCGCGTTCATAAGGGGCGGCGGGCAGAAATGAAGGGCCGTCGACAACATCTTCAATATATTCGAGGATTATGCTGGTTTCAGTGAGGAAGCCATCGGGCGTTTCCAGACAAGGCACTTTCCCCATCGCGCTTTTGGCTAAAAAATCTTCTGTTTGCCCCGTATAGACGCGGACATCTTCATAATCCGCTCCTTTTTCTAGCAAGGCCATTTTGACCATGTTGTAGTAATTGGAAGCTGGAAATCCGTGTAATTTTAGCATGTCTCAATATCCTGTGATCAAATGTAAGGTGTTGCTAGCTAGGTTCTTCGTCTAACGCGCCAATATCTAGGATTGGTGCAGCATCGACATTTTGCGCATCTAGAAAATCCACGACGTGCTCAAGTGATGAGAGCAGCATATATTGGTGCCAGTCCGGTAATTTGCGAAAACGCAGCGCAAAAGTATCCTGTAATAGATCAGGCGCTGCCTTTATTGCAGCTTCTCCGGGGGGCTCAATTGCGATCCATACACGCCGTCGATCGGTGTCGCAGCGACGGCGTGTCACGAAACCTCTCTCGGTGAGCTTATCAACCAGACTTGTTATTGTAGCGTGTTTTAGCTGAGTTAGTTCAGTAATCTCTCCGGCGGATGTCTCACCCCGTTCGTCCAAGATCTGCATGACTAGAAATTGTGATGGCGTAAGACCAGCTGTTTGAGCAAGGCGTTTCGAAGCCTGTTCTGTCCGTCTTTGTATTTGGCGAAGCGCAATAAGCGCAGCATCAGATTTCGTTTTCATGGGATCGTCTAAGTTAAAGATAAGGGGCCGAGCGCTTGTTTTAGCGGATCAAGATGTGCCTCAAATGGGCGCCATTGTCCAACGCCACGTTTGCTGATGGGCTGGCGCACTTGTTCTGAACTGGCAGTGCGTATGGCTCTGTCGGTCTTATGGAACTCTACACATTCTGGCTCAAAGCTAAGATTGCAGTAATCGAGTATTCGTCGAACTTGGCCGTCCAGATCATCCAGAACATCCTCATGTTGGACTTTTAGTATTCGGCCGGTTGGTAGGACCTCATTCCAGTGTTCCATGAGATCCACATATGCGCGGTAATAGGCGCCGATGTCTTCAAGCCCGTAAGTGAATTCCTGTCCTTCAGCAAACAATTGTTTGAAGCCGGACCAGCAGCAATCCATCGGATCTCGTCGTGCGTCTATGATTTTGGCATTAGGGAGTATCAGATGGATGAGACCTATATGCCGGAAATTGTTGGGCATTTTATCGGTGAAAAAAGCTGCGCCTTTGCGATGAAGGCGGGTGTTCTCGATATATGTCTGCCCAAGGTCTTTTAGTTGCTCTTGTGTTAGGTCGTGGAGAATGCGCGGGTAGCGGTCTCGTTCTGTCACTTGGTTGCGACCGCGTAATCGGTGGGCAAGAGATAATATGTCGGGGAGTTCCAGTGTGCCGTCCACTTGACTGTGCGATGCAAGTATCTGCTCAATAAGTGTTGAACCTGCGCGTGGTAAGCCGACAATGAAGATTGGATCAGGTGCTGTGCAACCTTTCTCCGATTGTGCGGTGATTAACGCAGGCGTGCAATAGCGTTTTTGTGCGGCCAGTTCCTCTTGCATTTGCTCTGTTGTGTAGCGCGTTTGCTGGCGCTTCAGTGCGTTCCCTGAGGCGTAGGCGTCGAAGGCTGCGGTTGTGTCTCCAATATCCTCATATGCCTTGCCGAGCGCAAACGACAGATGCACGCGTGACATGAAAGGAAGATCCGTGCGGGCTATTGCTGCTTGCATAGATGCAATTTCATCTTCGCTGAACGTATAGGTTTTTAGGTTCGCAAGAGCATACCAGGCGTCGCCATGTAGGGGGTGATGGTGCACGGCAGTTTTATAAGATGTAACCGCTCGGTCGCTTTGTCCGTATGTCTTCAAAGCATGTCCACGAGAAGTAAGGGTCGCTGCGTCATTTGGTGCCTTCTGGAGCACTTCGTAAAACAGGTTCAGAGCGCGCTCATATTGACCTGCTTGCATGCACTCGATTGCTAAGAGCGACTGGAAGACGGCGCTATCAGGGTCGCGGCGCACCAGTGCCTCTGCTGCCTCAAGCGCCGCTGCAAACTTTTGTCGTTTGCGTAGAACTTGGATGTAATCGATCTGTAGCTGGATATTGTCAGGTTCCAGCTTAATGGCTGTGTTCAGCAAGAAATCAGCATCTTCGTGAACGCCGAGACGCGAGCCGATATCTGCCAGTAGGCGCATGCCTTCTACGTGATGAGGATTTTTCTGTAAGTAATTGCGCGCCAGTTCTTCAGCGCGGAAGATGCGGCCTTCGTAAATGTGATTGGTGACGGCTAAGAGTTCGCGTGGCAAGGAATTTAAGCGCTGCAACTGGCGTGCGGCAAGAGCCGCATCGGCGCTCTGTCCAGCCGCTTCAAGTAATTTCGCTTGCTCAGCCCAACTGGCTGATAATGCAGCATTGTAGCGCGTTGCGAGTTGGAATGCAGCGAGTGCCTCAGCGGGCTTGCCCTCAGCTTTCCAGAGATGTCCTTCTTCTTGAAACGCACGGCCATAATCGGGAGAGATTCGCTTCAAGTTGTTGAGGGCAATATGTGCCGCCGGATAGTTTTGAGAGTAGCGTGCAGCAACGGCATGCAGATAGAGCGCTTCAGTATCCGAAGGGTCTATTGCCAATAAATCTTTTGTTATTGTGATTGCGTCTGCGAAGCGCCCAGCTTGAATAGCGGCTTTGGCTTCTTGTCGCTGACTTTGTGTGGCGCTCATGCTTGTTTTCATCATTTTCAATAGAAAGGCAGCGCCATGATGAATCAAGGCGCTGCCGAAAGTTTCACATTTTGTGCAGGTTAGAAATTGTACCCGACACGCACGCCGATTGTTCGTGGGCGCATAGGAGTAACGCGTTCGCGATCAAAGACAAAATTGTTGCTGAGTTCAACATACTCATTCGTTAGATTGGTTGCGAAGAGTTCTGTTGACCATTGATCGGCTGTGACACCCAAAGTGGCTCCAAGTGTGACGTATCCATCAATTTTAGCTTTATTGATTTCAACAATGTCACTGACAGAGTCATCCGAGAAAACCAGTTGCGGCATCACGTGGGCAACAAGGTTTGAGCCAGAGATTGTGCGCTCCAGATCCCATTCATAGCGCGCACGAAGATTACCTTGCCATGCAGGTGCAAAAGCAAGGTCTGATCCAGCGACAACATCATTTGTTGGCGTCAATACATCTGTGACTTCAGTATCAAGGATAGAGAATGCACCAGCAATTGTTAGACCGTCGAATTCAAATGGTGCCCAAGTGAAGTCTCCTTCAAGGCCTTGGATTTCAGCGTTGGCAGCATTATCGGAGAAGAACAAATTGCTGATTGCTGGATCGAAAATCGTTGTTTGGAGACCTGTGACTTCCACGAAGAATGCAGAACCATTCAGGCGCAATGAGTTTTGGAAAAGCTCAGTTTTCCAACCCAATTCGTAGTTTTTCACCTCATCCGTATCGACGGCAAATGGCACTGTGAAGCCATTCGGGCCTGCTGCGCCACCCGGTCTATTAAGCAGGCCGGGACGGAAGCCCTCAGAGTAAGTCGCGTAGAAGAGGAGATCATCAGACGGCGTCCATGTGCCCGTTAGCTTATAGATGCCGCCGTCTGTTGCTGCTTTATCAGGAGCGCCGACGGTGTTGTCAGGGGCGAACTGAGCTGAGATGTTCGTACCGAACGTCTGTGCATCAGTTGTTTGACCCAGATTCGAGAAGGATGCGTTGGCAGAGCCTTCAAGGTCTACTTCAATGTCGTACCAGCGTGCGCCCAGTGTCACAGCGAACTGATCGCTAATGTCATAAGTGGCCTCACCGAAAACTCCCACCTGCTTATCTGTGCGCAGAACGTCATTACGGAAGATGACGCCTTCTGGGAATGGGCCTGCGTCACTGAAGTAACCGGGGGAGGCGTTGTTTATTGCGCCTGTGACTGCGGTATTTGTCAGCGGGTAGTTCGGACCAAATCCAGTGACGCCATTAAAGCCAATTACAGATTCTGATCCCGGATAGGTGAAATCATTTAGCTCAGCCAATTCAAGGTCGCTATAAAACGCGCCAAATGTTGCACGCAGACGGTTGTCTCGTGGAGTATTGAAGCGAATTTCGTGCGTCTGTACCTTGGTCTCAGTAGATGACTTCACGAATAGGTTTGGAGCCTGACAGGTGCCAGTTGGGTCACCGCCCGGGTAACTAACAGACCCATCACAGATGTAATATGGTAGGTATTGTCCGACGAAGAGGTAATCGGAATAGTCTACCGTCTGGTCAGTGTTACGCTCTGTATATGCGCCCGTATAGAGGGCTTCGAGTTGCCCAAGCTGACCTTCTAACGTCCAACTTGTATTATGAAATTTATCTTCGAGGCCATCTTCTGAAAAACGCTCGATCGCATAATCGTCGAGTTCAGGGTCTGAGAAGAAAACGCCATCGCTTTCAATCTGTTGCTGAGCGTGGCTGACAAGCAGGCTCCAATCAGCATTGAACTCGTAGGCACCACTTAGGCGGAAACCTGCATAACTCGTGTCGTTAAAGTTCTTTTCCACAAGACCAGAGTTGTTTGCATCGATGAAGTTTACACCAGCAAGGTTTGCTGTGGACTGAAACCCTGCGCGGCGTGCTGAAACGATAGTTCCATTCGCACGTACAGTGCCTTCAGGACGAAAGCGGGCAGACTCTGCAGCGCTGCGTGTGCCGCCGACATTATCAATATAGCCACCTTGGTTGTCAGAATATACGACACCACGAAGTGCAAACTTATCACTGACTGGAATGTTGAGCATCGCCTCAACGCTGTTGCTCATCTCGCCGCCTTTGGTGAAAGACGTTGCGGCCTTTAGAGACGCATCAAAGCCACTAAAGTCTGGCTTGTTCGTAATAAGACGCACGGTGCCTGCTTGTGAGCTGGCCCCAAATAGTGTGCCTTGCGGACCAGAAAGTACTTCCACGCGTTCTAGGTCAGCAGCGTAAACGTCCAGATTGCGTCCTGGCTGCGCAAGCGGTTGCTCGTCTAGATAAAAGGCAACATTAGGTGCAAGTCCGGCCACGCCAGCTGTCGTGAGGTTCGGCGTGGTGGAGGCTAGACCGCGAATATAGATTGTGTTTTGCCCTGGACCAGATCCGCCTGCTGTTACGCCGGGTAGTTGCACAAGATAGTCAGAGAAGTTTTTTACGCCCAATTCGTCGAGCTCTTTCTCTCCTAGTGCATTGACCGCTACGGGGATCGTCTGTGCGCTCTCTGTCCGTTTGGTTGCGGTCACTGTTACGGCTTGCAAACGGCGGGTCTCTGGTTCTTTAGCCTCTTGTGCATGGGCCGTTGCGGCAAACACAGTCGTAATGGCAAGCAAAGATGCGCCACTCATTAGTCGATACATATTTTAAGTCCTTAGGGTTACGCTGCGATGCAGGCCAACGCGAATTGACGTCGGCGCACAAGAATCATTGCGCGTTATAGGTAACTGTTACCTACAGTTTATTTCGATCATAGAAAGGTTTTGGGTGTCATTCCGCAAGGGATGATGCTGCTTCAACGTATTTGTGTTGCAAAATTGTTACGGTTGAGCGCGGGGGGCTTTCTGTTATGCAGTCAGAAAGTGTGATCATTTCTTTGAGCATCTAAAGAATTGTCGCCAGCTTACACGTCCGCAATATGGAAATCCCTGCATGTCAGACATTGAAACAAACACGCATGTCGAACTTGAATACGATACTGAATACGAAATCGGACAAGACAATGTTGAGGTTGCGGGGCTGGATGTCCATAATCCTGTGTTCTTTCTCGCCGCTGCGCTTGTTCTGTTTTTTGCAGGCCTAACAATTATCTTTCCTGAAGCCATCGGTCTGGGACTTATTTCGGCAAAGGAAAGTATGCTGCAGTCCTTCGATTGGCTGTTTGCAATAACGCCCATCATTGTCTTCGTTTTTTGTATGGGTTTGGCAATCTCTCCACTTGGAAAAATTCGCCTCGGTGGACAAGACGCGGTGCCGGAATTCAAGCTCCACTCTTGGGTTGCGATGTTGTTTGCGGCAGGCGTGGGTATTGGCTTTATGTTCTGGGGGGCAGCTGAACCTCTTGCATATCATACGGACTGGTTTGGCATGCCGCTGAATGCCATGCCCGGCACTCCCGAAGCTGACCGCCTCGCTTTTAGTGCTACTCTATTTCATTGGGGGATCGCGCCATGGGCTATCTATGCGATTGTTGGGCTGTCACTTGGGTTCTTTGCTCACAATAAAGGGCTTCCTCTTACAATTCGGTCTGCTTTCTATCCACTTATTGGTGAGCGCATATGGGGGTGGCCGGGCCACGTGATTGATCTTTTTGCTGTTGTTTCAACAGTATTTGGACTTGCCACGACGATAGGACTGGGCGCGACGCAAGCAGCTAGCGGCTTGGGTTATATGTTTGATTTTGAGCCAACTATGTATGTTCAAATTGTGCTCATCATCGCCATGACCGGGTTAGCCGTTATCTCTGTTATTCGCGGCCTTGATGGTGGTGTAAAGTTCCTCAGCAATTTGAATATGGGCATCGCATTTGCGTTATTGATGTTTGTCATCATTGCTGGCCCCACCATGCTGATTTTTACCAGTATGGGTGAAAATTTGTTGGCCTATTTCAAAGATACGCCCGCGTTGACGAACTGGGTTGGGCGAGAGGATCAGCATTGGTTTCATGATTGGACGATTTTTTATTGGGCGTGGTGGATATCATGGTCTCCTTTCGTAGGGATGTTTATTGCTCGCATCTCCCGCGGGAGAAGTGTGCGGGAATACTTCTCGGTTGTGTTGCTTGCGCCTTTTGCGATTTGTGTTGTTTGGTTCAGTGCTTTTGGCGAGACTGCCGTGTTTCAGTTTGAGCAAGGCATAGGAGATCTTGCCGGTGGGGTTTCGAGTTCATCAACCGTTCTATTTCAGATGCTTGCATCGATGCCTTTTGGGGGCATCACATCAATAACGGCTATTCTTCTGCTGGTTGTCTTTATTGTGACGTCAGCTGATTCAGGTGCACTTGTCGTTGATACGATTACATCTGGAGGAAAGATGGACGCGCCCGTTGCGCAGCGTGTGTTTTGGGCTTGCATGTTGGGTGTCACCGCATCGGCATTGCTCTATGGCGGTGGAACAGATGCTCTGCAGTCACTCCAAGCGGGTACGATTATGGCGGCTTTGCCATTTACATTCATCCTGCTGCTAAGTTGCCTTAGT
>Ga0209345_10003376_pt1 | contig 16539 bp, 37 predicted proteins | sample Cruoilmetagenom7_FD_187294 | JGI IMG/M metagenome (GOLD analysis project Ga0209345, IMG submission 187294) | Oil polluted marine microbial communities from Coal Oil Point, Santa Barbara, California, USA - Sample 7 (SPAdes) (version 2) | ecosystem: Environmental > Aquatic > Marine > Oil seeps ...
CACAACCCCGATTTCAGGAAAGCTCCATTCTACAGAAGGGCGGCCCCTCCTATTAGACAAACCCAGCTTCCCGCCACACGCGGTGGGGTACCCAGACACCCAGTTACTGTCTCGGGTTGCGTCCTTAGTCACTCACGCGAAAAACCCACACTCGATTGGGTTGTGCCTGGGCCGTCCCGAAGCTTTGGGGGAAGGCACCACGGTTTTTGCTGTCCCGACAGACATTCCCTCGGAGGCGACGTGGGTTAATGATAGCGCCACACCCGGTTTGGTGGGAGTATTTGTATCCTCCCGGTCCGGCAAGCCTGTTTTCGACGACTTGGTGCGCGAAGCTGAAGCGGACTTAACCTCCCTGTTTCCCAATTATCCAACCTCCGCCAGGTGGTGGTTTCGAGATTGGGGTACGGGAAACTCCCCTTGGGCTGATACCTCCAAACCCCTCCGAGCGGTATTGGTGTTGCAGGTTTCCTCTATCGCTCAGTGGAATTCCAACGGGCTGACCTTCGACAGTGCGCGTGCCCTCGACTATTCGAGGATCCCCGCAGGTGAAGTCCTAACGCCCCACGCACCTGATAAGCAGGGGTTCCCTTTAGAAGAGACCCCAGTTCAATCCTATTTTGTAGAGGGGGGTTTCTTCAATCTCCCTGAAGCGGTTCCAGCCCCAGCGCCCTTGGCCGAGGTGCCTGAGTCGGTGGACTTGGCGAGGATAAACACCTTAAGTGCCGCTGAAGCCGCGCTCCTCTATGTAAGTTTCGGCTGGCCCGTTCTACGGGTGTGGCCTATCGTCGATGGCCGGTGCTCATGCCCTAATAACTGCGCCAATGCAGGGAAACACCCCATCGGGGGCACCAACGGTTTTTCTACTGACGAAGACGAAGTGTTGCGGTGGTGGAAGGAAACCCCGACAGCGGGTGTCGCCTTAGCCACAGGGGTGACTTTTAACGTTTTAGATATTGACGTAGGCGACGACCGAAATGGCTTCACTTCACTGGTGGCAGATACGGGTTTTTCCGCAGACCAACTGACGCAGGCGGGGGCTATCCGGCAAACAACCCCCAGTGGCGGCACCCATTTACTTTTTGCTAGAGATGCTATGGGGCTTATCCAATTCAAAAACTTCACGAGAAAAGGATCGGCTGGCGGTTTAGACATGCGAAGCACTAACGGGATTATCGTCTGCCCTCCGTCGGTTGGAGCGAATGGTGTTACCTACCAGTGGTTGGGTGGGTCTCCAACGGAAATGCCCTTGATGCCCCCCGAGTTAGAGACGGCCTGCATCCAATGGTCCTCCACCGTCAACACCATTATCAAAGAAACTAGCCCGATGCCCAACTGGGACACTCCTGAAGTGGAATCGTCTGTGTCAAATGACCGGGTATCCGAAGTCTTAGGGAAGCACTATCAGTTCCTGTTGGATGGGGTCGCTGAAGATAGGTCTGCCGCACTTTTTAGTGTGTGCATCCGCCTCTTCCGTGCGCGATTTTCTGCCGAGCAAATTATGTGGGTCTTGTGCCACTCAGCGGGGTACCAAGTCGCCGCAGACCATCGGTCCGGTAGCCCAGACACTTGGCTTTGGGAATATTGTGTAAAGAAAGCACAACTTTCCGCGCCACCAACCGCAGATGAAATGTTCGCGCCAATCGAAACCGCGAAAAACCAAAAAAAGGAAGAAGGCTCCACCGTGTTGGAATTCCTTAAAACTCAATCAGGTGGGGCGCTGACTGAGGTGGCTACAACCCGAGTCGAAGTGGTTCCTGGCGGGGGGGAGACTTCCCGCGTAAAGAAAAACACAAACGCCTTGATGCTGATCCGATACCCGAAAGAGCCGATAGCGTTGGTTCGATGGGAAGACCAAGACTTGCCTTTGTGGGCGGACAAAATAGAGGAGTCTTTGTCAATCCCCCTACAGCACCCGCTAACAGAACCCCCGATTTTCCGAAGAGCCAACGGCCTCTGTGTTGTCGGCATGTCGTCTCCTACGTCGGTTGAAGACATCGCACGTAACGCTCCAGTCCTGACAGTTGGCGACCTGAAACAGGTGGGCGTTATAGACTTACTGACACGGTATTTTAGGTGGGAGACTCCCGTAAACCCTAACGGTCCTGGAGGGGGCGTTCGGAGCATCCATTGCCCTCGCATATTAGCTTCTGCATTACTCGAAAGATCTAAAACGGCAACATCGTGTAGATTCCCCCCTTTAGTCGCAGTGACAACCTGCCCGACGATACGGGCAGACCATTCGATTATGCAAGAAAACGGGTACGACCCTGAAACGGGTCTTTTTTTATGGTCGGACATCGACCTCCGAGAAAACCCGCTGCCTGAAAACCTTACCGATGGGGAGATCATTAAAGCGATGGAGACTTTAGGCGAACCCTACAAAGACTTCCCCTTTGCCTCCCCTGCGGATTGGGGGGTGGCTATCGCCCACGTCCTGACAGGGGTTGTTCGACCATTACTCCACAGCGCCCCGATGTTCGTGTACACCGCACCCACTATGGGTTCCGGTAAGACCTTAGCGGCTACCGTTGCCAGTTACATATTCTCTGGGTCATCCCCTAACCTCGCTTCTTGGTCTCGTAACGTCGAAGAACAATCCAAGGTTTTGTTCGCACTACTTCTAGGGGGGGAGACCTCCGTTTTGCTCGACAACCTCAACGGTGAGTTATCTTCCGAGCCACTCTGCACCATCCTGACAGAAAACAGTTACTCCGGTAGAAGGCTGGGTGCGTCTGAACACGTCGAGGTCCCCACCACCTGCACCTGGGCTGTTAGTGGAAACAACATCGTTGTGCGGGGGGATTTAACTACGAGGGCTTTGGTCTGCCGGATAGACGCAAAACTAGAACGCCCTGAAGAACGGGAATTCGAGCGGAACTTACACACTTGGGTGCCTGAAAATCGAGCGGCACTGGTACGTGCTGCCCTTATCATCATCAAGGGATACCTCGACAGGGGTAGACCAGAAAAAGACAGCCTGCCCACATGGGGGAGGTTTGAAGGGTGGTCGCACTGGGTACGTGAATCCCTGTATTGGGCCTCGAAACTATCAGGCATTAAAGCCGAAGACGGAACTCTGGGGGTTGATGTATACGAAAGCACTGCTGGGCTTCACGCCGCAGACCCCGACCGAGAAGAACGTTTAGCCTTATTGACCAGCTTAAAGTTTCTTTTCAGTGATGAGTTTTTCACAGTGTCCAAACTAACTAGGGCTTTTCGAGAGCCAGTAAACCCCCTGTTTGCTGACGGGGTACCGGGAACACCGGCATCCCACCAGAAAATAGAGTCTCGGGAAGCGATTGAGGCTATGCCGGAATCAACCGAAGCCGAGAAACACGCCAAAGAACACACCCTGAAGGAGTGGGACCGTGCTCAAGCACTGGACTGGTTGCGGGAGTGGGCGTGTGACACGGACCCCCGTGGTGGGCACAACATTTCGTCTAAATCCGTGAGCACCGCGCTGTTGCGGCATTGCAACATACCGGCCAGCGGCATGAGCCTATTGGACTTAGGCGTGGGTGGCGCGGGCGCGCGTAAGCGGTTCGCAATTTCTTCGGTAGAGGGGTAGCGTTGTGGTTGAAGACTGTGTATCAAAAAAGAATAAAGAATTAATTATAGGAGAACTATCATGGTAGATATAGCAGACAAAGCAGACGTAGTGATCGCACAAGTGGTGGACTCACGCGCCGCTGTCGTTCGCGCCAAACTGAAGAAGGTGGGGGATAACCCTCGCCACTGTGATGAATGTGGAATCGAAATCCCTAAAGAACGGCAACAGCTACCCTTCAAAGTGGTACACTGTGTCCCGTGCGCGGAGCTTTACGAAACCAAATCAAACCATAGGAGGTGAGGCATGTCTTTTAACGACCCAGTATTACACGAAATCGGGGGCTTCCCCCCGTGGGATACTTTATTGGTGTGGGTAATCATACTGTCCTGCATCCTGTTCCCAGGAGACCCGAGTGTGTTCGACGTTTTTGCAGAGGTCATCCGAAACTGGTGGGCTTCCTCATGAATAGGGTGGCGACACTGACCATAGCCTTGGGGTTTTTCTGGGCGCAACCTCTTGTGGGGGTGGAAGTCTACGACTCCCGCTCACGAGATTACTTGGACATTGAATCCGATAACCCTATCGAAGAGGGGGAAGTTTTTGAATATTGGGACGAAGGTTCCCGTACCTACCAAACAGGCACCGTGTTGGAGGCTGATATGTGGGAGGATGGAGGGGATGTCCGTGTTCAGGATGACCGTTCAGGTGATGTCCGATCGTTTGAACTGGAATGGTGATGTGCTCAGACAAAAAAAAAGCCCCGTAGCCTACTGGTGATTTCAGCTACGGGGAACGACCGATAAGTTCATCCTACCACATACGACCTTTCATTTCAGCCCGGATGCACCCACACGATTGGGTGGGCTTTACTTTACGTTTCAAGGACGCTGTTCGCACATTAACGTAATTCCCACAGGCGCACCGACACCGGCTGGCGGTGAAGGGCTTCCCTTTCGCTTTAGGGGGTCGATACCTCAGTAAGGTGCTGACTACCGTTAGCCTGCCAACGCGGGTGCCTGCGGGTAAAGCCCCAGATAGGCCAGCCTTAATCCGTGCAGGGCAAGTCACCCGCGCACAGTCGGAGGTTAGCCCTTGCCTCAGTGCCGTTATCCTTTTTGCCGAAACCTGGCCACACCCACACTTAACATCCACATGCCGCTCCGTCTTATCTGGCGGGAAGTAAGGCGCACTAATTGTTGTCCAAAGCCCATACCGAGAGCCAACCGGGACCTCGATGAACTTGTGCCGTTCCGCGCTATCCTTTTCCACGTCAAAAGGTTCTTCCCCTTCTCCGGTATTTAAGTATTTCATATCACCCTCCCGCCCACAAAAGATACCCCACGTAACTGAGGAGGCCGAGGTACCCCAGAACAATGACCACCAATAGAGGACTTCTCAAGGGTTTTCCGTAGTCGAGGTCCCGTGCTCGGCGATGGGCTTTGGCTAGCGCACGTTTGTAGCCGTTGCCCAAAGAGCGGTGCATGCCCTCATGGGCTTTTCTGAGGCGGTCGTTCTCTTGCAATACACGGTGCAGGTTAGCTTTCCTGTCGAGGTATTCCCTCGATGCCTTATTTTTGGTTTTTCCTGTTTCGGGTTTGTCGCCCATCACACACCTCCGTTTTGTTTCTTGGTTAAAGCCGCCCAGTGGCGGTAGTCGTCTCCTCCCGTGAGCCGGTTTAGTATATCAAGTCGCTTGGCTTCCGAGTCGGAAGCGTTAAACTCGTTAACGGCCATCTCAGCATCCCGCCTTTTCTTTACGCCGGTGAAATCTAATACATTATGCTCGTCGTCTACCACGAGAAGCTGGTTCCAGTTTCGGCGGTAGTCGTTGTTGCTGTCCAAGTGTAGTTTTATCATGGGGGTTCTCCTTTGTTTCACTTTACTTTTAAAATTTAAACTCAACCGTGGCGCTAACCCGCCCTTCCCACTTATGGTTGGCGGTCATTTCAGTTACAGGTTCCTCAAAAACCTGAATTTTTATTCCAGAAACTATTAAACCGTTTCGAGCCTCAAAAGACCCCAGTTCCTCCTCCAACAGACCGGCGATTTCAGCTTCCAGTCTTTTCTTCGCTTTTCCTAGCTCATCCACCGTCATAAGTCACCTCTATTTGTGAATTGTTTAACTGTTTATCGGCCACACTTTATTTTCCTTTAGGCATTTAACACGTTTAACTTTTTGTTGCTCCGAAGTAAGTTTCATGGATTCTAATGAACCTCCGAAGAAACAGGGGCGGAAAGCAAAGAATTGGGTTCTCGTAAATCATTTAAAACTTCAGTAGTTAATACATCCATAACCTGTTTTGCTTGATCCTCAGTTGCTCCTGTCAATTTAACTCTTTCTAAAAAAGCTTGAATGGAAGGCTTGTAAGTACGGGCTATTTGTTCCGCCGATGCGTCGCACTCGAATATCTGAGACAACCTAGTTTCTTCTCCCAAATCCTGAAAAATTTCCAAAGAGACAAGTATTACTGGAGCATCCCTAGCATCTGCTTCTATCTCGGCTAAAGCATTTCTTATGCTCTCTAGTGCTTCTTTAATATCCATTGATAAATTCCTTAGTATGGTTAATTTGGGTGGTGGGGGTAACTCTGGCTAAACCTTCTTTCATAAATTCTCCTATTTATTTATTTATTTATTTATTTATTTATTTATTTATTTATTTATTTATTTATTTATTTATTTATTTATTTATTTATTTATTTATTTATTTATCGGCCACACTTTATTTTCCTTTAGGCATTCAAGCCAACTTTCATGTGAAGTTTCTGGCATTAATTTTTCCAGTGCGTTCACTCTTCGATGTTTATGCCTGTTGAACTCCCTTACATTGATAAGGTTCCAAGGGTTCTTTTTAATGCCTTGACGTTTAACAATCGATCCTCCTTGAACTAGGAGGAGCGTTTCGTAGTTTGCTCTTCGGTCTTTATTTTGTATTAGGTGTAGTTTGGTCATCTTCTTCCGTAATCTGTCGCATCATATCGTCAGTAGCTTTTTGAGCCATATCAGTCCCGGCAATAAAATGTGTAATTGACTCCAAGTTTACATGCGCATTCAAGCTTTCTACTAGGCAGAATATGCATTCCCCTGAAACTATTGCTAGTTCATTACAGTTCTCATTGGTACAAGGATTTCGGGTGAAAGGCCCAGTCTCGCATTGGCATCGTATAGCGTGCAGTATGACTGCTAATTCGTATTCGTTCACAGGCACATCCCCCATATCCAACTGCCAAGAATCCCCAGTAATGCCCCGCCAACGAAGCCTGCCGAGGTATTGAGATGGCACTCCCACTGGCTTTCTGCTTCTCTCAGCCTGCCAAGGGCATGGGCCGCGTTTAATTTCTTGCCAGCTACATCTACTTTTTTATCGAGACTGGCTGTATTTTTTAACATTTCCTCGATTTCATTATTCTTTCGCCTTTCGCTCTCGTCCCAAGCCTCTTTCATTGCGTCAATTGGGAAGTTGTAGAGGTCATGCTCCTCTTTATCAAACCATTTGTTAAAGTCATTCATAGCTTATTCTCCATACTCACGCCCCTATAATTAAGTCCTAGTCTGTCCGTAATCCCGTTTTTTAATCTTAGCCATTCTCCCATCAGGGTGATGAAAAACAATCCCTTCAGTATCTACGCCAGCCAAAAATGTTTTTATGCCATCAAAGGTTCTTTCAACAGAGGGGAATATCTGCGCCGTGTTATGGGAAATTAATACGTGGCTACGAGAAAATATTACGTGGATATGAAAATTTTCAGGGTTCTTTTGAATTTTCGGCCCACATAGTTCATAAGTTCCGTCTAATTCTTTACCTGTGAAAGCTTCCCGATGCCAAACATCTTCGGCGCTATCTGTGACTGGCATCCATCCTACGGTCTTACCTGTCACCTCATCATGATCTGCCATTTCAAACTCTTCTGGAATAGGTTTTCCTTTTTTAATTTCCCTTCGTTTGTATAGTTTCCCTTCTTTTACTAAGCAACAAGTACCGTCGTATTTTCTTGTTGCCGTACCTTCACCTTTAAATACCCAATCACAATCTGGGTGCGGTTCGTTTAACAGCTCTTTCATGTTTTCTTGATTACGTTTAAATATAGTTGGTATTTTTTTCATGGTTCTCCTAGTAGTTATATTTAGTTGTATTCGCATCCAATAATTTCACCAATATCGTCTTCCATAGCTGCCTCATAAAGCTCAAGGAAAGGGAAGGAGGCAACATAGACTCCATACCCTGTGATATATACATGGTCTCCTTCGTAAATATCAACACCTTTAGAATCGTCTAATCCTGAGCACAACAGTATCGGGCACTCTACGATGCGGCCTATCTCCATGCCGTCCACCTTAGAGGCTGTAAGAGGGCCAGCGGAGTATTCACAATAAAGTCCCTTTTCATTACTGTAACAAACCGTCATTTCAGTAGGGTCTATCATCTCTTTATTAATTGGATCCCACGCTCGGTATTTAATATTTTTCATCACCACTCCAGCCCCTTTACATTAAATTTAGTTTTACATCTGGTACAGACCACATCTTCACATTTAAAGCTCTCATGTTCTCCATTATGCAGAAACATTTGGTTGCGTAGATAGTTATCATCGTCATGGCCCGACTCATTTGTATCTGAAGAATCACGTAGGTCAATAAGCCAACCGCATGTTTTATTGGGGCATTCAACATACATGTTAATGTTTAAATATGCTTTTACTGTTTTCATCACCACTCCAAACCTTTTACCATTTCCATTTTGCCTATAGTTATAGTCTTATCTAATACAAAAGCTTCCGATAGATATCCAAACCCTCCGCACTTGTCAAAAATAACGGCAGTACCGTCTGCTTGTATCCCAATATTTTCATACCCCATTTTTGGGTCTAAGCCTGACGTGCTCATCATGAGAGCGTAGTCCTCGGTAAATTCCCCCGTACGGGCATCTTTAATTTTAAAACGTAAGTTCATTTATCAAACCCCTTAATTACTTGACAAGCCTTCCATTTTTCCAAAGCCCTGAAAAACCTAACGCCTTGGTAGAATCCAAGCCTCATTTCAAAAGGTCTATAAACCCCCGCACAAAACGCCCCCTTACTAATCGAGTATTCCACGTTTTTTACGTTATCCATCAAAGCAAAGCTATCGCACCTAAAATCCTCCGGCCTGTCCTGCAAATCCTTTATTAATTGGTCAACTATAATTTTTGTCTGTTTGCTCACGCGTACCTCCTAAGATTTTCTTGCCTAGCACTTCAGCCTTTTCAAACGCTTCATCGTCTTCATCTGGGATGCTGTTGAAGCCTTTTCCCCAACCTCTCCACGACAGAGTATTTCCATTCCCATCATCACTATCCATCCAATTAGATATGTCGGCTTCAACGCCTTCCCGCCATTCCTCGAACAGTTCGACAACTTCTTTTGGAACGAAGCCATCCATAAAAACTTCTTCTGCTAACCAGTCTTCAAGGGTAGCTTTCCCGTAGTAGTCACTCATGTAATAATTACCTCCTAACTTAATGTAAATCCTAATGCTTCAACTTCTTCTAAGTTAAAAGGCTTGTCTCTTGCTTTAGGAGGTTCTGGCCTACTTCTGGATAGTCGGAGAGTATTTTCACAATTATTACAAATTGAATACATTGTTTCGACTTCCGTAGGGTCTATTAACTCTAGTTGGCAGTATGAATCTTTGGATTGAAAACCCTTCACCACTGCACCGCAGCTTGGACAAGTCATTTCAAAGTTTATATAGTCGAACATTCCCATAATATCTTTTCCTAATGATGCGGCCTGTTGACCGTTTTAGTTCTATAGTTCCCAGTAATGCTGTCACACCCCAGTAAAGGGTTAAGGCTAGCCACCTTTACACATTCCCCTGTAACATAGTCTTTGTGCATTACAGGCACTGATAGCGCGGCGTAAGCCACGTATATAAACGCCAGCACGACGCACAAGTTTCTCGCAAATTCTTTGATACAACTTAGATGGATTCTCATGACTTATCTCCTACGTTACATTGTTAAATGCTTTTAAAGTTATCTTGCCCCCGTCAACATCGTATTTAATGCCTAATTCTTTTACCACAGTATTAAACGCACATTCGGGTGAAATAGAATTTTCTATATGCAGGATTCCATGCACACATAAGATTCCCCCGTTAATTGGTATTAACTCCGCACTGTAAAAATAGTCTTTCATAATCTCCTCCATTTACGATCCTCAGTTTTTAACACCGAGCAAAGGTATACGGCGTATATCCCCCATACGATGAACGCTCCTGCAAAAAACGGGTCAAGCCAATGAGTAAAGGGCTTACCGAAAATTAATTCTTCTATTAAAGCCTCAAAAAAACTAAAGGCCAGCATACTTAAAAAGACCATTATGGTTGAGACTATTGGGCTTCGGTCACACGCCTCCACGAGGCTTAATGTTACTTTAATTCTTGGCATAATTTACTCCTCATAAATTTCTAAAACAGTCAATGCTCCAGAAGCAGCATTTAAAACAATAATAAGAAAACCTATAGCTACTGTGATTCCAGACTCTTGGCACACCATCCAGCAACCAAGAAGTAATAATGACATTTGTATAGCTAACATTACGTAAGAAAGTATTCTGTTTATTTTTTTCAACATAATTTACTCCTTATATTTAGTACGTTATTCTAGGTGGCGGTTTCGGTATACACGGGCAGGTTGATGTGTGCGGGGCATTGCCTCGTCCGCATCTAGGACAAGTCCAGCCCATATACCCTGGGACAGTTTCACTTTTATGGGAATAAATCTCACCCTCTATCTCGTCCCTACACTTGCCGCATATTCCGCAGCCTGTGCCCAACACTATTGATCCTTTACACGTTCTAACAGCCATAATTTACTCCGTTGTTTAATCTAATTTTCAATATCGCAAACAAAACACTTCAAAATCTTGTGATGATAAACCCAGCTTATCAATCACACGAATGGCTCTTTCAACCCCCGTATCAAATGGGGTCATCTTTATATTTCTTTTCAGTTTCCATGAGCGACTGGATTCCGTCAAAAGACTTCGTGACGGTCGCCAGGTGCTTTTGTATAGATTCAATACCCTTTAGCATCGAATGGTAGTTATGGAAATCCTGTTCAGGCAATTCATAGGTAGTGTAACGATAGTCGCAAGCACTACATTCTCTTCGTCGTCGGATAAAATTTATAGAATCCTTTTTAAACCCAGCCCGGCTATCGACTACACGAGCTTCTCCTGTACATATTGGACATTCAAGCATGAGTTAATCCCTCCAGTCTTCTTTCAAAGAATTTGCGAAACATAATTTACTCCTCAGCAGGGGTATTGTTTATCTTCAGTTTAAGTTCATGTGCTAATAATGCGATTTCTTTATAGTCAGTCATGATTTTTCTCCAAACTTTCCACGACCTTTTTCCAGGTCTCGACGATTTCTTTGATGGATACGGAGCTAGACCAGTCCACGCCCGTGGACATCTCCACATCCCGGCCAAAGGCCACGTTTTCTTGGAACAGGAACAGGCCGTACTCGTTGGGCCAATGACCGGAACGACTAGCCCACTGCTCTAGGCATTCTTGATCGCAGTCCTGGTCGCCAGACAAGAATGCTGCCATCAGGTCTGCGGCACCGGAGTAGTGGCTCCCGTTTGGGGCAAACAAAACCCCAAAAAGTCCAGCATGGCAGCCTGGGGTGCCGCAGAAATTAGGATCGTTCGCTTTACATGCGCTGTACTCAGGCTCATACATGGAAACATCCTCTGCTTTTGGGTGATCAACATCATACTTCTCAAATGCGGCGATCATCTCCTTAACCCGGTCTACTTTAATTTTCATACTTTTCTCCACATAATTTGTACCACCAAAAAGCATCTTGCTTCCCGCCATAACAAACGTAATCCGCATAGGCCCAGTAAGGCTTAATTTCTACACCTTCCTCAGTTTTTCTGGAATGGAAGAAAATAACGCCATCAGCTATATTAGGACTAACCCCGTCCTTTTTTGCATAAGCTACTGCTTGAGCCTGCTTCCAGGCCAGTGCATCAATAGGGTTGTCAAGCTTCGGCGCTATCATCGGCCACCTACCCTTAGCGTAGCCCTTGTGTACAGTCCCACAGATAGTCCCATCTGTGAATTCGGGGGACTTGGTAGCTATCCGCCCCATCACACTGTCAGCGACCATAAATTGAACTTCTAGCGGCTGGTTTCCTGCTTCGTAGTACACGGCGAAGGCCATGCACATGAGTTCTGTAACCATTTTAATTTACCCGTTAAAAAGCATTGCGTCGATCTGATCTATCAACTCAAGAGAAGCTGTGCGGATCTCATCTAAATCGTCTGCGGACCCCTGTAACACATCAAGTAACGACGCTTCTACTGCTAGATGTTTTTCGTCTTCAGGTTCAAAAGGAGCACGACTAATCTTACTCAGTAATTCTTTCAGTCTTCCTTTAACTAGTCGCATATCAACCACCGCTTCACTTAAGATTACGTGTTTTTCTTTTTGGGCAGGTACAGTACCCGTCAAACGGCCTGCCTCATTGCTTTGTGCAAACTCTTTATCCATTTTATTTTCCTCGTTTAGTTATATCTACGGTGATTACAGCGTCAACTATTTCAACTTTTAAACCTTCACCTTTAGGAAGGCTACACCACTCTTGACCGCTGCGAAAAGTACTCAAGTTCATTGCCTCGAAAGTGTCAAGCCTGAGAGTACGCATGACTGTATCTCCGCTTATAAATACCACCCCAACATCGCCCGGTTTCATATCTCCCATAGGGATTAAAATCGGGGAGCCATCTTCTCTTTTCTTTATCACTATTTCAGTTCTCATTCTGGCCTCTCCGTAACTTTCACTGTAATTTCTGCATCAACCAATCTAACTACTATATTTGAATGCTGGACACCCTCACCCCAGCAATTATCCACCCCAAGACAGCTTAAATTTATCAGTTCAAACCTGTTCGAAGATGGCGCTCTCCCCACAACATCTCCAATAACTATTTCATTTGAACTCTCGACAACAACAGCTACATCCAAAGGCTTCATATCCTTTACAGGAATTACGTTACTGTCGCTGCGCTCTTCCTTTGTTACTTTAATTTTTGTAGTCATTCTACTTTCCTCAGTCTTTTATTAAATCAATACCAATGCTTATCATGGCCCCAACTCCGAACATCACTGCCCACCAACCCCAACTTCCTAGCTCAACTCCTCTTGATATGGTGGCCATAGAAAACAGTATTTGTATGGGGGTTATGATCAGAAGCCTACCTAAAAGCCCTTTCACTGTTCATCCCCTTTGCTTGGAGTCTTAGGCCACTCGAAATGTTCTGGTAAGGCTGGTGTGGCGTATACCCACCCAGCTTCATCTATATCTATGTATTTTGTCTTTTGATTATTATCTATACTAACAATAGTTGATATGACAATCCTTTCTTCAGGATCGGTATCGCTAACCCAGCAGTCTCGACCACCCATTAGATCATCTTCCCAACTAACGACCATTGTTGTTGATTCTTTGGCAAGATTTCTATAGTCCAACACTGACATTGGAACATGCCTTTTATGCCCAAACTTTCCATTTTCGACCGAAAATGGAGTAATTACAGCGCCGATATTATCCATATTGAAAAAATAAGTGGCGTTACCATGAGTAAACTTCTTGCCATCTATCATCAGCTTCAACCTCTCTTCTAATCTCATGCTGTCTTCCCCCATAGGACATTCAAGCTCTTCAATCTGCCGCAACTTTTTGCGTTGCGATTCAATCTTCTTATTCAGCCTTTCAATATAAGCTAAGCATTCTCTTTTTGCGTCGGCTAACTGCTTAGGCGCTTTGTTTTTTAAACTGCCCATATCAACTGCCTACATCCCTAATAGCCAGCATGTCGGCTCTCAGCTGCTCATGCCACGTATTATTATCAACATCCGATTCAATACGCCGACTTACCGGAATACTTACAGGAGAGGCTACTAGCTTTCGCTTAATAGTCTGGACTCCCGTGTGGGTGTGAACAGATGTTTGCTCTACAATTTTTATGTTTAAAGTTTTCATGGTTGTTCCTTAATAATTACTTTATGACCCAAACGTGCTTCAATTTCACTCATATATAATTCTTGAGGTGTTTTTTCAAAGATATAAAGATTAATCCATTTCAATCGTTCCTGTTGTCCTGAAAGAGAGGACTTTAAATTACGAATATACTCCTCACATGCGGATTTTAAGTCTTCAAGTTGCTCTGGTGTTTTGTATTTTAAGTCACTCATATTTTAATACCCCTATTCTGCTGTTACTAAAGATTTGAGGAAAATAATTTCTCTTTCTATTCTGCCCAACGTTGGGGGATACTCCGCAAACGGGGTTCCGTCACAATGCGCCATTTCGCTTGCCTCCATAACCGGGCATCCTAAGCACTCTATAAGTTTGTCATCCGGGGCAAACTCCTCACATACCGGACAGGCCCCTTCGGGCGAAACCCTAAGTCCTAGGTTTCTTGAATCTTGAAGTATCGACTGCTTATAATATTCTTCCCATTGGGCTATAGACTCTCTAAGCAATTTATTTTCTTTAGTCATTCCAGTTTTACACCCTGCATTTTATTTCTCCTCTGTGGCTATGCCACAGTCTTGTTCAATACGCTCCGCCAACGTGCTCAGTGGCTTCAGTGCTAGGGTTTCTTGGAGTTTTACCTACCCCTTCAGCACCGCCATAAACAACAGGAAAATAGACATATTTTTCGCTCCACGCCGTGAACGCCTTCCCTTTATGCGAACCAAAACCAGCATTAAATTCTGTAAGTAGTTCATCTTCCGTTAGGGTGCAAGATATAATCTCATCATCCCCAGCTTTTCGTTTGATCAGTTCTTTCCAGTTTGTCATAATTCAGTCCTCATACTTTCTTCTTAAGCTTTCCTGTAAAACACGCTGTTATACGCTCATGCGTTCTCGATCTTCAAATGAGCAGCCAGGCTGAACACCCTCAAATCCCTGTACTACCTCATATTTATCCAAGCGCGCACCGTTAATCAGTAATTTATAATCACCGTCGGAACTTAAGTGCTTTATAACAAGACGACCGTTCTCTTCTCTATCTACCATTTTATACATGTAATATTTTTTTCTTCTACTGCCAACAAAATGAAAAACTTTTAGGACATCTTTTGGGTAAATTGGTATCCCGTTCTTGTCAAAAACGCGCATAACAATTCGTTCGTTCTGACCTTCTGACTCGGTGTCTTTTATGTCTTTCCCTTCATATCTCATTCTAAGTTTTCTCAGCTAAAACTGCTTTATCCATTGCTTTTTGTTCCCTATGATACATATCTATAAACTCACGTATCTCATAGTTTTTAAATACCCCAAGCGGTTTGGAGATGCCTGATTTATCCGTAAACACGATATGTTGCCTTAAGCCGTGCTTGTTTCGCATTGTTCGTATTAATAAGTTCATAAGTTTTCTTTAACCTCTAAAGTTTTCAGTAGTTCCCCATTAAAACATCCCCCAGTATGGCCCTTCATATGCTTAAGGCCGCAGGCACAGCTACCTTTATCCTTGCCAATAATACCGCGCTCACATTCCGTGCAGTCAACAAACAGCCTGCCCCGGTCATCTCTTTCGCTAAACTTTGCTTCCATCATAATTCCTTAAATTAAGATTATGCCCCATCGCCCAAGTTGCTTGGTCAATATCCCCCTGCAAGCCCTTATTGCAGGCTGCTATTACGTCTTCATCGTACTCGCCAGCCATCTCTGGTAACCGGCAGTAGGACGTAGGAGGGACGCTTCCCAGCTTCATGAAGGCGCGGCATATGTCCCAGACCATATCCATTCCACCCCCTGTCAAGGCTAAACAAACCCTATCTTCATCAACTATCACAACCGTCAAACAAGTATCGTATAGCAGATTGGCGATGCCCTGAGCCTTTTCTACTTCTTCGTACAAGTCTAGGTAGAAGTTCATCACTGGGTCGTAGTTTGAACTCCCGAGAATTGAGTCGTTAATTTCAGCAAAGTCATCGGTGTCATATTCCAATTCGTAATACCCTAAACTATCGTCAGTGACTTCAGGGTGTACCACTTTCCATTTCCTATTACCGCCCCAATCAAAAGATGTTCGGGTAACCGTCGAGTATCTAAAATTTAAGTCTTTCATTCTCGTTTCTCCTTTTAAAAAGCTATGCCACGGTCTTGTTGGTTTGCTGATAGCGTGAAACCGTCTACCTAAACCACCGCTTGAATGCTTCATTACTGCATTCTATAGCCTCCCGTGGCACTCGGTACCCGTCAATCAGTTGCAGGGTTTTAGCCGCCATGAACGGCCAGTAGTTATCCAGTATTTTGTCGGCTTGCTTTTCGGTGTAGTCCGCAGGAAGCGAACCCCACGATATGGCAAGCTCTAGTATTTTGTTATTGTAAAATTCGACATTCAAGGCTAGACCCATCAACCAATTTTGCATGGCTGTTTGCCTACCTTCTCGCTCTATGGCCCATCCGTATTCTCTGGAAAATCGTCGTGTAATACAGTTTATCTTTTCGGCGTTTGTGTGAAGGGTTTCACCTTCTTCATCAAATTCCACCGCGTTTAATATGTGTTGTTTTGCTAATCGGTCGTTGTTGCTCATTTTCATTTCTCCTTTTAAAAAGCTATGCCACGGTCATGTTGTTTTTAGCCGTAAACTGAACCGTCAATCGTAAACTCTAACCCTTTATCCTGTATAGCTTCTTTTACGCACGCATCGCTGGTCAAGGTGTCGAAGCGGTCATTCAGATCGTCATATAATTCTTGCATAATAGCGCGGAAATATCGGTTTAAATCACTCTCCACCCCGTCAAGCGCGTCCGCTGGAATACTATAGCGGTCGTTCAGTTCATTTGCTTCAAGTAGATGGAACTCCACGGTGTTCTGGTGCACGTAGTGGCTCGAGTGTCTTGCTATCTCGCCGGAAAGCTCGCAGCCTTTCGCCGTAAGCTTTTCAAAATCCTTATAGGTGGTGCCAAGCCATTTGCA
>Ga0209345_10003377_pt1 | contig 16537 bp, 20 predicted proteins | sample Cruoilmetagenom7_FD_187294 | JGI IMG/M metagenome (GOLD analysis project Ga0209345, IMG submission 187294) | Oil polluted marine microbial communities from Coal Oil Point, Santa Barbara, California, USA - Sample 7 (SPAdes) (version 2) | ecosystem: Environmental > Aquatic > Marine > Oil seeps ...
AATAGGCAACGCACTGACGGCGCTGTTTCACTTGCTGGAATTGCTTGATCGCGGCTGGCCGAAACCGGCGGTTATCCTTGGATTTCCTGTCGGATTTGTCGGTGCCGCCGAAAGCAAGGCCGAGCTTGCGGATAATCCGCGCGGCTGTCCCTTTGTGGCTTTGCGCGGGCGGCGCGGCGGGTCGGCGATCGCTTCGGCTGCGGTGAATGCTCTGGCGGCAGGTTTGCCAGAGGATCAGGGATGACGCCGTGGCTGCATATCGTTGGAATTGGTGAAGACGGTCTGGACGGCCTGACGCCTGCGACCCGCACCGTGGTTGAAGCCGCTGAAATCCTTGTCGGGGGTGATCGCCATCATGAATTGTCCGATAGTCTGAGCGCCGAACGCATTGCATGGCCATCGCCGTTTGATGCGATGATTGATACGTTGCAAGACTACCGGGGGCGTCGGGTTGTCGTGCTGGTGACTGGTGACCCGCTTTGGTTTTCAGTCGGGGCACGGATCGGGCGCACGATACCGCCAGATCAGATTGTCTACCATCCGCAACTCAGCGCGTTTCAACTGGCCTCGGCGCTGATGGGTTGGTCGATTGCCGATGTGGAAACGCTGACCGTACATGGACGTCCGGTTGAGCAAATGATCGCCTTTATCCAGCCCGACCAGCGTTTACTAATTCTGACTACGGGGGAAGATACGCCGGGGCAAATCGCCAAATTCCTGTCCGAGCGTGGATTTGGCGAAAGCCGGATGACGGTTCTGGCCGCAATGGGCGGGAAAAACCAAGAACGTTTTGACGGGCTGGCCCAAAGCTGGAACCACGTCGTGCCCGCGTTCAACACCTTGGCGGTAGAATGTATTGCAGCGCCCAACGCAGCATTGTTGCCGCGGGTGCCCGGGCTGGAAGATGCACTGTTTCAAAGCGATGGAACCATGACCAAGCAAGAGGTTCGGGCGGTGACGCTTGCCAAGCTGATGCCGATGCGGGGCGCGTTGCTGTGGGATATTGGAACTGGTTGCGGTTCAGTCGCGGTCGAATGGATGCGCGCGGCACGTTATGCGCGGGCAATCGGGATTGAGCCGCGTGCGGATCGCCGGGCAATGGCGGCGGCCAATGCGCTGGCGCTTGGAACGCCGAAGCTGGAAATTCTTGATGGCGAAGCGCCAGAAGTTTTGCAGGGATTGGATGCGCCGGATGCGATTTTCATAGGCGGCGGGTTGTCGGAGCCTGTGTTTGAGGCCGCATGGGCTGCCTTGAAACCACTTGGAAGGCTCGTCGCAAATGCAGTGACGCTGGAAAGTGAAATGATCCTGATCGGCTTGCAAAAAACCCACCGGGGGCAGCTTGTAAAGCTGGCGGTTCAACGGGCCGAACCGGTTGGTTCCTATCATGGCTGGCGGCCACAGATGCCGGTGACCCAGTGGAGTCTGATAAAGCGATGAGCGGAATATTGTTTGGCGTTGGACTGGGCCCCGGTGACCCGGATTTGATGACCGTCAAGGCGGCAAGGCTGATACGCGAGGCACGGGTGATCGCCTATCCGGCTTTGCCCGGCACGCAAAGTATGGCGCGCTCAATTGCGTCTGGGTTCATAGGGCCGGATGTGTCGGAGATCGTCATGAATATCCCGATGACAGCCGAGCGGGAACCAGCGCAGGCCGCCTATGACGCCGCAGCAGCCAAAATATCGGCGCAACTTGAGCGTGGTGAAAACGTCGTCTGCCTGTGCGAGGGCGATCCGTTTCTTTATGGCTCGTTCATGTATCTTTATGCCCGTCTATCGAAAAATTTTGCGGTCGAGGTTGTTCCCGGTGTGACTTCGATAACAGCATGCGCTGCATTGGCGGGCCGACCGCTTGTGGCGCGAAATGAGGTGGTCACGATCATCCCCGGCCCGCTGGCCGAAGATCAGTTGCGCGAGCGAATAGAGCAGGCTGATACTGTGGTCTTGATGAAGGTCGGGCGACATCTGTTCAAGCTGCGCGCGGTGTTGCGCGAGTTGGGGTTGGAGGATCGCGCAATCTATATCGAGCGGGCGACGCTACAGGATGAGCGGCGACTGCCGCTGGCCGACGCACCAGAAACGGCGCCGTATTTTTCGATGATTTTGGTGACTAAAGGGGCTGATCCGTGGCTGTAGATCCGGTTGTGCTTGTTCTTTCACGCTCGGGCGAAGCGACGGGCCATTCGATTGCCCGGGCACTGGGCTGCATGGTGCATGGTCGCGCCGGTCGTGTGAAAAGCGCCGATGCTTTTTTTGACAATGCGCTGGTGCATGCGCGCGATTTATTCGCAGCAGGCATACCGGTCATCGGTGTGTGCGCTGCCGGAATTTTGGTCCGTGCGGTCGCACCTCTGCTGGCTGACAAGCGATCCGAACCACCGGTGATATCGGTTTCCGATGATGGCTCGGTGATTGTGCCGCTGTTGGGCGGGCACCGGGGCGGCAATCGGCTCGCCCGTCGCGTTTCTGGGGCCCTTGGGGGGCAGGCAGCAGTTACGACGGCCGGTGATGTGGCGCTGGGTGTGGCGCTGGATGAGCCGCCGCAAGGGTGGCGTCTTGAAAACCCGGATGCAGCCAAGGGTGCAATGGCGGCACTTTTGTCCGGTGTGGGGGCAGAGGTTTCAGGCGAGGCGGCGGATGATGCAACCTGGCTGGCCGAGTTGCCCAAAGGTGATGGCGTTGCGATCACGGCGTCGATCAAACCCGTCGAAGGCAGGCAAGCGGACGCATTGGTTTTTCGCCCCCTTCGGGTGACGCTTGGGGTGGGTTGTGCACGTAATTGTCCGCCAGAGGAGCTTGCTGATCTGGTTTCCAAGGTGCTGGTAGATGCCAATATTGCGCCCTTGGCGCTGGCGGCCATCGGCACCCTGGATCTGAAAGCGGATGAACCTGCGGTTCTTGAACTTTCCCGTCAACTCGGTGTGCCATTGCGGTTGTTTACCGCAGCCGAGTTGGAAGCGGAGGCAGGCCGTCTCGAAAACCCCTCGGATGTCGTCTTTGCAGAGGTCGGCTGCCACGGCGTGTCCGAAGGAGCGGCACTGGCGCTGTCCGGCGCATCTGGAAAATTGCAATCCGCCAAGGCCAAATCCGTCAACGCCACTTGCGCGCTTGGCATCGCTTCGGATGTGATCGTAGACCTGCCCGGAAAGGCGCGTGGCAAATTGTCGGTCGTTGGGATCGGTCCCGGTCAATCGACCTGGCGCACGCCTGAGGCCAGCCGCCTGATTGCTGACGCAGAAGAATTGGTGGGGTATGGCCTTTATATCGACCTGCTCGGGCCGCTGGCGGCGGGAAAGAAACGCACGGATTTCCCGCTTGGTGGCGAAGAGGATCGATGCCGCTACGCATTGGAACAGGCCGGAAAGGGCAAGAACGTTGCGCTTATCTGTTCGGGGGACGCGGGAATTTACGCCATGGGTGCGCTGGTGTTTGAATTGTTGGATCGGGACGCGGATGCGCATGGGGTATCGGATGCCGCGCGGCGGGCCGAGGTTGTCAGCGCGCCGGGTGTTTCTGCATTGCAAGCGGCTGCCGCGCGTGCCGGGGCGCCACTGGGCCATGATTTTTGCGCGATTTCCCTGTCAGATTTATTAACCCCCCGCGCGGATATAGAACGTCGTATCCGGGCGGCGGCAGAGGGCGACTTTGTGATTGCCTTTTACAACCCGGTATCGCGGCGGCGGCGCACATTGCTGGCCCATGCACGCGATGTTCTGTTGCAGCATCGCTCTGCCGATACGCCCGTAATGCTGGCCTCTTCGCTGGGTCGCCCGGAAGAGTTCCTGCGTTATCGGACATTGGCACAGCTCGAAGTAGACGAGGTGGACATGCTGACCGTTGTGTTGATCGGCTCATCGCATTCGCGGCTGGCAGAGCTGGGCGAAGGTCCAAGAATGTATACGCCTCGCGGCTATGGCCGGAAAATTGACGGAGATTTGTCGTGACAGTTTATTTCATCGGCGCAGGGCCGGGCGACCCGGAGTTGCTGACAAAAAAGGCCGAGCGCTTAATAGGTGAATGCCCGGTTTGCCTGTTCGCCGGGTCGCTTGTGCCGGTCGAGGTTGTGGCCTGCGCACCCGAGGGTGCCCGTGTTCTGGATACCGCCGTGATGACACTGGATCAGACGCACACTGAAATCGTGGCGGCACATACGCGCGGCGAAGATGTGGCACGGGTGCATTCGGGCGATCCTTCGCTTTATGGTGCCATCGCCGAGCAGATCCGCCGGTTGCGGGCCGACGGGATCGACTATCAGATCATACCGGGTGTTCCGGCATATGCGGCGGCAGCGGCCGCCCTTGGGCAGGAACTGACGGTGCCGGAAATCGGCCAGTCGATTGTGCTGACAAGAGTTTCAATGAAATCCACGTCGATGCCTGCGGGCGAAACGCTGGAAAACTTTGCCCGCACCGGCACTACGCTGGCAATTCATCTGGGTGTTCGCAACCTGCGCGATATCGAGCGCCGCCTTGTTCCCTACTACGGCACCGAATGCCCTGTGATTGTTGCTTACCGGGTTGGCTGGCCGGACCAGCAATTCATCCGCGGCACGCTAAGCGACATCCGCGAAAAGGTTCGGGCCGAGAAAATTACCCGCACAGCCTTGATTCTGGTGGGTCCGGTGTTGAATGAGGTGCAAGATTTTCGCGATTCAGCGCTATATGATCCCGCGATCCCCCATGTATTGCGTCCCAAATTGGCAACAAACACGACTTGAATCGGCTGTCTGTTCGCATTGTGCAAATGTGCGTGGGGTTTACTTGACCTAGTCGTATTTGCGGGCATTCTTGGTTATTGGGTCTGGAGGGTTTTCAAATGTCAGAGTTTTTGCCCAAAGAGGTGCGTGAAGGGTTGGAGCTTGCCCGCAAGCAAGCGTTGCGTCAGCAAAGCCGCCTGCGGCTGCATGCTGGTGATGGCGTATTTCCAATTCTCCGTTTCTGGGACACCGGATTTTCGCTGGACATCGATGATGCGCCCCGATTGCGTGGACTGGTCGACGTTTATGACGGTGATCGGCATTTGTACCAGTGCCTGATTGTTGCTTCCCAAGAAGATGGCAGCACGATGATTTACGAGTTTAAACGCTCTACAGCTGCGGTCGATAAAGCGCCGCTGGATTTCTACCGTGATGAAAACGCGCCCGTGGGTTTTCTGAACTGATCTCTCCCTGACGCCTACCGTCTATTGCAAGTCGCTGAATGCGGCCTGTATTCTTTCTACCGCTTCAATGATTTGCGAACGCGGCATGCCGATATTGAAGCGCATAAAGCTTTCACCGCCTTTACCGAAGGTTTCGCCCTGATTAGCTGCAATTTTTGCGGTGTTTTTGACCCTGTCATTAATCTCTTCGCTGGCCATTCCGGTGCCGGAAAAATCGACCCATGACAGATAGGTGGATTCCAAATTCATCGAGGAAACCCCCGGAATTGCGTTTAATCCGTCATCAAATATTTTTGAGTTCTCGGTTAGATACGCATTCAGTTCATCCACCCAAACCGCACCTTCTGGCGAATAGGCCGCTGTGGCCAGGTGCAGGCCGAATGCATTCGGTGATATCCCGAGCGCTGCCATCCTAGCTGCGAACTTTGCACGGAGTTTTTCGTCTTCGATGATGACATTTCCCACGTGACCACCGGCCAGGTTGAAGGTCTTGGAAACGGCTGTCAGCATGACCAGTCGATTGCTTATGCCGGGGGCTGCAACCGGCATCGGAATGTGTTTGTACCCGGGACGCACAAGGTCCTGATGGATTTCGTCCGAAACGAGGATCAGGTCATGGCGTTCAACAAAATCCGCCAAGCCCGTCAGTTCTTCTTGCGTCCATACGCGCCCGCCGGGATTAAGCGGCGAGCAAAGCACGAACATTTTTTCCTTGCCGGTCATCTGGGCGTCCCAGGTGTCAAAATCGAGCTCGTAGCGCCCGTCATTGCTCGCCATTTCGCATTCTACCACCTCACGCCCGGCGGATTTGATGACCCGCGCGAAGGCGTGATAAATTGGTGTATGCAAAATGATACCGTCGCCGGGTTTTGTGAATGTGTCCAGACACATTGCAATTCCGTTCACCAAGCCATGCACGGAAAAAATCCAGTCGGTCTCTAGGTCCCAGCCATGGCGTTCTTTCATCCACCACTGAATGGATTGGCGGTAGGCGCGGTCGTCACCGAAATATCCGTAAACGCCAAGATCCAGCATTTTCCTCAGTGCATCCTGAACGCAGGGTGGCGAGCGGAAATCCATGTCTGCCACCCACATTGACAAGCCATCATCCGGTGAAACGCCATATCTGGCCTCCATCATGTCCCATTTTGAACAATGGCTGCCACGGCGGTCGATGATTTCGTCAAAACTCATTGGAGAATCCCTATTTTCCTGTCCGGCGCAGGCTAACCGGGAAATCACCGGGTGCAAGGGGCGTTGCAACGACGCGGGGCATCGCCTAAATGCGTGGGCATGAGCGTAAGACCGATATTGATACACCCCGACCCGCGTCTGAAAACGGTGGCGGACCCAGTCAGCGACATCTCGGCCGATTTGCGTCGGCTGGCCGATGATATGTTGGAAACGATGTATAATGCACCGGGGATCGGGCTAGCCGCGCCGCAGGTGGGAGTTTTAAAACGCCTGTTCGTCATGGATTGCGTCAAGGAAGAGGGTGCCACACCGCAGCCGATGATCCTGTTCAACCCGGAAGTAAGTTGGGTTTCAGAAGATCTGAACACCTACGAAGAAGGCTGTTTGTCTATCCCGGAGCAATTTGCAGAGGTCGAGCGCCCTGCCCAAGCGCGCATAAAATGGCAAGACATCGACGGCAAACAGCAGGAAGAACAATTTGATGGGCTTTGGGCAACCTGCGTTCAGCATGAGATTGACCATTTGGATGGCAAGCTGTTCATCGACTATCTGAAGCCGCTGAAACGCCAGATGATAACCCGCAAAATGCAAAAGCTGAAACGGGAAAAGGCGCGCGCGTGACGCGTCAGATCATCCCCTGGCCCGATAAACGGTTGCGCACCGCGGCTAGTGTAGTTGACGTGATCACGGATGATATCCGGGAAATCTGGGACAGTATGGTAGACATAATGGAGGCCATGCCTGGCGTCGGACTGGCCGCGCCGCAGATCGGTTGCATGTTGCGTCTGGCGGTGGTGGATGCATCGCAGGATCGCGGTCAGGTCGTTCGCATGGCAAACCCGGTCATCCTGCATGCCTCGGCGAAAATGCGCCCCCATGAGGAAGCAAGCCCAAATCTGCCCGGCGTCTCGGCGCTGATTAAGCGACCACGCGCGGTAACCGTTCAGTTCCTGAATGCAGAGGGAGAGTTTGAGCAGCGTGATTTTGTCGGCCTCTGGGCCACATCGGCCCAGCATCAGATAGATCATCTGAATGGCCGAATGTATTTTGATCATCTCTCGAAGGTAAAACGCCAGATGTTGTTAAAGAAGGCAAATAAAGGGGCGCGGCAACGATGAGGCTGGTTTTCATGGGAACCCCTGATTTCTCGGTGCCGGCGCTGGATGCTTTGGCTGATGCCGGTCATGAAATCGTTGCCGTCTATTGCCAGCCGCCCCGGCCCGCCGGTCGCGGCAAGAAGGATCGCCCCAGCCCGGTGCAACAGCGGGCCGAGGCGATGGGGTTACCTGTCCGCCATCCCAAAAGCCTGCGCGACCCTGCCGAGCAGGCAGGTTTTGCCGAACTTGCAGCCGATCTTGCAGTGGTTGTTGCTTATGGGTTGATCCTGCCGCGCGAAATTCTGGACGCTCCGAAATATGGCTGCCTCAATATTCACGCGTCCCTGCTGCCGCGCTGGCGGGGGGCTGCACCGATCCATCGCGCGATTATGGCGGGCGACGCTGAAACCGGGGTCTGCATCATGCAGATGGACGCCGGGCTGGATACCGGGCCGGTCCTGCTGTGTCAGGCGACGAAAATTGGCGATGGGGAAACCACTGCCGGTCTGCACGACCGCCTATCGCAAATCGGCGCTGACTTGATTGTCGATTGTATCGCGCGTCTGGATGGTCTGACACCCGAAGCGCAACCAGAAAAAGGCGTGACCTATGCCAGCAAAATAGACAAGGCAGAGGCGCGGATAGATTGGAACGCCCCGGCACAGGAAGTTGACCGCCAGATACGCGGCTTGTCGCCGTTTCCGGGCGCATGGTGCGAGATCAATGGCGAACGGGTGAAACTGCTGCGCTCAAAACTGGCCGACGGATTGGGAAAGCCGGGGCAGGTTATTGACGGATTTCGCGTGGCTTGCGGGACCGGCGCGATTGAAATCACTCAGGCGCAGCGTTCCGGCAAGCGACCGATGAAAACCGAAGAATTTCTGAACGGTATTTCCTTGCCGGAGATGCTGAATTGATTTGAAGGGGCTATAAGGCCCCGGATCACCCCATATCGGGCAGAGATAAAAGGAACCGCCATGCCTATTCTAGTTCTTGCAATCATCGGTGCCGCTGCCGGGTTTCTGGCCACGCGGCTTATGAAAATGGAAGCAAACGTCATAACCACAATCGCGATTGGCATCTTTGGTGCGTTGATTGGCGGGCTGGTGTTGCGCGTTCTTTTGACCATTACCGGCTGGGCCGCAGGGTTTGTCGGCGCGGTGCTCGGGGCGATGCTGCTGATCTGGCTGTGGCGTCAATATGGTCCGAAACCCTAGCCACCGTTTCACCGCCCGGGTTTGAACGGCTCCATCCCGGCGCGCGCCAGTTCATCTGCGCGCTCATTTTCGGGGTGACCTGCGTGGCCCTTGATCCATTCCCAAGTCACGTCATGACGAGAGGCGGCTTCATCCAGACGCCGCCAGAGTTCGGCGTTTTTAACTGGTTTTTTGGCAGAAGTTCGCCAGCCGTTGCGTTTCCAGCCGTGGATCCACTCGGTCAGGCCATTTTTGACATAGGTGCTGTCGGTGACGATCGTGATTGGTGTCGCCCGCTCTAATGCTTCGAGCGCCGCGATCGCGGCCATCAGTTCCATCCGGTTGTTGGTGGTTTCCGGCGCGCCACCGCTCAACTCGCGGCGTTTAATCTCGGTCTCGCCATTCTGTGCGATCAACAAAACTCCCCAACCGCCGGGGCCGGGATTGCCCGAACAGGCGCCGTCTGTGTAGGCAAAAAGGCTGGGCTGGGACTTCAAGCTGGCTCTCGCAAAATTCTGGGCACTTTGAATTCTACATTTTCCAGGGCTGTTTCGACATTTTCAACCGTCACGTCATAATTCCGGGCAAAGGCGTCCAGAACTTCGTCGATCAAGATTTCAGGGGCCGAGGCACCGGCGGTAATCCCGACAGACCGGATGCCCTTCAAGGCGCGCCAGTCGATATCTGCGGCGCGCTGGACAAGCTGGGCGTATTTACACCCGGCAGCTTTGCCGACCTCGACCAATCGTTTTGAATTTGATGAATTCGGCGCACCGATGACCAACAGAGCGTCGATATTTCGGGCGATGGCCTTAACCGCAGCCTGTCGGTTGGTCGTCGCGTAACAGATATCTTCTTTGTGCGGGCCAACGATTCGCGGAAAACGCGCCCGCAGCGCGGACACGATGTCTGTGGTGTCATCAACTGACAAAGTTGTCTGGGTGATAAAGGCCAGTTTCTGCGGGTCGCGTACTTTCAGCGTGGCAACATCGCTGACCCTTTCAATCAAAAGAACTTCTCCGGGTGGCAGTTGCCCCATCGTTCCAACCGTTTCAGGGTGTCCTGCATGACCGATCATAATCATCTGAAGGCCATCGGCCGAGTGACGTTCTGCCTCGATGTGAACCTTGGATACCAACGGGCAAGTTGCATCCACATAGACCATTTCCCGTCGTTCAGCCTCGGTCGGGACTGCTTTGGGGACGCCATGTGCGGAAAACACAACCGGCCTGTCAGACGGGCAATCGCTTAGACTTTCGACGAAAACCGCGCCGAGGTCGCGCAGCCCGTCGACGACGAATTTATTGTGAACGATTTCGTGGCGTACATAGACTGGCGCGCCCCATTTCTGCAGCGCCATTTCAACGATCTTCACGGCGCGATCCACACCTGCGCAAAATCCGCGTGGTGCGGCAAGGTAGAGTACTAATCTGTCCTTTGGCATTGGAAAACTTTCCCAAAAAATTTTGGTTGTGCAAGGCGTTGCGAAACCCAGATCACTCCTAATGAGTGGTTGCGATTATTGCCAGCCTCACCTGCGACAGAGATTGATATTTTAACTGTTGACGTTCCACCGGGGGGAAGCTGTAGGTTCCAGCAAATATTGAAAGTGGAACAATGAAAAGAATCAGGATTTTGATTGTCTTGGCGGCGGCGGTTTCTGCCATTGCATTTAGCCAGTCAGCGCTTCACGCAGCTGGTATCCTACCCTATCAGGATAGCGCTGCGATTCAGTTCGGAAAACGGATTTATGACGAGCAATGCGCGTCGTGCCACGGCGAAAACCTCGAAGGGCAGCCAAATTGGAAAGTGGCGAATAGTGATGGCAGAATGCCAGCCCCGCCACACGATGCAACTGGCCATAGCTGGCACCATGCTGACACGCAGCTTTTCCTGATAACGAAACACGGAACCGAAGCGCTTGTTGGCGGCACCTATAAATCTGACATGAAAGGATTTGGCGACGTCCTTTCGGACGCGCAAATCCTTGCGGTTCTCGCCTACATCAAAAGCACTTGGCCAAAGCGAGTTGCAGACCGCCACACGGAAATAAGTGAAGCTGCCGCCGGCAATTGAGTTTAGGCCGAGGGCAACAAATCCTAATTTTCTGCATCCGCGGTATATGTTTCGTCATCGCGCGGTTCGCGTGGAGGGCGCCCGACGACACCTTTTAGTTCTTCAAGCTCAATGAAATTATCCGCCTGTCGCCGCAGATCATCAGAGATCATTGGTGGTTGCGAGCGAATTGTCGAGACAACAGATACCCGAACGCCCTGACGTTGAAGACTTTCGACCAACGGACGAAAATCACCGTCGCCCGAAAACAGAACAATATGGTCGACATGCGGAGCAAGCTCCATCGCATTGACGGCCAGTTCGATATCCATGTTGCCTTTGACTTTGCGACGACCCTGACTGTCCACATATTCTTTGGCCGTCTTGGTCACCATCGTGAAGCCATTGTAATTCAGCCAGTCAACAAGCGGTCTGATCGGCGAATAGTCGTCATTTTCAAGCAGCGCAGTATAATAAAATGCCCGCAGCATCTTTCCGCGTCGCATAAATTCCTGACGAAGTAGTTTGTAATCGATGTCAAAACCCAAGGCCTTGGCGGCAGCAAAAAGATTCGATCCATCTATGAACAGCGCAAGCCGTTCGTCACGATAAAACATGAGTGGTCCTTCCAAAATGTAATTCGCCAGTGCCATCCGTGAGTGTGAAAACGAAGTAAAATGGGGAACCTGCGAAGCTGCACAGAAAATAGGCGATGCAATTATATGTGCAAGAGAATGTTGGTAAAAACGTAACGTACTTGTACAAAAAGACATGTATGAAATTGTCATTATAGCATTGGGCGGCAATATCTCGTCCGACGTGGGCGATGTGACAACCACGATTGGACGCGCAACGGCTGATTTGTCCGCTGCCGGAGTCGAGATAATTGCCAAAAGCAAACTTTATGAAACGCCGTGTTTTCCAGTTGGTGCGGGTCCGGACTTTGTAAACGCGGCGCTGCTATGCACCACAAATCTTGATCCGCAAGCGCTGTTGAGCCTGATCCATTCCACAGAAAAAAAATATGGGCGAATGCGCACCGCAAGGTGGGCGGAACGGACACTTGATATCGATATTCTAGCCATTGATGATTGTGTCTTACCTGACGACGCGACTTTTCAGGAATGGAAAAACTTGCCGCCGGACCTTCAAAAGAGCAAAATGCCCGATCAGTTGATCGTGCCGCACCCAAGACTTCAGGACCGGGCTTTTGTGCTGGTGCCGATGGCCGATGTGGCACCTGACTGGCGTCATCCGATTCTTGGATTACCGGTCCGCAGGATGCTGCAGAACCTGCCTAGGCCCGATTTGGCTGCAATTAGGGCAATTCAGGACGTCTGGTAACAGGATTCTGCGCTTGTCATTAAGGATCGGAAGGCCTAAATACGTTTTTCGACACCTCCCTTGTCTAGGATTGGAGAGCTTTATGGCCCGCGTGACGGTTGAAGATTGCGTTGACAAAGTCCCTAACCGGTTTGAACTGGTAATGCTTGCGTCGCACCGTGCGCGCGAAATTTCCAGTGGCTCGCCGATTACCGTTGACCGGGATAACGACAAGAACCCGGTTGTTTCGTTGCGAGAGATTGCCGATGAAACCCAGTCTGCCGATGATTTGCGTGAGCGGATGATTGAAAGCCATCAAACCCAGATCGAGGTTGATGAGCCCGAAGAAGACGCCATGGCACTGCTCATGGGCGCCGAGACCGATAAACCCGCTGATGATGATATGTCAGAAGAAAACCTTTTGCGTGCGCTGATGGAAGCGCAAGGGCAGGAATAACCGGCGCTTTCGCGCCAAGAAGGTGCGGACCAGATGATCGAAGTCGAAGACCTGATCGCGCTGGTTCGCAACTATAACCCCCGAACAAACGACAAGCTCATTCGTCTGGCCTATGATTATGGGCGTAAGATGCACAAAGGGCAGATGCGCCATTCGGGCGAAGAATATTTTTCCCATCCGGTCGCAGTTGCGGCAATCTTGACCGAACAGCAACTTGATGATGCAACGATCATTACCGCGTTGCTGCATGACACGATCGAGGACACCAAATCTACTTACAGTGAAATTGCAGAACTGTTTGGTGACGAGGTGGCAAAATTTGTCGATGGCGTCACCAAGCTGACAAACCTTCAGCTAAGTTCCACAGAAACCCAACAGGCCGAGAATTTTCGCAAGTTGTTCATGGCGATGTCCAAGGATCTGCGTGTGATCCTGGTCAAGTTGGCAGACCGCCTGCACAATATGCGGACGATCAAATCCGTCCCCCAGGAAAAGCAGGTGCGAAAAGCGCATGAGACAATGGATATCTATGCGCCGCTTTCCGGCCGCATGGGCATGCATTGGATGCGCGAAGAGCTGGAAGACCTCGCGTTCAGCGTCCTTAATCCCGAAGCTCGCAATTCGATCATGCGCCACTTTATCACGCTGCAGCGTGAAACCGGTGACGTGATCGAAAAGATCACACACGACATCCGCCACGAGCTGAAAGTCGAAGCAATAGAGGCCGATGTTCTTGGTCGTGCCAAAAAGCCGTATTCAATTTGGCGCAAAATGGAGGAGAAAGATCAGGGTTTTTCCCGGTTGTCCGATATCTACGGGTTTAGGATAATCACCAATTCTGAAAGCGACTGCTATCGGGTGCTTGGTGCCATTCACCGGCGTTGGCGGGCGGTTCCGGGGCGTTTCAAAGATTACGTCAGTCAGCCAAAATCCAACGGATACCGATCTATTCACACAACGGTGTCGGGGCGGGATGGAAAGCGGGTCGAGGTGCAAATTCGCACCCAACAAATGCACGAAGTCGCGGAATCTGGCGTGGCCGCGCATTGGTCTTATCGAGACGGAGTGCGTGCAGAAAACCCGTTTGCGGTAGACCCTGCCAAATGGATTGCGACGCTGAATGAACGTTTTGGTGCGGCCGACAGCCATGACGAGTTTCTGGAACACGTCAAAATGGAAATGTATTCTGATCAGGTATTTTGCTTCACCCCAAAGGGCGATGTGGTGAAACTGCCGCGTGGCGCGACGCCGCTTGATTATGCTTATTCCATCCACACCAGAATTGGCGACAGCTGTGTTGGTGCCAAGGTTGACGGTATTCGTGAGCCGCTGTGGACCCGCCTCAGAAACGGGCAGTCTATTGAAATTATCACGGCAGAGGGCCAAAAACCGCAATCGAGCTGGATCGATATTGTTGTCACTGGTCGCGCTAAATCTGCTATCCGGCGATCCTTGCGCGAAGAGGATCGCGAGCGTTTCATTAAATTGGGCCGCGAACTTGCTCGCGTTGCGTTCGACCACATCGGTAAGAAAGCGACCGATAAGGCGCTAAAGACGGCGGCCAAGCAACTGAGCATTACCGATGTCGAGGAATTGCTGGCGCGATTGGGTTCAGCCGAGCTGTCTGCCCGCGATGTCGTTCATCTGCTTTATCCGGAACTTGCTGAAGGTGGCGAAGAAATTGACGTTGACCGCGCGGTTGTCGGATTGCAGCCCGATCAGACATTCCGACGTGCCGGATGTTGCCAGCCGACGCCGGGTGAACGGATTGTGGGTATTTCATACCGCGGACAGGGTATCGTTATTCATGCCATCGACTGCGAAGCTTTGGAAGAATTGGAAGACCAGCCCGAAAGATGGATCGACCTGCGGTGGCACAGTGGAAAACATCCGGCGGTCAACACGGTCAGCCTGAAACTGACCATTCGAAATGACGCTGGCGTTCTGGGGCGAATTTGCACATTGATTGGCGAACAAAAGGCCAATATCTCGGACTTGTTATTTCTGGACAGGAAACCGGACTTTTTTCTTCTTATTGTCGACGTAGAGTTGCGCGATATAGAGCACTTGCACGCAATTATGCTTGCGCTGGAAGCCGAAAGCGACGTCGCCTCGGTTCAGAGATTTAGGGACCTCGGGCGCAAGCCCTGAACAACGGGAGCCCACACAGGGTGTTCAAGCGCCGCACCAAGCGCACCTATGCGCAAAGTATCGCAGCGGCGATATATCCCCGCGGTGGCTGGTCGCGTGCGGCCAGTTATATCCTGTTGCGCTTGCGAAGATTGCCCGATCCGCCCCACAAAATTGCCCGGGGTATCGCAGCAGGCGTATTCGTTTGTTTCACGCCGTTTTTCGGATTTCATATTGTGATCGCTGCGTTGCTTACTGTGGTGATGCAGGGCAACATGCTAGCTGCGGTTTTGGCAACTTTCTTTGGCAACCCGATCACATTTCCATTTATCGCCGGTATTTCGATGGAACTGGGATCGTGGATGTTGGGATACACCGAGCACATACCATTACCCAGGGTTGTGGGCGCTTTTTCCTATGCCTCGCTTGAACTCTGGGCAAATTTCACATCGATTTTCACCGACGAAGTTGCACATTGGAACAGGCTTGGCTGGTTTTTTCGGAGGATATTTGTGCCCTACTTGGTCGGCGGTCTGGCCCCCGGTGTCGTGGTTTCTGTAATCGCCTATATTGTTTTCCGCCCACTAATTGCAGTCTACCAGGTAAATCGGATCAAGCGGTTGAAGAAACGCTACGAGAAGCGGAGATTAGCCGGGATTGCCAAAGCAGGGTCACCTGCAAAATCAGACTGACGGTCTGTTGAAAGGATCAGGATATGTCTGAAATAACTCCTGTTGGTCGATTGCGGCTTGGGATCAACATTGACCATATCGCCACGGTGCGAAATGCACGCGGTGGCGCCTATCCGGACCCGGTTCGTGGTGCGTTAATGGCCGAAAAGGCTGGTGCCGACGGTATTACCGCCCATTTGCGAGAGGATCGCCGCCACATCTCGGACAAAGACATAGACAACTTGATGGATGCCCTCAGTGTCCCGCTGAATTTCGAAATGGCGGCGACGGATGAAATGCAGGCGATCGCCCTGCGCCATCGCCCGCACGCGGTCTGTATTGTTCCTGAAAAACGCGAAGAACTTACCACCGAAGGCGGTCTGGACGTTGTAAGGGATGAAAATCGGCTGGCGCATTTCATTGCACCTATTCGCGACGCCGGGTGCCGGGTTTCAATCTTTGTCGCCGCCGATAAGGCACAGATTGAGGCCGCTCATAAAATCGGCGCGTCTGTGGTTGAACTTCATGTTGGTGCGTATTGTGATGCCTGCAGCGAAGGGCTGTCAGCTGAAGCTGCGGGCGAACTTCAACGACTGCGTCAGATGGCAAACCATGCGCATCAGCTGGGGCTAGAGGTTCATGCCGGGCATGGGATTACTTATGACAGCGTGCAGGCAATTGCGGCCTTTCCGGAAGTGGTTGAGTTGAATATTGGGCATTTTTTGATTGGCGAGGCTATTTTCCGGGGTATCGAACCGGCGATTAGGGAAATGCGTCGCCTGATGGATGAAGTCCGCGCGGATGTCCCATGATCCTTGGTATTGGCACTGATCTGGCGAACATCGAGCGCATTCAGGGTGTTCTGGATCGCCACGGGGACAGGTTTCGCAACCGCGTTTTCACCGAAATTGAACAGCGCAAAGCTGAGCGACGCGCTGACGTCGCCGGAACCTACGCCAAAAGATGGGCTGCCAAAGAGGCTTGCTCCAAAGCGCTGGGCACCGGTTTGCGGATGGGGATATCGTGGAAGGATATGTCCGTTACAAACTTGCGTAGCGGGCAACCGCAGATGGCAGTCACCGGATGGGCAGCTGAGCGGTTGGCCGCAATGACACCGGCTGGTTACAAGGCCGTTATTCACGTGACACTGACCGACGATCACCCCTGGGCACAGGCATTTGTGTTGATCGAAGCATTGCCAAGCGCTTGACTCCACCCGCCGGGCTGACCATTTAGCCGGGACGCAAACCCA
>Ga0209345_10003378_pt1 | contig 16537 bp, 15 predicted proteins | sample Cruoilmetagenom7_FD_187294 | JGI IMG/M metagenome (GOLD analysis project Ga0209345, IMG submission 187294) | Oil polluted marine microbial communities from Coal Oil Point, Santa Barbara, California, USA - Sample 7 (SPAdes) (version 2) | ecosystem: Environmental > Aquatic > Marine > Oil seeps ...
GACGGAGCAAATCGCATGCCTGAGATCATCCAGGGGATTGAATTCAAGGACGGGATCAAGCAACTTCAAAACGCCGCCTAATCACGCCGTCACCAACTTTCGGGCATAGCTCGTTGGGACATACCAAGATGGATAGTACTGACAGATACATTGGCGTTGAGCTTGAAGATGCGTTGGCTATCGCCGAAGCTATCGAAATCTAAACGACAGGGCCGTCTTCACGGACGGCCCTGACCTGCGGTTTGACGGCATTCGAAACCGACCTTCCAATTTCCCAGCATCAGACGCCCCGGAGTTCGAGACTCGCTGGCTATCACGATTGTTCGAAGCCAGTGGACTCGTGGGTGTGCCTGCCGTTGAGGATTACCACGGGGTTTCTTTCGCGTGTTTTTCAGGTCTCGCTCTGGATATGCTTTACGAAGCTCTCGAACGACGATCGGCTCCTCATCGTGCTGGACCTGATAGCGCCAGGCTAGCAGCTGGTTGGCATAATGCGTTGCAATATTAGGGGACTATCAACAAACCTATGGGAGTGCTGCAGCCTGAAAGGTCCTGCGATCTGGCGGTTTTCACCTGTCGGCGTCCGAGCTCCCCGCAACGCATTACCTCAAGCACTCTCTTGGATTGGAAAGGAGACACAAAATGAACTCCATTAACAGAAAATTTGCGATTGAGCAGGACGTGGGCGGCTCGTTGACCAAAGGTGAATCTGCGATTCTCACCTAAGGCGGGCAGCATGTTCACGGCAAGATTCTCACAACTTCGTGATGATCCGAGGGGGTGAACTATTCATTGAAACCAAATCCGGTCGGAGGGGTGTTTTGGCCGTTGTTCCTTATGGCTGCCGATGTGTTATTTGCTCTCCGGCCTCACGCCACCTGCCTATAACTTTATGATTTTTCAGCACCTTACGTGAGGCGCTTTTTCTCGCTTGTGAGGTTGAAGTGCCAGATAAAATAAAACGGAAAAGTCCTTAATGGCGCGCAGAATGTATATTAATGTATATTCTAATATATATATTGATAAGTAAATAATGCATGGCTAACGTCATCTCACGAGAGATGACAAAAACGTACAAGTCAGGGGGGATACGATGACTTTTCAAAAAAGGGGGCTCTTTCTCGTAGGAAGCGCCATAGCATTTCAAGCGTCTGCGGTCAGTGCGGGTAACTTCGGTTCCGACTTCGATATTTCCATGGCGCCGGCCGCCGGCGGCATGGGTGGGGTTGGCGTCGTACGCCCCCAAGATCCTGTGGCTTCGGTCTTTGGAAACCCAGCGACCTTAACTCAGCTCGAAGGGGATACCAGTTTTACACTCGGGGGAACTTATCTAGACGTGACAGCCAAGGCCAAACATGATGGCTCAATCACTGGCGCGCCTTTTTCGGCTTCGTCTGGATCCGACAGCTATCTAATACCGACCGTGGCCGCCATGCAGCGGGTCTCTGACCGGTTGGTTTTTGGGGGTGGCATAACGGTAAATAGCGGCCTCGGCGCGGATTTCCGAAAAGTGTCTCCCGCGATACGTCCCAAGGTTGAGTTCCTCTCGTTTGCTTCAAATATAGGTGTCGCCTATAAGGTGACCGACGATTTGTCGATCGGTGCATCTGCGACGCTCGGTTTTGGCCTGCTAGAGCTGGGGCTTGTCGATAACACGGCCCTGAAGGACAGCTTTGGCATACGCGGCTCGATTGGCGCGACTTACAATCTCGGTCCAGTCGCCATAGGCGCAAGCTACACCTCTCCCTTGGATTACCAATTCGACGATGTCACCGAAGTATCGCCGGGCACATTCAGGGATTTTGACCTCTCGTTGCCGCAGATGATTTCCTTTGGGATTGCGACGACAGATGCACTGCATGATAGATTGCTTTTGGAATTCAACTATCGTTGGAAAAATTGGAGCGATGCCGACGGGTTTGAATCTGTCTGGCAGGACCAGCATATTTTCTCGGTCGGCGCGCAATATAGGCTGACCAATGTTACGTCACTTCGTCTTGGCTACAGCTACTCAACAGATCTTCAGAAAAAGAATGTCGGTTCGTCCATCGGTTCTATCGACAGCCTCGCGCTTGGTGGTGGCACCGTCCCTATCAACCCGGCGCTGGTGGAATTTGTCCAGGCCACTCTGACACAGCCCTTCTGGCAGCAGCAGATCAGTGCAGGTGTCGGCTATCAGGCTGCTGATCACATTCGTCTCGATCTACAAGGAAGCTATGCCTTTGACGGTGATCGTGCAATCGGTGCGACCCGGATCGAAGTGAACGAGTTTCAGCTTGGTGCAGGAGTGACTTGGACGTTCTGACGCTGAGCCTCTGCCGCTTCAATTCTCTGTAAATTCACTTCGGACATGTCCGACTTGGTTCGAGCCCTGAGTAACCGTGTTCCACCGCTTTCTGAAGATGGCGGTGGAATACTTCATTTGCGGTCACAAGTAGGTGAATCTCAAGATATGCAAACATATACAAACCTATATTTTGATATATTTACATTGACAACTAGAGATCAAAATGCAGAACTTTCTGGACTATGACTGGCTGGACGAAGGCAAGGACATTGCCCCATCCGGCATCGAAAGCGGCTTCAAAACGGGAACCTAATTTAACAAGCCGACAACCAAATGGGAGGAGATACCATGAGCTCGAAACTACGTCTGTTGCACCACCCCGCGTCGCAACCCTGTCGCGCGGCATTGCAATTCTTGATTGAGAACAACATCCCTCATGAAGAGCAAATCATCGACATCACCACAAACATCAACGAGCAACAGGAATTCCGTGACGAATACAACCCGACCGGGCAGGTTCCGATCCTTTGCGATGGTGATTTCAGGGTTTGGGAAAACGTGGCCATCGGCCGCTACCTGAATGAGAAATATAACTGCGCCGGTCACTGGTTTGGGACCACGCTGGAGGAGCGCGCGCGCATCAACCAATTCGTGCAATGGTATACCTACACGCTTCGGCTTGGTGGTGGGGCATTCCACTGGTCCGTCTTTGCGCCGATGATCTACGGGCCAGACAGAGATTTCACGGCAGAAGTACGTAAGGGCAAACACCTGTTGTACGAATCTATGGAGTTGCTTGAGGAATACTGGCTCAAAGACACCGCATATCTGTGTGGAGACGAAATCAGCTATGGCGACCTTGCGGCGTTCCATGAGTTTGTTTCCCATGACGCCGGGGGTATCATCTCCGACATTGTTTGGGGCAAGCACCCCAAGGTCAGAGCCTGGTTCGACAAAATGTCAAAGCGTCCGGCCGCCAAGCAGGTCAGCGACTGGCAATATGAGACGATCAAGCAGGTCATGGCCGGCGAACTTACGGTGACGTTCACCCGCCGAACCGCCGTCTTGAAAGGGACCGAAGCCCACGGTGGTCACAATACCGGGCTGGTTCACTTGGGCGAAGGGGGCGACTATATCGCGGAGGTGGAGGCCGCGCGGTAAAGCCGCGGTTCGCGGACTTTCCCTCTGAACGCACTCTGGAAATGATAGCGGAAACCGCCCAAACGAATATGGGCGGTTTCTTGATATCAATTCGAGATCACACTCAATCGTACCGGCGCAAGGTGCATCCACGAGCATTGACCAGTTTCTGGTCGCCAAGCCGCCAAGCCCGGACAAACCGTCCTTATGCGCCCTCAACCCGGCGACATTTCTTCTGGAAAGGAAAACGCAATGATGAGAACCCGTGCCGCTGTTGCTGTCGAAGCTGGCAAGCCACTTGAGATCATGGAGGTTAATCTTGAAGGTCCACGCGCCGGCGAGGTGCTGGTAGAGATCAAGGCGACCGGCTTGTGCCACACCGACGAATTCACGCGTTCCGGTGACGACCCTGAGGGGATTTTTCCTGCCATTCTTGGCCATGAGGGCGCCGGTATCGTAATCGAAATTGGCGAAGGCGTGACCAGCCTTGAGGTCGGTGATCATGTGATCCCCCTCTACACGCCCGAATGCCGCGAGTGTGAATACTGCCTGAACCCAAAAACGAACCTATGCCAGTCCATTCGCTCGACTCAAGGGCAGGGCCTGCTGCCCGATGGCTCAACCCGGTTTTCGATGCTCGATGGCACGCCTATCCATCATTATATGGGCTGTTCGACTTTCGCTAACCACACTGTTGTGCCAGAAATTGCGCTCGCCAAAGTGGACAAGTCTGCTCCCTTTGACAAAATCTGCTACATCGGCTGCGGCGTCACCACGGGCATCGGAGCGGTGATCAACACTGCCAAGGTCGAAATCGGTTCAAAGGCCATCGTGTTCGGCCTTGGCGGCATCGGATTGAACGTTGTTCAAGGCCTTCGATTGGCTGGCGCGGATCAGATCGTTGGTGTCGACCTCAATGACGACAAAGAAGAGATGGCCCAACGTTTCGGTCTTACCGACTTTGTGAACCCCTCAAAAGTCGAAGGCGACTTGGTTGCGCATTTGGTCGAGCTGACAGGCGGCGGCGCAGATTACACGTTCGACGCCACCGGCAATGTGAACGTGATGCGGACGGCACTTGAAGCGGCACACAAAGGCTGGGGTGAATCGATCATCATCGGCGTCGCACCAGCTGGGGCCGAAATTTCAACCCGCCCGTTCCAGCTGGTCACCGGGCGTAGTTGGCGCGGCACGGCCTTTGGTGGCGCCTCGGGGCGGACTGATGTGCCCAAGATTGTCGATTGGTACATGAACGGCAAGATTGAGATCGACCCAATGATCACGCACAAACTGACGCTTGATCAAATCAACGAGGGGTTTGATCTCATGCATAAAGGCGAGTCGATCCGGGCAGTGGTGGAATTCTAATTGATGGAGCTGGTCGCGGATGCAGATGAAGAAAGCGGGTGTAAAGGCAAATTGCGGAATGGCTTGTTCAAATGTGCTTACATCGCTTTGAGCAATGAAAACTGACGCATGAGGAATTCGGGGATTTATTCCGACGACACCCCCGGCTTCTGGAAAATCGCCAGAAGCCGGGCGGTGGTTAGGCGAGCCATAAGTGTTGCTAGCGTAGTTGGCACTGTTCTGGCGGTGATAAACCACGGTGACCTCATCGTTCAGGGTCATTTTGGATTGACCTTGGCGTTCAAGATAGCCTTGACGTTTTGCGTACCCTACTCGGTCTCAACCTATTCTTCAGTCCTCGCGATCCGTGAATATTCAACGCGAAGAAGAATCGAAGAGAACGCCATAGTTTCATGACGCAACATCACCCCGGCGGACTTTGTCAGGCTGTTTTCTCTGTTGTACCTGATAGGTGAGGAAACTTGCGCGCCCGCGCGGTATTGGCGTGTGAAATTGCGGCGCTGGTAACGATGTGCGTCCGATCCCAAGCCCGCTCATAGTCGTATGGCTGGCCGCAGGAAGTCAGTCCGCCAAAGCTCTCGACTTTCAGGAGGCTGACTTATTCGATGATTTACTTTGATATACTTTAATTGACTCAGCGCGCGAGCTGTCGTTAAGCTGATCGCGGGCCACACACGAAAGCACAGCACGCGGCGTTTTTCCTGATGGCATTCACCGCAGACAAATGAGACGGGGCGCCCAAACAAAGCCCCGGCTGATCGCAAGAAGGGAGCTGAAAATGAACGTCGCCACGAATTCGGAATTACTCGGGGATTTCACGTATCTTGACGCCTCCACCGAGGCGTCTCTGTTGCGCAACGGCAAGGTGTACACGCTGCGCGACAATGACGGGACGGACAACGAGTGGGTCGGTGTCGTGATGGACAAAAGGCAGGTGCCAGTCCACAATGCCCGTGCCGAAAGCGGGTCGAGCCGTCACACGCTGGATCCCAATGGGTTTGAATTGCTGGATCGGCCGCTGGAAAATCTGGATGTCGATTTTCTCGACAATGCATCCGTGGTTCAGAATTACTATCCGCATTGCGCGGAAATCATTCGCCAAGCCAGCGGAGCGCGCATCGTGGCTGCGTTTGACCACAATGTACGATCAGTCTCAGGCAGCCAGAACAAGCGTCGGATCGAGGGCGGCCAACAGGTGCAAGCTCCGCTTCACATGGTGCATGGCGACTATACGATGACCAGTGCCCCGCAGCGGTTGCAGGATCTGGTGAAGCCGCCGACCCGCAACGACACTTATCGAAGCACGCTTGCCGAAGGTGAAACGCTGCTGAAACAGGCAGATGTGGACCGCGCTTTGAACGGTGGTCGCTTTGCTATCATCAACCTTTGGCGCAACATTGCTTCTGAACCGGTGGCCACACATCCGCTTGCGCTGTGCGATGCCGCATTGGTAGCCCCCGAAGATCTTGTCGTCTTCGAAATTCACTATGCAGATCGCATCGGTGAAAACTACTATGCTAAGCATTCCAGAAATCACAGATGGTTCTTCTACCCCGAAATGACCAGAAACGAAGCCCTGCTTATCAAGCAATGGGATTCTGATGGGGAATTGTCCCGCTCAAACGGGAAAAGCGCGGATAGCGCGCGCCCGGGCGGGGCGTCTACCTTCAGCTTCCATAGTGCCTTTGTCGACCCGTCAGTGGCAGATGGAGCGCCAGACCGCTGGAGCGTCGAGGTGCGCTGTGTCGCATTGTTCGACTAATGCAGCAAAAGTGAAACCGACCAAATTCAACAAAATATGTGAGGAAAACCATGTCACCTGTCTGTGCAATCATCGGTGCCGGTGAGGGGCTGGGCTGCGCGCTGGCTCGCAAATTTTCCAGCGAGGGAATGGACATTGCCCTGATATCGCGATCAGAAGCAGGGAGCGCTGATGCCAAGGCGGCGGCGCTTTCGGCGCGAACATCCGCAAAGGTTCAGTATTACAGTGCAGATGCCACCGTGCCCGTCACGATAGAAAACGCTCTTGCCGCTGCTGCTGAGGATTTTGGCGACATCGATGTGCTTATTTATAATGTGCGCGACGCGTTTACGGTCATCGACCCGCTTGACATGAGTTACGAAGCGCTGGAGGGAACGTTCAAGCTAGAGGTCGTCGGCGCCTTTGCCGCAGCCAAGGCGGTTTTACCAGCGATGCGCAAACGCGGCCAGGGCAGTATCTTCTTTTCTAGTTCCACTGCAGCCTTTCGCGGGTCGGGCAAATTGCCGCTTTATGCGATTGGCAAGTTTGGTTTGCGGGGGTTGTCGCAGGGTCTGACCAGAGCCTATTCAAAGGACGGGGTACACATTGTGCATGTCCGTCTGGACTGCGATCTCGATGTTCCGGTTATGCATGAGCGGTATGGCGATAATTACGACCCGGCCAAGTTGGCGCAACCTGCGGATGTCGCGCAGTCCTATTGGCATACGCATTTGCAGCCACGCTCGGCCTGGAGCAACGAAATCGAGCTGAGGCCGTACTCCGAAACGTGGACATTCTGAGGGGTATCAGAGGTCTCGCTTGGCTGGGATTGTTGCGTTCTTCGGGCGCGGCAATCTCTAAACCACCCCTGAAATTCGGGCACTGGCGCAAACTACGAATTGCTGCCTGCCGCTCATCAACTCGAAGGAGGTCAGAGTTGGCTAACCTGTTCGGGGTTCACGACACGATGATCCATCGTTGGAAACGGGTTTTCCTTGAGGGCGCATCGGGCGTTTTTTGACCGTGACAACCTCCGACATGGCCGCTCTCCTCTGTAGATCGTTTCAGACCGACCTTGGCACATTGATGCCGTAGGCGGCCGGTTAGACCGTCAGTATGCTAAGACTGCATTACTGACCCGATTGGGCAGGCCCATTTGAGAGAGAATAGCAGATGTCAAGCGATGGCAAACCGGCAGAACATGACAGATTTCCACCATTTGGCGGACTAAAGTCGTTTTATGAGCTGGCTCTTATGGGCAGTGCCGTGAGGGCTGCCGAACGCCTGAATGTGTCGGCATCGTCCATCAGTCATCAAGTTAAGACCCTGGAAAGAGAACTTGGCATCCGCCTGGTCGAAAATAGAAAAGGCAGGCTTCATCTGACGGTTGATGGGGTGCAATTTTTTGAGCGCATCAAGGCGCCGATGACCGAAATCCTGAAAGCATCAGAGGCAATGCGCTCAGCGCCCGGCCGCAGACGTGTCTCACTTACCTTGACGCCATCCTTTGCGGCCGGATGGCTCATGCCGCGCCTGCTTGATCTGGACCGAAAGCACCCGGATTTGGAGATCAACCTGATCACGACCACGCGCGTGGTTGATCTGGAAAAGGAAAATGTTGATCTTGCAATCCGCCGGGGCGAGGGGGGATGGGACGGTATTATTGCAGAGCCATTGCTGAAAGAAACCGTTGTACCTGTTGTTGCGCCGAACTTTCTTGATGCGTCAGATCAAGGCAATTTGGAGAAGGTACTTGGCAAAAGCCGTGCCCTTGTAAATACGACACTTGAGGGTGAATGGGATACTTTATGCTCTGCCTGCGGGGTGACCCCTCCGGCGCAGTCTAAAAGATACAACCTTGAGACTTACGAACTTACGATACAGGCCGCACGGGATGGGCTGGGTATAGCATTGGGGCGGCGTCCTTTGGTCGATCCTCTGCTGGAAAGCGGCGAGCTTGTCGCGCCGGTCGAACTGCCTGATGTCGGGAACATGTCCTATTTTGTGGTGCGGCGTGAGGGCAGCATGCGTTCAGATGTAAAGCGTCTTTTCAACTGGTTGAAGTCACAGGGTCATTGAAATTTCTTCATGTACCACTGATGTTTTTGCATTATCCTGAACCACCCCCGAGCCCTTACATATGACCCAATAGCTATTGGAGGATCAGATGTACAAATCCGTCACCACAGACAACTTTGGCCCGCTTTCTAGCATCCGTGTGCTTGACCTCACAACAGTGATATCGGGCCCGCTGACAACCATGATGCTGGCAGATCAAGGCGCCGATGTTATCAAGATAGAGACCCCGAATGGTGGTGATTTCGGCCGCCATGTCGCCACGCGGCGCAACGGTTTTTCGGCCTCTTTCGTCAACAACAACCGCAACAAGCGGTCCGTGGTGCTTGATCTGAAATCCGAAGAAGGCATTGCCGTCCTCAAGGTGATGGCTGCAAACGCCGATGTGTTTATTCAGAATTTTCGCCCCGGTGTTGTCACTCGGCTGGGTATTGGACCCGATGTTCTACGGGCGATCAACCCCAGGCTCATCTATGTCTCTATAGCGGGATTTGGCTTTGAAGGCCCACTTGTACATAAACCGGTCTATGACCCTCTTGTTCAGGCAACCTCTGCATTGACGACGGTACAGGCGGGCTCGGACGACGAACGCCCACGGCTGGTGCGCACTATTCTGCCAGACAAGTTGACCGGGTATCAGACGGCTCAGGCCGTGACGGCTGCGTTGTTTGCGCGCGAGCGTTCAGGTGAGGGGCAGGAAGTTAGCGTTTCGATGCTGGACGCCGTCATCGGGTTTTTGTGGAGTTCGGACATGAATGGCCACACCTTTGTCGGCGATGAGTTGGAGCGTGAAGAGGCGCAATCCTACATTGATCTGATTTACAAAGTTGCGGATGGCTATGTCACCATTGCTTTGATGCAGGACAAGCACTGGCGTGACTTTGCGAATGCGGTCGGTCGAGCCGATCTACTGGATGATCCGCGCTTTCAGACGGCTGAACTGCGTGAACACAACCGCGATGCGCGCCTGCAGGCGATACAAGATGCGGTGGCCCATTTTACCGTCGACGACGTCATTGATCGGATGGAACGTGCCGATGTGCCTCATGCACGCGTCCTGACACGGACTGAAATGCGTCAGCACCCCCAAGTGGCGGCCAATGGAACGCTTATTGAATATGAACACCCGGTTGCGGGCAGGCTGCGCCAGGCGCGCCATGCGGCAGTGTTTTCAAAAACGCCAACGTCTGTTCGGCGTGGTGCGCCAAGCCTTGGAGAGCATACACAGGAAATTCTCACCGAATTTGGTATTGAGAGCGACCTGATTGACGCAATTATGTCCACAAAGAAGGCCGCGTCTTCATGATTGATTTTTACTATGCACCAACCCCAAATGGTTGGAAAATCGCCATTATGCTTGCAGAAACCGGGATTGAACATCGCACGATCTTGATGGATTTAACCAAAGGCGACCAACTGACGCCTGCGTTCAAAGCCATCAGTGCAAACGCCAAGATCCCCGCTATCGTGGATCATGATGTATCGGGAGCGCCGATTTCTGTGTTCGAAAGCGGTGCTATCCTGCAATATCTCGCGGAGAAATCAGGGCAGTTCGGGCCAAAAACGGCAACTGAGCGCAGAGAAACCACAGAATGGCTGTTTTGGCAGGCCGCCAATCAGGGGCCGATGGCCGGGCAACTCAGCCACTTCGTGAATTATGCGCCGGAAGGTCAGGATTATGGCCATGCGCGGTACAAGGGCGAATTTGAACGAAACCTTGCCGTATTGGAAAACCGTTTGGTAGGGCGCGACTATATCCTTCCAAGCTATTCTATCGTGGACATGATGGCGTTTCCCTGGGCGTTTATTGCAAACCCCTTGGGCGTATCGCTCGACAAGTTCCCGAATGTTTCTGCCTGGCGGCAACGTATCAAAGAGCGGCCAGCCGTCCGCGAGGCGATCAATCTTTACAAAGACGCTCAGTTTTCAAAATCAGCCAATGCTGACAAAAACTCGGCGCTGTTCAATCAAACCGCAGAACACCTGCTGTGAAATGTAACCGTGAATTCCAGCAAGTGATCTGTTGATGAGCCTGCGCAGCCGCGTCAAATTCACAAGAGGCAACAACAATATAACGGTGCCCAAAACAGAAGGATCTGAAAAGTGAAAATCGCAGCCGTTCAAGCCGCCCCTGTGTTTTTGGATCCATCGGCAACCACGGATAAGGCAATTGGCCTTCTGCGGGAGGCCGCGGCCTCTGGTGCCGAACTCGTGGCATTCCCGGAAGTCTTCCTGTCCGGTTATCCAATCTGGCTGCGCGCTCCTGTTGTCTCATCGAGCGACGAATTACTGGGGATTGGGCAGACCGCATATATCAAATCGGCGGTCGTCGCGGATGGCCCGGAACTTGAAGCCATTGCAAAAGAGGCCAAAACCCTCGGCGTATTTGTCACTATCGGCATCGTTGAGCGGTCCGGGTCGGGCGGGTCAGTCTATGCATCTCTTGTTTCCATCCATCCCGACCACGGGGTCGTTAACGTCCACCGAAAGCTCAAGCCGACGTTTCACGAGCGTTTGTTATGGGCCGATGGCGATGGCCACGGGTTAAGAGTTCAGGATTGGAAGGGGTTTAAGGTTGGTGGCCTGAATTGCTATGAAAACTGGCAACCACTGGCCCGGCAGGCCCTCTATGAACAGGGCGTAGATTTGCATATCGCGGCATGGCCGGGTGATCTCGACGTCACCGAAAACATCACCAAATTCATTGCACTTGAGGGCAGAATCTATGTTGCCTCAGTCTCGGGCCTTCTTCGCACATCGGACATTCCGCACGGCTTCCCGCTTAGAAAATACGTGGTTGAAGGGCGTGATGTCATCAATGATGGCGGTTCAATGATTGCGGCGCCCGATGGGACGATCATCACCGGCCCCGTCGTGGGCGAAGAAGCCATACTTTACGCCGATGTTTCGATTGAAACCGTAATTCGCGCCCATCTTAAGCTGGACCCTGCCGGTCACTACAGCCGACGCGATGTGCTGCGTTTGAAGCATATGAAAAAGCGTTTGGACATGAGTTGAGCCCTCGCCTCTGTGGATACGTTCATGGGGCTTGAGACGCGGTTCCAGCGCGTCGAAAAAGCTGAAGGAGCCTTTTGATGTGACCAACTACGACGTCATAAATCGGGAAAGCGGATAGTTGAAGGTATCCTCATGACACTTCAGCGCGTTCAAGACAGCAGGGCCCGAAAATTTGCGCACATCATATTGGCAAACGCTCACCAGCGGAAACCGATGTGCAACCTCATGGTTGAAATGCCTTTCGTAGGCAAACAGCTCGTCTTCAGTCATTCCAAGCTCGTGGGCCCAAGACATGTCGCCCAAAAGCCGAAATGAGCGGAGACCGGCGCGCGTTGCCAGAAAAATACCGTGCGAAATAGAACGACACATCTCTTCGCCATCAGTCATACCGCCACTCTGAACCAGTTGCCCCTGGTCAATCGCTTCACTCAGCCCCTTCCATGCTTTTTCCACATGGCCAAGGATTTCTTGCCGGGTCTCTTCGGTTCCGATTAGAAAGCAGCCCTCGCCGTTGCGCAGGCCGTCGACGAGGAAGGGGACAGACCACTTTAGCCTGCCGGGATCGTTCTCGTAGAGTGTGCAAATATGTTGGCCATACTTGATGGCGACGCCTTCCAGGAAAACCTCGGCAGGTGGGCCGACAGCTTGGGGCGCAGCCGCAGGCGCCTTGCGGTTCTCAAAAAACGACATCAAGTCTTCTCGCCGAAAACGACGCTCTCGCTTGGCCCCCAATCGAAGACAAGCCAAGTCGCCGGCGTTTGTCCAACGCCGTAGAGACGCCTCGCTGACTTTTAACATGCCAGCGGCCTCTTTGATGTTCAGAAGCTCAGAATTAAGGTCAGGTTGGGTTGTCACAAGAAAGTCCTCGTTACCTGAAATTGGTGCTGCGCATATCCAAAGGACCAAGAGTGCTATGATTTCTTTACGGAGCGCAACGATCCGAACTATGACGCATTTCTCAGGCAGAAAAAGTGTATCGATATTCTATATATAGCCGACCGGATCGAAGGTTCAAGCTTGGATGTGGAGCGCATGACTGCGACGATCCCATGCCGCGCAACAGATTGAAAGCTCGCCGCCATGATCCGGGCGGTCATATGCAGGCGCCCCAATATCCCGATCTATGTCTTACGCGATGCCCCGCACGCTAGCAGAAGCGCTTATGCTTTTCCGAGGCCAAAAGGGGCGGCGATTTGTTGTGGCGTACCTGGGATTGGGTGGCGTCGCCGTGGCCCGATGAGGTTAAGCGCGCCAGCAAATCAAGACGTTTCCAACGTGTTGGATTCGGTCAAGTCTTCGTGATGCTTTGTTAGGTGACACTTTATCCTGAATGTGGTCTCGCTCGCCTTTGAAGTGTTGTCTGTGACGTGGAGATAAGGTGATGGGTGTAAGACGGATTTTTGCGCGCCCTGTGGGCGTCAAAGTGGGTCTACGGTCAGAGACCGGACGCTGCATTCGATCTGTCATCGACCACGTACCGCACGCATTTTCGATCGGGCTTTGTCTGGTGGTGGCGCTGTTTTTCTCCTTATCCAGTGCAAGTGCAGAAGGCCGGTCTGTTCACGATCAGACCTTACAGGCTCTGGGCGGCCTTCCTGCGCTTACAGCGGTCAAGGCCGTGGAAATCCAAGGGAATGGTTCAAATTTTGAGCCCTTCGAGAATGTCGTGAGCGAAACACCCATCCATACATCCGATGATACGACCCGAGTCACTTGGCAGCCCGCATCGGGCGAATTTCACCGTGAGGTTGACCTGCGAACAGCATTTCCCTTTCCCGGACATTGGGATTTTGTCGAAATCTTTGACGGTACAAGGGGATATCGAAACGGCAGGGACGGCTTTCGCCCCAGTGCGGGTGGGGTACTGACGCCTGCGCGTATCGGAGCAACGCAAAAGGATATCTGGCTGCTCAACCCGCAATTCCTTGTGGCCCATGCGGTGGCTGTTTCCGACGGGCCCGGATCAACCGGCGCGGATCAATATCGGCTGGCTTTGAAATTGCCCGATGCGGGCACCATCTGGGCCGTCGATCTGGATCATGCAACGATGCTGCCACGCCGGATTACCGTGACGGAAACAGATCCTCTTTTAGGTCAGGTGAAAGTCACCGCGAGCTATGATGATTGGCGGGCCGTCGCAGGGATCACAACGCCGTTTCGGATTGCAAAACATGTCGATGGCGCATTGGTGCGCCGCGAGATCCGGGACGATATAAGCTACTCGCAAACCAAACTTGCGGGCCGGTTTTCCATTCCCGAAGGACAGGGTGCGCCCGATGATACGGGCGGCCTGTATGACTGGGGTTGGGACATGTCACATTGGTTTCTGCGCCGGGCGGGCATGGCGGCCCCGGCGGATGAGGATCAATCTTCAGATGTCGGGTTTCTTGGGGTCGGCAATGGCGTTTTTCAGATCACCGGGAGCAGTCACCATAATCTCGTGATTGAAGGCTCTGACCGATTGATCGTCGTCGATGCGCCGCTTTATGATCGCCGTTCAAGGGCCGTCTTGCGCGCCCTCAAAGAGCGGTGGCCCGATAAGCCGGTTAAGCAGCTTATCCTGACCCACCACCATAATGACCATGTTGGCGGTCTTCAGCCCTATATATCTGCGGGCGCTGAATTGGTCGTACCTGCCGGCACCAGAGACCTCTTTGACGATGTTGTGAAAAGAACGCTTGGTGTCTCCGCTGAAATCACGGCTGTGACAGAACATGCGACGCTGGCCGGATCAGGGCGAGACGTGGCATTATACGCGGTGCCAAACTCCCACGCCAACGACATGCTTGTCGTGTATCTGCCTTCCGAGCGCTTACTGTTCAACAGTGACCTGTTCTCACCGGGGCGCGATACCCAACACCCGCTTTGGGCTGGTGAATTACTTGCCGCGATCCGCTTTCTGAACCTCGATGTCGCCAATATCGTCGGCGGGCACGGGCATGGAGCCGAGCCGTTACAGGCCCTTGAGAGTGCCGTCTCTGCGCAGTAGCGCCACCACAACCCGATCGCTTACTTTCTGGAAATAGGAACACCATATGCAAACCGATGACGTCATGGCGGTATCATCCGCCCCAAGCACGACCCGGCACAGCGACACCCTTTTGTTGATCCTCTATGCGGGGGTGATCGGGGAGGTCGTGCTTGAAATTCTCGCGTGGTTTATCGCCCCGTCGATCGTCGGCATGCCGATGCGACCGCATTTGCTTCTCGCGGCGCTTGGTCAGACCCTTTTGGGGGTATCCCTTGGAACGCCGTTGGCGGTGAGCCTCCATCTGATATTAGGCGTGGCCGTCATGCCTCTGAGCTTTGTTGCCTTGCGTAACCTGCTTGGATGGCATGGCGGAATAGGGGCGAGCATCGCATGGGGCGTGTTGCTGTGGTTGGTTGCTCAGGCTATTCTGGCACCGCTTGCCGGGCGGCCGATCTTTCTTGGCTTTATCGCCTATAGCTGGCTCTCCCTCGTGGCGCATGTGATCTATGCGGTTACGGTAGATATTGCGTTGAAAGGCCTTCGTCGGCGGTTTGCTGCGCCGTAGAGCAGAACCATCGAAACGCTTTTCTCCCGGAATGGCATTGCAGGATGGCGAGCCTACCGACCAATGCAACAGGCCGACTACATGCTGGACGGCGGCACGTTGATCGTGATGTGGCCTGCAATGTACTTGGGACAAGTCAGCGCTGTCTTACCGGCGGTTGGCTGCGTTTCCGGACTGCATACCTCGATGTCATCCCGGCGCTTACCGCGCTGCGCGACGCAGGATTTATATCCCGCCCGCACAACAACGTCCTGAACGCGCCATACGCCATGAACCTTCAGAACATTCCCATGGCCAGACCGGCGGCCAGCACCTGAGCGATCTGGCGGCATTGGGTCAACTCCTCCTCGGGGATGGTTTTGGGGGCGAGGATTGCATCGGGGGTCTGGGCGTGGGTGCAGAGGATCAGCGGCTCTTGAACCGGGCGCAGCCGCCAGCCCTGCGCGATGCGGGCGATCTGGCGCACGGCGTTTTCACCATCGGACCCGGCGCAAACCATCTGAGCATAGGCGCGCCCCTCGATCCGGCCAAGCACCGGGTAATAGCAGCGATCAAAGAAGTCTTTCATGATGCCTGAGATCGCGGCAAGGTTTTCCGGCGCGCAGAAGAGATAGCCATCGGCGGCCAGAAGGTCATCCGGTCCGGCCTGATCGGCGGGTTTGAGGTATGTCTCGGTTTCACCGCGGGCGCCCTCAAAGGCGGCTTGGGCCATCTGCTGGCTGCCGCCGGTGCGTGAATGATAGACAATAAGAAGTTGAGCCATACGGGTACAGTAGTCGCTGCGCGGGCGGCGGACCATACGCCTTGACGCAGGGGCCGACCCAAGGCGCTGTAGGCGCAAAACGGTCATCGCGGCTACGGGCAATGTTTAGCAGTCCCGCCTTGCAAATTGCTTCGGCGCCGATAACACCTAACGTCCGCGCTTCACGTAGGGCTTGGCATACAAGGTCGTGGCGAGTCAGTGCGCCCTGACTTTGCGGCGCCTACGAATCATCCAGCCAAGGCGCCAGAGGCTCAATCTCCAAACGGGTTTCTCAAAATTGCAAAACCTGTGGCATTTTTAGCGCACGCCCTCGTGCGTATTTCGCCCTTTGATGAGGTGTTTTCGAGGTCGCCAAAATTTCTCTTGGACACGAGAGGATTTCGGATCGGTTTCAATCTTATTAAAACGTAATAATATCAGTATATTATGCCCGATCCAAATTTCACTGGGTTTGTTCTCATTTTAACTGAAACGATTTCAAAAAATTTATTCTGACCGAAATTAGCGCTTGTTCAAAGGGGGCCACCACGTACCTTGAGCATCGAAACGAGCGGTCGATAGGCAAGTTTAGTGAGGCCGATCGATCAAATTGGTTCGGGAGAATGAAA
>Ga0209345_10003379_pt1 | contig 16535 bp, 10 predicted proteins | sample Cruoilmetagenom7_FD_187294 | JGI IMG/M metagenome (GOLD analysis project Ga0209345, IMG submission 187294) | Oil polluted marine microbial communities from Coal Oil Point, Santa Barbara, California, USA - Sample 7 (SPAdes) (version 2) | ecosystem: Environmental > Aquatic > Marine > Oil seeps ...
AAAGCTTTCATATGTGATTTAAAAGAAAATTCATCTTGATCTTCACGAGAAACTTTGAATTGTTGTGCTACTGCTTCAGCAGTTAAACCCATTCCCCAATAATAATCTTCGTGACCTTCTTTAGCCGATTTATAATTAGGAACAGGACGATAGCCACCCATTGGAATATAACTCATACTTTCTACACCACCTGCAATAATACAGTCGGCCATTCCAGATTGAATTTTAGCTACTGCAATACTTACAGTTTCTAAGCCAGATGCACAATATCTATTTACTGTCATTCCAGGAACATCTTCAACTTTTAATCCCATTAATGAAACTAAACGTCCTATATTTAAGCCTTGTTCGGCCTCAGGCATTGCGTTACCAACAATAACATCATCAATTCTTGTTTTGTCTAATTGAGGAACATCTTTTAATAAATGTTCAATTGTTTCAGCGGCTAACTCATCAGGTCTTTTAAATCGAAAAACACCTTTTGGAGCTTTACCAACTGCAGTTCTATATCCTTGTACTATATATGCTGTTTTCATTTTTTTAGTTTCTTAAAGGTTTACCAGTTTTTAACATATGCTCAATACGCTCTAATGTTTTGCGTTCAGTAAATAGACTCATTATTGCTTCACGTTCAATATCTAATAAGTATTGTTCAGATACGTATGTTGGTTCAGATAAATCTCCACCAGCCATAACATAACCCAATTTATTGGCTATTTTTTTATCGTGTTCAGAAGCGTAACGCCCTTTTTCTAAACTATCAGTTCCAACCAGGAACATACCTAAAGCTTGTTGTCCATACACTAAAGCTTTTTTAGGAGCAGGTTGTGTATAACCATCTTCTAATAGTTGAATTGCATGACGTTTTGCTGTTGCAATTTGACGATCTTTATTTACGACAACTAAATCTTTATGTTCTTTCAAGAAACCTAAATCAAAACCTTCATGAGCTGAAGTTGCAACTTTTGCCATTGCTATATTGATAAAATAATCTCGTAATTTATTTAGTTTTACATCATCTTTTAAAACTCCTTCAGAAGCTCTTAAAGCCATTTCTTTTGAACCAGCACCTCCAGGAATTATTCCTACACCAAATTCAACCAAACCAATATAAGTTTCGGCAGCAGCAATAACTTTATCTGCGTGTAAACTCATTTCACAAGCACCACCAAATGTATAACCGTGAGGCGCAATAATTGTTGGACACGATGAATAACGTAAACGCATTACCGTATCTTGGAAATATTTAACAGACATGTTTAACTCGTCATACTCTTGCTCAACCGCCATCATAAATGCCATTGCTAAATTTGCTCCAACTGAGAAATTTGCAGCTTGATTTCCTAATATAACAGCATCGTATTCAGTTTCAGCTAAATCAATTCCTTTATTAATAGCTTGTAAAACCTCACCACCTAAAGTGTTCATTTTAGATTGGAATTCTATATTTAAAACTCCTTTTCCTAAATGTTGAATTGAAGCTCCTGCATTTGACCAAATTGTTTTAGCTTCTCTAATATTGTTAAGAATGATAAAACTATCCTGACCAGGAATTTTTTCTTGTTTTTTTGAAGGAATTGAATAGTAGTATTTAGCTCCATCTTGTACAGAATAGAAATTTTTATGACCATTTTCAAGCATTTCAGTTACCCAACTTGCTATTGGAATATTTTCAGCTTGCATTAACTCAATACCTTTTTCAATTCCAATGGAATTCCAAATTTCAAATGGACCGTGTTCCCAACCAAAACCAGCTTTCATTGCGTCATCTAAACGATACAGTTCATCTGAAATTTCAGGAATACGATTTTGAACATACCCAAACATTGCAGCAAAGTTTTTTCTGTAAAATTCACCTGCTTTGTCTTTTCCTTTTATCAATACTCTAAATCTATCAATAACATTATCAATAGTTTTAGTCATTTCAAGCGTTGCGAACTTTGCTCTTTTTTTAGGGCGGTATTCTAAAGTTTCTAAATCTAACGATAGAATTGCTTTTTTACCATTTTCAATAACTCTTTTATAAAAACCTTGTTTTGTCTTACTTCCTAACCATTTGTTTTCCATCATGGTACTGATGAATTTAGGAAGTTTAAACAGGTCATGAGATTCATCTTCAGTACAATTCTCATAAATTCCGTTTGCAACATGAACTAAGGTATCTAATCCAACTACATCAACAGTTCTAAAAGTTGCAGATTTTGGACGACCAATAACAGGCCCAGTTAATTTATCAACTTCTTCAATAGTTAAACCTAGTTCTTTTACTTGATGGAATAAACTCATTATTCCGAAAATCCCAACTCTATTTCCAATAAATGCAGGTGTATCTTTAGCTAAAACAGAAGTTTTTCCTAAGAATTTTTCACCATACATCATTAAAAAGTCGGTAACTTCTTGTTTGCATCCTGGTCCAGGAACAACTTCAAATAATTTTAAATAACGTACTGGATTAAAAAAGTGGGTAACGGCAAAATGTTGTTTAAAATCTTCACTTCTGCCTTCACTCATAAATTTGATAGGAATACCAGAAGTATTTGATGAAACTAATGTACCAGGTGTACGATATTTTTCAACTTTTTCAAAAACTAATTGTTTAATATCAAGTCGTTCAACAACAACTTCAATAATCCAATCTACATCTTTAATTTTAGAAATATCATCTTCTAAATTTCCTGTAGTAATTCTACTTGCAAATTTTTGATTGTAAATAGGTGATGGTTTAGATTTTAATGATGCTTTTAAACTACCATTAACTATCCTGTTTCGTACTACTTTACTTTCTAGTGTTAGTCCTTTTGCTTGCTCTACTGCGTTTAATTCACGAGGAATAATATCGAGTAACAAAACTTCTACACCAATGTTTGCAAAATGACAGGCAATACCTGATCCCATTATACCGGAACCAATTACTGCAACTTTTTTTATTGGTCTTTTCATTGTTTTGATTTTTTATTTTTATTTGGTTGAATTAATACCAAATATTTTTTTATTGTTTATTAAATTATTTATTGTCTCAGTAACTTCAAAAAAGTGATTTATTTTTTCTTCTGAAATATGATTTCTTACTTTTTCGTTAAATTGTATTACATGCTCACGTGATGTTGTTCTTTTTTCAATGCCTAATTTTGTAAGTTTTATTAGAACGCTTCTGCCATCTTCAGGATTTTTTTCTCTATAAATAAACCCTTTTTCATCCATGTTTTTAAGAATTCGAGAAAGACTTGTAGGTTCCATTCCCATTAACGGGCCTAAGGCCGTTGAAGGCGTTCCTTGCTCAATATCAACGTTTAACAAAACAAAAGCACTTGCCATAGTGCTATCAAATTTACCTGCAACTTCATTGTACATTTTTGCTACTGCTTGCCATGTAGCTCTTAACGCATGATCAATTGTTTGTTCTTTTTGCATTTTCAAATATATAAAAAAATACTATGCACGCATAATAAATTAAAAAAATATTTGTGTAACGTTTTTACTTGTTTAATTAAAAAAAAAAGAATAAGTTTAAAATCACTTAACTTAAACTTAAATTTATGGGAACTAGAGAGCTTATTGGGAAAGTAATTTTACAAGAAAATGTAGATACGATTGATGGAAATAAAATTCCAAAAACTTTTGTTATTAATGTTCCAGATCCATATAAATCATATTATAGTAGATTTACAGATGTTGAAAAACCTATTTCAGTATTATTTGTTACTAAAAACCCAAATTCATTTGAAAAAATATTGCGAGTTACTCAAAAAATAAATGAGCAAAACAATTTAAAATTGTCTGGCGCAAAATGTGAAGTAACAATTAATTCAAGAAAATTAAATGCAATTAGGGTAAAAGGTATTAATAGGTTTACTGAAGTAGAAAAAGTGCAGCAATTGTATAAAGATTCAGGTTTTGAATTTGTTAAAAGCGAAAAATTCACAAACACTGAAGCAGTTATAAGAGTAAATAGGTTTTTTGAGATTAGTGAATTAGAAAAAGGAGTTTTTAAATCTGAAATTGAAGATGATGTTTTTTATGTTGAAACACCTAGACTTATTGAATGGAACGAATTTAAAAGAATTACTATTGAAGTGAAAAATAATATTGCTGATAGTAATTATGATGTTGCAAAAGGTATATTTTACATAAATGGAAGTATAACTGAAATTATTCGTATTGTAAAACCAAAAGCTACTGTTGACTTTTTAAAAACAATTCAGCAAAAATATATTGAAAGACTTTAGTAATTTTAGTAAAAGATTAAGTCAATTTTAATAAAATAAAATTAATTTCGTTCTTGAATTAAAAGCTATAGAATGAAAAATATTTTAACCGTTGAGAATGTTTGTAAAAATTACGGAAATTTTACAGCATTAAACAACGTTTCAATTGCTGTGCCTGAAGGAAGTATTTTTGGTTTATTAGGACCAAATGGCGCAGGGAAAACTTCATTAATAAGAATTATCAATCAAATTACTTTACCAGATAGCGGAACAGTTTATTTAGGTGGTGAAAAATTACAACCGCATCATATTCAGTCTATTGGATATTTGCCCGAAGAACGTGGTTTGTATAAAAGCATGAAAGTTGGCGAACAGGTTTTATATTTAGCACAGCTTAAAGGAATGTCTAAAACCGAAGCTAAAAAAAAGCTGCTATATTGGTTTGAAAAATTTGAAATAACAGATTGGTGGAACAAAAAAATTCAAGAACTTTCAAAGGGAATGGCTCAAAAAGTTCAATTTATAGTTACAGTACTTCACGGTCCAAAATTGTTAATTTTTGATGAACCTTTTAGTGGTTTTGATCCAATAAATGCAAATTTAATTAAAGATGAAATTTTAAAACTTCGTGATGAAGGCGCAAGTATTATTTTTTCTACACACAGAATGGAATCGGTTGAAGAATTATGCGAACACATAGCTTTGATTGATAAATCGAATAAAATATTAGACGGTAAATTAAACGATATTAAACAACAATTTAGTACCAATCAATTTGAAGTAGGGTTGTTAAGTGATAATAAAGAAGTATTATTTTCTGAAATTGAAGCTAAATTTAAAGTTCAAAAATCAAAAACATCAATAAATAATGATTTACGACTTTTAATAGATTTGAAAAATGGAGAAACATCTACAGATTTAATTAATTATTTAAATAACAAATCGCAGATCACACATTTTACAGAGATTATTCCAAGTGCTAATGATATATTCTTAAAAGCCGTAGCTAACAATGGGTAAACTAAAACTAATTATAAAAAGAGAGTTTTTAGCAAAGGTTAAAAACAAATCGTTTATCATATTAACATTGTTAAGTCCTTTGTTAATGGTAGGATTGTTTTCACTAATAATTTTTTTGAATGAAAAGAATAGTGAAGAAATAAGAACAGTTGCTTTTGTGGATGAATCACATCAACTAGAAACTGTATTTACTGATTCTGAACACACAAAATATGTAAATCTAACTGAGTTAGGGTTAGAAACAGCTAAAACCAAAACCAAAGAATTTTACTACGGTTTAGTTTTCATTCCAAAAAACGATAGTTTAAAAAGGCTATCAAAAGGAATTGCTTTTTATTCAGAAGATACGCCTAGCCTTTCATTATTATCTGGCATAGAAAGTAAACTAGAAAAGAAAATTAGAAATCTAAAAATAGAACAACTTCATGTTGATGTTGATAAAATAAAGGCAACCGAAACCAATGTAGATATTGCTTCAGAAAATTTCTCAGGAGAGAAATCATCTAAAATTGGAAGTATATTAAGAATGGCTGTTGGTGGCGGATTTGGTTATTTAATTTTCATGTTCATTATAATTTATGGTACATCAGTAATGAGAAGTGTTATTGAAGAAAAAACAAGTAGAATTATTGAAGTTATTATTTCCTCTGTAAAACCATTTCAATTAATGTTGGGTAAAATAATAGGAAATGCTTTAGCAGGTATTTTACAATTTATTATTTGGATGATCTCAGCAGGGTTTTTAATGTTTCTTGTAACATCAATTTTTGGGGTAGAAACAGCAACTTCAGCTACAAGTGTTGGGCAAATGAATCCAGAAATGATACAACAAGTGCAGCAAACTTCAGCTAGTGAATTACAATTAGTACTTCAAGAAATAAAAAGTTTGCCAATTTTAACAATGTTTTTTTCATTCATTATTTATTTTTTAGGTGGTTATCTAATTTACAGTTCAATATATGCTGCAATTGGTGCTGCTGTTGATAGTGAAACAGACACGCAACAATTTATGCTGCCGGTTTTAATGCCTTTAGTTATTGCTATTTATGTTGGTTTTTCTGTAATTGAAAATCCACATGGTCCTATTGCTTTAGGGTTTTCATTATTTCCATTAACATCGCCAATAGTTATGTTAATGCGTATTCCTTTTGGAGTTCCTTGGTGGCAAATAGTAATATCTATGTTGTTACTAATAATTACCTTTATTGCAATAGTTTGGTTTGCCGCTAAAATTTATAGAGTTGGAATTTTAATGTACGGTAAAAAACCAAGTTATAAAGAATTGTATAAATGGTTAAAATACTAAAATATGGAAAAGCTTAGAAGTTTATTAAATTACACATTTCAGTTAGGTGAAAGTATTAATATTTCTGTAAAAACAATTTTAGTATTAATTGTAGCATTTTTTATAACAAGTTTACTGTTAAAAGTTGCACGAAGGTTAATAAATAAACAGTTAGAAGAAGAAGATAAAGGGAAGTTTAAAAGCATTTTTTCTTTTTTAAAATATTTTATATATCTACTTGTAATCATAATTGCCTTAGAATCTTCAGGGATTCAAGTAAGTGTATTGTTAGCTGGTTCAGCAGCATTACTAGTTGGTTTAGGTTTAGGACTTCAAACATTATTTCAAGATATTATATCGGGTATTTTTATTTTGTTAGATAAAACACTGCATGTAAATGATATAATTGAGATTGAAGGAAAAGTTGGCAGAGTTTTTGAAATACGCTTAAGAACAACAAGAGCTGTAACTGTAAATGGTAGAGTAATAATAATTCCAAATCATAAATTTTTAACAAATAGTTTATATAATTGGACCCAAAATGGAACTACTACTGTTGAAGCAATTAATATTGGCGTGGCTTATGGTTCTGATGTTGAGAAAGTGAAAAAGATATTAATTGAAGTAGCACAAGCACATCCAAAGGTTTTAAAAGCAAAAAAAACAGATGTGTTGTTTATTGATTTTGGAGATAGCGCATTACTGTTTAAATTAATATTTACAATTAACGATAGTTTTTCTCAGCTAAAAATAAAAAGCGATTTACGTTATGAAATAGATAAGAAATTTAGAGTAAATAACATAGAAATACCATTTCCACAAAGAGATGTACATTTAATACAAAATAAAGAATAAGATGTCAAAAATATTAATTATTGAAGATGAAGCCGCCATTCGCAGAGTATTAAAAAAAATAATTTCTGAAGAAAATGATGCATATCAAGTTGAAGAAGCTGAAGATGGTTTGGTAGGAATTGATATGATTTCAAAGTCAGATTTTGATTTGGTTTTATGTGATATAAAAATGCCAAAAATGGATGGTGTTGAAGTATTAGAAAAAATAAAAAAGTTAAAACCTGAAATTCCAATTGTAATGATTTCTGGTCATGGAGATTTAGATACAGCTGTAAATACAATGCGTTTAGGAGCTTTTGATTATATTTCAAAACCACCAGATTTAAATCGTTTATTAAATACAGTTCGTAACGCTTTAGATAAAAAAGAGTTAGTTGTAGAAAACAAACTCTTAAAGAAAAAAGTAAGTAAAAAATATGAGATGATTGGTGAAAGTGAAGCCATCTCTCATATTAAAACAATGATTGAAAAAGTTGCGCCAACTGATGCGCGTGTTTTTATAACAGGACCTAACGGAACAGGAAAAGAATTAGTTGCACATTGGTTGCATGAAAAAAGTGAAAGAACAAAAGGGCCAATGGTTGAGGTTAATTGCGCTGCAATTCCTTCTGAATTAATTGAAAGTGAATTATTTGGTCATGTAAAAGGTTCTTTTACAGGTGCAAATAAAGATAGAGCAGGTAAATTTGAGGCTGCAAATAGAGGTACAATTTTTTTAGATGAAATTGGAGATATGAGTCTTTCAGCCCAAGCTAAAGTTTTAAGAGCTTTGCAAGAAAATAAAATTTCAAGAGTCGGAAGTGATAAGGATATTAAAGTTGATGTTAGGGTAGTAGCGGCAACAAATAAAGATTTAAAAGAGGAAATTTCTAAAGGAAATTTTAGAGAAGATTTATACCACAGATTGGCTGTGATTTTAATTAATGTACCAGCTTTAAATGATAGAAGAGAAGATATTCCTTTACTAATTAATTTTTTCGCAATGCAAATTGCCAATGAGCAAGGAACTGCAGTAAAATCTTTTTCAGATTCAGCTATAAAATTATTGCAAAATTATGATTGGACAGGAAATATTCGTGAACTTAGAAATGTAGTTGAACGACTTATTATTTTAGGAGAAAAGGAAGTCTCAGAAAGTGATGTAAAACTATTTGCGAGTAAATAAAACAAAAAACCCAGCTGAAAGCTGGGTTTTTTGTTTAATATAATTTCTTGTATTTAGTTGGATCAACTTCTCGCATTATGCCATATATAGTTTCAAATATATCTTCAGCATTTGGTTTAGAAAAGTAATCGCCATCAGTTCCATAAGCGGCTCTGTGTTCTTTTGCAGTTAAAGTTACAGGTTTACTGTCTAAATATTCATACGCATTTTGTTTTTCTAAAACTTCATTAAGTAGATATGCTGCAGCTCCTCCAGGAACATCTTCATCAATAACAATCAACCTATTTGTTTTTTGAATACTTTTTACAACATCATGATTGTTGTCAAAAGGAAGTAAACTTTGAGCATCAATAATTTCAATATTTATATCAACTTGTGCTAAGTTATTTACTGAATCTTCAACTATTTTTAGTGTTGACCCATATGATAATACAGTAATATCTGTACCTTCTTTTACAGTTTCTACAACACCAATAGGTGTTTTAAATTCACCAAAATTGTTTGGTAGTTTTTCTTTAAGGCGGTAACCATTTAAATTTTCAACAATTAAAGCAGGTTCATCACAAGCTAATAATGTGTTGTAAAATCCAGCAGCTTTTGTCATATTTCTAGGAACTAAAATATTCATTCCTCTTAATAAATGCACAATTGCTCCCATTGGTGAACCTGAATGCCAAATACCTTCTAATCTATGGCCGCGAGTTCTAACAATTAACGGGGCTTTTTGTTTTCCGGCTGTTCTGTAATGAAGTGTTGCTAAATCGTCACTTAAAATTTGTAAACCGTATAGTAAATAATCTAAATATTGAATTTCAGCAATTGGGCGCAAACCTCTTAAAGCCATTCCAATACCTTGCCCAATAATTGTAGCTTCTCTAATTCCAGTATCTGAAACTCTTAGTTTTCCGTATTTTTCTTGAAGACCAACCAAACCTTGATTAACATCACCAATATTACCTGCGTCTTCCCCAAAAATAAATAAGTTATGATGTTTTGAAAACAGCGTGTCAAAATTATCTTTTATAATAATTCTTGCATCAACTAGTTCAGCATTAGTATTGTAAGTTGGTAAAACTTCATCAGAAAGACTAACTTTTTGGTCGGTTTCACTATATAAATGCGAACTATATTTAGGCTGTTTAGTTTTTATATAATTTTTAATCCAGTTTTGTAACTGTTTTTTTTCAGTTAAATTTTCATTTCTAACATAAACAGTTGCCTTTCTTGCAGTTGATAAAATATCCTTTCTTAAAGGCTCAAGAATTGAAGTTAAATCGTTTTTTAATTTTAGAATAAAAGTTTTGTTGTTACTTTTTATTGAAAGATTATGAAGTATGTTAATTAATGTTTTTTGTTCTTCTTTTAATGGGTTTAAAAACGCATTCCAAGCCTCTCTTCTAGCTTTGCTAACTTCTTTTTTGGCGTCTTTTTCAATTTTTATTAATTCTTCTTCAGAATTAATAAATTGTAGTGTGTTATTATTTTCGTCTTTTAGGTTAAATTCTATAATCCAATCACGCATTTTAGCGATACAATCGTTTTGTTTTTCCCAAATTAAGCGTTCTTTAGATTTATAACGTTCATGAGAACCTGAAGTAGAATGACCTTGAGGTTGTGTTAAATCCTTTACGTGAATTAAAACCGGAATATGCTCATCACGAGATATTTTAGAAGCTTTGTTATATGTATCTACTAATTTAGGATAATCCCAACCTTCAACAACAAAAATTTCATAACCATTTGCTTCATTATCACGTTGAAATCCTTTTAAGATTTCAGAAATATTTTCTTTAGTTGTTTGATATTTTGCAGGAACAGAAATTCCATAAGCATCATCCCAAACGCTAATAATCATAGGCACTTGAAGAACACCTGCTGCATTAATAGTTTCAAAAAATATACCTTCTGATGTGCTTGCATTTCCAATTGTTCCCCAAGAAATTTCATTTCCATTATTAGAGAATTTAGGATTTTTAACTTCGGGCAATTCTCTAAAAAGTTTTGAAGCATAAGCAATTCCTAATAATCGTGGCATTTGACCAGCTGTAGGTGAAATATCACCACTTGAATTGTATTGTTCGGTTAAATTTTTAAAATGTCCGTTTTCATCTAAACTATGTGTACCAAAATGGCCACCCATTTGACGACCAGCAGACATAGGGTCTGCGTTAATATCTGTATGCGCATATAAACCTGCAAAAAATTGCTGAGGTGTTAATTCACCAATGGCCATCATAAACGTTTGATCACGATAATAACCAGACCTAAAATCACCTTTTTTAAAAGCTTTTGCCATAGCCAACTGAGGCACTTCTTTACCGTCACCAAAAATTCCGAACTTTGCTTTTCCAGTTAATACTTCTCTTCGTCCTAAAATACTGCATTCTCTACTTATTACAGCAATTTTGTAATCGTGTAATACTTCTTTTTTAAATTGATTAAATGACAGGTTTTCTAGGTTTGCAGACGAAGATTTCACATTCATATTTTCGAAATTTTTAGTTTTGCAAATATACGAATTTTAAACGATATTTAAAAATAATGCTAAGTAGTTGAATAATTGTGAAAATAAAATTGAAAAATCGCTTTATTGTTAAGAATTGTTTAATAATATTTATTTGCTTTAAGAAGTTTATTCGATTAATAAAAACCTCTTTTCACAAAATTATAAATTCGTTTTGGTTTTATTACAAGTACGAATCTAATTTTAGAACTATAATTTGGTTGAGATATTTCCCAACCTAAATTTGAATGTACAGGAAAATAAAGTTCTAAAATATCTTGTATAAAGTTTAATCTAATACCGTTTTCATGTGCAAAATAAACTTTCTCATTTCGGTTTTTAATAAGCCCAATATCATTATAAACTTCAAGCCAACGCCATAATCCAACACTTGTGTTAAAAGTAGTAAGCCATTGATTTGCGTAAGCAACAGGGAGTTTAGATTTAAAACCACCTTCATTAATAATTATTTGTTGGCTAAAAAAACCTGATGTTTCTGACCTTCCCAAATAGTCATATTTAAATAAATAATCACTTGGTCTGTCCAAAGCGAAGCTAAAGAAATCCGATTCGGTATTGTTCGTTAAAAAAGCGCCGGCAAAAAATCTAAAATCAAACTGCCTATTAGCATCAGTTAACTTTCTATAATGAGCTGTTAGTGAAACTTTGCTAAATTTACTAGAAATTTGTAGACCTGAAGAAAAACGAATATCTTCAATGATTTTAGGTTTGGCATAGCCATAACTTAAATTAAAGACTTTATATCTATTGGTTTCAATATGATCAGTTTGAGTTGGTGATTTTTCACGATTAACAAATGTGTAAGATGCAGATAATGCATTTCTACTAACATCTCTTAAGTTTTTTCGTTTAAATTCAAGCATTGTAAATGGACTAAGTGCCGTGTATGTTAAATTTTCGGCGTAATGGAAGTTGCTACCTATTAAGCCAAATGCAAACCTATTTACTTTTTTATTCTCTGGAAGGTATTCATACAATAATGAAAACACTCCAGAAAGCGTTTTACTTTTTGTACTGTACGAAGGTGTTATTTTATAGTTAAAACTCTTTTTTAGTAATGTTTTATTTGAAATTGCTAACCCTAAAACTGCTCCATCATAATAATTAAATCTGAATACAGGTGTGTAAAAAAATTGATTGTAATAAGGGTTTTCAATATCTTTCATGAACTTTAGTTGAAGAGGTCTATTGAATAATTTTTTATCTACATTTTTCCAGTTGTTTCTTAAGTTATATTCAGGTAAAAGAGATTCATAATTTAAAGAAAGTTTATCAAAACCATTTGTAGGAATTGTAATGGTTGTTATAGAATCAATATTTGTTAGCCACTTTTTAAATTTAATTTCTTTACCCTTAATTCCGTAAAGTTGAATAGGAATTGTAAAATTTCTTTTATTTAAAATACTCACTTCAAGAGAATCGTTCTTTTTGGTAATTTTTTTAATGGTATAGTCTACCTTTTTGGTTGTTTTTAAATATTCATTTGTAAACCAAGAAATATCTTTAATTGTTTCAATTTTGGTTAAAAATTGGTTGCTATTTGTTTGTTGTTCTGAATTTTCTTTTGAAAAATTAGTGATAGCATTATTAATTACTTCTTCACCTAAATAGGTTTCTAAATATTTTAAACCTAAACCTGCTTTGTATTTATTTACAATTTTTCGATTAAAATTGGATAAAGAATCATTTTGAGAAGTTAAAGCTTGATCTAAATTTTTACGTGCTGCAAATTGATAAACAAAAGGATATTTATCATTAAAACTAATTTTAGCTAAGTTGAAATTTCTAATACCCCAAAGTTTTGAAACATTCCCTAATGCTTTCATTTTAGGATAGTATTTTTCAATATATTTTATCATTAAATAGGTTTGTAAACCATCTGCAAGCCAAGCATCTTCTCTTTGATTAAATAAGAAAATAGAGTGAATATATTTTTTTGAAAGTACTTTAAATAACTGTATATCCCATTCAAAGTTAGTATTGTAAGGTGCTAAAAATGAAGGAAGCTGATTAAATCCATAAACTGGGTTTTTATCATATTCAATTTTATTAATGAATAATTTTTCATGCGGAAATTCACCTAAGTACAATTTTAAAAAATCTAATTCTTTATTTAAAATTTCAGTTTTAATAGAATTGCTGACATCTTCAGAAGTTAAATTGGTAATTATTTTGGGACTTGAGTTGTACTCAATAAAATCGTTTTGTAGAGTTATGTTTAACTCTATATCTAATTTGTTTTTACCAATTAATTGATACTTTGTTAGAGTATTTTGTGTAGTTGTTTTAGTTATTAAATCACTATTTACTTGGTAATTTTTAGGAACATTAATTTCAATATTATAATTTGTAAAATCAATATACAAATCATCCATATCTAAATTGTTATAAGTTTTCCACTCATTATTAAAGATAGCAGGGGCTAAGTACCAATAACGTAAATTGTAACTAACGGTATTTACACCATATTTCGTGAATTTATCTTTAGGAATTTTTACAACGTAAGTGGTTATTATACTTACAGAATCAGTTGGTTTTAGAGGTTTTTTTAAATTTACTTTTAAGATATCTGGATTTTTTTCTGTTACTTCCCAAGTTACATTTTCAAAGTTGGTTGAAATACTTTTTATAGTAGTTTTTCCTCGATGTTTTTCATTGGTGAAATGAAAAGATTTTGAGTAATTTTCAATAAAACGTTTTGCTAAAGGTGTTTTTTTATCTTTATAAGCGTTTGCCCAATTATGAAAATATACCTCATTTAATATACTGTCAGATTTGTTGTAAAAAGTAGTTTCTTGTTCTATTTTAAGCTCATTAGTAGCTGTATTTAAGACTACAGACATTTTAATAGTATTAGTTTGACTATATGTAGTTAAACTAATAATACAGATTAAAAGCGCAAAAAATATTTTTTTTTTCAAGAGGGTTTTTATTAAAAATTAGGGCTTAAACTGTATTTTTTATAGAAGGTGTCAATTACTTCTAAAACTTCCTCTTCAGTGTCAACAATTGAAATTAAATCTAAATCTTTTGGACTTATTGTACCTTCTTCAAGTAGTGTGTTTTTAATCCAATCCATTAATCCAGTCCAATATTTTCTTCCAACTAAAACAATTGGAAATTTACCAATTTTTTTTGTTTGAATTAATGTAATTGCTTCAAAAAGTTCATCCATAGTTCCAAAACCTCCAGGCATTACAACAAAACCTTGAGAGTACTTCATAAACATAACTTTACGAACAAAAAAGTAATCAAAATCTAAACTTTTATCTGAATCAATATATGGATTGTCATGTTGTTCAAAAGGTAAATCAATATTTAACCCAACCGAAATTCCTTTACCACGTGCAGCTCCTCTATTACCAGCTTCCATAATTCCTGGTCCACCACCAGTAACAACACCATAACCGCTTTGTGTTAATTCAAAAGCGATGCTTTCAGCTAACTTATAGTGTTTATGATCTGATTTTGTGCGTGCAGAACCAAAAATACTAACACAAGGACCAATTTTGCTTAAACGTTCAAAACCTTCAACAAATTCAGCCATAATTTTGAATATAGCCCAAGAATCATTTGTTTTAATTTCATTCCAAGTTTTTTGCTTGAATTTTTCTCGTATTTTTCTATCTTCGTTGGGTATCATAATTATTCCTTATTATCAATTTTTATTGCTAAATAACAGTTTTTTTTAGTAGCTAACTAATTTAATTCTTTTTTTAAAAATTGGGCAGTGTAACTTTTTTTATGCTTGCTAACTTCTTCAGGTGTACCAAAGCAAATTAATTCTCCTCCTTTTTTACCACCTTCCATACCAATATCAATAATATGATCAGCTAGTTTTACTACATCTAAGTTATGTTCAATAACGAGTATTGTATTTCCTTTATTGGTTAGTTTATTTAAAACCTCCATAAGTACTCGAATGTCTTCAAAATGAAGCCCAGTTGTTGGCTCGTCTAAAATATAAAAAGTATTTCCAGTATCTTTTTTTGATAATTCTGAAGCTAATTTAATACGTTGAGCCTCACCACCTGATAGTGTGGTTGATTGTTGCCCTAAGGTAATATAACCCAAACCAACATCGTGTATTGTTTTTAGTTTTCTAAATATTTTTGGAATATGTTCAAAAAATTCAACGGCATCATCAATAGTCATATTTAACACATCAGAAATTGATTTTCCTTTGTATCTAATTTCTAAGGTTTCTCTGTTAAAACGCTTCCCTTGGCACGTTTCACATTCTACATGAACATCGGGTAAAAAATTCATTTCAATAACACGAACACCACCACCTTGGCAGGTTTCACACCTTCCACCTTTTACATTAAAGGAAAAACGACCAGGTTTGTAACCTCTAATAGAAGCTTCACTAGTTTTTGCATATAAACTTCTAATTTCGCTAAAAACACCTGTATAAGTTGCTGGGTTTGAGCGCGGAGTTCTACCAATTGGAGATTGGTCTATAGCAATAACTTTATCAATGTTTTCTAGGCCTTTAACCGTTTTATATGGCATTGGTTTCTTAACGCCTCTATAAATATGTTTGTTTAAAATAGGGTAGAGAGTTTCGTTTATTAAAGTAGATTTTCCGCTACCAGAAACACCTGTTACACAAATAAGTTTACCTAAAGGGAAGTTAACGGTTAGGTTTTTTAAATTATTACCGGTTGCGCCAGTTAAAGTTATTTTTTTTCCACTTCCTTTTCGCCTTTTTTTAGGAACTTCAAGTTGTTTTGTTCCATTTAAATAGTCAGCAGTTAATGTATTGTGTTGTTTTAATTCTTCAAAAGTTCCTTCACTCACAATTTCACCACCAAAATGACCAGCTCCCGGACCAATATCAATCACGTAATCGGCATGTTCAATCATGTCTTTGTCGTGTTCAACAACAATAATTGAATTTCCTACATCTCTTAAATTGACCAATGAATTTATTAATTTCTGATTGTCGCGTTGATGTAAGCCAATACTTGGTTCGTCTAAAATATACAATACACCAACTAACTGAGAACCAATTTGTGTGGCTAGTCTAATACGTTGAGCTTCACCCCCTGATAAAGATTTTGAGCTTCTATCTAAAGTTAAATAATCTAAACCGACATTCAATAAAAATTGAATTCTTGTTCTAATTTCTTTCAGTATTTCAGAAGCTATTTTTAATTGTTTGTTATTTAATTTTTCTTCAATTTTTGCAAACCATTCAGCAAGTTCTAAGATGTCAAGCTGAGCTAATTCAGAAATATTTTTTTTATTTATTTTGAAGTATAAAGCCTCTTTTTTAAGTCTTTTACCTTCACATGTTTCGCAATTAACTTCATCCATAAAATCTTTAGCCCAACGTTTTATTGAGGTAGATTCACTTAGTTTGTATTGATTTTCAATAAAGCTTATAATTCCTTCAAAGTCAATTTCATAATTGCGCGTAATTCCCATTGTTTTTGAGGCTATTTTAAACTTTTCATTTCCGCCGTTTAAAATAAT
>Ga0209345_10003380_pt1 | contig 16533 bp, 12 predicted proteins | sample Cruoilmetagenom7_FD_187294 | JGI IMG/M metagenome (GOLD analysis project Ga0209345, IMG submission 187294) | Oil polluted marine microbial communities from Coal Oil Point, Santa Barbara, California, USA - Sample 7 (SPAdes) (version 2) | ecosystem: Environmental > Aquatic > Marine > Oil seeps ...
ATTCCATTCTTATGTCTGATAATAATGGAATGCCTCCATTGTTAGCCAACCATTACACACCATCTGCTTCCCTCCGGCAATATAGGGGCGTGATTTTTAGAACTGGTAAAATCAAGTCTATCACTATAGTCGATCCTGCAAGATTCGACGACTACATGGATGATATTGATGCCTTTGATTTTTACGGATTATGGAAATTTTTTGACGGATTATGCGATGCTGCATTTTACGGCAAAAATAAAAAATATGCATTGGGGAATACTCCTGAACAAAAATTTATGGGGAAATGGAGTGATGGAAAGCCTGTAAAAGAACCGATTATTACAAATTATCCATAGAGCAGTATTGTCAGGTTAGCAAATTGGGGTTAGCCATAACATCTGATGGCCGATGTTATGGCTAACCCTGCACATTGCAGGGAAGATAAATACGGAAAGTTTAATTCTTTTTCCCTTTGAGTTTAAAAAAAGGATGCAAAATAAAATCATGAAAAAAATTTTAATAATCGGTGGAAGCTATTTTACCGGCAAAATTCTTATTGAGGAACTCGTAAAAGAAAAAGAGCTTGATATTTTTGTCTATAATCGGGGTAATCGTCCGCTGAACAAGGATTCCGTTACTGAGCTTATTGGTGACAGGGGCGATATAACAAGAATAAAAGAGATAATTCCCCCTAATAACTGGGATGTGGTGATAGATTTCTGCGCCTATACTCCAGAGGATATAGAGACAATGGTTGACGCTCTTCCTGGTCAAATTAACCATTATATCTATATAAGCACCACAACAGTCTATGAAGAGGGACTTGATCTTCCGGTGGAAGAGAATGCTTTAACACTGTCAGGCCCCAATCCCCAGCTTGGTCAATACTCAGATTACGGGTATAATAAATGGCTGGCTGAGTGTAAGCTTAAAGAAAAATGTGAAGCAAAACAGATTCCCTATACAGTATTCAGGCCTGCCATAATTTATGGTGAGTATAATTATGCACCAAGGGAGTCATATTTTTTCGACCTCATAGAAAAAGACAAGACTCTGATTATACCGGATAATGAGCTCCCATTGTTCAGCTTTGTCTATGTTGTGGATGTGGCGAATATCATAAAACAATCGATTTCCAATAACAAAGTATATAACGAAACATTTAACCTTGCAGCAAAAGAGATGATCTCATACAAAAGGCTCATAGAAATATTCAGGGAAATCACAGGAAAATCGATAACCACAAAAAGAATGAGTGGGGCAATGATAGATAAAAAAGGGGTTCCCCTCCCCTTCCCCCTTGATCATCATCTTCTTTATTCCGGAGATAAAGTCAGGCGGGTTCTCGATTTTAAATATACCCCCTTTACGGTGGGCATGAAAAATACCTACGAGTATTACAAGCTTACGCTAAACCATTGATCATTTTGGAAAAAAACAATTTTTTATAATTTTATAATTACACTCGCTACTTTTAAAAAAAAAGGAAAAAAATGAATACTGACAATCAGAGACTGGAGTCGTTGTTAGCAGAAGGGAGTGAAACCATGGGGAAAGAAGATTTTAAAACAGCACTTCAACCCTTTGAAGAAGCTCTCTCCCTATGTAGAGAGATTAAGGATAAATCCACTGAAACCTCACTGCTAAACGCCATTGCTTTTTGTTATTCAAACATTAAAAAACCGAAAAAAGCTCTTAAAGCATATTCCGAAGCTGCCGCTCTGCTAAAAGACCTGGGGAACAAAGAAGGTGAGTCGATGATTCACAACAATATCGGCCTGTTGAATGTGAGCCTTGAAAAGTATGATGATGCTCTGAATTCTTTTAGGATCTCTGCAGATTTATTCGACCAGTTGGAAGATAAAAAAGGAAAGGCCCTGCAATTACAAAATATAGGATCTGTTTACCGTGACAGACTGGATAGTAAAAATGCCCTTGAATCATACTCTAAATCAATAGCTCTTTTTGAAGAACTTGAAGATAAAATAGGTGTTGCAGTACAATCTTCAAATATAGGGTATATACATGCGGTGGACAAAAATACTGAAGAAGCGTTACCATGGCTTAACAAGGCCCTTAAGCTCTTTGAAGAGCTCAATGAAAATGACATGGTAAAACTGACAAAGCAAAATATCAGTCAGCTTTCTGGATAATTCTCCTGCAGCTTTTCAGTAGTGTCCGGCTATAAACTTCCCCTATTTTTGCTTCTTGCAATTTACTAACCGGACACTACTGTTACTCACCATAATAATAGGAATAATATTTGTAACTATTCAGTTAATATTTACGGCCTGCATTTTTTATTCAGGAGTCCAGCCTTCTGGTCGTTTCTCAGCCTTTGTCATTTTCTTCTTTTCCTCTCCACCCAGAACCATTTTTCAAGTGACAACTATCCTGGCACAGGGGTAGTGAATGTGTTTTGGGCCGCATCCCCTGAAGATTTAATAAAAAATGCTGTCTGGTTTTCCTGCTTTTTATTACATATTTTCAGGAATAAGGAACTAACCGCTAACGACGAACCGGACAGGTTTCAAAATTTTACATCTCCACTGGCAAAAATGAAATTTATTATCTGACAATCTATAGGCCTTGATTTTTTGAAGATAACCAGATAGGATTACAAATTTATAGTATTGGTTTTATGGAGGTTGCTGTTAATTTATAGTTTTGGGGCCTTAATTGAGAAGTTACTTTATGCTTTTTCAGAGAGGGAATTAAATGATCGAGACAAATAAACTAAGAAACATTGCATTCGTGGGACATGGAGGGGCAGGAAAGACCTCCATCTCCGAAGCAATGCTATATAATACAGGGAATATAAGCAGGCTTGGAAAAACTGAAGACGGTAATACCGCAATGGACTTTGAGCCAGAGGAAATAACACGCCAATCGAGTATCAGCACAGGCTTTCACCAGTATTCATGGAAAAAGCATACAGTATGCCTTATTGATACTCCTGGCGATCAAAACTTTTTTTCCGACACCAAACTTTCCATGCAGGCTGCTGACGGGGCAATTGTCACCATAGATGGGGTGGATGGTGTCAGATTTCAGGCAGAACAGGCCTGGGATTTTGCCGATGATTTTAAAATACCCCGTATAATCTTTATTAACAAGCTTGATAAAGAACGGTCAGATTTTATGCGTGCTTTTAAAGATGCAGCCGATATTTTTACCCCTAAACCTATTATTGTTCAGCTTCCCATGGGAAAAGAAGATAGCTTTAATGGAATAATCGATCTTATCTCCATGAAGGCCTACACCTATGATGATGGAAAATCAAAGGAATGTGATATTCCCGCCGACATCCAGGATATAGTCGATGCAGAAAGGGAAACACTGGTGGAAAATATAGCCGAAGCAGATGACGATCTCCTTGAAAAATATCTTGAAGGGGAAACTTTGTCTGATGATGAATTAAAATCGGCTTTGAAAAAAGGGGTTATTGAACAAAAAATTGTGCCGGTACTTTGCGGCTCTGCCACCAAAAACATTGGCATGGATCTTCTTTCTGATTTTATTGTCGACTGCCTCCCCTCCCCCTTTGACCGTGATAAAATAATTGCTACAGATTATTCAGGGGAAAATGAAATTGAGTGCAATTATGATCCTGAAGAACCTTTTGCAGGCTTTGTTTTTAAAACAGTGGCTGACCCCTATGCCGGCCGTCTTACTATTTTTAAGGTTATTTCAGGTACCCTGGAAGAATCGGGTAATTTTTTCAATGTTAGCAAAGATTCAAAGGAAAGATATACCCAGCTTTATACAATTGTTGGTAAAAAACAGATACCTGCAAAAGCCGCGGGGCCAGGTTCCATTGTAGCAGTTGCAAAGTTAAAAGATACAATAACCGGGGATACCCTGTGCGATCCCTCCAGAAAAATCAAGTTTCAGACAACGCCCCCTCTTAACACCTCCATCTCTTTTGCAGTTCAGGCAAAGAACAAAGGGGATGAAGATAAGATATTTATCTCCCTGAATAAAATCCTGGAAGAGGATGCCGGATTAAAACTTGATCGAAACTCAGAGACCCATGAAATTTTATTATCCGGAAGCGGGCAGGTTCATATAGAAACTGCAGTTGAAAAACTGAAAAGAAAATATAATGTTGAAGTTCTTTTAAACACACCCAAAATTCCTTACAAAGAGACCATTAAAAAGAAGGTCAGGGTACAGGGAAGGCATAAAAAACAGACCGGTGGACATGGTCAATTTGGAGACTGCTGGATTATAATGGAGCCTTTGCCAAAAGGGAAAGGGTTTCAATTTGTTAATGCTATTGTGGGAGGTTCCATCCCCAAAACATACATTCCTGCTGTTGAAAAAGGGGTTCTTGAGGCAGCACAAAGGGGAGTTCTTGCTAAATTTCCCTGTGTAGATTTTAAGGTTACCCTGGATGACGGATCATTTCATGCTGTCGATTCTTCGGAAATGGCCTTTAAGCTTGCAGGATCCCTGGCTTTTAGAAATGGTATTAAAGATGCTAAACCAATCATTTTAGAACCTATAATGCGTGTTACCATAATTACACCGGATGAATTCATGGGTGATATTATGGGGGATCTAAACGGAAGACGGGGAAAGGTTCTTGGTATGGATACCAAGGGGAAAAATCAGGTAATAAATGCCCAGGTGCCCATGGCTGAATTTTTAACTTACTCCCCTGACTTAAGATCAATGACAGGGGGCAGAGGCGTCTTTACAATGGACTTGGACCATTATGAGGAAGTCCCTGCTCAGCTTGCTGGAAAAATTATTGAAGAAAAAAATACAGAAGCCGAATAATATAGACTTTCAGAAACCCTATAGTGTCTCGCCAATTCAAAATTGACGAGACACTATTTTTACTCCCTTCCCTATTACCGACAGATATGCAAAAGATTCCAATTTCAAAATGTTATATCCATGAACAGGTTGCAGATTCCAAAATAGCAGCTAAAATAATTTCCAGATTTAATTTTCCCTGGGAGACTGTTCAGGATGCAAAGCAGGTTTATAAAAAAATACTGGCGGCAAAAGATCCTGTTCAAAAAGGGAAGGAGACTCTTTTCCTCACAAAAAACAGAGGGGCTTTTGTAAGAGATTGTCCTGGTACCCGAAAATATTTATGTTGCGGATATAAAATTTTACACATTGGTACATATTGTTATATGGATTGTTCTTACTGTATACTCCAGGCATACTTTCACCCACCTGTTCTTCAGTATTATGTTAACCATGATGATCTTTTATCTGAGCTTTCCATCCTTTTATCGCAAAAAAATATTTCCAGGATCGGAACCGGTGAATTTACTGACAGCTTAATATGGGACCAATTAACAGACCTTTCAGGAGTTCTTGTCCCAAAATTTGCGGAACAATCCCATGCAGTGCTGGAATTAAAAACAAAAACAGCATCCATTGAAAAGCTGGAATTTTTAAATCATAACAGAAAAACGATTGTATCCTGGTCACTTAATACTGAAAAAATAATAACAACCGAGGAACGTAACACCTCCTCGATACGCCATCGCCTTGCTGCTGCTGCAAAGTGTCAGTCATGGGGCTATCCCCTTACTTTTCATTTTGATCCCATGGTTATATATGATAATAGTATACAAGAGTATAAAGAGGTTATCGATCTTCTTTTTTCATATATATTGCCGGAAAATATTGTTTGGATCAGTTTGGGAACTTTTCGCTTTATCCCCGGACTAAAGCAGATTGTGCAAAAACGGTTTACAGATTCAAAAATAATATATGGGGAATTCATCCCTGGGCTCGACAATAAGATGAGATATTTCAAGCCACTCAGAATTAATTTTTATGAACAGATTATTTCCCATATCAGAAAACGTGCACCAAAAATGCTCATATATTTTTGCATGGAAGATCAGGAGGTCTGGAGAAAAACCATGGGTTTTGTACCCTCAGACCATGGCGGACTGCCCCATATGCTGAATCAGGCTGCGGTGTTTCACTGCGGACTTGGATAAAATAGACCTTAAGGAACGAGGACGAAATAACCTGGAGGTATAGACTCTATGTACAGAGATATTTTGCTGGAAAAAAAAGGTAATATTGCAATATTGACTTTGAACCGACCCGAGGTTCTAAATGCCTTTAGTGTTGAAATGCGTCAGGATATTGGTACGGCATTTTATGATCTTGCAAAGGATGATGCTGTCCGTGCTGTTGTCGTAACAGGGGCAGGACGTGCTTTTTCAGCTGGAGGGGACATTAAAACATGGGGAGACTCCAAAAGGACAAACTCCATGGAAATTATTACACAGGCCGCACACAGGGCCATTACAAATTTAATTGCTCTGGAAAAACCTGTAATAGCAATGGTAAATGGTGATGCCATCGGTGCAGGATGCAATTTGGCTCTTGCCTGCGATCTTGTTATTGCTTCCAAAGATGCCAGATTCGGCCAGGCCTTTGTAAAACTCGGGTTGGGGCCGGATTGGGGAGGTGCATATCTTCTCCCACGCCTGGTGGGGCTTGCAAGAGCAAAGGAACTTATCTTCACTGGCAAAAATATTAGTGGAGAGGAGGCCTTTGAAATTGGATTAATAAATCGTGTTGTGGATAATAAAGATCTGGAACCAGAAGTAATGAAACTTGCTGAAAAGCTTTCCGGGATGGCAACAAAAGCAATTGGTATGGCTAAAACCTTTTTGCATGGAGCCTGGAAAATGGATATAACTGAAGCTCTTGAATATGAGGGTTCCATGCAGCAGGAACTGATGAAGACCGAAGATCACAAAAATGCGGTTAAATCTTTTTTAAAGAAAAACAAGCCGGTTTTTGAAGGTAAATAAAAAATAAAAAGGAGACAATATAATGGCAGGATTAAACAAAGTAATTTTAATAGGGAACCTGGGAAGGGACCCTGAGGTAAGCTATACTCCCGCTGGCCTTGCAGTTGCAAGATTCAGTATCGCAACCTCGGAAGCCTGGAATGACAAAGCATCAGGGGAAAAAAGAGAAAAAACAGAATGGCACCGTATAGTCGCCTTTGGAAGGCTTGGAGAGATATGTGGTGAATATCTTGTAAAGGGAAAACAGGTTTATATTGAAGGGAGATTGCAGACAAGCTCATGGGAAAAGGATGGAATAACAAGATACTCCACCGATATAATAGCATCTGAAATGAAAATGCTCGGTGCAAGGGATGATGCAGTTGCACCACCTGCACCACCCACACCACGAACCGAGAATACCTCAGCTGGAGAAACTCACTCCCCTGTGGTGGATAATGATGTCCCATTTTAACAAAATCGGTGGCCGGTATTATAGCCCGGCGTATTTCTAAATTTCGGGTTGTACGGTTAGCTTTTAGCCATTAGCAGTCAGCTTTTTAATAAAAAGGAAATCTTTTATTTCAACTCTTTTTTAAGCTAACGGCTAACCCACAGGCTGCTAAATTTTAAAATCTGGTTATTATCTAAACACCCATAGGTAAACAACTTGAAACAGAATATTCAACAAAGACTGGAGAAACTCAGAAAATCTATCTTCGAAAAAAAAATCGATACCTGCCTTGTTCTATCTGAAAATAACCGGCGCTACCTAAGCGGCTTCACAGGGGAAGATCACCAGTTTGATGAATCTGCAGGTGCACTTTTTATAAACGATTCCAAGCTTATTCTGGCCACGGATTCACGTTATGAACTCCAGGCCGGAATGGAGGCCCCTTTTTATGATATTGTCTGCTATAAAGAAGGGCTGGCAAAAAAAATCCCTGAAGTTCTCAAACTATTAAAAACAAAAAGGCTCGGTTTTGAAAGTGAACGAATTTCACATCTTCAGTTTAATAAAATTTCAGAAGAACTTAAAACGAACAGGCTTGATATTGAACTGGTGCCCATTGATTCTATTATAAAAAATCATCGTAAAATAAAAAGTGAAGAAGAAATCTGTGAGATAAAAAAAGCACTTTTAATTGCCGAAACCGGATTTGCCTTTTTTTTTGATTCCATGGAACCTGGAATAACAGAAAAAGAGGCAGCCTGGTCTCTGGAAAAAGAACTTCGCGAAGCAGGAGGGGATTCCCTCTCTTTTCCCGTGATCTGTGCAGCAGGCACAAACAGTGCCCTCCCCCACGCAATTCCGGGTGATGGCAAACTCACCAGGGGAATTCCACTTTTATTTGACTGGGGGGTAAAGGTGAACGGCTACACCTCTGATATATCACGAACCCATATTATTGGTAAGCCCGATGAAACTTTTTTAAAAGTTTTTAGCACAGTAGAAGCTGCCCAGGCAAAGGCAATTGAATTAATTAAACCGGGGATGTCCGGTAAAGATATTGATAAAATTGCCCGGGAGTATATTGAAAGCAATGGTTTTAAAGGAAAATTCAGACATGGCCTGGGGCATGGTGTGGGGCTTGCCGTTCACGAAGATCCCTCGATAAGTCCTTTGAGGGATACGATAATCGAACCCCAAATGGTATTTACAGTGGAACCAGGTATATACCTTCCAGGCTGGGGGGGGGTTAGAATAGAAAATATGGTAGTTGTAAGGGAAGACGGTGCTCAAGTACTCAACAGCATGGAAACAGGATGGAAATAAACCTCTTACTGGATCAATATATTACCTATCTTATTGTCGAAAAGGGCCTTTCAAAAGAGACCATAGCCTCATACACTCTGGATCTGACAAGGTATCTCGACTTTTTAAAAAGGGTGGAAATTTTCAAACTCACAGATGTGGACGCAGAAGTGATTTTAAAACACATGTTTGAATTACAGGAGTCCGGCCTTAAGGCTAAATCAAGGGGCCGGCACCTTGTGGCCATAAGAGGCTTTTATAAATTTTTATTGCAAAAGGCTTTGATACCCAATGATCCTGCAAAACTTCTCGACCTTCCAAAAGTAGGATTAAAAGTCCCGGACACCTTGTCTGTTGAAGAGGTCACCCTCCTTTTAAATGCGCCTTCATCAAATAAGCCTGCGGATGTGAGGAATGACGCAATGATTGAGCTTCTTTATGCAGCAGGTCTCCGGGTATCGGAACTGGTTAATCTGACAAATAGTGATGTTAATCTTGAGGCAGGTTTTGTAAAAATATTTGGAAAAGGATCAAAAGAACGGCTAGTTCCCATTGGGCTCCATGCGAAAAAAAAAATAGATCTATACCTGAAAACGGCCAGGTCTTCACTTTTAAAAGGTTCCACAAGCAAGTACCTTTTTGTGGCAAGAGCCGGAAAACCGATGACCCGACAGGGGTTCTGGAAACTTTTAAAGCGGTATGCAGCCATGACGGGTATTAAAAAGAATATCACACCCCACAGCCTAAGGCATTCCTTTGCCAGTCATCTTTTAAGTGGCGGAGCAGACTTGAGGGCAGTTCAGGAAATGCTCGGCCATGTTGATATTTCAACCACCCAGATTTATACTCATATTGTAAAAGATCATTTACAGGAAATACATGAAAAATTTCACCCACGAGGGTGATGATAAAAAAGGTAAAAACAAAGATGTATGAAAAATATGATCCAGAAAAGATAGAATTAAAATGGCAGTCTTTCTGGAAGAAATCAGGTCTCTTTTCTGTTAAAGATAATCCCGGCCAAAAAAAATATTATATTATGGAGATGTTCCCCTATCCATCCGGCAAAATACATATGGGCCATGTTCGAAATTACACCATAGGGGATGTGGTGGCACGATTTAAGAGGATGCGAGGCTTTAATGTGCTCCATCCCATGGGTTGGGATGCTTTTGGCATGCCCGCCGAAAATGCTGCAATTGCGAATAATACACATCCAGCAAAATGGACATACAGCAACATAGATGCAATGCGTACAGAATTAAAACGTCTGGGATTTTCCTATGACTGGGATAGAGAGATTGCAACCTGTAAGCCTGAATATTACAAATGGGAACAATGGCTTTTTTTGAAAATGTACGAAAAAAATATAGCCTACAGAAAAGAATCCTATATCAACTGGTGCGATAGCTGCCAGACTGTTCTGGCAAACGAACAGGTGGAAGCCGGCATGTGCTGGAGGTGTGGCCAGGTGGTTCGTCAGCAGAAACTTAAACAATGGTTTTTTAAAATTACCGATTACGCTGAAGACCTTCTTGTTTTTTGCGATAAGCTTTCCGGATGGCCGGAAAAAGTTACCACAATGCAACGGAACTGGATAGGAAAAAGTATGGGGACATTAATCACATTCCCCATCGAAAATCTGCCAGATAAACCAAACCTGAAATCTGATGGAATATCGGTTTTCACAACCAGGCCGGACACCATCTTTGGTGCCACTTTTATGTGCCTTGCTCCCGAGCACCCCCTCGTGCCGTTTTTTGCCAAAGGGACTTCTTCTGAAAAAAAGGTGCATGAATTCATAAATAGGATATCCAGGCAGGACAGAACAGCCAGAGGAATGGAAGCCTACGAAAAAGAAGGGGTTTTTACAGGAGCCTATTGCATAAATCCTTTGAGCGGCAGGCGTATGCCCATTTATACTGCAAATTTTGCTTTGATGGAATATGGTACAGGGGCTGTAATGTCTGTTCCTGCCCATGACCAGCGGGATTTTGAATTTGCAAAAAAGTATAATCTTGAAGTAATTGTTGTTGTAAAACCGGTTGATGATGACCTTGAACCTGCCTCAATGGAAAAAGCCTATACCGATAACGGAGTTCTGGTAAACTCCAGGGAGTTTAACGGACTTGATAATAAAAAAGCTAAAGAAGAGATCTCTTTATTCATTGAAAAAGAGGGGTTAGGAAAAAGGACTGTAAATTACAGGTTGAAAGATTGGGGTATATCAAGACAAAGATACTGGGGGGCTCCCATTCCAATAATCTATTGTGATAAATGCGGAACAGTCCCTGTTCCTCCTGAAGACCTCCCTGTTCTTCTTCCTGAAGACGCAGATCTTCTGGAAGGAGGCAAATCACCCCTTCCGACCCTCGATTATTTTGCCAGAACAAAATGTCCAAAATGCGGCGCAGATGATGCCCGCAGGGAAACAGATACCATGGATACATTTGTTGAATCTTCCTGGTATTTTGAAAGATACTGCAGTCCCAACTGTGACACAGGTATGTTTGAAAAAGATGAAATCGATTACTGGATGCCGGTGGATCAATATATCGGTGGTGTTGAACATGCGATTTTACACCTTCTCTATTCAAGATATTTCACCCGGGTTTTAAAGGATATGAATCTTGTGAAATACAAGGAACCATTTACAAGACTTTTAACTCAGGGAATGGTCTGCAAAGAGACTGTGTCATGCCCTGAAGATGGATTCCTTTTTCCTGAGGAAGTCGATTATCTCCATGGGAGATGCAAAAAATGCGGGGAAAAAATAACCACCGGACGTATTGAAAAAATGTCCAAATCGAAAAAAAATGTTATAGACCCGAATTATCTCATCAAAACCTATGGAGCAGACACAACAAGACTTTTTTGTCTGTTTGCAGCCCCTCCGGAAAAGGATCTGGAATGGAGTGAAACCGGCGTGGATGGATCCACCCGTTTTTTAAAACGTGTCTGGCAGATTTTTTTCAAATATCTGGAACAGATAAAACATATCAAACCATTTGATGGAAATCTTGATGAATTAAATGCTGAAAGCCAGAATTTATATCAAAAGACCCACGCAACCATCAAAAAAGTAACCGAAGATATTGAAGAAAGATTCCATTTTAATACCGCTATAAGTGCTGTCATGGAACTGGTAAATACCATCTACAGTATTGATCAGGATTCTTTTAAAGAAAAAAACAGCACCACCTCTTTACAAGTACTGAGGTTTGCAATGGAATCGATCCCCCTTCTTTTATCACCAATAGTTCCCCACATTGCAGAAGAACTGTGGGAGGCCCTTGGCAATACCGATAGTGTTCTTCTTGCTCCCTGGCCATCTTACAGCAAAAAGGCCCTGGTAAAAGATGAAATTTTATTTGTGGTACAGGTAAATGGTAAACTCAGGGGTAAATTTACTGTTAAAGCCGATGAAAAAGATGATGTAATTAAACAGCTTGCCCTTTCAGACGAGCACGTACAAAAATTTATAAATAACAAGCCTGTTAAAAAAATCATTCTTGTCAAGAAAAAGCTCGTCAATATAGTAGTATAGGATTTCAGGAAATTGCAAGGAGCAAAATACGGGAAGGTTAATTGTTTTTTACGCTATTACGAATAAATTTAGTAACTATTCAGTTAATATTTACGGCAGCAGGTATGATCTGATTAAATCATGAAAAACTCACAGATAAGAGGGCATAAAGAAAGAATCTGTTAAAAATATAAACTTGCGTAAGATACTACAAAAAAATAACTTCAATAAGTTCAGCCTTGATGGATTCTTTCTCAACGCTCTCTAATCTGTTCAAACAATTTCAAAGTTTTAATCAGATCATACCTGCTGCCTATCTTAAATCAGCAACGCTGAATAGTTACTAAATTTATTCAAATACGCTACAAAAACAATTAAACTTCCCTTACGCAAAATTCTAACCGGACACTACTGGAAATTATTAAGAGATTAGGAAATTGTACATAAAAATAAAAAAAATCCATCTGATATTTTTAATATTATCTTTATCCCTCTGGGCTTGCGGATACAGATTCTCAGGGGGGGGGACCCTCCCTGCAGGGATAGAAACTGTAAGTATATCGACCTTTACCAACAAAACATCCATGGTTGGAATAGAAAATATTATTACAAGTGATATTATCTATGAATTCAACAGAGGCGACAAGGTGACCTTATCATCATCACCCCAGAGTGCTGACGCATCTATTTCAGGGGCTGTCAACCTCATGAGGATAGATACCGTCTCACGAAGAGCCTCCAACAGATCTCTTGAAAGGAAGGTTACAGTTTATGTCGCACTGACATTAAAAGACCGCAATGGGAAAATAATAAAAAGTATAAGAGAGATATCAGATAATGAAGTTTTTGAAGTTGCCCAGGATAAGATAAAAACAGAAGCAAACCGGAGGCGGGCTGTTAAAAACTTATCCCCACGACTGGCTGAAAAAATTTTTAACAGATTAACAGAAGATTTTTAAACCAGCGGAAAAAACAATTAACCACAAAAGGGAAGCCTGATTTTATATAGCCCTTAAGATAATGATTTTAGGGAGGCAGAAGGAGGAAAGGAAGGCGTATTATATAGTACTTTAACGACCGGCAACGGATCCAAAATCTTTATCTTAAGGGCTACTACAACAGGGTAGCAGAGTCTATGGGGTAGCGGAATTAACCAGCTTGCTGATACGGGATATTTTACGGGATGCAGTTTTTTTATGAATCACCCCTTTTCTTGCCGCAGTATCTATTACCGATTTTGTAAAATCAAGATTAATTGCAGATGTGTCCCCTGAATTTTCACTTGATGCAAGCCGGATTTTTTTAATCACATTTTTCATTCTTGTTTTTACAGCTTTATTCCGCACGCGTTTAATTTCGCTTTGACGAGCCCTCTTTAAAGCAGATTTATGATTTGCCAATGTATGCAACTCCTTATGATAGAATGTTCATTAAATATTTTTAGAACTATTTTTTTATATCTTTTTTTACTAAATGTCAATAAGAATAAAGGTGTATATCTAAAATGACAAAAACAAATAACTGGGAAAAAAAAATAAGACGTCTGGAACTTCTCATGAGACTTAAGTCCTTTCCCGTGGCTTTTAAAATGCTTGAAAAAAAAGAAGAGCTGGATAAGATCAAATTTATACGCAGATTAAACCATAAAGTTACCCTTTGCCAGCTTATAAATCTTGTCAGAAACTTTGACTGGACGGTTGGAGCAGATATGGATGATTTTTTCTCCCCAATGTGCCCATCTATCATTGGAATGACAGATTTGCCGGACATATATAAAGACGGTACCTTTCGGAGTATAGTATGGACCAAGACCCGGGAGGATGGTAAAAAATATGAAGACTCAATTCAAAGAATTCCTCCAGGAAAATATCAGGCAGTTGTAATGGCCCCCCTGGTTTATAATCCATTTGAACCGGACATTGTTCTCATATATGCCAACCCTGCACAGATGATTCTTTTGATTAATTCACTGCAGTTTGAAAATTATGAGGTCATGAAGTTTTTCTGCGTTGGCGAATCATCATGCTCCGACGCCATTGCAAGGTGTTATCTTACACAAAAGCCATCTCTCACCATACCTTGCTATGGTGAACGGAGATATGGTCATGCCCAGGATGAAGATATGGTAATGGCGATTCCTGGAGATATGATGGAAAAAGCCCTTTCTGGGATGGAAGCTTTATACAGAAGAGGAATTCGTTACCCCATAAGTTTTGCAGGAGCAGAGCAGAATATTGAGGAAACCTTCCCTTTCACATATACAGGGATTGATGACATTGAGACAATTCGTGGAAAAGATAATCGCCGTCTCATCGGCCTCACAGGAGGGATTGCCAGCGGCAAAACAACAGTATCGAATATGCTGGAGGAGCTGGGTGCCCATACCATAGATTTTGATATTATTTCACGGGATGTGGTTGAACCAAAAAAACCTGCATGGTCAAAGATTGTGGAATATTTCGGGAAACAGGTCATCGGAGAAGATGGTCAATTAAAAAGGGATATTCTTTCAAAAATAGTCTTTAGTGATCTTGAAAAAAGAAAAAAACTGGAAAGTTTTATACATCCCAGGATTCATGAAGAATTTGTCAAACAGGTCGAATCCATTGCACAAAAAGACCCAGAGGCAATAATACAGGTGGTGATTCCTTTGCTGATTGAATCTAATTTACAGTATATGTTTCACAGCCTGGTGGTTGTTTACATCTCCCGCGACGAACAGCTTAAGCGCCTGGTGAAACGTGAAGGTATAACTCAGGAAGAGGCAGAAAATATGCTGAGGGCTCAACTTCCCATAGATGAAAAAAAGGGATACGCAGATCATATTATTAATAATGGAAAGAGTATCGATGAAACAAGAAAACAGGTGGAAAAACTCTGGAAGACCTTAAAAAACAAGTAGGGGCAACCCCTCTGTGGTTGCCCTGCATTGTATAAGTTGCCCTGCATTATGTAAGTTGCCCGGCATTGTGTTATCACTTTGTAATTATGGGTAGGCACAGAGGCCTGTAATTGGGTAGGCACAGAGGCCTACCCCTACGTGTAAATCCCCCAGGTTTTATAAAGATTGTATGGTGCGGGCAATAATAGTATCCTGAGACTTTTTGTTTAATTCAACAAAATGGGCACTATACCCCGCCACCCTGACGAGGAGTTCAGGGTAATCTTCCGGCTCCACCTGAGCTGCAAGTAATGTTTCATTATCAATCATGTTAAACTGAACATGATTGATTCCCAGGTCCGACCAGGATTTTATATAATTTTCCCAAAGTTCAAATCCCTTATCACCGGCAAATTGATTGGGATTAAGCCTTTGATTAAGCAGATTGGATCTGAAATCTTTGACATGATCAAACTTGGAGACTGACCTTAATACTGCTGTGGGCCCTTTTTTATCGAGCCCTGCACCTGGTGAACAGCCTCCATCATACATGGTATCGCCAAAACTCCGGCCATTGGGAAGGGCTCCAACCTTATTGGAAGATACAATATAGGCCGCCACGTTTTCCGGAAGAATAGGCCAGGGATTTCCCCCGGGATTCTTGCACCGCCATGAAATTTCAGCGATATCCTTCATCCCCCGGGTGTATATATGATCAACATAATCATCATCATTCCCCCACTTGGGAGCCTTGACAAAGTCCATCCTCATCTCTTCAAATCCTCTCCAGTTGGACTTGATGGCTTCGAGCAACTGTTCCATGGTATATTTCTTTTCATCAAAAACCAGTTTCTTTAATCCAGCCAGGGCATCTCCAAATTCGCTGAATCCAAAATGGGTAAACCAAAGACTTGCTTTTTCCTTGGCATACAGGTCTGCATCCTGGCCGCTTTCAACGCATCTTTCAAAAAGAGCCGATATCAACGGCCTGGGGTGCTGTGTTCCGACTACCCACCGGATAATATTATCTATTCGGCATCCCATGTACATAATATACTCATGCTGTTTTAACCATGCCTGATAAAATTCTTCATAGGTTTTAAAATTTAACGGCTCTCCGGTTTTAATTCCCATCCTCATTTTACTCACAGGATCCATTCCATTAAACAGAGCCAGTTCCAAAGACTTTACACCGGCGCTGGTTATGGGGCCGGGATACCTGTAGTGGGGCGCCCCCATTTTAGTATTGGGAGCCGGCGCCATGCATGCCTGATGCATCCACCGTCTTGCATCCTTAAGCTCAAAACCGAACCAGTGGCGTAAAGATTCGATACATACGGAATCGTTTCGTATGGAGGGATATCCCAAACCATGTTTTATACATTCAAAGACCTGTTTGAGAGTTTCAGGTCTTACATCGGGATGGTACCTGAATCCTATGCTGGGATCACATGTTCTAACAAGACGTGCAGCCTCAAGGTAACAATCTGTCAGGTCATTGCACGCATCATTTCCTTCCTCATCAACACCTCCCAATGTCCAGACATAGACAATACCTCCCTGGGAGCTCTCCCTTGCAAGACGGAATATAATACCTGTGGTTTCA
>Ga0209345_10003381_pt1 | contig 16526 bp, 8 predicted proteins | sample Cruoilmetagenom7_FD_187294 | JGI IMG/M metagenome (GOLD analysis project Ga0209345, IMG submission 187294) | Oil polluted marine microbial communities from Coal Oil Point, Santa Barbara, California, USA - Sample 7 (SPAdes) (version 2) | ecosystem: Environmental > Aquatic > Marine > Oil seeps ...
TGATTGCTAATTATAAAACCCAACTTTTTATTGGCCTTATTGGCTGCACGGTTGTCTTTATCACAAATGGCAAAAATACTTTTTATTGGGAATTTCTGAAATGCATAATTCATTAACAATGATTTGGCGTGATGTGCAAAACCATGCCTCTGAAACTTTGACAAAACTATCACCCCAACCTCAACTTGACTATTGCTGGAAGGGTTCCAGCGCAATCCAATTACACCTATATTGGACTTTAACGTCTTTGATTGAATTACATATAACAACAGGGTTGGTGGAGACAATGACATTTTTCTTAAAACAATATCAAAACTCCTTTTTGCTGATTCACCACTTAAAACAGGCGATACAAACTCCATTAATTTTTCGTTGGTATAAATTTGCGTATATAAGTCATGGTCTTTTTGATTAATTTTTCTCAAAAAAACAACCTTATTTTCTATCATTAATCAATCATACTTTCAGCTTCTGCCAAGTCCACGCTAACCAACCTGGACACACCCGGCTCACGCATGGTCACTCCATTTAATTGATTGGCAATTTCCATCGTTACCTTGTTATGACTCACAAATAGAAACTGTACTTTTTCTGACATTTCCTTAACCATTTGTGAAAAACGGGCAACATTAGCATCATCTAATGGTGCATCAACCTCATCCAGCATACAAAAAGGAGCTGGGTTAAGGTTAAAAATAGAAAATACCATGGCTACAGCCGTTAACGCTTTTTCTCCACCTGATAACAATTGAATGTTCGATATACGCTTACCAGGAGGTCTTGCCATTATTGAAACACCCGTGGTTAACAAATCATCACTGGTTAATTCAAGGAAACAATGTCCACCACCAAATAACTTAGGAAATAGTATCTTAATATTAGTATTAATGTCTTCAAATGTATCTTTAAATAAGGTTCGTGTTTCTTTATCAATTTTGCGAATTGCTTTTTCAAGTGTTTCTAATGCTTCAACTAAATCATCATTTTGCGAGTCTAAATAATTTTTACGTTCGCTTTCTTCTTCATATTCTGAAATAGCAGCTAGATTGACTGGCTCAAGGCGGACAATACTCCTATCCAACCTTTCTAATTCATTTTCTTTGTACTCGACATTCTGCCCTTCTTGTACGTCACCTAAAACTTGCTTAGCGTCAAATCCCTTCTCAACTATCTGTTCTTCATACGCTTCTGCACGTAACTTGTTACTTTGTTGTTCTAACCGTGCATTTTCAAGCTTTGAGCGAGCATGTTCAATACTTGCATTGTGATCACTGCGTTGTCTTTCTAACAATTCCAATTCATTCTGGCAAGCTTGTGCTTGTTGACGTAATTCATCCCTTTGTTTTTCTGTTTCTATTCTTTTTTCCAACAAATTTTCGAGCTCTTTTTGTTTACCCTCCAATGGGCTCTCATCTTGCGACATTTGTTGAAGCAAGTCTTTTTGACGCACACTTAATCGTTCACAATGTTGCTCTAATCTTTGAATGCCTTGGGTTGCAGATTGTGATTTAGCTTCTAAACTTTGTAATAGAAGTTTTTGTTGGTAGTAGAAACTTGACGTTTCAGATAATGTTTTCTTAGCTTGCTCTTTAGTAACAACCAAGTCATGTTGCTCTCTTTCTTGGCTTTGTTTATTCTCTTGAAGCTCTGTCGAAATTGCAATCGCTTCTTCTAATGATAAACGTGCTTTTTTAACACTGGCTTCATCAATTTCAATTTGAACCTGTAGCTGCTCTGACTCTGTGTTGATTTGTACATTTCTGACTTGAATTTGTTCAATTTTATGTTTCTTAGAAGATACATTGGCATTTAACTCTGAGACTTGGCGATGCCCCATATTGACATCTAATTGAAGTTGTTCTTTCTGTCCTTCAAGTTGTGCAACATCACTTCTCAAATTTTCAATATTTGAAACTGTTTCTTCAATTGTAAGTTCAAGCTCCTCAATAGTACCATCTAAATCTTTAAGCTCCTTTTGGCGCAATAAAAACCCTCCTTCATTTTCTCCTTGGGCGGTTTTGAGCCAATTTTTGCCCACTAAAACACCATCCGACGTCACTAACGCTTGTCCTGCAGATAATTTATTTCTATTTTTTAATGCTGTTGTAATATTTTCACTGATAAAGATATTATCAAACCATTCGTTCAACACTTCTGGCCCTTTTACCATTTCAGCTAAACTACCTTTTTTAGCTGTATTTTGAGTAGCACTATTTTCAACAATGGTTAAATTGCCATATTTCCACTCTGATAAAGCGGTCTCTAAAGACATTTTATCGGTTGGCACTAAAGCTTGTAGATGTTCTCCAAGCGCTGTTTCTACTGCTTTTTCCCAACCCGCATCCACTTCTAAGAGTTGTGATAATTTTTTGGCTGAATCTAAATCATGTTTGTTAAACCAACTTTTTACGTCTTCGTCATCATCAGACATTGCTGCTTGTTGTAATGCCTGCAAAGAACCACGACGGCCTTTTGCTAAATGTAACTGCATTTGTTGTTGATTAAGGTTTTCTTGTGCTTGGCGAGATTGTTGTTTTTTGGACTCTTGTTTTTCTTTCGTTTCTTCGAGTTTTTCAACTCTCTCTTCTTGTACTAAATTGAGCTCCTCTTGCTTTAACTGTAATCCTTCTAATTCTTGCTCTAAGGGCAATGCTATAGCCGTTGAACTTTCTTTAGTCAGTACTTGCAATCGATCAGCTTGTCGGCTCAATTGTTGATCTAAACTAGCAATTTTAGTTTGTTCAACTTCAACAATACGATTCTTTTCAGCAATTTGACTAACTAAATCGTTCCAACTACTTTGCCACTCTAGTAGCTCATCTTCTAATGTTGAAAAAGATTCTTGTTTTTCTTTGAGCAATAATTCTGTTTTTGCTAGTTCTGGTTGAATTTGCTTGAACTCAGACTGAGTTTTTGTCAGATCTTGTTTATCTCTTTCTAGTTGTTCTTTATTAACCTTCAATGCGTTTTCCGCTTCTTCAAGCTCTGAAGTTAACCGTTGAGACAAGGACTTAGAATGACTGATGAATTGTTCAATCTTTCCAATTTCAGTATTTATTAAATACAGCTGCTCCTGAATTTTATTTCCTTGATCTTGTAATACATGGTTTGCTATACGTTGCTTTTCAATATGTGTTTCACTACCAGTTAAACTGGTTTTTATTTCCTCTAAGGCCAAATCGAACCCTGTAACAACTTGATTGCTTTTCTCAGTTTTATTAGTCCATTTTTGCCATTTCAAACTAAGTAATTCAACTTCTAATAACCTAAACTTGTCTTTTAGTCCTTTATATTTTTCTGCATTTTTTGCCTGACGCTGAAGGTGGTTTATATGCTTACCCACTTCTGCGCGTAAATCATCTAATCTTTCTAAATTTTCACGTGTGTGTTTTATTCTGCGTTCTGTTTCTCTGCGACGTTCTCTGTATTTTGAGATACCTGCTGCTTCTTCAATATAGTTTCGCAATTCTTCAGGTTTTGATTCAACAATTTTGGATATCATACCTTGTTCAATTATTGCATAACTTCTTGGGCCAAGACCAGTACCCAAGAATAAGTCCGTGATGTCTTTTTTACGACATTTGGTTTTATTCAGGTAATATTTAGACTGACCGTCACGTGATACTAATCGTTTAACAGAAATTTCAGTATATTGCGCAAACTCACCTTTAACAGAACCATCACTGTTATCAAAAACCAATTCTACTGTCGCTGTTCCAACAGGTTTTCTACTACTAGACCCACTAAATATAACATCCGTCATTGAGCCGCCACGCAACATTTTTGCGCTGGTCTCACCCATCACCCAACGAACAGCATCAATAATATTAGATTTACCACAACCATTTGGACCCACAACCCCTATAAGGTTTGATGGCATAAGAAACTCAGTTGTATCAACAAATGATTTAAATCCTGATAATTTTATCTTTGATAATCGCATATAGGCTTGATAATCCCTTGTATATTAGTTAAGGTGCATTTTTTTAAACGCTACATTATGCCATGACAACTACCGCAAGCAAAGAACTAGAAACATTTGTTAACCCACAAAAAGGCAGAGACTATAAAATCTCAATCAGAATCCCTGAATTTACATGTCTTTGTCCCAAAACAGGCCAACCTGATTTTGCCACAATTTATTTAGATTATACGCCTGATGAGTTATGTGTTGAATTAAAATCTTTAAAACTATATGTTTGGTCTTTTAGAGAAACTGGTGCTTTTCATGAAGCGGTAACTAATGAGATATTGGATGATTTAGTCCGTGCCACAAATCCTCGTTGGATGAAAGTACGTGTAGAATTTATGGTGCGTGGTGGTATTTATACTGATGTCACTGTAGAACATACCAAAGATTAATATTTTCCACTTGAAATGACCTCATTCAAAGAAAGTCTTATGCTTAATTGTATTAGACTTTCTTAATTTTCACCTCCTCTCATCTTTTTAAATCATAATTTTCATGTTATTATAATTGCCTATGGTGATTTCGAAACATTTCTTGAAAATTAAAAATAAGCAAAAGATTACTTTATATTTAACTATTATATTTTTTTCTTTTTTGATATACACCCAATCTATTAATGCACAACAACTACCATTTGCTCATTTAAGTATTTCTGATGGATTAGAAGATACTGTGATTTTTTCAATCAAACAAGACAACTATGGGTTCTTATGGGTTTCGACTCGTACTGGCATTAATCGTTTTGATGGTGAACAATTTTGGACTTATGGACGAATTAATGGTTTGCCTCATAATTTATCAAGAGATTTACTCAGTTCAAGAGATGGTACACTTTGGGCCGCCAGCGAACTTGGTGTTGCATGGTTTGATGGCATAAAGTTTCAACCCATAAGTGATTGGCCTGAAAAAATATCCGCTAGATCAATGAGTGAAGCTCCCGATGGAACAATTTGGGTTGCAACTTATGGAGCAGGGTTGTTCCAAATAAAAACAGGTGAAAACCCTAAAATAATAAACCAAATAAATTATGAGTCAGGACTTCCTAATGATAGAGTTCGTACTATTTTTATAGACAGTAAAGGAAACATATGGGCAGGTATGAATAATCATGTTGTGCGTATATCAAATGGGCAAATTGAAAAAATTAACTGGGATTTTAAAAAAACTGAAATCAGAACTTTTTATGAACATACAGATGGCAGTATTTGGGCAGGTACAAGACTAGGAATTGCTCGTTTTGATGGGGAATCCTTTTCAGCATTTAATATGGGTATTGATTTAAGTCAACAAACTATCAATACCATTATCCGTGATAAAGAAAATAATGTATGGTTAGGAACTAGGGACTTTGGCGTATATAAATTTGATACAAACCTTAAAAGTATCCATCTTGATATGGTCGATGGTTTACCCGATAATAGTGTTAATAGTATCTATCAAGATGATGAAGCTAACCTCTGGTTTGGAACCTATGGTGGAGGGTTAGCTCGATTAAGCACTTCAAAAGTGCTTAATTGGAAATCACAAACAAATCTAACAAATCCTAATATCTACTCCATAGCAGATGATCACAAAGGTTGTATTTGGTTTGGCACAAATGGTAATGGGGTGAGTAGTTTGTGCAATAAACAAATGAAGCATTATTCACGAAAGGATGGGCTTCCTCACAATAAAGTTTTATCAACGATAATTGACAACAAAGGCACTCCTTGGTTTGGAACCTTACAAGGACTAAGCCATTTTGAGAATAATCAATTTGTCAATTATGATCAACAACAAGGCATGAGTGGGTCTGTTAGTTATCATATCCTACAAACCTCAGATGAGACGTTCTGGGTTGGTACAAATAATGGCTTAGATCATTTTGATGGCGAAAAATTCACGCAATACAACCAAAGTCATGGTTTACCCAATAACCGTATTAATAGATTGCTTGAAAGTCGTGATGGCGGGCTTTGGATTGCATCGGCTAATGGTTTAACCAAGTTTAAAAATAATGAATTTAAAAATTATTCAACTAATGATGGGCTGCCAGCTAATTTTATTAATGATTTTTATGAAGACAATCTAGGCGGACTTTGGATAGCCACAAATAATGGACTGAGTTATTTTATCAATGGGAAATTTAAAAACTGGACCACAGCAAATGGATTGCCGCATAATAATAGCTCAGTTATCTTACCGGGTAATGGTGATGAAATTTGGGTTGGAACCAGTAGAGGAGTTGCTATTTTTAATGGCAAAGATTTCACTGTCATTACATCTAGAGAGGGGCTAGTATTTGACTTGGTGAACCGCGGAAGTGGCTATAAGGGAACAAATGGAGACTTATGGTTTGGCACAGGTAATGGTATCAGCAGGTTTTCAGCAGATTTCAAGCCAGGTTCAAGCTCACCTCCTCCTGTTCACTTGCTCTCAGTAAGTAACAACCAAGTTAAACTTGCACAAAATATACATGCCGATGTTCCTCAACAAGGCAGTAGTTTAAATTTTAAATTTTCAGCCATTAGTTTTCAACGAGCCCCAGATGTAAATTTCAAATACCGCTTAGCCAATGGGTCAAATAGTCCATGGCGGGAAACGCGATTACGTGAAATTCAGATTAATTCATTAGCAGCTGGCGACTATAATTTTGAAGTAACCGCAAGAATTGGCACAGGAAAATGGAATAAAAATACTGCTAAATTCAATTTTACAGTTGTCCCTCCTTTTTGGCGTACTCTTTGGTTTTTAGTTCTGGTAATTGTTGCAATTTTGGGAGTATTTGTCTACCGCAATTACCGTAGCCGATTACATGCTATACACCTGGAAAATACCGTTTTAGAAAGAACCAAACAGTTACACGAGCTGAATAAAGGCCTTGAATGGTTAGCTAATCACGATAACCTCACACGTTTACCAAACCGCAACCACCTCCACCAAAAATTGAATGAGTTACAGTTCTCCCACTCAATAGAGCAATTAGGAGTTATAGTTATTGATTTAGATTACTTCAAAATCATAAATGACAAATACGGACACACTGCTGGAGATATTGCGTTAAAAGTCTTTGCTGAAATGTTACAAAAGATCATTCGTAAAAACCAGATAGCCTCACGCTGGGGAGGTGAAGAATTTCTAATTATTTGCCCTCAAATTGATTCACCGCGATTAAAAAAACTATCCGAAGAAATAATTATGAACTGCCGGCAATTAGATATAATTATTTCACATGACCAAGCCATTAAGCTAAATTGCTCAATTGGATTCGCCCTCACTCCGCTGTATGAAGAAGAGAGTCAAAATGAAATTCCTTGGGGGAAAACAATTCAATTGGCAGATCTTGCTTTGTATGATGCTAAACATAGTGGGCGCAACTGTGCCATAGGTTATATTTGGAAAACTGCTTTTACACAGGGCTGGAGTTTTAAAAAAGCCATCTCACAAAAACAACTCGCTATCAAGGAAGGGTTACTAGAAAGAATCAAAACCTAACAAGCCATCCTTTTAGAGAGTTTCACACATTAAACTTCAATACTTCAGAACAATTAGTGACCATCAGCCTATTGTTAAACTTTAATTTCTACATTAATCTATCGACTTAATAATTAAACTTATATCTGGTGGTAATCTTCAATGTTAGAAATCAAAAATTTATCGAAAACTTATGCTAATGGAGTTAAAGCTATTGATGGCGTCAATCTTAAACTTGAGCAGGGGATGTTTGGCCTTCTTGGACCCAATGGCGCTGGTAAATCATCATTGATGAGAACCATTGCAACCTTACAACAACCTGACAAAGGATCGATTACTTTTAAAGGTACCGACATCCTAAAAAACCCACAAGACTTACGCTTAAAACTAGGTTATTTGCCACAAGACTTTGATGTTTATCCACGAATTTCTGCTCTTGATTTACTCAACCATATGGCTGTTCTAAAAGGCATAAACAATAAAAAAGACCGCAAGAAGGCTGTAGAAGGACTTTTGTATCAAACAAATTTATGGGATGATCGAAAAAAAGCGGTCAGTTCATTTTCTGGTGGCATGAAACAACGTTTTGGTATTGCTCAAGCTTTATTAGGTGATCCTCAATTAATCATTGTAGATGAACCAACAGCTGGTTTGGATCCTGAAGAACGTAACCGTTTTCATAACTTGTTATCAGATATTGGTGAAAACAAGGTAGTTATTCTTTCCACGCATATTGTTGATGATGTTGAAGAATTGTGTTCAGATTTTGCGATATTGGCTGATGGCGCTATTCAAGTTTTAGGCAAACCAAATGACCTAACAAATCAATTAGAAAACCGAATTTGGATGAAAACCATTGATAAAACTGATTTGGATAAAACTCGACAAGCTTACCAAGTTATTTCAACAAGATTAAAAGCTGGCAAAACAGCTATTCATGTTATGTCTGATGAAGATTTAACTGAAGATGGCTTTGCCAAGGTTGTACCTGATCTAGAAGATGTATATTTCTCGACTTTATTTAACACCAATAAATTCTCAGTAGAGGAGTAAATTATGTTTTTAAAATTAGCCAAATTTGAGTTTAACTACTTCAAAAAACAACCTTCATTTTATGTGACTTCAATTATTTTCTTTTTCTTAACCTTTATGGCGATGGTTTCTGATAATGTACAAATAGGTGTCGGTGGTTCAAATGTCAATTACAACTCACCTCAAGCTGTTGCCTTAACAACTATTATTATGTCGATTATTGGCATGTTTTTAGTCGCAAATTTTGTTGGTAGCACTGCAACTAGGGATTATACCTTCAAGATGAATGGAATAATCCACACGACACCTGTATCAAAAGGTAGTTATTTATGGGGTCGTTTAACAGGTGCCTTTCTATTCTGTTTATTAGTGTTTGCTGCAGCTCCACTTGGCACTTTAATTGGCAGTGTCATGCCGTGGGTAGATGCTGATAGGTTAGGAGCGACTTCATTAATACCTTACATTAACACTTACTTGATTTTCATCATTCCTAACTTTATTTTTTGTAGTGCTTTGTTCTATGTATTTGCCATGTTCACACGATCTATGATGGGAATGTACTTAGGTGTTGTCGCCTTTTTTATCTTGTTCTCAATCTCTGGTGTATTCTTAAGAGATCCTTCGTTATTAACATTAGCTGCCATGCTTGATCCATTTGGAATTCGCGCGTTTAGCCAATTAACACGTTATTGGACACCACATGAAATGAACACACAAATTGTATCTTTAGAAGGAATAGTTTTACAGAATAGGCTGTTATGGTTATCAATTTCTGCTGTCATTATTGCCATGACACACTTTTTTATAGATATACGAAAGACTAAAAAAGTCAAACCCATTAAACATAACAAACAATCAAATAAAGATTTTAATAAAGAAATTCTTACCCTAACCCCAACAGATTCTTACTCGTCACAATGGAGTCGTTTTAAATCAAGAACAGGTTTTGAAATCAGTCAAGTGATTAAATCACCCGCTTTTATCATATTGGGCATTCTCAGTATATTTAATCTATCAGCCATATTTATTGGTGGTTATGGAATGTTTGGCACTGACAATTGGCCTTTAACGAGAAATATGGCTAATTTTATTGTTGAGTCTTTTGCCATGCTGATTATGATCATTATTACCTATTATGCGGCAGAAGCCGTTTGGCGTGAACGCCAGCTTGGCATGGGTGATATTGTTGAGTCAACACCAACAAGTAATTGGGCATTATATTTTCCGAAAGTGTTAGCGTTGTTTTTGGTCATGTTTAGCCTGGTCGCTATAGGCGTTGCCTTTACCTCACTATATCAAGCTGGTAAAGGATATACAAATTTTGAGTGGGGTGTTTATTTTTCACTGCTTACTTCAACTTTTTTAATTCCTACATTAATGACTTGTATATTATCTATATTTTTCCAGATCATTTCTCCAAATAAATATGTGGGTATGTTTACTTTTATTTTGTTCTTTGTATTTACTCTTGTCATTAGCAATCTAGGCTTTGAACACAATATGTGGAACTTTGCAGAACTACCTAATACCACTTACAGTGATATGAACCAATACGGTCATTTTGCAAACCCAATTCTATACTACAATTTGTATTGGTTAGGCGCAACAATTGTTTTGATTGTTTTAGGTTATGGCTTATATCGTAGAGGTGCTGAATACGGCTTCAAAAATCGTGTTTCGCAGCTATACACTAATTTAGGTAAATCAGGTTTGACAGCAATTTTACTTGGTTTAGGGCTATTTATCGGAATGGGTTCTTACATATATCATAACACTGTGATACTTAATAAATTTATGACTGAAGATGAAACTTTTGAGGTCTTGGCTAATTATGAGAACAAATATAAGCAATTTAAAGATTTACCTTTAGCAAAAATCACAGACATTAACGTAGCAGTAGATATTTATCCAAATCAACGTAAAGTTGAAGCTGAGGGTTATTATATAGTTCAAAATAAAACGAACTTGCCTATTGAAAAAGAATTAATAATTTGGGATACCGATTCTAAAGTTGAAGTAACGGCTGAAGGTGTTGAAATTAAAGACTTTGATGCTGTTAACAATACTGGTTGGTTACTTTTCAACCCTGCCTTACAACCAAATGAAAGTAAGCAGTTAAACTTTACAGTTTCAAGACAGGCTAAAGGTTTTGTTGATAGAAATTCTGATAACACTATTGTTGCTAATGGTTCATTTATTAATAACATGCTACTTCTTCCGCATTTTGGCTACAATGAAAATGCTGAAATAACAGATAGGCAGGAACGCAAAAAACGCGAGATGTCACCTCCTCAACGCATGGCAAAACTTGAAGATGAATCAAAATATTACACTGGTTTTTTAGGCCAAGAAGCCGATTTTGTTAATTTTGAAGCAGTTGTATCAACCACAGAAGATCAGTTTGCCATCACACCAGGGTATTTACAAAAAGAATGGACTAAAGACGGAAGGCGATATTTTCATTACAAAATGGATGCGCCTATTTTTAATTTTGTTGCTTTTTTATCTGCAAAGTATGAAGTATTAAAAGAAGTCCATGACGATGTTAGTATTGAAGTTTACCATCATAAAAGCCATGATAAAAATGTTCAAAAAATGGTGAATGCTGTAAAAGAATCATTAGATGTTTTCAAACAAGAATTTTCTCCATACCAACACCAACAAGTTCGTATTCTTGAATTCCCTCGTTATGCTAGATTTGCACAAAGCTTTTCAAACACTATTCCTTATTCTGAAGATATAGGATTTATTGCTGATTTGCGAGAAGAAGATAACATTGATTATGTTACATTCGTAACAGCTCATGAAATGGGCCATCAATGGTGGGGTCATCAAGTTATGCCTGCTAATGTACAAGGCTCTGCAGTTCTATCTGAATCATTATCTGAATATTCAGCTTATTTAGTCATGGAAAAATTACTTGGGGAACATCAATTGCGTAAATTTTTAAAGTGGGAGATGGATACTTATCTGCGCCGACGCAGTGGTGAAACTTTAGAAGAAATGCCTTTAATGAAAGCTGAAAACCAACAATACATCCACTATCAAAAAGGAGGGATTGTCATGTATTCATTAAAAGATAGATTGGGTAAGGAAACATTTAATCTTGGTTTGAGAAATTTCCTAAATGAATTCCAATACCAATCAAATCCCTATCCAACAACTTTAGATTTAGTTAGGCATATTAAAGCTGTTGCGACTGAAAATGATTATGGGTTTATTAATGATGTATTTGCAAAAATTACTTTGTTCGATTTAAAAACTAAAACAGCCACTGCCAAGAAATTAGAAAATGGTAATTACCAAGTTGAATTAACGATTGAAGCTGGCAAGTTTTATGCGGATGGTAAAGGAGAAGAAACCAGGGCAGAAGTTGATAATGATTTTGATATTGGAATCTTTTCAAGTGAGCCAGATAAAGCCAAATCAAACGAGCATGTATTAAAATTTGAAAAACATCATGTTACAACCGGTGAAAACAAATTCATATTTGAAGTCAATGAACTTCCTAAATATGCGGGTATTGATCCTTACATAAAAATGATCGATAGAAACTCAAATGACAATATGATTAAAGTCGAGTTAATTGAAAAATAGTTTTTCAGATTCATAATCTATCGCAGGTTAAAATTTATTTTTTCCTGCGATTCAATTTCGCTGATAGATGAAATTCATACGAGTTTTATGAGTTTGGGTGTAATTTCTTTGCGATAATGATTTTAGTAAATCTGTTTGCCATTGACTTTGATTGTTTTCAAAAATAATACATTTGGGTAACAATTCCTCAGGAGCATCTTTTAAAAAAGGAGCTAGCGCTTGATCTTCACACCCCTCAATATCACATTTTATAACATCAATTGAGCTTATATTTTGACGTTGAATGACATCCAATAAAGGGTAACACGGTATAGAAATAGATTCTTGATTTTGAGACGCTTTTTGTTTGAGTGAACTGGCCCCTAAGTTTGTACTATCTAAGAATAGTTGAAATTCACCCACTTGATCGCTAATACCACAGGAAAGAAATTCAATCCTAGCCTTGTTTTCCTGATTTTCTGTGGTTGCTAAGATGTTGAATTGTAAACGTTCAAAAACTGGTGGGTTTGGTTCAATTGAAACTATTGTTCCCTTAGCATTTAAAATTGTTGAAGCTATGGCTGAATAAATTCCAATATTTGCACCAATGTCAATAAAGACACCATCATTGGGTAATTGCTGTTTCATCACTTGGAGTTCTTCAAAATCAAATCTCCAAGGCATGAATACAAAATTTCTTTCTGAAACATTGTCGGTTAAGTAACAACGTAATTTTGTTTTCTGTAGCATTAAGTCCAATGGCATTTCTGCTTTCGAAAGTACTTGCTTACGAAGAATTTGCGCAATTTGTTTTCCTAACCAATTAGCTGGAAGTTTCTGGCACCAATCAATTAATTTTTGGGAATATTCTTTTGGCTTATAAGCCCCAAATAGTTGTTCGTTAGAATTGTGGTTGTTCAATTTATATCCTCTAACTATTTATCAAATCATTAAGTTCTAATAAATTCATCATTACTTTTTAAAGGGTAATTTTATGTCCAGAGACAAGCATTTATTTACGCTTCTAACTCATCCCATCTTTTATATTTGATTGCTAACTCATCAGCAATCTTTTGTTGCTTTTGGCTGACTTGTTTAACAGTATGGGCATCTTTTTGATAAAAGTCTGATTCTGCCATTGTATTATTAAGTTCTTCTAATTGAGATTCTAACTTATCAATTTCTTTTGGTAGGTTATCAAGTTCGAACTGTTCTTTAAAAGATAATTTTTTAGCCTGGCTCCCAACTTTATTATTAGGCTTTTCTTTTTTTTCTTTTGAAACCACGACCTTTTCAACATTCGGTCTTTGAATTAAATAATCTTGATACCCACCAACATATTCTTGTACATGGCCATTTTCTTCAAAAACATATGTTTGTGTAGCAATACTATCAATAAAGTCTCTATCATGACTAATTAACAAGACCGTACCTGGAAACTCAGATAATTGCTCTTGTAGTAAATCCAATGTTTCCATATCTAAATCATTGGTTGGTTCATCTAAAACTAACACATTAGCAGGCCTTGCAAATAATCTTGCCAATAACAGTCTTGACCTTTCTCCACCAGACAATACTTTTGCAGGCGCACGAATTTTATCGGGTCTAAATAAAAACTTCTGTAAATATGAAATAACATGAGTCGGTTTGCCATTGATTATTATTTCATCTGTTCCTTGATTAAGGTTATTAGCAACCGTATCTTCAAGGTTTAGATTACCTTTCAATTGATCGAAATAAGCTATCTCAAGCCCTGTTCCATGTTTGACAGTTCCTGTTAATGGTTGAAGCTCGCCTAATAAGATATTGACCAAAGTGGTCTTTCCAACACCATTTTTACCAATGATACCAATTTTATCTCCTCTACGGATTTTAGCTGAAAATTTCTTAAATAAGGTTTTTTCATCATTACCATTCTTCCAGCCATAACTGATATTTTCTGCAGTGATAACTTTTTTACCTGATTTTTCAGCAATATTAACCTGAGCTTCGGCAGTGCCACTTTGTACTCGTCTTTGGCTCCTTTCTAATCTTAATTTTTTTAATTCCCTTACACGCCCTTCATTTCTTGTTCTGCGTGCCTTGATACCTTGTCTAATCCATACCTCTTCCTTGGCAAGGTTTTTATCAAAAAGAGCATTTTCTCTATCTTCAGCATTTAACCGGTCATCTCTTCTGACTAAATACGTATCGTAATTACAATCATAATAATGAATCTTGCCACGATCAAGCTCTAAAATGCCAGTGGCGATATTTTTAAGAAATGTTCTATCATGCGTAATAAATAAGACTGCAATATTTAAGCTTCTAACAAATTTCTCAAGCCAAATAATCGTTTCTATATCAAGGTGATTTGTCGGCTCATCCAACAAAAGCAAATCAGGATCTTGTACAAGAGCTCTAGCTAAAACAACACGTCTTTTAACTCCACCCGATAGTTCATTGAATCTTTGATCCTTATCTAAATTTAATTGGGAAATTACTGTTTCAATAGAATTCAGCAAATCCCAAGAGTCACTATCTGTTATTCTTTCGCCTATCGTGTCGATAGTCTCTAAATTATTATTCAATGCATCATGATACTCAATAATATCTTGACCTGGCTTTCCTAAAGCTTTGGCAACTAAAGTATAAATATCATCATTGTCATTACTAGTTGGGACATTTTGTTCCATCATCGCAACTTTTGCTGAACCATGCCTCCTAATTTCTCCATGTTCCAATGGTATCTGTCCTGTCAGCAATTTCATCAATGAAGATTTTCCCTCGCCGTTTCTTCCAATTAAACAAGTTTTTTGTCCTTTATCTATTGTAAAATTTATTTCATCCAATAGTGGTTCTGCACCAAAATCTAAAGATACATTAATTAATGATAGAATTGCCATATTATTTTTAGGGTTAATTTAAGAGGGAGATTATATTAAGATTTAATCGAACGTGTACAATTTCTTTTGTTTTTTGCCAAATATAACGCTTCATCGGCGCGTTTAATTATATCATCTATTCCGCTATCTTCAGCTAAAGATTCTGATACACCTGCACTAACAGTCATTTTTAATGTTTTTGTTGATAAAGTAAAGTCTATTTGTTCAACTTTTTTTCTTATCTTTTCTGCAACAACTACCGCGTTTTCAATACTGGTACCTGGGAGCAATATGGCAAATTCTTCTCCACCCCAGCGACAAACTTTATCTGATTGACGGAAATTATTTCTCATTATATCAGCCAAATAAACCAATGCTTCATCGCCTACTAAATGACCATGTTCATCATTTATCACCTTAAAGTAATCAATGTCAATAATGACTATAGAAAATAAATTTGTACTTCGTTTAATATTCAAAAATTCAAACTTAAGATAACTGGTAAAAGAACGCCTATTGAGTAAACCTGTTAATTCATCTGTATTTGCCTGTAGTTTTAATTCATCTTGTCGTGATTCATTATATTTCACCCATTTAGTGACACCTATAGCTAATAACCCATAGCCAAAAACATATAATGATTTAACAGATAGATCCACAACTTCTTTTTTGTATACATATACATAATCAAGTGTAACGATAAATAATCCAAAAAAGACAAATGCAAATCCTATAGATGTGTAGTAATAGAATCCACTTTTATTTGTGCTGTGCTTTTGGGAAATATAAATTAGATAAAACGTAGTGAGTAACAAAAATATATTGGCTGATAATTCAAAATAATTAAACTTACTCTTTATCTGATAGAAGAATACATTAATTAGTGAAAAAATAATTGAACTAGCAATGACCAGAAGAAAAATATTAATTCCTCTTTTATCCTTTATTGCTAGTTCAGAATTTTTCATAATTTTTAGTCTTAATTGTGACTATATCTTAATTAATATAATTAAATATTTAGACTACCAGTTCACTTTATCTCGATTAACTGGCATTGTCATACAACGACAACCACCACCTCCTCGGCTTAATTCAGCACCATCCATAGCAACAGCTATTAATTTTCCACTTTCAATAGAGCGTTTATCCGTAATAATATCATTAGCTGCTATTATTTCGAATCCTGCTTTATTTAAAGCATTGAAAGTCTCTTTATTATGATTGTACCCTATAACTTGCCCTGGAGCAAATGTAAAAAAGTTAGCACCACTGGTCCATTGCTCCCTTTCTTGGGCAAAAGGTTTATCTCCACCACAGTTAATAAATGTCGCTTCTATGCCTAATGCTTTCATTGACTTTCTAATACCAGAATATTCTGTAATAGATTTAATTTCCCCTTTACTACAGCTCATATGAAAACTTTTACACTTATGTGGCCCTGTAATCAATGGAGGAAAGACCATAAATTTATCAACATCAAGCATAGTAAATATCATGTCTAAATGGATAGTTGCTCTAATTTTTGGAAGTTCCACAACAATAATGTCTAACTTCTTTTTATCTCTAGAAAGTTCTCTTGCTAATTTATCAATGGCTTTTGCTGAAGTTCTCTCGCTGAATCCAATGATTAA
>Ga0209345_10003382_pt1 | contig 16519 bp, 15 predicted proteins | sample Cruoilmetagenom7_FD_187294 | JGI IMG/M metagenome (GOLD analysis project Ga0209345, IMG submission 187294) | Oil polluted marine microbial communities from Coal Oil Point, Santa Barbara, California, USA - Sample 7 (SPAdes) (version 2) | ecosystem: Environmental > Aquatic > Marine > Oil seeps ...
GTATCTGGCTCATAGTACATCTCTTGGTTTTAAAACGTTACGACAAATAATGGGGACGAATACTATCACGAATTGACTACGCGGGCTGTTGGTAACTTATCTTATTAATGAACCAGGTCTTAGTACCTTGTGGCGTGTTAACCTCCGCCTCATCGTCCACCTGCTTTTTCAGCAGAGCGCGCGCCATGGGCGAGTCGATTGACACTGCGTCTTTGCGATCATAAATCTCGTCCGGGCCAACAATTTGAAAGGCGCGAACGTTCTCGTCCTCGTCCTCAATTTCCACCCAGGCACCAAAAAACACCTTACCGTCCTGTTGAGGCGAATAATACACCACCTTCACCTGCTCCAGACGTTTGGTTAAGTAGCGAATGCGGCCATCAATTTTACGCAGCTTCTGCTTGTTGTATTTATAATCCGCGTTTTCAGACCGGTCACCGAGGCTCGCCGCCCACGACACCTTCTCCACGGTTTCGCGGCGCTCCACCCGCCAAAGGTGCTCAAGCTCCTGCTGCAACTTTTCATAACCGCCGAGGGTAATTAAATTGGTTTTCATACGCTGATTCGTTATTGCCTGCGTTTAAAGATAACCCATGATTTTACTGGGTTATCGCTCCGAAGGAAATGGCAGCGAGGGGAATGTTAGATTGTCTAGCGGGCTGGAAGTGCCCGCGTAATGTTGACCAACAACATGCGTATATATTTGAGTGGTTTTAACATCGTTATGGCCCAGAAGCTCCTGAACTGTACGAATATCGCAACCGCTTTGCAGCAGATGTGTGGCGAAGGAATGGCGAAAAGTGTGGCAATTAACTTTTTTGAAAACCTTCGCTTGAACGACTGCTGGTTTAAGGGCCTTTCTAATGACGCTACTGTGAAGATGATGTCGACAAAGGACGTCGGTGTATGGGTGTGCGCACAAGGAAGTTGATGGAAAGACAAACATCCAACCGGGTTGCTTGAAAGCGCTGGGGTATTTTCTATCAAGTGCACTTGGTAGTGATGGGCCGACACCGATACTGTTATCATTAGCTTGTACCTTTAATGCTGTACTTATCGCCTCTTTAATCTGAGGAATTAAGCGTTCGCTTAATAAAGTTTGCCGGTCCTTCTTGCCTTTCCCATCACGAATGGTAAGAGAAAGATTTTCTAGGTTCACATCCTGAACTCGTAAGCCTAGTGCCTCACTTATTCTAAGACCACTACCGTAAAGCAACTCGATAACTAAACGATTACGTCCGGTTAATTGGTTCAAAATATCGATGACTTCGCTGGGCGATAAAACAACAGGTAGCTGTCGCTGTTTGGTTGCTAAACTGAAGTTTAAATCGCCGAGTTTTTTGCCAAGAGCTTTATGATAGAGATAGACCAAAGCATTAAGCGCCGTTTTCTGAGTATTTATGGCGACATGGCGTTCGTTAGCTAGCCAACTTAGAAATTCTCGAACTTCATTACTGCCGAGCTTTTTAGGATGCTGCTTTTTATGAAAATAAATGTACTGACGAATCCAGCCTAAGTAGGACTTCTCTGTTCTTAAACTGTAACCACGTAAACGCATATCAACGCGTAGCTGTTCAATAAATGGGCTAGGCATAAACTCTCATCCTTGAGTTTTGAAATTAGCCATTAACTTTAGCCTAACTTGCGGCTCACTTTTGTCAGCAATATTGCATAGTTTGTTGTTGTATTGCGTATTTAACTCGTTTAATGTCAGTTACATAATAAAAAAGTAAAGTTGGATATTGTGCACTCGTTGGAATGGAAATGAGCACGCTCGAATTGGATTGCTTGTTTTTGGTGAGTTTTATGAAAAATAAAGCAGACCCTCAAAGGCTTACGAAGAAAAAAGCAACAATTTGATGAACGCACAAAGTGTGCACGCACAGTATACAAATGTTATGGGTGCTCGGCTTTTTGCTTTTAGTTGGGTTTTCGGCTGGGGCCGCCATCTGCGTGCCACAAGCCAGGATGACCGGCATTAAAGTTTTCCGGTTCGTCGCAGGCTTGGCAGTTTCGCTCCTGGTGGCACTCGGAAAGTAAAAGGTAATTGGCCGCATCATCGCTACCGGCGTGGTGTGCTAATAAGAGAAATTGGGGCGGTGGCAAGTGCTCAGTTCTTGCCCCGCGTTGTTCGGGCTGTGGCTCCGCTAGCGCTTTGCAAAGTGCTAATAGAAGGTTGGGAGCGTCGCAGCCATAACCAAGCGCATCACTACACGGCCTGCCGGCCGTCGGATGCTCGCAAGCTCGCACCGGTGTGCGCGGCGTTATACCTGGCTAGGAAATACAATGGAAAATCCCTTTGAGAAATTTAATATTTGGTGGAAAAGCGCTTTAACAAACTCTCCACTAAACCAGAAAAGTGCAGTTTGCATTTCAACGATAGACAGTAATGGTTTTCCGTCTGGCCGTTTTGTTGACCTAAAAGCGGTAAATGAATTAGGGTTTATTTTTTGTACATATCTGAATTCCGCTAAAGGTGAACATCTAAAAGAAAATTCAAAAATTGCATTAACCCTTTGGTGGGATCATGTGGGCTATCAAGTAAGAGTTTTAGGTGTGGCTGAGCCTATTACCGAAAATGAAGCTGTTGTATATTGGAAAACACGTAATAAAGAAGCTCAACTTACAACAACTGCTTTTCAGCAAAGTAGACCACTAGTAAGTGAAGAAGAATTGCAGTCGAGAATAGAAGTAATATCTGAACAATATCTTAATTCTGAAGTGCCGAAGCCAAATGCTTGGGGTGGCTATATTATTAAACCTCAATCTATTGAGTTTTTAACATTTAGAGAAAGTCGGCTACATCTTCGTGAACTTTATACTTTAAAAGAAGGTGCGTGGAGCAAGAGCTTATTGCAACCATAAAACGGTATAACAAGTCGTTGCAGCACCGTTCCGCTTCGCTCCACTGGACAGTTTTTAAGTCGCGGCTTTATGGTTTTGCTGCGCAAAAGTATTCCATAAAACCACAACTTAAAAACTGCCGCTGAACTCGGCGTTAGTTGCTAATGGAGTAAAATTCATGTGTCGTAATTATAACTGGATACTATTACTTCTTTTACTGTTTTCGAGCCGGGGGATAGCAGCTAGCGAAATCTCTGCTGTTATCATAAAGAGCCCTGCTGGAAGTTGGAGTGTCAGTTATACGTCTGATGCACCCGTTACACGTATTTCCTTTCAAAGAAGTCCGGATAGCTCAAGGGGAAAGCGTTGGAGAATTAAATCTGCAGATTTTAAAGTTGTTAAGGTAAATGACTACGAAACTGTAAGACGAGTCGATGGTAAACCTTTCACTCAAGTTGAATTTGAACTTACACCTACATATATCTCATTACCGAAAGACTATGCACCTTTTTCCCCTTTCACTGACGGAGGAATGCTGTTTCATTCTGGCAGGTTCTTTGCGTGCCCTGACCTTTGTGATGGCTCATTAAACGAATGGCATATCCGTATTCGGGCGGCTAAAGACGATAATATAATTGTTGACGGAGTTGTTTATACTGGAGATGCTAGTTGGGTGGATAGCGACAGCGGCCAAAAAGTATACGTTGGTAAGGGAGAGCCAATACAAGATGAAAATTTTGTCAGTTTGATCGATAGAGGTCTTCCTGTACCGCTGAAAGAGTTGATGTCTCAAAACCTGCCAAAAATCCTTTCATATTTCGCCGCCCGCATGGGAGCACTTAACTTTCGCCCAAGCTTGTATGCTTCCTATAGCCAGACTAGCGATGGACGTTATGGTAATCAAGGCGGGACTCTGCCAAGGCAAATATTTATGCATTGGTATGGAGAAAAAGCCATAGAAAAATTAGATGAAAATGCTACATTTTGGTTTTTTGCTCATGAAGTGGCGCATTTATACCAAGGAAAGGCTGGCAATGTAGAAGCTTTAGCCGACGCGTGGTTACATGAAGGTAGTGCTGAACTATTTGCCGGTCTTTCATATTCAGAAATACACGGTAATCATAAAATATTTCTGAGTAAAATGGAGAAGGCAAAAGAAAATTGCTTGAGTAGCTTTGGAACTGAAACCAATTATAGAAACGTTGCCTTAAAAAGCAGTAAAATTCATTATAGTTGCGGCTTGCTGCTCTTTGATGCCTTAAACAATGAGCTTCAAGAGCGAAATAGCGATGTTTTTTTTCTGTGGAAGGCTTTCAATTCGGCTGTTAACGAAGGCAAACCAGCTACAACGGCAACTTTTGTAGAGGTTAGCAAATCATTCGTATCACACACGTCGTGGTTAACTTTGTTAGATTTTGTAACAAAATCTGAATTTAACTCAAGACAGTTCTTTCAGCAAATAGCAACTAACAAGTCAATACAGCCGACCGCTAACGCGTCGGCTGATTGAAGCGTTATGCCTCACAGCCAAGTTACAATCTCATTCAAATTAGGAGATAGAAAATGAAAATAGTTACCGTCATAGCACTCTTTTGTGCAGCAGCAGTTGTTCCGTCATTCGCTCAGACATCACTTTATGACCCATCAATCGAGCACGAGCCGAAGGATGGTGTCGTCAAACTGTATGGTGCTGGGGGGCCGAATACCGCCTTCAAAAAAGTCGCTGAGGTCTGGGAAAACCGTTCGGGTACCAAAGTGGAAATTATCGCCGGGCCTGAAAGCAGATGGTCTGCTGATGCGCAGGCAGATGCCGATATACTTTGGGGTACTTCGGAGCAGTCGATGACGGCATTCCTGCTAACCTACAAGACCTTCGACCCCAGCAAGGTCGAGCCGATCTATATCAGGCCCACCGTTATAGCCGTTAAGGCCGGCAACCCAAAGAATATTCAGGGCTTTGACGCGCTTCTAGTGGAAGGAATGAAAATCGTCGTTACGGAGGGCAAGGGCATCTACAACACCTCCGGAACTGGAACATGGGAAGACGTCGCCGGACGCATGGGCTCGCTGAATGACGTCGCGCAGTTTCGGAAGAATATCGTGTCGTACTCGCTCGGCTCTGGCGCCAGCTTCAATGCGTTCAAGGAGCTGGACGCTGATGCCTGGATTACCTGGCCGAACTGGCCAATCACGCACCCCGATGTATTGGAGCTTGTTCGCTTAGATGAAGGCCGAACGATCTGGCGAGATGTCAATGTAGTCATCTCACCTGACGCAGACCGTGAGGCGCAGATGTTCCTAGACTTTCTGGTTACCGAAGAAGCGCAAAAGATAATGGCCACCGAAGGGTGGCGGAGATAATCGCTATTTATTAGTTGCCCCATAATCCGATGCATAACAAGGCGCTGCACCGGACGGCAATTCCGCTGCGCTCCATTGCCGCCGGTGAGCTTAGTCGTTAGAGGTTTCTTTTGAGTATCGAGAAAGTTTCAGATTTTGAAGATATTGAGAAGCTTGCCAACTCCCTAGAGAAAGAATGTTTTTCAGGCAAGCCACATTCGTACTCTTACGTGTCTCCAATTCTCTTCCGTGGGCATTCGAGGGCTAGCTGGGGCCTAGAAACTACACTCGAACGTTATGGTAAGAAAAACCTTAGTCTTGAGGCATACCTTCGATATTTGAGTCGAGTTAAGCCCGCTATTGAGTCATTCACTGACAGGGCGTTTAGTTTCCATTTCAGTAACGGCAGTACAGAGGGACGCACTTTTATACTTTCTGATGTGAGCTTTCTAAAGGGACAATACGAATTCATGGTGTACCTAAGGCATCATGGGTTTCCGACCCCCCTGTTGGACTGGACTAGATCTTTATATGTAGCTCTTTATTTTGCGTGTTCGGGGCCGATGCACGATGAAGATTCGGTGCTCTACATGTATGTGGAAAACTTGGGCTATGGAAAGGGAGGGCTCGTAGGTGGACCTGAAATTACGACTCTCGGGCAGTATGTGACTGCTCATAAGAGACACTTTATCCAGCAGTCTAATTACACAGCCTGTATCGCAGAGATCGATAGTGAGTGGTGTTTTCACCCCCACGAGGCTGCTACTGGGACTTCAAGTGATACCCAGGACAGGATTTATAAAGTCCTCATCCCTAGTCACCTACGACGAACAATTTTGCGTAGACTGGATTCGATGAATATCAATGCGTTTTCTCTTTTTGGAACCGAGGAAGCGCTGATGGAGACTTTGGCTTTTCGGGAATTGCATGGGTAGCGATCTCTAACAATTGCATTAAATTCGTTCCGGCCCGATGGGCCTCCACCAGACGCCCTAGTTGGGCGCCGTTTATGCAGGCGTTAGATTTAAATCCGAGCAAAGCAATATACTTATGATAGGTCATGACATAAATGTCCGATTACGATTTCAGTAGCTTGAATGACAAAGAATTTGAAGATTTATCGGCTGATCTTTTAACATGCCATCTTGGAACTAGGGTTGAAAGGTTTAAAGCTGGTCGAGATGGTGGTGTAGATGGACGCTTTTTTTCTGCGTCTGGAGATGAAGTTATCGTCCAGTGTAAGCACTGGATAAAATCTGGATTGTCTGCACTCATGAGGTCCATTGAAAAGACAGAGGCTAAAAAAGTAAACAAGCTTAACCCAAAGCGATATATATTTGTGACATCTCTGGAGCTCTCACGAGCAAATAAGATTAAGATAAAAAGCTTATTTTCCCCGCATGTAATAAAAGACTCCGATATTTTTGGGAATCAGGACCTCAATGATATTCTATCTAGAAATCCAGAGGTAGAGAGAAAGCATTATAAACTATGGATATCCTCCAGTAATGTCCTTCAGTCAATATTGAACTCTGGGATTATAGGCAGGAGCAGGCATAAACTTGAAGAAATTATCGAGGAATCAAATAGATATGTGGTCACTGAAAGCCACACTCAGGCAATGGAAAAACTTGAAAACGTTCATTCGATAATAATTACTGGTGCACCTGGTGTAGGCAAAACATCTTTGGCCGATCAGCTGAGTCAATTTTACACCGCGGAAGGTTTTGAATTCTGTTTCATCGAGAATTCGCTTAACGAAGCCGAAAAAATATATCGTGAAGACTCTTACCAAGTATTCTATTTCGATGATTTTTTAGGAAGAAATTTCTTGTTGGCTCTTGATTCGCATCAAGACTCTCATGTTATCAACTTTATAAGAAGGGTAGAAAAGGACAAAAAGAAAAGGTTCATTCTTACCTCCAGATCAAATATTTTAAACCAAGGTAAGCGGCTTAGCGATCTGTTCGAAATCAAAAAAGTAAGCAGAAACGAGTATGAGTTATCCATTTCATTATTGACTGACATGGATAAGGCAAAAATTTTATACAACCATATCTGGTTTGGTGATTTAGACGAGGAATATATTGATCAAATATACGAAGACAGAAGATATTTGAAGATTATTAAACACAGGAATTTCAATCCTAGATTAATTTCATTTATCACAGATCATCATCGGATTTCCGGAATAAGTCCTGAGGAATATTGGAGCTACATAAATTCAACTTTGTCGAACCCCAAAGATATTTGGCGAAATGTCTTTGACGTACAGGTTGATGATATATGTAGACATATAGTTGTAGCAGTATCTCTGCACGGGAAGTCAATGGCAGAAGACAGCTTAAAAAGACTCTATTCTGGACTGGCGTCAAGCGACATAGTTGTTAAGCCAACCAAGAATTACGACGCCGCTATAAGGTTGCTAGTTGGGGCGCTACTAAATAGAAGTATTCTAGATGGTGGTCGTATTTCATATGATTTATTCAATCCTTCAATTGCTGATTTTGTTATTTCCAACTATCTAAATGATTTTGGATATATTGACGAATTGCTGGTTCACCTAAGGACGCCTGAGTCAATATCTAACTTAAATAGCTTGATGACGTCTGGTGTTATTAGTGGCTCGTATTATTTTGATTTGTTAGAGTCGCAGCTATTAAATCTTTCAAGGGTGTCACCGGCAATGTAAAACTGACCCACTAATGGCAATTTAAAATTGACCCACCTGAGGCACAATGACCGCCTGATCTGAAACAAGAACGGCGGTTGAGATGCAATGTTAAATCAGGAGTCACTAGTGGATATTCATGTGTTACACCAACAAGGTCACAGTATCCGGGCTATCAGCCGCCAACTGGGCATAGCACGAAACACCGTCCGCAGTTATTTGCGCGACATCGCCCGTACACCAAATTACGGACCAAGGCCTGAGCGGCCGTCGAAGCTCGATCCCTTTAAGCCTTATCTGCGGGAGCGTATTGAAGCCGCGAAGCCATACTGGATACCGGGCGCAGTTTTATTCCGTGAAATTGAAACACAGGGCTACGACGGCAAGGAAGGGATTGTGAAAATCTATATCCGTCAGTTTAAGCCTAAAACCGAAGAAGAAGTTGTTCGATTTGAAACCGCTCCGGGAAAACAAATGCAGGTGGACTTCACGACCATTAAGCGTGGTCGCTTTAAGCTCAAGGCGTTCGTCGCAACCCTGGGTTTTAGTCGTGGCTCGTACGTACGTTTCAGCACCCACGAAAAGCAGGAAGACTGGATAACCGGCATTCGCGAAGCACTGCACTACTTCGGCGGTGTGCCGAAGGAAGTGCTGTTTGATAATGCCAAGTGCCTGATGATTGAACGCGATGCCTATGGTGAAGGCCGTCACCGTTGGAATAAGCACCTGCTTGAACTGGCGTCCGATTATGGTTTTAGGCTAAGAGCCTGCCGCCCTTACCGAGCGAAAACCAAAGGTAAGGTCGAACGGTTTAATGGCTACCTGAAAAACAGTTTTATTACGCCACTGGCAGCGACGTTGAAGCAAGCCGGGCTGGCACTGGATGTTGATACGGCCAACGCTCAGGTAGGCCCCTGGCTCGAGGACGTTGCACATCAGAGAAAACACGGAACGACAAAGCAAAAGCCGGCGGTATTACTGATTAAAGAGCAACTGGCGTTAGCACCGTTACCGGCAAGACCGTTGTCGCATAAACCCCGGCCAATACCGTCACGAACGGCGATGCCGGTTGAGAGCTTCCAGCATCCGCTAAGCGTTTACGACCAGTTGCTGGGGGCTCGCCCATGAACCTGCAAATGGAGCGAATACAGAGCGCCTGTGACACACTTAAGTTGAGTACTCTGGCAACCGAATGGTCAGCGATAGCCGATAAAGCAGCCGGTAAAGAAGGCTCATTGGCTGACTTCCTTGAGCAGTTGCTGAGCGTTGAGCTGGAAGCCCGGCAGCAACGCACACGGGAAACCCTGCTCAAGTTCGCCGGATTACCGGCCATTAAATCGTTCTCTGACTACGACTTTAAGTTCGCCACCGGGGCACCCAAAAAACAGCTTCAGGAGCTGACCAGCCTGGCCTTTATCGAGCGGGCAGAGAACATCGTTCTGCTCGGTCCCAGCGGTGTGGGGAAAAGCCACCTGGCATTGAGTTACGCCTATCAGGCCATTCAGAAAAGTATTAAAGTCCGCTTTATTACCGCTGCCGACCTGATGCTGCAGCTGGCGACGGCAAAGAAGCAGGACAGGCTTGAAAGCTATATCAAACGCAGCGTTATGGCTCCAAAACTACTGGTCATCGATGAAATCGGTTATTTACCCTTCGGACGTGAAGAAGCGAATCTGTTCTTTAATGTCATTGCCAAACGCTATGAGCACGGCAGTGTTATTGTTACCAGTAACTTACCGTTCTCACAATGGTCAACGGCCTTCGCTGACGACCAGACACTGACAGCGGCACTGCTTGATCGGTTACTGCATCATGCACACATCGTACAGATTGCAGGAAACAGCTACCGTTTACGAGGAAAGAAAGCGGCCGGAATAGTACCGGTAACGAATCAGCAGAATAACGAGTAAATCGCTAAGGGTGGGTCAATTTTACTTTACCGCTAGGTGGGTCAAAATTAGATTACCGTTGACACAAGGGAGAAAAATGGTTGCGAGATAGATGGCTATAAGCTTCGCATATTGTCTTGTGCCTCTTCCTTATCCATGACTCCTAATGAGAGTGTCGTCGATTACATTAGGAGTTTAGTGAAGTCTGCACTGCGCAGTGGGCCAAACTGTTTTGGAATCGACTATTTTGAGTTTATCTGGTGGGCTTACGCTTTAGGGTTGATAAGTACCGATGATTCGATCTTTAAGAATCACTTAAGAGATTGGGTTTTTGAGTATGAAAAGGATATGGATGAATTTATCCCAATCTCTAAGTTAGTGGCGGCAATAGATACCCCGTTCTCTGAACTGACGGTAAAGCTTAAAGAACAATATGTCGAGTACTTATCTGAGGATATTACAAGAGATGCAATCGAGGCAGGTATACTAAGCTCAGTATATGACATCAATGATTATGACTGCTCTGAGATATCTGAATACGTTGAAAGTCGTTTTTCTGAGCTAGCCATTACCTTTGATAAAGCTGATACTGAGCTAGTTGGCGAGTGTTGTGGCGTGGACGAAATTATTCAGTCCAATATAAACTCCGCAATACATGAAGATCAACAATACGAAGCTTATAGAGATCAGAGATATAGCACGCTTCCTGTGTCCGATGCCATAGATGATCTATTCGATAGATCGTGATCGTAATAAATCTAACAAGCCCATGTTGTCTGGGCTTCCCAGATTTTGCTAGACACTTTTTCTGAGGAGAAGCATTAATATTCATATGTATAGTTATCGAAATCAAATTTAGTAGCTTTTAAAAGTAGTGCTACTAAAAGTAGCTCATTGATATATATAGATAAAATTATAAATAGTAGTTTTTAGAGGGTGCTTTTTTATAATCTGCGTTCTCTGACCGGTCGCCCAGGCTTGCCGCCCAGGACACCTTCTCCACGGTTTCGCGCCGCTCCACCCGCCAAAGGTGCTCAAGTTTCTGCTGCAACTTTTCATAACCGCCAAGGGTAATTAAATTGGTTTTCATACGCTGATTCGTTATTGCCTGCGTTTAAAGATAACCCATGATTTTACTGGGTTATCGCTCCGAAGGAAATGGCAGCGAGGGGAATGTTAGATTGTCTAGCGGGCTGGAAGTGCCCGCGTAATGTTGACCAACAACATGCGTATATATTTGAGTGGTTTTAACATCGTTATGGCCCAGAAGCTCCTGAACTGTACGAATATCGCAACCGCTTTGCAGCAGATGTGTGGCGAAGGAATGGCGAAAAGTGTGGCAATTAACTTTTTTGAAAACCTTCGCTTGAACGACTGCTGGTTTAAGGGCCTTTCTAATGACGCTACTGTGAAGATGATGTCGACAAAGGACGTCGGTGTATGGGTGTGCGCACAAGGAAGTTGATGGAAAGACAAACATCCAACCGGGTTGCTTGAAAGCGCTGGGGTATTTTCTATCAAGTGCACTTGGTAGTGATGGGCCGACACCGATACTGTTATCATTAGCTTGTACCTTTAATGCTGTACTTATCGCCTCTTTAATCTGAGGAATTAAGCGTTCGCTTAATAAAGTTTGCCGGTCCTTCTTGCCTTTCCCATCACGAATGGTAAGAGAAAGATTTTCTAGGTTCACATCCTGAACTCGTAAGCCTAGTGCCTCACTTATTCTAAGACCACTACCGTAAAGCAACTCGATAACTAAACGATTACGTCCGGTTAATTGGTTCAAAATATCGATGACTTCGCTGGGCGATAAAACAACAGGTAGCTGTCGCTGTTTGGTTGCTAAACTGAAGTTTAAATCGCCGAGTTTTTTGCCAAGAGCTTTATGATAGAGATAGACCAAAGCATTAAGCGCCGTTTTCTGAGTATTTATGGCGACATGGCGTTCGTTAGCTAGCCAACTTAGAAATTCTCGAACTTCATTACTGCCGAGCTTTTTAGGATGCTGCTTTTTATGAAAATAAATGTACTGACGAATCCAGCCTAAGTAGGACTTCTCTGTTCTTAAACTGTAACCACGTAAACGCATATCAACGCGTAGCTGTTCAATAAATGGGCTAGGCATAAACTCTCATCCTTGAGTTTTGAAATTAGCCATTAACTTTAGCCTAACTTGCGGCTCACTTTTGTCAGCAATATTGCATAGTTTGTTGTTGTATTGCGTATTTAACTCGTTTAATGTCAGTTACATAATAAAAAAGTAAAGTTGGATATTGTGCACTCGTTGGAATGGAAATGAGCACGCTCGAATTGGATTGCTTGTTTTTGGTGAGTTTTATGAAAAATAAAGCAGACCCTCAAAGGCTTACGAAGAAAAAAGCAACAATTTGATGAACGCACAAAGTGTGCACGCACAGTATACAAATGTTATACGGAGAGAAAAACCAAGTGGGTTTAGCTTGAGATGTCATTGCAGCAACAGCAGCACTGATTGGTTCCATTCGGCCTTTAAACCCACCTCCTCTGGGTTTTAAGGGGCTGCTAGGTCACTGCAGCTACTGATTTGCGTGATTTTTGGTTGGACCACCGATGTTCCCCCGGGGTCTGTCCACTTTGGCCAGAAGTTTTACCAAGGTTGCGGCAGACCGGCGTAGCGATTCGACGTCTCCGAGCGGGAGTGAAATTTCCTGGGCAAGGGTCCCAGGGACAGTCAACGCCTGCGCTCGCAATTCTCCGCCGTGAACAGTCAGCTCAATCAAAACCCGTCTTTCGTCCTGTGGATCGCGTCGACGGGTGATGAAGTCGTCCCGCTCCATGCGTTTCAGTAGCGGTGTTAGCGTCCCGTTGTCGAGATGAAGGCAGGCACCGATCTCACCTACTGTCAGCCGCTCGTGCTCCCACAACAGGAGCATCACCAGATACTGTGAGTAAGTGAGTCCAAGTGGTGCGAGCAAGGGACGGTAAAGGCGCTGCAAAAGGTTTGATGCCGCATATAACGGAAAGCAGACCTGATTCTCCAGCAGAAGATAATCGTCTCTCGACTCAGGCATCTCTGTTACGCTCCGCTTCGACGGTGATTTTCACATCGATATTGCCCTTGACCGCGTTGGAATACGGACAAGCCTGGTGTGCCGCAGCAACAACGTCTTCTGCCTCGGCCTGACTGACTCCGGCGATGGTGACATCAAGCGCAACCGTCAGCCCGAAGCCGCCCGTACCGTTCGGTGACATACCGACAGTAGCTTCCACGGTGATGTCGTCATCTTTCACCTTATGGTCCTTGTTTCGCGTGACGTGAATCACTGCGTTGCCGAAACAGGCGGCGTACCCCGCTGCAAACAACTGCTCCGGATTGGTGGCATCGCCTTTGCCGCCAAGCTTCTTGGGTAGGGCAAGCGGCAGTTCCAGCAATCCATCGTCACTTTTGACCGTGCCAGAACGTCCGCCGACAGCGTTTACGGTTGTTGAGTAAAGTGTGCTCATATCAAGCCTCTCTTTGATTATTACGCGATTTAAGTTGTTAGCCATTATATGGCTTCAAATATATATGTCAACCTCACTTCTCGAAGCCTGACCTCTGCTAATCGTCTGGCATCGTCGTCGCCGGACAGTGTCAATACAACACTAATCGCCCAGCCTGCGGTTCGTGTTTGCCATGGGCTTATCCGGGGCCAAGTGACACGAAACTAATTAAGACACCCATTGTTACAGCGCTCAGATAGACCGCATCGGTGGGGATTGGCGGCATATTTTCAGATGCCCGAGTTGGAGAAAGGCAGGTCCCCCTAGCGCGGTTGGTGCTAACTGGGTAGAAATTTCGGCGAATCAGACTAATCAAACAACGCGAAGCCACGGCCTAGCGCGCTAAGGATTAGAAAGGAAAGTATTGGCGAGGTCTTACGTGCTGAGAGCTACCCAAACAGAGCCCGGCAGCCGCTGCCCCCAGCTTTTCGGTGGTAACCCAACTGCGAAACTATCGGGGCACCCACGTTAGAGTCAGTTTCCGAGACGCGCTTACGATGGGTGCCCTAGTAGGTGACCCGAATTATCCCATCTCGCTGGCGCGATGGGCTTTGTTTCATGACTGGCTCCTCGCCTGAAGAGCCATTGGTATACAGTATATGGAAAAAGCGAATCGCAGATGTCTCGCGTTTACATGGAGGCATGTGCTGGGGTAGCCTAAGCTCTTGATTTAAGGAGCAAAGAGTAGCGGGCTGGATTACAGATCTCGTGGGTGGCTCATCCATTGCGGCCATTCTCGTCGTTTTTGCAATTTTTGGCGTGTTGAAGTTTATCGATAGTGGTTTTTATGGCCTGGCGAGTACTTGGTCAACACGTGGTTTTGTCGTATTTTTGCTTTATGTGTTCGCGATCTATCTGGTCGCTTCGTTAAAGGATCAGTCGGTCATTTGCAGAGTTACCAGTTGGTGATTTTCGTTGGTATTCCACCTCGGTCTACTTATGTACGTGGGCTTTGCTTTAGACTCAGGTGTCATCGCATTGGTGGTGGCGATTCCGGAAATAGCTATTGCGATCTTTAGCGGCATTGGGCTGGTGTATTGCCTCTTCTAGGCTCGGGAATCCGCATAACCAGTGCATGTTGTCGGACTGGTTTTCCGCTGCGCTCCAAACCAGCCGTAAATGCAGGCGTTAACACTCAGGGAGATCGGCCATGAAATGGGCATTTATTGATTACGAGAACGTCGGAAGTCTCGGCAAGGTCGATCTTTCGAGCTATGAGCGGGTAATTGTGTTTCTTGGTGCCAAGCAGCCGCGGCTGGATTTCACCGATACTAAGTATGACAAGCCGATTAATCTTGTCGTGGTTCAGCTCAAGGCAACCCAAGCTAACAACCTGGATTTTCATTTAGCCTATTACCTTGGGAAGTTTGATAGCGAAGCCCCACAAGGAGTTACCTTTGAAGTCGTGAGTAACGACACCGGCTTCTCGCCGCTTATTGCTCATATCAAAAATGGCGGCCGCCCGTGTAAACAGGTGAAAGTTGCGAGCGCGCCTGCGGATACGCAAAAGCTGGTTCACAGTCTCACTTCCAAGCCCAAAGAGAAACGTCCACAAAAGGTCACAAGCCTACGCAATCATATTGCCTCTCACTTAGGCTTGAAGGGAAACGAGGTTGCTATTCAAAATCAGCTTAATCAGTTGGTTACAGCGAATGTTGTCAAGATTTCAGGTGATGGTATCGAGTATCAGTGTTAACAAGTGCAGGCACGGCGACGCCCACTACATTGCGCCTTCGGCTCCATTCCGTGGGCGCGCATGCTGCAAGCGTTATGTTTAAAAGGAGTTAAACCATGTTCTGGCAAATATCCTTCTGGATATTAGTAGCATTAATCGTTCTGCCTTTCCCGTTCAAGGTCTTTGAGTATGCATCTGGCAAAGATAAAAGCCCTTGGATAGTAAAAGTAGAAGAAGTGGCAAATGCACTATTTATGGCGTTGGGCCTGGTCGCTTTTCACGGCTTCATTTCCGGCAAGGTTTATCTTACGCCAGCTTTCTGGCAGGGCTGGCTATTAATCGCAGTTGCTTGGTCAATATTACCTATTTTCTGGTCACCTAAGTTAGCTTATGCTTCTGAAGTTATGGGTAAAAACAAAATGCGCATGCTTGCCGGTTTTAGCTGCCTTTTGTATTTGCCGCTGCTTTTTGCGGTGTACTTTTATGCATTTTAAACATAACAAGCAAAGCCAGCCGACGCTTACGCGCAGCTGCTTTGAGCGTTAAAAGCTTTGAGGTAAAGATGAACCTTGCTCTCTTCGATTTTGACGGAACAATCACGACGCGGGATACATATACTAAGTTTGTCTTTTCCTCGACGAAATTCGTGCGGCTAGTTATTGGTATTTTCCTTCTCTTTCCTGCAATCATCTTATACAAAGTAAGGATTCTTTCTGCACCTAAAGTTCGACCTTTGATATCACGAGTTGCTTTCATGGGCGTTCCTGAAAAACAACTTGGTGCTAGTGCTGAACGTTTTGTGTCCGAATATTTACCCTCCGTGGTTCGGAGCGAAATGCTGCAGAAAATAGCTAAGCATAAAGAGAGCGGCGATCACGTGGTCGTTGTTTCAGCATCTGTCTCTCCTTACCTAAAAATCTGGTGTAGAAATCACGAAGTAGATTTAATTTGCAGTGAACTTGAAGTGCGTAATGGTCGATTTACCGGGGCTTACCTAAATGGCGATTGCAGTAACGAGAGAAAGGTCGAGCGCATAAAAGAACGCATCGATTTATCTCTTTATAGCGAAATTTTTGCGTATGGTGATTCCGAAGAGGATTACCCTATGCTAAACCTAGCCAATACGAGTTTTTATCGGGGGCGAACTCTTTGAAGTTGCATCGGTTGAATGACGGCAAACACCAACATGATAAAAATTAGAAAATATAACGAGTCAGATGCGCGTGATTTATGGGCTATTTTTTATCACACCATTCGCAATGTGAACTCACGTGACTACACACAAACGCAAGTCGAAGCATGGGCACCGGACAACGTTTCTCCTGAGGTATGGCAGCAAAAAATGAATGCTATCTCTCCTTTTGTTGCTGAAATTGACGGAGAAATTGTCGGCTATACCGACCTTCAGGATGATGGATTAATTGATCACTTCTTTTGCCACTATGAGCATCAGGGTAAAGGTGTCGGGCGTCACTTGATGGAACACGTGCTAAGAGTGGGTGAGTTACAAGGAATTACTCGGTTTTACTCTGAGGTGAGCATTACGGCTCGTCCGTTTTACGAAAAATTTGGCTT
>Ga0209345_10003383_pt1 | contig 16515 bp, 11 predicted proteins | sample Cruoilmetagenom7_FD_187294 | JGI IMG/M metagenome (GOLD analysis project Ga0209345, IMG submission 187294) | Oil polluted marine microbial communities from Coal Oil Point, Santa Barbara, California, USA - Sample 7 (SPAdes) (version 2) | ecosystem: Environmental > Aquatic > Marine > Oil seeps ...
CCTCATTCCTGTAGCTGCCAGTCCATCAATCTCGGGGGTCCTGATGATCTCCTGGCCATAACATCCAAGTTCCCCGTACCCCATGTCATCTGCCAGTAAGAAAAGAATGTTAGGTGCAATTTCAGGTTCCCGGACTGAAGAACAATCTGCCAGTGGGAGGGCACATAATAAAATGATAAAGGATAGTGAAATGAACTGATTCTGACTCAGATTCTTCATCTTGCATTAGTTAATTTTATCACCGCACATCCCCGTGGTCCCACTTTCACCGTCATTTCGTCGGAAAAGATACCAATATCCTTCTGCCTCCACAGGTCCCGTACCATTTGTCTGCAGCACATCTCCATCTCCCTCCAGAATACACTGATCTCGGCATCTTCATCCTGCTTGAGATTAAAGAAGCCTACTATAACAGAACCATCTGACATGGTTTTCTTCAGTATCCAGGTATCCGGTGTCATCCTGACTGGTTCGGCACATAAACCCAGACGATCCTGGTTCACAGCAATTAACTCAGTATTACAGAGTATGTTGCGGGTGAAATCATCCACAGCCCCCATATCACCGGAGAAGAAAAGGGGACAGGCCATCAAACACCAGAGCGAGAAATAACTGTATTGTTCATTGGGGGTAAGTTCGACAGGGTGTAGTGGGACTGCCTTATCAAAGGGGGAACGCCACATGCCAAGGATCAGGTAATCAGGATCGTTCCAGCTTCCGGGATGGTTATATTCCCTCAATCCAATGTTCTTTTCCGCTATCTTATAAACACCACCCTCAGTCAGTGTATGGCCCAGGTCTCCGCCAACCCTCCAGGAATGTCCGCCGGCATTACGGCCCCATTCCCAGACCTGGTGGCCGTATTCACAAATGTTCAGGACAATATCCCTGTCCTGGGCTTCCAGGGCCCCTGATATAAGTTTGTACGGGATGGCCCGGTTTTCAAGCTTGTCGCCCTTCATCAGGTTCCATATCTTGCCATAACTGCACCAGTCATACTTTAGCAGGTCGAATCCCCAATCGGCATAGGTCCGGGCGTCCCTGATCTCATGACCGTAGGAACCTTCAAAAAGCTGGCAGGTCGTTTCTCCAGGTGATGTATATATACCTGCTTTTAATCCATGTGCATGGATATGATCTGTAAGGTCCTTCATATGCGGAAAATCCCTGGCCGGCAGGACCTGATCGTTCTCATCACGTACCCTGCCAACCTTCGCTTCCTGATCCAGTCCCGTGCTCCTTGTCCTGCGTTTTGGATCCAGGGTTATTTCGACATTTTCAGGGGATATCCGCATCCAACAATCATCTATGCTTACGTACTGGTAACCTACATCGGCCATGCCGCTGGCTACCATGGCATCCGCAGCAGCCATGATCTTACCTGCAGTGATAAAATGATAATGGGTATACCAGTGGTTCCAGCCCATGGTGGGAGTCAATGCCAGCAAGTCTCCCACCACCAGTGTGAATTGTTTTTTATCCTCACCCTTTGCGTTTGCTGCTATTAAGGTAAACTCATATTCTCCCCTGTCTCTGGGTGTACGTCCGGTGATGATGCCCGTTTCCCTATCCAGTTTCAGTGTTGGTGGGAGTGCCTCAATATCAAACTCCATTGGCCTGATCCCTGTTGCGGGTATCCGGTAAATAAAAGGTATGTCAGGTCTTGCCCCGTATACTTCAGGGGAATTGATCTGTGGTTTTTTTTCAGGTTCCGGGGTCAGGATCTCCTTCTCTTTGATCTTTGCATCATAGGTTTTTTGTCCCAGCGCAGCCAAGGTCTGTCCAGCCAGGACCAGCCAGAGAATAACAATCAAGATTTGATTCATAAGGGAATTATTAGATAAAGTTAATTTCTGTTCGGGCTTCCAACCCCTTATCTGAGCTCACCGTCAGAACAGCCATTCCTGACTGTCCGGGCTCACTTCTGAGTACAACAACCGCCTTCCCGTAGAACAGGGGATGTGTAGCATCAGTAAAAACATCATGCCCCATCTGGTTACCGTTGGCCACTCCCATCAGCCTGGCGGCTCCTTCCACCTGGAAAGTCAGTTTATCCATGGCCAGGGGACAAACGGTTCCGTCAACATCGACCATTTCGACGGTGATATAACACAGGTCCATGCCATTGGCATCCAAACTCTTCCTGTCGGCTGTTAATCGCAGCCGGTAAGTATCTCCAGCGGTCTGCATCATGGCTTCCCCGATCATTTTACCATTCTTGTAGGCCACTGCCTTCAGTTCACCCGGTTCATAAGACACACCCAGCCATCGCAGTCGGTAGGCATCAACAATCTCGTAATAGGGATTTTCCCTGTCATCCAGATTCACATCAAAATCCAAACTTCCTGCTATGGCTGATGATGTTTTAACCTGGTCCGGATCTATCTTTTTCCGCCTTCCGAGGCTTTTCCCGTTCAGGAAGAGCTCTGCCTCATCCCCGTTGGTATAAACAAATACCGGGATGGATTTGCCTTCGTGCCCTTCCCAATTCCAGTGGGGGGAAATATATACGGTATTTTCTTTCTCGTTCCAGAGACTCCGGTAATTGAAATAGCTATCCTTGGGCAGTCCTGCCAGGTCTACGATGCCGAAGTAGCTGCTACGGGCATCATAGCCGTCCCGGGTACCCAGAAATACTCCCTTTTGAGCGGGATTTTCAGAAAACATAACCGGTGTTGGTTCTCCCAGGTAATCGAAACCGGTCCATACAAACTCCCCTGCCACGAAGGTATCGATCCGCATGTATTCAAACTCATGTTCCGGTATATCTGACCATTTAGCTGAGGTAAGTGTGTAGGAGGTCATTTCCCCGTCATCCGTCCAGTCATTTTTGTATCTGGGCAATGGGAGTTTATAAGCTCCCCTTGTGCTAAAAGCCGAAGCGGATTCACTGTATATCAGGGGCATGCCGGGATAAGCCTTCCTAGTTGTTACATATCTCCTTCCGTAGTTCCAGCCGGATGTTTCAAGGGCATCCAGTATGTTTTTACCTCCTTCTGAAACGGCTGGAATATGACATCCCATGGTGGTCGGACGTGAATTATCAAAAGCTTTGAAATACCCGACCATGTTGGCCACATGTTCAGCGGCCCTGCCGTCGCTGTTATTGAGGAGATCTGGTATCTCATTCCCAATGGACCACAGGAAAACACTTGGATGATTCCTGTCACGCCTTACAAAATTTGCCACCTCGGCTTCCGCATATTGATCAACATATTCCCCGGTGGAACACTGGACGCCGGCTGTGGGACCGTATTTATCAAACAGTTCATTGAATACAATTATGCCCATTCGGTCACAAAGATCAAGCACCTCAGGTGCACATGCATTGTGACTGGTACGCAGAGCATTTACCCCCATATCTTTCATGATCTGCAGTTGCCGCTGCATGGCCCTGGGGAAAAATGCAGCCCCCAATGGACCATGGTCATGGTGATTATTCACCCCGTTTAACTGCACCCTTCGGCCATTCAGATGGAAACCGTCGTTGGCTGTCCACTCGAAGGTCCGGATCCCGAACGAGGTATTAATCTCCTGTACCTCCTTCCTGTTTACTTCAAGTTCAGTAACGCAGCTATAAAGATCGGGATGTACAATATCCCAGAAGCGAGGCTCCTGAATCTCCAACTCGAATTCGGCCAGGATGGTTTCCCCGGCTTTTATTTCGATCTTTTTCTCAACCCTGGCCATCTTGTTTCCTGATGGATCAATTAGGGTAAGCTCCAACTCAACCTTTTCATTTGTGCCAGATTCATTTATGATTTCCACGGCAGTTTTCACCATGGCCCTTTGATCGCTTACCTGAGGAGTAGTAATATAAACACCCCAAACCGGGATATGTACCGGATCGACCAGGCGCATTCCGACCTTCCTGTATATCCCTGCTCCCGGGTACCAACGCGAGGTATGCTCACGGGTATCTGCATGGACGGTCAGCACATTCGCCTCACCAAACCTTGCTGCTTCCGTGGCATCAATCCAGAAGGAATTATATCCATAGCGCCAGGATCCTACCTTCAATCCATTCAGGTAAATAGTCGGATTGGCCATAACCCCGTCAAACAGGAATTGAAGCCTTTTTCCTTCTGCCTGGGCAGGAAGTTCAAATGTTTTACGGTACCAGCCCTCCCCTTTCCATGGTAATTTGCCGGTATTTCCAGGGGATTTCAGGGGTGCAAAAGGCCCGCTGATAGCCCAGTCATGAGGCAGGTCAACATTTTCCCAATCAGTATCGTTGAAATCGGGTTCTATTGAAGCCGGATGTCCGCCCTTGGCGAATTTCCATTCAAAGTTAAAGTCGGTATCCCATTCCGATTCCTGCATGGCGTTTTCTCTCTGGTTACAGGAACCCAGAATGATCAATAAAAGTAGTGGTACAATAATAAACCTGAAATTCATTGTATTGTATGCTGGTTATAATTTATTGTCAGATTCCATCTGAATTAAAAAATTGGGCTGCCTGTTGGCTTATTGGTAATCTGCACCAGTAAGGCTTTCAAGCACAGATTTTTGCCAATCTTCCATCTGCCGTTCCAGGTTCTTAACAACCTCTTCATTTGCTTCACTGACATTTTTCTTTTCAGCCGGATCTTTCCGGATTTCGAACAATTCCAAGGTTGGATTATCACCAGGCCCAATGACGAGTTTATACTGGTTATCCAGGATCACCCGCGGACCTTCATAATCCTGCTCTGTGATCTCAGTAAGATGTAGATTACGAAAGTTCCGTGTATAAAGCCCGTTCATTTGCTTGGCCAGCGGTGTGGTGCCTTCCTGTTGGTCAGGCTGAACATAGGGAACCTGGTCCCTTTCCCCCGTGTTGGTGTATTGCCAGAAACAGATGGGGTTCGGCCTTTCCGTCATCTGTCCATCGATCATGGATTCCAGGCTAATGCCATCGAGGGGACGATCAGGAAGAGGCAAACCGACCAGGTCACAGATGGTCGGCAGGATGTCACTGGTTACACTATTGACATCCGATATGTGAGGTACGGAGATCCGCCGGGGCCATTCGATGATCCCGGGCACACGTATGCCACCCTCGTACATGTTACCCTTCTGACCGCGGAAAGGTGAGGTCACTATGCCGTCACCGGGTGTGCCGTTATCGCCGCAGTACCATAGCAGTGTATTTTGCCGCAGGTTTTCTTTCCCGAGCCACTGGCGCAGCCGTCCGAGGGACCTGTCCATGGCGGTGATTTCCGCATAACGTTCCATTAAAATATCACCCAGCGGCCTTTCAACCCTCAGCCCGGTCTCGTTCGATGTGAGACTGAATTTTTGGTCATTGTATATACCTGGAAGCTCATCATACATGGCAAGGTCTTTCTCCAGGCCGCTATATGGTTCATGGGGTGAACCGAACCAAATAACCACAAAGAATGGTTGCCCGTCCTTCTTAGTCTTTGAAATGAAACGGATGGCCTCCTCAACAAGGATCTCTGAACTTTCTCCCTGGAACTGTTCGGGCGGTCCGCCGTTGCGGGAAAAGTACGGATTAAGTTCAAAAAAATTATCATGTGATAGCCATTCATCGAATCCCATTGAACCGGGATTAGTCGGTGATCCAGCTTTAACCGGTCCCACGTGCCACTTCCCGAAATGTCCGCAGGTGTAGCCAGCCCTTTTCAGTAGATCTGCAATGCTGATCTCCTCAGGCCTTATTGACCAATTTGGACTGAATGTCCCGTAACGATTCGGGTGACGTCCGGTTATAACACTTCCACGAGTGGGTGAACAAGAGGGATGCGCCGAATAAAAACGATCCAGTACGAGGCCCGTCTTTGCCATTTCATCCAGCACTGGAGTCTGCAGATACGGGTGTCCGTTGTAACCCGTTTCATCCCAGCCATGATCATCTCCCATGCATAAAATGATGTTGGGAGGCTGGTCGTGATCCGCGCATGATGTCAGGTATAGTGAGGCACTGACACATACAATCATGGCTGCTTTAAATATGACATTGATTTTCACAAGTGGATGTTCCATTGGGTTGCTATATTTTGTGATTAAAAATGGATACAGGTCTGGTCCATGTAATTATTTGATGGGACTTTAAGATAAGATTAATTTATGTAACTTTCCGACACTAAACAACCAATCTCATGAACTTATCAAGAAGAAAATTTATCAGAACAAGTGGAACCTCTCTGGTTTCAGCAGCCATTTTAAGCCAGGTTCCCCTAAGTGTATTTGGAAGTGCAAATATGATGAAAAAAAGATCTTTTGGATTTCAGATCTGGACCATAAAGGACAGGCTGATAGCTGATTTCCCAGGCACACTCAAAATGATGGCGGATTCAGGTTACAAGGAAGTAGAGATGTGTTCTCCCCTGGGTTATAATTTTGAATCATTGCATAAAATTAAGGGCCCGGACATGCGAAAGATCATTGAAGATGCTGGTTTAAAATGTACGAGTTCGCATTATACCCTGCCTGAATTACGTGACCACCTTGATAACAGGATTCAATGGGCTTTTGATCTTGGGATGAAACAGATCATCCTTTCCAGTTTCTGGCTGCCCAAAGAAGCCTCCATGGACGATTACAAAAAATCATGCGATGAATTAAACATCCTGGGTGAAAAAACCAAAAAAGCGGGCATACAGATGGGGTTCCATAATCATCACATGGAATTCGAAAAAAGGGATGGTGAGCTTATATATGATGTTTTACTGGAACAGCTTGATCCCGATCTTGTCAAGATGCAATTCCAGGTTGCCGTGGAGAATATTGGATACAAGTCCTCGGATTATTTCAATAAGTATCCAGGCAGGTTTATTTCTGCTCATCTGTCAGATTGGGTTAGCGAAGATAAAAGTGTGCCAGTTGGACAGGGGATGATAGCCTGGCCGGAATTTTTCAAAGCTGCTAAAACAGGTGGAGTGCAAAATTTTTATGCTGAAATAAACCCAGATTTCTTTGAGGAAAGTATAAAGTACTTGCTGAATCTTTCTTAAAATACTTAAACACAGTCCTTTACATAATTTTAACAAAATTTTAACAGTCTGATCTGCCCTGTTTATTCTGCGATTGCTACTCATTTTCGTCAGAATAAGGCAAAAAGATATTTTTATCTTAATATTGCCCGTTTTCGCACACTTTTTTTGTATCTATTTTCGATTCCGGACAGTCTCTAAAAGAATGATATCTATATATCTAGATGTGTATCAGCTGATTATATCATGTGGCACGTCAATTGAATAGAACTGATTTCAATAAGCGCGGACAAAAATGATCTACAAATCCCGCGTTCTAAATGAATTTTTATTCATTAAAACCACACTATCATGAGAACAATGAAATCAGTATTAGTCACAGCTACCGTTGGTGTAAGCACACTTCTCCTGGGAGGAAATGCTTTTGCAACAGACGGTGTTTCTGTTTCTCCCAGCAGTACAGAAGCAAAAGTAAAGGTCCAGGTCCTTCAGCCCAGGCTCCAGGATATTTCGGTCTATGTGGCCGACGCCGAGGGTACTATAGTATACCAGGAGGATATACAGGCCAGGACTACCTATGGCAAGACGTATGATCTTTCTGATCTGGATGACGGGATCTATACCTTCACATCTAGTGGAGATTATATCACTACTACCAAGACGATCAAGGTGGAAGGTACAGCTGCTACAGAACTCAACAAAGAAGCTACTTACAAACCTGTTATAGTCTTAAAAGACAACTATTTAAAAGTGAATTATTTTAACAAAGCTCAGGAGGATATTGAATTTTCTATAGAAGGCTCTGGCGACATATTTCACGAAGGTAAAAGGAACAATGATATTGCTTATGGTAAGATGCTGGATGTCAGTCAGATGCCTGCCGGTAAATACTATGCCAAACTAAAAGTTGGCAATAAAGATTATTACCACTCTTTTGAGAGGCGCTAGGACCTCTTCGACAAAGAACTAAGATATAGTAAGGGCTGTCTCCACTGTTTGGGGATGGCCCGTTCTATTTTTTCCTGGTCATTGCAAGCTAACAATCCTGCTTGAAAATCTTATTTTGCAATTCCCAATAATATCCTTGCTTCAGCCGCGGTCAAGGGTTCTATATCCATCAATTCCAGGAGACTGACCAGCCTCTCCAGTATATCCATGTTGGTCCGGGCCAACTTGCCCTCCCCGTAAACAAAACTGTCCTCAAAGCCAAAACGCAGAGAACTTGCTCCCATTCCTGCTGCGGCGGCCAACAGGGCCAGGTCAGCCATATTCTCATGGATGATCCCCCAGTGGCTACCTGCAGGTATGGCCCTTTTCAGGGAGTTCAGGTGATCAGGAACTGCCTGTATGGCATTCTCAAATCCCATGCAGAAATTAAAGGCAAACGGCGCTTTGGCTAATCCCTCCTCTCCTATCTTTACTACGCTGTCTATCATGCTCAGGTCGAAGATCTCCATTTCCGGGACTACCCTTGCATCCTTCATCCTTTTAGCCCAGTATCGGATATCGGGCAGGGTGTTGATATATACTCCCTCGCCCAGGTTAGCGGATCCCATATTCAGGGAAGCTACTTCCACCCGAGGATCATTGAGAGAAACACAGCGCTCTTCAAGGGACAATTCAGCCATCCCGCCGGTGGATCCCTGGATGATGACATCGGAATCCCGCCGTATCAGGTCAATGGTTTCTGAAAAATGGCCCAGGTCAGCTGTTTGTTCACCCTTTTTATTCCGTACATGCAAATGCACCATTCCGGCCCCCATACCGGCACATTCTATCACCTCCCTGGCAACTTCGGTGGGAGTGTAAGGGACACTGACCCCTTCGGGTATGGAAACGGTTTCGTGGCATACGGGAGCCACCGACAAAAGTATTTTTCTCATTAGGTCTTCAATTTGTGGAACAATATGGACAGGGCATCGTCTTCACCCACATTGCCCGGGAAAACAATATACCTCAGATCAGGTCTGTCGTCCGGTACGAGGATCGGCACCCCTGGTAAAGCGGGACCGGCCACTATGGCACGTCGTATTTGCAAGCCCCTTGATGCAATGTCATGGGAGGTGATACCTCCTTTGGCAATAATAAATGCCGGTGTACTCCTGATCTCCTGGCTGATCCTCACCAGGGCATCAGAAACTGTCTTCCCTATGGCCAGGTTTTCAGTCGCATCATCAGCATAAACCAGTTCCCTGGAAGTATAGAGTAATACATGACGGCCTTCTTCAACATGCAGCTCTACTATTTTGATCGACTCATCTATATATTGCCCGGACGTATCCTGCAGCAGGCGGGATACTTCCAATTCAATGGGATGTATACCCTCCTGACCCATTAGATGCTCCAGTTGAGCGGTAGATCTGGGAACATAGGAACCTACGATAAACAGTCCACCGCTGGTTGAGCCCGAAGTAATTTCTTTGCTATCCAGTGGTTCTCTTGGAGGTATGGCTCCCAGGGAATTCAGGAAAGACGCTGCAGTACGGTACAGCAGGACGGCTCCCATTTTCTCAGCCTGAAGTGCTCCGAGGGCAAAGATGTCGAGGTCGTTCTGTGTTGTAGCATTGACCACCACCACTCCGGAAGGCTCCATTTCGACCAGTTTCTCTTTCACATAATCCGGTCCTTTCGCCCGAAGTGCTTCCAGTCCAAATGAGAAGACCCGCTCCCGGGAAATCCTTCCTGAGGTTTTTTCTTCCACCCACTCCTTAAGATTGGAGTGCTTGAAGCCGAATACCTTGTCCTCAGCCGAAGGTGTCTGGGACGCAGGGACCAGCAGGTCACCTGTTTGTACGTAGTGTTCGTCTCCAATGGTAAACCTGCCCCCCTGGAAAAAGGCAGGGATGATGCAATGGACAGGCGATTGTTTGTACAAAAATTGCAGGGCATCGGGTTCGGCCGGATAATGCCCCCTGAGCGTTGAATCACTCCGGGAAATAATGCTGAAAGCCCTCCCGGTTTTCTCAGAGGCTTCTCTTACCAGCTGACCGATCTCCCGGTACAGTGCTACCGCATTCTCCTCCGTCATGCTCCTGGAATTGGTCATCAGGAAGAAAAGTGGGGTTCCTGCATCCATTTCCTTTTCCAGGATATCCCCGTCCCAATGAAACAGTACCGGTATCCCGTAAAGTGTTTGACATCCGGTTGGGTCATCATCCAGCACAATGATGCAGCGATCTGACTCCCGTATGAAATCTTCCAGCGCTGGAAAAATACCTGTAAAATTAGATTGTGGTAACTTATTTACGATGTCCTCAAATTTGTACATTCATGCTTTATTTAGTAATTGTCACAGAGTTCTTTCCCTTGAGTTTTGGATTTTTAACTTCCATGACAATTCTTGTAATGCCATCCGGCCAGTAGCGCTTCAATCCCCTGTCGGTTACCTCATTAAACTCAATTTTGGCAGAAACGACCTTGGGATTGTATTTCATGGTAAGCTCAAAACCATCTCCCTGAAGATTTAATACACCCGGTCCGGATTCGCTAACCTTGCAATAGGTAATTAAATTCATGCTTGTGGGTTGCTCTTTGATCTCTGCCAGTTCCCAAACATCTGAAATACTGAATTTTTTGCCCCGGTCCAGGCGGTAAGTCCTTGTCCATTTCTTAACCGCTGCTTCATCCGTGTATGCTCCGGCTATATCTGTTGAAAATATTGCCTTCTTTGAATCGGCACTGAAAGAGGTGTTTTTTGCCTTGTATTCTCCCCCCTGCATCTGGTCCACACCATTTATTTTTGGCAGTTGATGATAACCCGATTGCATGGTCCATATCTCATATCGCTGGCTGCTAAATGTCTTCCTGGTATAGGTCTCCCTGCCAATATCAATTAAACATGGTTTCCCGTCGAAATACAGGACACAGGTTCCCAGGTCGTTGTGATTATGGCTTTCGGCATTATGGCCTCCTTTGGCTGAGAAAAAGAAACCATCGGTGGAACCCATTATATCCCGGGCTCCAGCTACCTCTGTTTCAGGTAACCAGAAATCGCTGATGAGTGCATTCTCAGCAGGAGCATTTGTTATCTCCTCCATGTACATCAACTGCAATATTTGCTCATCCACTTTTCCACCTGGTGTTTTCTGCCCCCAGTCCTGTTTTTCAGCCAGAAAGGTTCCGAATTTCTGCATTACAGGATCCTTGATCTCTTTTCCATACCAGTAAATAATGGCCGGGCGGCTGCCTGTTGTTGCGTCAGCGTCAGCATAATTGATGAAATATGGATAATTTATGTATGCTTTGTAAATGAAGTTCCCCATATTCTGAACCAACTGGTCGTCATACACATCAAATTTTCCATTCGTCGCCATCTTAAGCAGATCAAGGTTCTGGAACAAAGAAGCCCCTGCCCTCCCCCAGTAGGATGGACCTTCATCACAGCCACCATCAGCAGGATACCCGTTGATAAAAACATCGAGGGAACGGATCACTTTTTCAACCCCTTCCTGCTTCTTTTGCTGGTCATCTTCGAGGATCAGAATAGCAGTAAGCATGTTATGGTTTGTCCAGGGATTCCAGTTATTGACCCTGCGTCTTCCATCCAGTCCCTGCCACCAGAAATCGTCACGCTCATAATAGGGGATCACGGCTTTTTTCATGATTTCATCTCTAAGCCTTTTTGAAATCAAGGGATGGATTTCATCAAACTTTTCTTTGAACAGGTACCAGGTCCAGGAAAGGATGTTTGTAATTTCGCCAACACCCAGGTCAATGGTCGGTTCATCAGCATCGGGTAAACCATGTGGTGCCTTCTGGGCTGTGAGGTGGGCTGACCAGCCCCACCAGGTTTGTTCACTGTAATACCATGCACCGTTAACTATCTGGTCTATAAACCGGCCTTTGCCTTCCACCAGTTCTCCCATAACCAGGGCCATCAATGCAGCCCGTGGGGCTGAGTAGACACTTTGACGGCGGTCGCCGGAACGGATGATCTCAATGTAATCTGTGGCTTTTACAATGGGCCAGTCATAGTCCAGGGCTTCTTCAGCCTCCTGGACATATTGTTTTTTTAAACCTGCGGGCAATGCATTCCAGAAATCCCTGCTCTTGTAAGTGGGAAAGTCGATTTCTGAAAAGTCTTTAATCAGGGTTGATTCGATACCAATTTCATTGGCTTCATTTACCAGCACATTTCTTTTTTCTTGTGCAAAGCTGCTAAAGGCAAAGTAACTCAATAGGAATAGGAAAATTAGTTTTTTCATGATTTATGGTTTTAAATATTTCATTGAAAATAGATCTCATATTTCAAAGTACCTGAGGCACTGATTTTAATGACTTTACAATTCTTTTCCGTTAGATCGGTGTTAAATGATTCTGTATTGATCTCAAAAGCACCAGATATATTTATAATCATATTAGCCAGTTTCACCTGTCCGTCAGTTATGGTCAATTCATCATCAGAACCTGCAAGTATTGGTACAAGTTCGGTGAATTTTCCTTGGTGGTCAATTTGTATATTAATTATATCTTCTGAGAAAACCAGTTTCTTTTGCCCTTTCCCCCCCAGCGCATACTGCACCTGAAACTCACTGCATCTGATATCATTCTTCCCTGGTTCCAGTATCCATTTCTTTCCGTCGATGGTATACTCAGGGAAAAGGTCTTCGGCCTCATAAACTCCCTGCATGCCGGAGGCTCTGGTTCCAGCGGCGGCGACATCAGTCCTGGACTGCGATTGAAAAACGGCTCCTGCTGAAGGATTCCATACCAGGCCCAAACCATAGCGTTGCTGGTTTGTAATGATACTACCACTGTTAAAAATGGCGTAGTACCCGGGTTTTCTGATAAAGGAATAGGTTGTCGCATTCCTGTCATCATGCCTGATATGAAGAAAATTGTCTGATCGCAGATAAGGCAGGTTTTCAATTGCTTCATTCTTTTGCTGCTCAGTAGGGTGCCACATTTTCATGCCATGATGCAAAAATGCATAGGGAGAAAATGCATTAAATTCACCGACTTCCAACGGGGCAACCTCAGGATAATACTCAAGCATCTTTTTAAATAATATCTGGTTGGAGTGCTGGTATTCGATTTCACTCATCACAAATGCAAAAGCTTCCGGTATAAATTCTGCCTGCGGGGTCCAGCGTGCATGCGCGGGATCCTCATGTACCGTGCTGGGGTAGAAACCTTTCTGCTGCCTTGTCTCAATAGCCCGGTTTAAATAATATACCTGCTCATCTGGTTCTTTCACAGCATTATAAGCAAACCATTCGTACCAGTCTGCGGTCTTCTTAATAATCAAATCCTCCAAATCCGTCCCCCCGGCAAATTCCCATGCAACCTGCAGATCACTATGATGTGTACTTAAATTATATCCCCAGTCAGGTCCGCCTTTTTCGTAAAAGTAACCTGCTGTACTCTGGAAATCGATCATGCTTTGCTGCATACGGTTCATTAATAGCTCATGGATCTCCTCATCGGGCCAAACATCCAGATACAACACTGCCCCACCCCATAAATTGGCGTACTGGTTGGTATAATTTCTGCCATGTTCCCATAGTTTTTCATGCGTAAAACCAATATACAGAGCTTTTCTAAAGGCTATGCGGGACCGTTCCAAAACATCTTTATCGATGCCGGGACGTTTATCCAGGAGCCATAAGGCCCTTCCAACAAATTTTGTAGCAAAGGCAGTCGGAGCCAGGCTCCATTGTCCGACGCGGTATTCGCTGAACTGTCCATCATCATGCTGAATCCTGCACCAGAAATCAAGTGCTGCCTCAATCCTGAGTTTTAAAGCCTTATCATTGTAATACACATTCCAGGGCCTGTCGGTGGTATAAAACCAGACCAGGCTTAATATGCCTTCCATTATCCTGGCATTGTATGTATGGTGGTTTTTGGCACCCCGCCAAACGGAAAGGTCAAAGTAACCCCTGTTGCTTCCCGTATCGACGACACTATTCGCCACTCGGGCAAAATGCTTCAGGTAATAGGGTACATACCATTCCTCCTCGGCAAACAGCCCAGGATCGATTTTACTCAAATCCAGTTCCTTCACTTCGGGAAGGACTTTTGAGGACCTATTTGACTGGCAGGAAACCAGTACAGCAATAAACAGTACAAATCCCAATTTTTTCATGGTGTTCTGGCCATTAGGTTATTCAATATGGAAGTCCAGGATGCGTAATGGTGTTGGTTCACTGGGATTCTCCGGGGAGTCCTGCACCATCAGGGAGAGTATCCCCTCCTGTGACCATCGATAGGGATCCCCAAGCATCTCATTTACGAAGGGCCCATTTTCACTATGGACCACTGTCCAATCTACATACCTGGCTCTTGAAGAGGCTGCTGCTATCTCCAGTTTCCCCTGTTTTTCATAAACCAGGAAGGTGTTGTCTTTATGATCGATAAATAGCTTGGGGCGGGATCCGGATATCCATGGAAGTTCGCGGTGTTGCCATGACCCTTCTTCATTCCTCCAATAATGATGGTAACGGTGGGCACTATCCGGTCCCCAGCGCTGTTCACCGGGTTTGCTCCCAGCCATACGCAGGGATTCTTCTGTACAATGCCACATTACTGCATGGATCCTTCCTTTAGAATCTACAGCCTGTCCGTGGGTATTCATCAGCCCCAGGGTCCTGGGGATATCTACTACAGCAATGCCGGGGGAATTGATGCCTGGCGGTCCTTGAATCTTTCTGCCCTCATTATCCAGCCATGTTTTGCCCTGGTCCTCACTGTACACATAAATCAGGTCATGATTGGGATCGGAAGGGGTCTCCCGCCAGACCCAGGTAGCGTGAAGCTTGTCATCGGGTCCATAAGTATACCCATTGGGGTAAGAACAGCGGCTGTCACTCTCTCCCATTACATCCTCAAACATTCCTTTACCAGAGTCAATCTGCCTTGTGTTAACCCATTTACCTTCCCCGGAATCATAATCAACCAACATGCGGTCCCCACCGCCAGAACCTCCACGGCGATAACAAAACTGCAATTCCCCGTCCGGGGTCTGGAAAAAACGTGGATAAGTGATCTTGATGGGCAATCCTATCTCCAGTTCGGATGTAACGGGACTGAAAAGAGAGGTATCCCAGTTTACGGTTTCCGGGGATGATGCAACATCCTTCCGGGAAACGCGGTAATGCAGGGGGTGGCCATGATGGTCAAAAGCCAGGTGTATGGTACCATCATTGGGACAAATACCCATGGAGATGGTATTATGAGCATCATTACCCTGGAAAAGATAATCCGTAAACCTGATGGTTTCCCAGGTTCCGGCAGGAAGTTTTCGCCTGGACAGGCAAACGTGCCTCTGCGCATCGTAGTAGGCAAGATACTGTATCCCCATGTGTGAACTCAGTGCATCCTGCTGGAAGGAGTTTCCGTTTATAGCCATCCCCCACCTGGTTCCATCGAGTGTCAGTGCCTTGGGATCCACCACATTATCACCAGTCTTGGTAATTTTAATATCAGTACCGGCACAGGCTGATAATAGTAAACTGAAAAGCAGAGGCAGTAATGCTCTTTTTACCATTATTCCTTAGTTTTCCAGTATCTCCTTGCAGTATTCAACACATTTAGTGGTTTCTTTTACGGCATCAGAATCATCAGGTACCGGGTACTCCAGCTCAATATCGCAGTAGATGGGCCATTTATTCTCCTGAATGAGCTTAAGTATATCACCCAGTGGTGTTTCCCCTGTACCCCATGACATGTTGGTGTTCGCCGGTTCTGAATCCTTGCCAGTTTTATCTTTCAGGTGGATGCTGAAAATCCGGTCATGGAGTTTTTCCATGATCTCGTTTGGATGTTTACCGGTAGCTCCGAAATAATGTCCCACATCCAGGTTCAGCATATTGTTTGGGGAATAATCCAGGAATTCTTCAAAATTAAATCCGGATTCCCCGGGTTGGGCATGGTTATGATAGATGGCATACATGTTATGCTTCTCAGCAAACTTACCCAGGCGCTTGCAGGCCTCATGCCCAATTTCATTGGTAATACCCCCGGCCCCTATGGCTTTTGCTGCCTTGAAGGCATAATCAATTTCTTCATCTGACCAGTTGGCGGGTGCAAATTTAACGATAGGGATATTTACCCCCGAATCATTGTACATTTTCTTCAGTTCGACAAATTTATCCATGGATACAGAAAGTCGCCAATCTCTTTGTTTCTCCTTTGCTTCCTGCACTTTTTTATCATGGGCTGCCTGCTCCTCTTCCGTCATTTCAATATCCCTGGCCGGCCTTGGGGGTGAAGGAGGGATCCCGGCAAAGCGTTCTGCAACATCACCCATTAGTTCAATGGAACTGATTCCTGATTGAAGGCAATAACGCAGAATGTCTTCAGCCTCACCCTCTGGCATGCTGCGCCAGCTGTATGAGATCACACCGATCTGAACGCCATTGAAGTTTGAATCAGGCTTATCGCTGCACGTACACGAATTCCCCAGGAAAGCGGTAGACAGTACCACGACAAAGAGGAGAAGTTTTGCAATCAAAAATTTATACATATCTGTTAGATTTAGAGGTTAATTCCAATGTTATTTATCAAAGATCATTTATCTCACAAGGACCACCCAGTCCTCATGCAGGTCAGCAGGCGGTTCACCCAGGTTTACAAT
>Ga0209345_10003385_pt1 | contig 16509 bp, 14 predicted proteins | sample Cruoilmetagenom7_FD_187294 | JGI IMG/M metagenome (GOLD analysis project Ga0209345, IMG submission 187294) | Oil polluted marine microbial communities from Coal Oil Point, Santa Barbara, California, USA - Sample 7 (SPAdes) (version 2) | ecosystem: Environmental > Aquatic > Marine > Oil seeps ...
TATTCAAACATTATCCAGTCGATTTTATAAAAATTGATTCAACCTTTATGAAAGATTTTGCTAGTAACAAAGACAATCAGAAAAAAGTTAAGGAAATAATTGATCAAGCCCATGCCCAAAATAAGCTAGTTATATGTGAATTTATCCAAGATGCTGCAACTATGAGTATTTTATGGAAATTTTCTTCTAACTTTGTACAAGGTAACTTCTTAGCACCTGCCATTGAAAAAATGGTACAAGAAACATAATCTTATGTCTTTTTCCGAGTTAAAATCGGGATACATTGGTAGATTCGCCCCTTCTCCAACAGGTTCATTACATTTAGGGTCGTTGTTGGCAGCTATGGCCAGTTATTGTGAAGCAAAAAAAAACAAGGGAGAATGGTTGGTTAGAGTTGAAGATATAGACCCTCCCCGTGAAATTAAAGGAGCCAGCAAGCAAATCATTGACACACTTGAAAATTATGGTTTTCAATTTAATAAGAAAATTCTCTATCAAAGCGATAGATCTCAGAAGTATCAAGAAGCAATAATTAAGTTAACAGAACTTTCCGCCATATATTACTGTACATGTTCAAGAACTGAGCTAAAAAACCAATCTCATCAAACACATATATGCCGCAATCGGTCGCAACATTCTATACCGAAAAAACCTTATAGTATTAAATTAAAAGTACCAGATAAATTTATCGCATTTACAGATTTAATACAAGGTCAATACGAAAAGAACCTACTTGAGGATTGTGGAGATTTTGTAATCAAAAGAAAGGATGAATTGTTTTCCTACCAAATAGCAGTAGTTGTAGATGATGAATTTCAAAACGTTAACCACATTATTAGAGGGACCGATTTAATAGATTCGACACCTTGGCAAATATATCTAATATCCCTCCTCCAATTCAAACAACCTACATATGCACATATTCCGATTGTTACAAATGCTCATGGTCAAAAATTAAGTAAGCAAACTTTTGCCGAAGAAATTGACAACATAAATCCTCTAAAATTATTAATAACAGCATACAATCTACTAAACCAAGAAAAGTTTTTACAACCGCCAAAAAACATTTCAGAATTTTGGCACCAGGCAATTCTTCATTGGGATATTAACAAAATCACAAAAGTTAATGCGTTTCAAGTATAATCCGCACATCATTAAAATCTAAAAATTATCATGACAAACTCTACAATAAAAGCAATCACTCCCGTTGATGGTCGTTATCAGGCAAAAACTAAAGATCTTCAAGATGTATTTAGTGAATATGGATTAATAAAAAGCAGGCTATTTGTGGAACTCAAATGGTTAATTACTTTATCAAATGAAGTAAAAATCACTGAATTGACTCAACTGACAAACGAAGAAGCTCACTGGTTACTTAAAATTCATGATGACTTCACTGAAGATGATGCTAATCGTGTTAAAGAAATTGAAAGTGTTACAAATCATGATGTAAAAGCTGTTGAATATTTCATTAAAGAAAAACTAGCTAGTCACCCAGTTCTTTCCAAGGCTTCTGAATTCACACACTTTGCCTGCACATCTGAAGACATTAATAATTTATCCTATGCATTAATGTTATCTCAAGGCAGAGATAAGATAGTTTCTCCAACCTTATATCAACTAGCTAATCAATTATCAAATTTAGCGAAACAACATAAAGATGCTCCAATGATGTCAAGAACACATGGCCAACCAGCAACACCAACCACTATGGGTAAAGAATTTGCTAACTCAGTGTATAGATTACAAAGACAATTATTACAATTAGAAAAAGTAGACATACTTGGTAAAATCAATGGAGCTGTTGGTAACTACAATGCACATATGGTTGCCTATCCAGATGTTAAGTGGATGGAATTGGCTCAAAACTTTGTAGAAGAACTCAATATCGATTTCAACCCTTACACAACTCAAATAGAGCCTCATGACTATATTGCAGAAATGTTTCATGTTCTAATTCGCACAAATGTCATCTTAATTGATTTATGTCGTGATATTTGGGGATATATTTCTCTTAATTTCTTTAAGCAAAAAGTCATAGCTGGCGAAGTCGGTTCTTCGACAATGCCGCATAAAGTTAACCCGATAGATTTTGAAAACGCAGAAGGAAACTTAGGCCTAGCTAACGCAATGTTTCAACATTTAGCTGAAAAACTACCCATTTCTCGCTTCCAAAGAGACTTAACAGACTCAACGGTTTTACGTTCTATGGGAACAGCTTTCGGGCACTGCATGATTGCTTGGTCATCATTAGCGAAAGGGTTAGATAAGTTGGAAATTAATGAACAGAACATGTTAGAAGATTTAGACAAAAACTGGTCTTTATTGGCAGAGCCAATTCAAACTGTTATGCGAAGATATGGCGTAGAAAATGCCTACGAAAAACTAAAGGAATTAACACGCGGGGCTGATATGAATCAACAAATTATTCAGGATTTCATCAAGACGCTAGAAATCCCTGAACAAGCAAAATCAGACTTACTGAAACTAACACCTGCGAACTATATTGGATATGCCGTTGAACAAACTGAACTTATTTAAAAATTCTCAAATTACGCAAGAGCAATTTTTAAAAGAATATTGGCATAAAAAACCATTGCTAATCCGTAATGGCATTAATAATGCAGATTTATCAGTTTTACCCAACAAAACTCAATTACAACAATTAAGTTGCCGAGAAGACATACAATCTAGAATCGTATTTAAACAGTCAGAAACAGAATATGATGTTGAATATGGACCATTTATAGAAAATGACTTTGAGGGTATTGATCAAGATTGTTGGAATTTATTGGTTTCAGATATTGACAAATGGCTACCTAAAAGCCGAAATATTCTAGCTTATTTTAATTTTATTCGTAATTGGATATTTGATGACATAATGGTGAGTTGTGGATCAACCAATGGAACAGTTGGGCCTCACACAGATCATTATGATGTATTTTTGATTCAAGTTCACGGTCAAAGGGAATGGTCTTATACTACAGATAAAATCTACAATCCTGAATTAATGCCTGAACAGGCCTTAAAGCTTATGTCAAATTTTAAAGCTGATAAAGCCTTTATATTAAACCCTGGAGACATACTTTATTTACCTCCTGAAGTTGCTCATTATGGCATAGCAAAAAGTGAAGATTGTGTCACCTGTTCAGTAGGCATGAGAACACCCTCTCATTCTGAATTACTCACCTCTTATACTGACTATATTGCACAAAACCTTTCCGATAATGACCGGTTTAAAGAACCTGTATTTGAAAAACAACCAGAAATAGGCGAAGTGACTGAAAGTGATTTAAACAACATTTCAAAAATACTAATACAAGGTTTAGCTATAGAAAACATATCCCTACCTAACTGGTATGGAAAATACATAACTGAATACCGAAGTCTGTTTTATGAATTCAATAATGACCAAGATATCAATGAATTAAATAATGAAAAAGAACTCATCTTGAGCCCTTTCAGCAAAAGTTGTTACTTTAATGAAAACAATTCAACGCAACTGTATGTTAATGGCCAAGAATATTTAACAAGCTTATCTCTGGCAAAAATGATTTGTAATGAAAAAACATTGCCAAGTGAAGGCTTTGCTAAATCAAGTGAAGTAGACAAAAAAATCATCCATGAATTATTTGAAAACGGATCGCTAATCCATAAATAAACACCCAAATAAACCAATTTGATTTAAAATTAAATCTAGGCTTATTTATTTTTTTAGAGACCTTTGCATAACTAAGTGGCGAAAGAAAAAATAGAGAAAATTTGCCAGATTGAGTTAAAAATCGCACGTAATAGCTTGCTATTGCTAAGATTTTTATCGAAAAACTGGTGAATTTAATCATTTTTTACTCGTCATCAGAGTTATGCAAAGGTTTCTTTTACTTAATTAAAAAATAAACGCTATTATTTTTAGCAATAAATTCAATTTTAATTAATCAATGTATTAATTTCGTTATAATACCCTACTTGTTTCTAGCTCTAACAAAAATCAATAAAATGCTAGTAACTAAATTTTTCATTAAAAAAAGGGCAAGGTATAACAAAGTGGCGTCTTGGATCAAAACACAACAAAAAACATCTCCATTCTTTGGCAGTAATGCCAGTTGGCTTGAGTCATTTTATGATGACTACTTGTTAGATAGAAACAACGTCTCACAAGAGCTTCAAACACTGTTTGATGAGCTAACCAACAATACAGGTGATGATGTCAGGCACTTACCTATTATTGAAAGATTTGCAGCTGCCGCACAACTACCTGCTGGCTTAGTTGCTGATGATGCTGTATCAATTGAAGTACAAAGAAAAGAAGCATCTGTTCTGCGATTAATTAACTCTTATCGAGTCAGTGGTCATAAAATTGCTGATGTTGACCCTATCAACTATAAACCACGCCAAGATGTATCCGATTTACACCCTGAATATTATGATTTAGGTGAAGCTGATATGGATACCGAGTTTAATACAGGATCATTAATAGCTGCCGACCGGATGAAGTTACGCGATATTATAGATTTACTAAAACGTACGTACACCAAGCATGTCGGTTATGAATACATGCATATCGTTGATATCAAAGAACGTGAATGGTTACACCAAAGAATAGAAAAAGCAGCTGATGTCTTTCCAACAAATGAAGATCAAAAACACCGTTTATTGGAAGAACTTAGCAAAGCCGAAGGGATGGAAAGATACCTTCATACAAAATATGTTGGTCAAAAACGTTTTTCTTTAGAAGGTGGCGATGCTTTAATCCCGCAATTATACGAATTAGTATTGCATGCTGGAAAACAAGGCATTAAAGAAATGGTCATTGGTATGGCTCACCGTGGGCGTTTAAATGTTTTAGTTAACCTACTGGGTAAATCTGCTCAAGAATTATTTAAAGAATTCGAAGGTAAATACGACAAAGAATATGACCATGTCAATTCTGGCGATGTTAAATACCACATGGGTTTTTCTTCTGATATCCCTACGCAAGATGGTGATGTACATGTTGCTCTTGCCTTTAACCCTTCACACTTAGAAATAATTAACCCTGTTGTGCTTGGCTCAGCAAAAGCCAGACAGTTCAGAAGAAATAATGATGTCATTGGCACACATGTATTACCTGTATTAATTCATGGAGATGCCGCCATCGAAGGCCAAGGTGTCAACATGGAATTGTTTAACATGTCACAAGTTGATGGATATTGTGTAGGTGGAACATTACATATTGTTATTAATAACCAAATTGGATTTACCACTACACATGCTTTAGATCAAATTGCCACAAGTTACTGTACTGAAGTTGCTAAGATGGTTCAAGCACCAATTTTTCACGTTAATGGCGATGACCCTGAAGCTGTTGCATTTGTCACAACTATGGCAGCAGATTTTAGAAAAGAATTTAAAAAAGATGTCGTTATCGATTTAGTTTGTTATAGAAAGCATGGACACAATGAAGCTGATGAACCTTCAGCAACACAGCCTCATATGTACAAACTTATCAAAAAACATCCTTCTCCTAGAGAAATTTATGCGACTAAATTAATAAAAGAAGGTACTATTTTCAAAGAGCATGCCGAAATGTTAGTTGAAGGTTACCGTGATGCATTAGATGAAGGCAAGGAAGTAGTAGAATTAAGCAAGGATACTAACAAAGATGAGTTTCATGTTGATTGGAGCCCCCACTTAGGCGCACAATTAAATGAAATTGTTGACACATCTATTAGCAAAGATGTTTTTGATGAATTATCAAAGGCCATTACTACTATTCCAGAAGGTTTCAAACCACATAACCGCATTAACAAAATCTACCAAGATCGCGTTAAAATGAAAAATGGTGAATTGAAATTAGATTGGGGCTTTGCTGAAACCATGGCATATGCCAGCATTCTTAAAGATGGTTTTCAAATTCGCATCGATGGTCAAGATTCACAAAGGGGCACTTTTTTCCACAGGCATGCAGTAATTCATAATGTCACTCAAGATGAAAATTACATGCCATTAGCCAAACTACAATCTGGCGATGCAAGAATATCAATTATCAATTCAGTACTTTCAGAAGAAGCTGTATTAGCCTTCGAATACGGTTATGCTACATCAGAGCCTAATGCTTTAATTGTTTGGGAAGCTCAGTTTGGTGATTTTGCCAATGGCGCTCAAGTTGTGATAGATCAATTTATTGCCTCAGGCGAAGCTAAATGGGGAAGATATTGTGGATTAGTTATGTTTTTACCGCATGGTTATGAAGGACAAGGACCTGAACATTCTTCAGCACGCCTAGAAAGATACTTACAACTGTGTGCGGTGAACAACATGCAAGTATGTATGCCTTCGACACCTGCCCAAATGTTCCACATGTTGCGCAGACAAATGACCCGTAAAGTACGTAAACCATTAATCGTAATGACACCAAAGAGTTTATTGCGATACAAAGGTGCTGCATCTACTATTGAGCATTTAACTCAGGGGCAATTCCAAAACGTTATTCCTGACAGACGTGTAGACAATGATAAAGTTGAACGCGTTATCCTTTGTGCCGGTAAAGTCTATTATGACATCATCAATGAATTAGAAGCCAATCCTGATGAAAAAGTTGCTGTAATAAGAGTTGAACAGTTATATCCTTTCCCTAGAAAACTTTTAATGAGTTATTTAAATAGTTATTCAAATTGTAAAGTCTTTATCTGGTGTCAAGAAGAACCAATTAATCAAGGGGCATGGTTCCAAATCAGGCATCACTTAAAATATTGTATAAAAAATCATAAGCATGGAAATAAATTTTTGCATTTTGCTGGTCGACATCATTCGCCTTCACCTGCAGTAGGTTCATCGCATGCACACATTAAACAACAAAACCAACTTGTTCACGAAGCCATTAACGGTGATCGTGGATCGAATATAGACGCGGAGTAAAAAATGAGTATTGAAATTAAAGTTCCTGTTTTACCAGAATCAGTAGCTGATGCAACGATTGCCACTTGGCATAAACAACCAGGTGATTTTGTCCATAGAGATGAAAACATTGTTGATTTAGAAACTGACAAAGTAGTATTGGAAGTTCCTGCTCCTGCCGACGGGTATTTAAAAGAAATCATTCAAGGTGAAGGTGAAACAGTATTATCTGATCAAGTTTTAGCTATGTTTGAAGAAGGTGAAGCACCAGCTGAAGAAGCTGCTCCAGTAGCAACACCTACTCCTGCAGTAACTAAAGCTCCAACTCAACCACCTGCAAAAACAGCAAGTTCAGCTCCTACAGGTGCCAGTCCTTCTGCACGTAAAATCATGACTGAAAATGACATAGACGCTTCACAAGTATCAGGAACTGGGCGAGGTGGTAGAATTACTAAACCTGATGCTATGTCAGTAGCCAATACGCCAACTGAAGAACGAGTTCCAATGTCTCGTTTACGTCAAATGGTTGCCAGCCGTATGATTGAAGCTCAATCAACAGCTGCTATGTTGACCTCATTCAACGAGGTAGATTTACAAGCAGTAATGGACATTCGTAAAAAATACAAAGAAGAATTCATTGCAAAGCATGGTGTTAAACTCGGTTTAATGTCTTTCTTTGTAAAAGCAGCAACAGAAGCGTTAAAGAAATTTCCAATCATCAATGCAGCTACCGAAGGCACGGATATTATTTACCACAAAATGCATAATATTGGCATAGCTGTGGCATCACCTCGTGGATTGGTTGTACCTGTATTGAAAAATACGGCAGCTATGAGTTTAGCTGATATCGATAGTGGAATCATGAATTATGCAATTGATGCCCGTGATGGAAAATTATCTATGGATGACTTACAAGGTGGTACTTTTACAATTACCAACGGTGGCTCATTTGGTTCTTTGATGTCAACACCAATTCTAAATTCACCACAAAGTGCAATTCTTGGAATGCACACCATAAAACAACGTCCAGTTGTGGTAGATGGAGAAATCGTTGCACGTCCAATGATGTATATTGCTTTAACATATGATCACAGAATAATTGATGGTAAAGATGCCGTACTATTCTTAGTTGCCATAAAAGAAGCATTAGAAGATCCAGCTCGTATGCTGTTAAACCTTTAGGAGTATAAATAATGAGCGAACAATATGATGTAATTGTAGTTGGTGGTGGCCCTGGTGGTTATGTAGCAGCTATTCGTGCAGCACAATTAGGGTTAAGCACCTTATGTGTTGATAATTTTATTGGCAAAGATGGCAAACCAGCTTTAGGTGGAACCTGTTTAAATGTTGGTTGTATACCATCAAAAGCCTTGCTTGATTCAAGTAAAAACTTTGCCCATATGCAACATGACTATAAAAATCATGGCATTACGTTTGATAATGCAAAAATTGACGTGACCACAATGATTGGACGTAAAGATAAAATTGTCAAACAATTCACCGGTGGAATTGCTGGCTTATTTAAAGCCAATAAAGTAAAAGCGATTCATGCTTTAGGTACTTTAATGGGTAACAACCAAGTCAAATTAACACAAGGTGATAAAACGACAACAGTAACTGGCAAAAATATCATTATCGCTACCGGTTCTGTACCCTTTTCTATCCCAAATGTTGAAATCGATAACAAAATGATAGTTGATAATGAAGGGGCTTTGAATATCTCAGAAACACCTAAAAAACTAGGAATTATCGGTGCTGGTGTAATTGGACTTGAAATGGCCAGTGTTTGGGGCCGCTTAGGTTCTGAGATTGTTATTTTTGAAGCCATGGACTCATTGTTGGCCGCTGCTGACAAAGACATTGCTAAAGTTGCTGGCCGTGAATTCAAAAAACAAAAGATGGATATCCGCCTTAAAACATTTGTCAAATCCGCTACTATTGTAGGCGATCAAGTGGAAGTTACTTTTGAAAAAAATGGCGAACAATCTACAGAATCATTCGACAAATTATTAGTTGCAGTTGGAAGAAAATCCCAAACCAATGGTTTGTTAGATAACAATTCTGGTGTAAAACTAACAGAACGTGGTCAAATTGAAGTCAATGACTTATGTCAGACAACTGCACCAAATGTTTGGGCAATTGGTGATGTGGTTCGCGGCCCAATGCTTGCACATAAAGCCAGTGAAGAAGGTATCGCTGTTGCGGAACGTATTGCAGGGCAACATGGACATATAGATTTCAATACTGTTCCTTGGGTTATTTATACAGAACCAGAAATGGCATGGGTAGGCAAAACCGAACAACAATTAAAAGACGAAGGCATTGAATACAATGTTGGTACTTTTCCTTTTGCAGCAATAGGTCGTGCAGTTGCCATGAACCAACCAGAAGGCATGGTTAAATTATTGGCCGATAAAGAAACCGATACATTGCTTGGAGCACATATCATAGGCGCAAATGCATCAGAATTAATTGCAGAATGTGTTGTGACAATGGAGTTTCAAGGTTGTGCAGAAGATTTGGCTAGAATTATCCATGCTCATCCAACATTATCAGAAGCCGTTCATGAAGCTGCTTTAAGTGTTGATAAACGCGCGATTCATAAAATGAACTAAGCAACACTTAACAGTTTGTAATTTAAAAAGGGTGGTACAATTTCCACCCTTTTTTTGTATTTGAATTAGAGTTATTTGAAATCTTTACGACTGAAATACAACGGGCTCACCTTCCCTATCAAACGTCATAAACTTTGATAAATCACCTCCTGTTTCAACCGTTTTCATCATAATCTCTAATGATTTCAATGCTTCTTCTGAAGTTGGCATAATACCACTATGACCAGATATCACTGCTACTGAAACCAATTGCCATTCTTTTTTCATCAATTTAGACTCTTCAACTAAGTCATTAAAATCGGTTAATTCATTTAAAGGTTTATCAAGAGTCATAACAGGCGTCAACTCACCACCTAAACCTGAGTTAAATCTAAACTCTTCATCACCTTTATGATCAGTAGGCAATGATGTACTTAAGAAAACAAAAAGAAAACGTTGAGGTGTAGGCTGTTGTTTGGCAACAGTTAGTAATGATTGATAGTCAGTGATAGTGATCGCAATATTCCTCTAAAAGTATATTAATTCAAGATTTGATTTTAACTTAAACAATAAAAATAATGAAACACTTCAACTAAAAACTATAAAAGAGACCTTTGCATAACTAAGTGGCGAAAGAAAAAATAGAGAAAATTTGCCAGATTGAGTTTAAAAATCGCACGTAATAGCTTGCTATTACTAAGATTTTTATCGAAAAATTGGTGAATTTAATCATTTTTTACTCGTCATCAGAGTTATGCAAAGGTCTCTAAAAGGATAAAATTGTTCTAAGGTTTTGTATAAAACAAAATTTCGAGTAAAATACTCTTTCTTTAAAGACTTCACTAAAATATGAAAACTAAATTATTACTTTTGACCCTATTAGTTTCAACATCAAGCTTTGCTGATACAATATTGGGATTCTACGCTGGTGCTAACTATTGGAATTTCGATATATCGGGCAATGTTGACTCTTCAAGCAACCAACTTGATAGTGTTGATATTGATTTAAATAGCAACAACAGCAATGTTTTTTATGCAGCGCTTGAGCACCCTATTCCGTTCTTACCCAATATAAAATTACAACAAAACTCCATTCAATCGACTGGCGTTATTAATGTTGATAACATTCCAAACTTTCCTGGGCAATCTATTGAAATCAATACAGATCTAGACTTTAGCCATACTGACATAATGTTATATTATGAAATTTTAGATAACTGGCTTAATTTAGATGTTGGACTTAGTTTAAAGAATTTTGATGGCTATACTAACTTTTATACAGATGGACTTTTAGATGACAGAGCTGATTTTGATGACTGGATCCCAATGTTATACGCTAAAGGAAAATTTGATTTACCTTTTACTGGATTTTCTGCTGCCGCCACAGTTGAAGCCTTAAGTTTTGAAAGTAATAAAGTCACAGATTACACCCTTGCTATAGGATATGAAAGTGACATAGGGCTTGGAGCTGAAGCTGGTTACAGAAGTTTACAAGTAGATCTTAACACTATTGGTGATTTAGACAGTGATGTAACCATGGATGGATTTTACTTTGGTCTAAATTTTCATTTTTAAATAATCTATTAGAGAATAATGGTATTAGAAAGACTCATTCTTACATTTCTATTACCATCTCATGCCACTGCATACCACCATGATCAGATTCTGACTCACATTGATAGTTAAATCCAAAATTTGCATACATATTAATAAGTTCCGTTTGACAGATAAGATGAATCGAAGATTTGTTTAGTTTTTCCATTTTAGTAATAAAAGATTGCATTAATCGAGTTGCTAATCCGATACGTTGATAATCAGGGTGAACAACTACAGACATAATCACGATATGTTTACCTTCGGGGTCATGGCCAATAAGCTCCTTAAACTCTTCATCTGAAAGCACAACATTGTGACAAGCACCTGAATTGATAAATCCAGCAATTACACCATCAATTTCTAAAACAATAAATCCTTGAGGATAATTTTCAATTCTAGTCGCAATTTTTTCTTTACTGGCTGCTTCATCACCTTGATAAGAAATAGACTCTATTTCAAAACACCTATCTAAATCTTCAAGCGAAGCTTCTCGTATATTATGCGCTGCCATATTTATCTTTGTATGCTTGAACCATGCTTAATTTTTCTTCATCATCGTCCAAATAACTTAACAAATCATTAAGTCCAGCAATAGCAACAGTTTTCAAACCATATTGATCTTCCAGTTCACCAATCGCCGACAAATCTCCTTTGCCTTTTTCCTGTCTATCTAAGGCAACGGAAATTCCAGCTACTGTTGCACCATTATTATTAATAATATCAATAGACTCACGCACCGATGTTCCAGCAGATACAACGTCGTCAACAATCAAAACTTTTCCATTTAAAGGTGCTCCAATCAAAACACCGCCTTCACCATGATCCTTGGCTTCTTTGCGATTAAATGCCACAGGAATATTGCGTTGATAAAGATGATAATAGGCCGTAGATATTGCTGTCGCAATAGGAATTCCTTTATAAGCTGGCCCATATAGCATATCGAATTCAATACCGCTATCATGTAATGTTATGGCGAAATACTCACCTAACAAGGTTAAAGATTCACCATCATCAAATAATCCAGCGTTGAAGAAATAAGGAGATATACGACCTGATTTTAATGTGAATTTTCCAAATTTTAACACTTGTTTTTTCAAAGCTAATTGTATAAATCTTTGTGCTGTACTCATCTTAATTATCCTACTACGAAACTAAAAACTAATTGACTTAAATAATTCAACGGCGGTCCAATTATTTTTGAAATCATACCTGTTGCCAATAATGCTACTATGACAAACATACCCCATTGTTCCGTCACGGCAAATTTATCGCCCAATTCTCTTGGTAACAATCCATGTACAACTCTTCCTCCATCTAATGGCAACATAGGTAACAAATTAAACACCATTAATACTAAATTAATGATTATTCCTTTTTGAACAACACCAATCATAAATTGAAAACTTGTTGAATCCACAGCCATCATAGCTATGACAATTTTCGCAATAATTGCCCAAGCAAAAACCATAATTAAATTCGCTCCAGGACCAGCAAGAGCAACCCAAATCATATCTCTGCGAGGGTTTCTTAAACGATGGAACATCACTGGTACAGGTTTTGCCCAACCAAATAAAAATGAAGCCCCTGATAACATCAACATCCCTGGCACTAATAATGTACCAATTGGATCAATGTGTCCAATAGGGTTTAAAGACAACCTTCCTAAATCTTTAGCTGTAGAGTCTCCTAATTTATAAGCCATCCAACCATGGGCAACTTCATGCAATATAATGGCTAGTGACAATGGCACTATCCACATCAAAATATTGGTTATCAAATTTGGATCCATATTATTTCTCTAAAAAATTGAGTCGATTTTATCATATTCAAAGGTAGATACGTATAATAGTGTTTTTAAATATAACAAGCATCTATGAAAATTACATCTGTCAACACAAACGGTATCAGAGCAGCGGCAAAAAAAGGTTTTTTTGAGTGGATAAAAAAAGAATCACAAGATGTTATTTGTATCCAAGAAACCAAAGCACAAATCCATCAGTTACCGCCAGAAACTTTTATGCCTGAAGGCTATCATTGTTATTATCATGATGCTGTTAAAAAAGGTTATTCTGGTACTGCTATTTATTCAAAGCAAGAACCAAAATCTGTAAAAATTGGCATTGGATGGGAAGAATTTGATAATGAAGGTCGTTGGCTAGAAGTTGATTTAGGCGACTTAATTGTTGTCTCTTTGTACTTGCCTTCTGGTTCAGCTAAAGAGATTAGACAAAAATTTAAATACCAAACGATGGAAAGATTAGAAGAAGAATTTGACAGGTTAAAAGCAACAGGTAAAAAATTTGTTATTTGTGGTGATTGGAATATTGTTCACAAAGAAATCGATATAAAAAACTGGAAAGGCAATCAGAAAAACTCAGGTTGTTTGCCACAAGAACGCGCATGGTTAACCAAGTTGTTTGATGAATGTGATTTAGTTGATGCCTACCGAGAGGTTGAGAAAGAACCCCACAACTATACTTGGTGGTCAAATCGCGGTCAAGCAAGAGCAAACAATGTTGGTTGGCGTATTGATTATCATATCACTGATAAAGAGATGGCTGCAAAAGCAATCTCTGCCAATGTTTACAAAGAAGAATGGTATTCTGACCATGCGCCATTAACTATGGTTTATGATTTATAAGCAATTTAATTGGCTAATGAATACTTACTTGCTATTATTGTCAATCAACTAACAATACCTATAATATGAAAAAAATATTACTATCATTACTTATTATCTCAAATATATGTGTTGCGATTGATATACATGAATTTACAAATGAAGAGCAACGATTGGATTATCAACAATTAACCGAAGAATTACGTTGTTTAGTCTGCCAAAATCAAAACATTGCGGATAGTGATGCTGGGTTAGCTAAAGATTTACGCAATGAAGTTGCTAAGCTTATAAAACAAGGGCAAGATCAAACGCAAATCACAGATTATATGGTACAAAGATATGGTGATTTTGTACGTTATTCACCGCCTATGCGGCTAGATACCATCATGTTATGGGTAATGCCATTTATAGTATTATTAATCGCTGGTATTATTTTAGTAGTTAGTATCAAAAGAAACCAAAAGGACAAAAAAACAGAATCATGAATTTAGAAATTATATTAACTTTTTCAATCATTGCATTATTTGCATTTATATTATTTTGGCTTTTTTATCGTGTTGCAAATAATACAGATTCACAAGCGAAAACATACCTTTTAGCACGACTCCAAAATGATTCAATTACTGTTGATGAACGAAAAGAATATGAAAGCCAACTATCAAATTTATTACAAAAAAAACAATCCAATAGTGGTTTTAAAATCACGGCATTCCTTTTTGCACTAATCGTTCCTGTCAGTTTTTATTTGTACTATATGTTAGGCACCCCAAATGCTAAACAACAAATCCAATCCATTTCTCAAGGACAAAACACAAGTGAAAATGGTGCGCAAGCACCCCAATTAAGTATGCAAGAAGCCATGACTCAATTGGAACAACGTTTAGCACAAAATCCAGATGATGTTGATGGACAAATGTTATATGCGCGTTCACTGATTTCACTAAAGGAATATGATAAAGCCGTAATTGCCTATAGAAAATCAAATGAATTAGCTCCCAATGAACCTGTGATATTAACTGAGCTTGCTGAATCTATTGCACTGGCAAATAATAATCGCAGCTTTTTAGGTGAACCCGAAACGTTTTTAAAACAAGCCATAGAAATAGATCCAAGCAATCAAAAAGCATTATGGTTATATGGCATGACTTTTTATGAACAGAAAAATCTTGCCAAAACCAACGAACTTTGGACTAAATTGTATGGGCTAATGAGCAATGAAGCGGCAAAGAAACAATTATTTGAACAATTAACAGATGTTCGAAACAAATTAGGCATCAATGAAACCATTGTTGAGCAACAGCAACCTAAAGTTGATGTTGATGTTGAAAATATTGCAATCAATTTAACTATCAACTTAGATGAATTACTCATTGATAAACTAGAAGGAAAACCTGCTCTGCTTTATATTTATGCAAAAGCAACCACTGGTATGCCAATGCCTATAGCGGTAATTAGACAATCACTTGAACAAATCAGCAAAACATTTCCTATACAAGTTACCTTGAGTGACCTGAATAATTTACAACCTAATCGTACACTTAGTAGCTTTGAGAGTGTGATAATTGGAGCAAGAGTAAGTTTTACAGGAAACGCGACACCACAACCTGGAGATTTGCAAAGTACTGAAATCAAAGTTGATTCCCCTTATGCAAAAGAAATTGGACTAATCATAGATAAAATTCGCTAAGAAATTATGGAATAAATGACGACTTATGAAAGCTTATATTAATAACAAATCGTATGAAATTATAGCTGGCGAAAGTATATTAGAGTTTTCACGCCGTGTTCAAACAAAAAGTCAGTCAACCATTCCAACCTTATGTGATGCTCCTCAACTTGAAGCTTTTGGTTCATGCCGAGTTTGTAGTGTCGATGTTGCTCTTGAAGAAAATGGCAAAACTAAAGCCTTAGCTTCTTGTCATACACCAGTATCAGAAGGCATGTACATTTTCACCGATAGTAAAAATATACAAAAATTACGTAAAAATATTATCGAACTGGTACTAACAGACCACCCTCTTGAATGCTTAACTTGCGAAGTTAATAATAACTGTGAATTACAATCAGTAGCTGCCAGTGTTGGTATAACAGATGTGCGTTATCCCAAAGGAGGCAATCATCGTCATTATGAAAAAGATTTAAGTCATCCTTACATGACGTCAGAGTTATCCAAATGTATCAACTGTTATCGTTGTGTCCGTGCATGTGATGAAGTCCAAGGCCAATTTGTCTTGAATATGCAAGGGCGTGGTTTTGATAGCCACATTATCATGGGTGATGAACAATCGTTTATGGACTCTGACTGCGTTAGTTGTGGTGCATGCGCTCAAGCCTGTCCTACTTCGGCAATTTCAGATATATTCCAATCAAAATCAGTCCAAGCCAACGAAAAAACTCAAACGATTTGTACCTATTGTGGCGTTGGTTGCAATCTTGAAGTTGCTACCAAAAACAATGAAATTCTTAGCATACAAGCAGCTTCTTTTGCAGAAGTCAATCAAGGACATACTTGCTTGAAAGGACGATACGCTTTTGGTTTTTATAACCATGAAGAAAGATTGCGAAAGCCAATGATTCGTAAAAACGATGAACTTGTAGAATCAACTTGGGACGAAGCCTATGAATTTATTGCGAACAATCTTAATCAATTAAAAAACTCACATGGCCCTGATAGTATCGCAGGCATCAGTTCTGCCCGTTGCACCAATGAAGAAAATTATTTGATGCAAAAATTTATTCGCACAACTATTGGTACCAACAATATTGATTGTTGTGCACGTGTATGTCACTCTCCTACAGCCTTGGGCATGCAAAAAACATTTG
>Ga0209345_10003386_pt1 | contig 16508 bp, 16 predicted proteins | sample Cruoilmetagenom7_FD_187294 | JGI IMG/M metagenome (GOLD analysis project Ga0209345, IMG submission 187294) | Oil polluted marine microbial communities from Coal Oil Point, Santa Barbara, California, USA - Sample 7 (SPAdes) (version 2) | ecosystem: Environmental > Aquatic > Marine > Oil seeps ...
AAAGGGTCATCGCCGTCGTGGTCACGATGAGTTTTGCAGTGCGATGGCCCTCCGACAGCCGCGAACCGATACGACGCAATACCGCCACTGCACCGCCGATAAATGCCGCTTCGATCAGGATCGTCAACGATATCAGAACTGAACCCAGAAATATTTGGGCAATCATGAGCTCTACTCCCCAGGCACAGCTTCAGCAGGACGCCAATCTCCCCCGAGCGCAAGGCTGAGATTAACATATTGTGCCAAGACGCTGCTTTCGATGGCCACAAAACTGCTCCGACTTCCGAAAACGCGCTGCTGGATATTGAGCACATCAATGAGCTCATTCTCGCCTTCATCAAAACGCAATTGGGCGATCCGCAGGGCTTGGCCCGACGCATTATTTGCTTCGGAGAGCGCATTGTAACGCCGGCGGAGCACCTCACCCTGATCAAGAGCACCCTCAACTTCGGAAAAGGCATTGAGTGCCAGATCCGCATAGCTCGCAACCGCTTCTTCCTGCGCGGCCGTCGATATTTCGACCTGGGCACGCCTGCGCCCACCATCGAAAATCGGTGCAAGTAAATTGGTAGCAAGGCGCCAGATCACATTTGCCGGATCGAGCAGATTGGAAAGCTCATTCGATGCGCCACCCAAAGATCCGGTCAAGCTGAACTGGGGTAAGCGGGCGGCTTGCGCTTGATCGACGCCGGAAACAGCGGCTGCGATGCGGCGTTCGGCAGCAACAAGATCGGGTCGACGCTCCAAAATCTGGGATGGCAGACCGGCTGGCGGCGGCGGCGGCGCACTGGGAAACCCGTGTCTGAGTTCAAGCTCAGCGCCAGGATAGCGCCCCAACAGCACCTCAAGAGCGCGCACTGCATCGCGCTGCCCCAACTGAGCGCTGAACAAGGTATCGCGCGCTCCCTCAAGATCTGTTCGTGCTAGCGCCGTATCTTGCGCATTGGCATAACCGTTCGCAAAGCGGACCTGCACGATGCGGTCAATCTCGGTCAGCGCCGTGACGATATCTTCGGCCACAACAACCTGTAATCCGGCCTCGATTGCGGTGAAGTAGGTGCGGGCAACAGCTGCCGCGAGGGAATGTTGGGCATAGCGATAGTCGGCCTGTGCAGCCTCTGCGCTCTGGAAAGATGCATCGACATTGGATCTTACCCGGCCCCACAGATCGACTTCCCAGCTGCTTTGCAAACCAAGGGTCAAGCTATTGCTGGTTGGCGTGCCTTCAAGCGGGCCCGATCGCGCCGCACTGCCACTGAGATCAAGGTTTGGAAACAGTTCGGAACGAGATTGGCGCAACAAGGCATAAGCGCGATCAACATTGGCTGCAGCAGCACGCAAACTACGGTTATTCTCTTGGGCTTCGGCAACAAGATCGGCGAGTATCGGATCGGCAAAAGCATCGATCCAGCCGATATGGACATCGCCGACGCTTTCTTTCACCACAAGCCAACGATCGGGAATTTCCGGCAGGCTGCCATCGGCCAGACGGCCCGCTTCGGTGCGAGATGCTCCGCTACTTGCGCATCCGGTTACAAGCAATGCCGAGAGCAAGGCCGCCGACAGCGCAATAACTGTTCGCTTGCCCTGGATCATGCCTTCTCCTCCTGCATCGTTTCACTATCTTGGATGCCAAAGAACATGGTGTAGAGAACCGGGACGATAACGAGGGTCAGAATTGTTGCAAAGCTGAGACCAAAGACCAGAACAACCGCCATCGATCGGAAGAAGGCGTCACCGAACAATGGGATAACGCCCAGTACCGTCGTGATCGCGCCCATAGCCACAGGTCGGACGCGGCTGGCAGCTGAATCAATTACCGCGTCATAGCGCGGTTTTCCAGAGCGTATCTCGATATCCATTTGGTCTACGAGAACGATACCGTTTTTGATTAGCAAGCCGGAAAGCGAGAGCACGCCAAGCAGCGCCATAAACTCGAGCGCAGATCCTGTGAGCAAAAGTCCGACCACCACGCCAATCAAGGCAAGCGGTACGACAAGCCAAATAATCAATGGCTGGCGCAGGGCGTTGAACAACAAAACCACAACCAGCACCATGGCGAGCAAGCCCATCGGCAGGGTACTCATAAGGTTGCTATTGGCTTCCGCACTGTCTCCGAACTCCCCTCTCCATGTCAGCGAGTATCCCGGCGGAAGTTCGATTCCCTCAATCTGCGGACGAATGCGCTCAAAGGCTGTCGAGGCCAGTTCCCCCGGCATGGGATCGGCCTGTGCGCGAATCGTCCAGACACGATCGATCCGCCGCAACAGAGCGTCGCGCCAAACTGTTTCGAACCCGTCTACCGTTTCAATGAGTGGAACTGTTCCACCTGTAACTTGACTTGGGATCTGGACGTTGGCGAGGCTCTCGACGTTGCGGCGTTCGCCAATTGGAGCACGTGCGATTATTGGGATTAGCGTATCGTCTTCACGATAGACTCCGACATTTCGCCCGGAAAAGTTGGTACGCAACGCGTTGGCGAGATCCTCGCGAGAAATCCCGAGACGGCGGCCTCGGGTCTCCGAATAGACGGGTTGAATGACACTTACCCTTTGCCTCCAGTCATTCTTGATGGCAGTCAGATTACCGTCCGTGGCATAGAGTGCTTCAGCTTCTGCGGTTAGCCGCCGCAATACGGCCGGATCAGGACCCGCAAACTCTGCCTCGATTTTCGATCCGCCGCCCGGGCCAAGCTGGAACCGCCAAACCTTGGCTTGTGCGTCGGGAAAACTCTCACCGATATGATTTTGGATTTGTGGGATCAGTTCGTCGATCCGGTCATAGTCAACCTGGAGCAACAATTGGCCATAAGACGAGTTTGTACTTTCAGGGGGATAAACCAGCATATATCTGAGCGCGCCCTGACCGACCAACGTGTTGACGCCTTCGACACCATCCATGGCCGCAACGGCCTCTTCAAGTTCGGTCATATTGGCATCGGTGCGTGAGAAATCGGTGCCTTGAGGTTGCCAGAAATCGACAACGAGTTGCGGCGTCGTTGATGCGGGGAAAAAACCTGCTTTCACGAAACCAAAACCGACCATCGAGAGGGCGAACAGCCCAACCACAACGCCAATCGCTTGCCATCGAACAGCAATGACGCGGCGCAGAAAGCCCTTGTACATGGTAATGAAGCGACCATCGGCCGGAGGCTCAACCACGCTGTCATTGGCTTCTTTGAACAAGAGATCGGCGAGCAGCGGAACAGCGGTGATCGCAAAAAACCAACTAAACAGCAGTGAGATCAACACGACCCAAAAGAGATGGCCGGTAAACTCGGCAGTGGAGCCGGGTGCGAGGCCAATCGGTGCAAAGGCGATGATGCCGACCAGCGTGCCACCAAGCAACGGCCAAACGCTCCGCCGAACAATTTCCTTCGCGATATCGAGCTTTTTCCGTCCCTGTTGCACACCAACCAGGATGCCTTCCGTCACAACGATCGCGTTATCGACGAGCATGCCAAGGGCAATAATCAGCGCACCCAATGAGATCCGGTGCATCGGGATGGCATATACATACATGGTGGTAAGAGTTGCCGCGATGGTCATCACGAGTACCGATCCAATGATCACCGCCGAACGCAGGCCCATGAAAAAGAACAGCGTAACAAGCACGATCACAAGCGCCGCCACGACATTGACGGCGAAATTTCCAACCGCGATGTTGGTCACCTTACCTTGATGATAATATTCGTGAATTTCTATTCCGATTGGCCGGCGATCTTCCGAAGCTGCTATTGTCGCATCAATTGCTTCACCCATCGCAACGACATTCGCGCCGGTTACGTTGGAGATACCCAGTCCGATAGCAAATTCGCCGTTATACCTATTCAGAAATGACGGTGGATCCTGATAATCTCGGCGTACCGTGGCCACGTCGCGCAGATAAACGATAGTATCCGATGATTGAGTCGAGACCACGATGTTCTCAATGGCGCGCACGGAATCCACTTCGCCCGTCGGTTGGATAAGAACACGGCGATCCCCAACTTGAACATCGCCTGCGGAAACAACTGAATTTTGTTCGGCGAGGTCCGCATAGATTTGATCGACCGAAATCCCGAGAGCGGCGGCGCGTTCGCTCGATATCTCGACATAGATGGCTTCGGATTGCTGCCCTTGGATTGCTACCTTCGCCACATCTTCGACCGCCAACAGTTCGGTGCGCAAATCACGCGCATATTCATACAGTTCACGCGGGGTGAACCCATCTCCTGTGATAACGTAGTAAATTCCATATACGTCGCCAAAATCGTCATTCACGATCGATTCTAGAGCACCGGGCGGCAATGCACTTTGCGCATCGCGCACTCGATTGCGAAGCTTGGTCCAGATCCCCTGAAGGGCCTCGCGAGATTGGGAATCGCCATATTTAACTTCGACGGTGATGCGTGAAAGGCCGTCTGAAGAGACCGATCGGACTTCCTCAACTTCGGACATTTGCTGGATCGCGGATTCGAGCGCCTCGGTGACTTCATTGGCAACTTCTTCGGGCGTTGCTCCAGGGTATTGCGTGACGACAACCGCTTCGCGAATGGTGAATTCAGGATCCTCGAACCGCGACATATTACCGTAAGCGATCCAGCCGCCGATCAACACACCGATGATGACGATGAAACTGATCAACCGGTTCTTGATCGCAAATTCTGCTGGATTCATGGTCCGGCCCTATTCCTCGTAGGGCCGAATAAGCATGTCCTCATGCAGATAGGATGCGCCAGCACCCACGATTACATCGCCTTGAGACAAGCCCTCGCTAATCGTCAGCAATTCTCCGACTTCCGACGTCACGGTGACATCTCTTCGCGTCACACGCATGGTCTCTTCATTGACCAGCCACACATATTGAGTTTCTCCGTCAGCCATGATGGCGGCGAGCGGAATGGCGACTCCCGCATCCTCGGATTCCGGCCCAATGTTTTCGAAGCGCGCACGGACGGTTCCGGTCATGCCTGGTAGAATGAGCAATCCTGCCGGTGGTGAAAAATTGAACCGAACTTCGAATGTCTGGGTGGATGGATCGGCTTGCGTCGATGAGGAACGCAACGTCGTCGGAATGCGAATATCTGGTGCTGCATCAAGCGTCAGCACGGTTTCCACGGGATTGATCTGACCTGAATTGGCGACAAGGCTCGCCGGCACTTGGACAACAGCCTGCGCGCTGCCCCGCGTTTGCAGGGTTACAATCTCCTGTTGGGCCGCGATATTCTCAAACCGCTCGACATGTGTCACCGCGAGGACCCCGGAAAAGGGGGCGCGAAGAACCGTATCATTGAGCGTTACCCGGGCCGTATCAAGTTGCGCCCGAGCAACGGCACGAGCGGTCCGTCGCTGTTCATAGACATTCTGAGCGATCGCATCTTCGGCCACAAGTCTGCCGGCGCGTTCATATTCCGCATTGGCGTTATCATACTCGGCTTGTGCGGTCGCGAAACTGTTGCGGAAAGTACGCGGATCGAGCCGTGCGATGACCTGACCGCGAGAAATATCATCCCCTTCCTGGACCAACAATTCCTGAAGTGTTCCGCTGACTTCAAATGTCAGGCTGGAAGAGCGCGCGGCCTCAATTACGGCTGGCAAGTTCTGGATTCGGACGTCATCTGTTTCGGTGATTTCAAAAAGCTTGGCTGGCCGTCCTGCGGCATCCTCTTCTTCAACTGCGCCGGAGCAGCTCGCCAAAACCAGGCTGAGGCCAATACCAATTGTGGCGATTGTTTTGTGGATGATGACACGCCTTCCCTTGCACGATCGTCGCGGTACAAAACCCTTGTCGGGCAATATCGAGACATCCCAGTCAGTTCGTGTCAAGTCAATCGTGCGAGCCCATAAAATTTGTCGGGTCATCGACCGCAAGCCCCTTGCTGCCCATTTCAGCAACGCGTAGGTTTTTGGGCTCGCGGCCCCTTGGCCATGGAATCATCAAGGTTTGCACGATCTGGCGTTTCTCAACCAATGCCAGATTTTCAATTCAACCAGGAGTTCCCGATGAAGCTCATTTCACACCTATTGTTGATCCTCGCCATCCTGTTGCCGACGACTGTCCACGCTGAAGGCTTGGGTGACATTCAGGAGCGCGGTGAAATCGTTGTCGGCGTTTCGGCTTTTGCCCCATGGACTTATCGAGACAATAGTGGCGCGTTGGCTGGCCATGAAATCGACCTGACCAACAGCATAGCCACCGATCTTGGGGTCGAAACCCGTTTTGTATTGCTCGAGTTCGACGCTGTCTTCGCAGCGTTGGCGCGCGGAGATGTCGACATGGTCGCTGCCGGTGTGGCGATCACACCCGAACGGGCACGTAGTTTCAATTTCTCCAATCCCTACATGTCATCCGGCATAAATATTGCGATAAACGTCAACATGGTCGCCGCGGATGTCGGTGTTGCAGATCTCAACACACCGCAGACGACCATAGTTGTCGTCGAAGGCAGTTTGGCAGATGGTATCGCTCATCGCCATTTCGATCAGGCGGTAGTCACGCGTTTTCCGACCCCGGAACTGGCGGAGGCTGCGATTCTTGCGGGTAGCGCTCATGCCTATGTGGCCAGCGTGCCCGAAACTCGCATTTTCGCGCTTCGATATTCTCAGACCGTTGCGCTCCCTTTGGCAGAGCCGCTGCTGAGGACCGTTGCCGGTTTCGCGGTGAGAAGAGAGGAAGATGAGTTGCTGCATTTTCTAAACTCTTGGGTCCACGTTCGCGAAGCCGATGGTTTCCTAGAAGACCGGTACAGATACTATTTTCACACGCTCGATTGGGCTGTTGGGTTAGCCCAATAACCTACCGCCATCTCGGTTGGTCGAAGCGACAATTGACTGTCTGGGGTGAGAGGATCAAACTGTAGTTCGGTGCAGCGCGTTGATGTGATCGAGTGAGCGTATGAATCATACCAGAATTGATTGATGAATCGACTGTTTGGAGAAGCTGAATGAAACGAACGAGCATAGTTTTGGTGTCGCTCGGTGTCGCTCTTGCCCTGGTATCGATCAGTCCGAGCTCAGCCCAGTATAGCGATGATCGCTACGATTACTGTCGTGAGCGAGCCGAAGATATCAGTGGATATGACGGGAGAACTCCCAGAAGTCATCGGCGCGGAGGTGTCGTCGGCGATGCAGTTCGCGGGTCCATCCGCGGCCGCGTTTTGAGCGGGATTTTTGGTGGCAATCGAGAAGAGCGGGAACGCGCAGCCCGGCGAGGCGCGCGCGGCGCTGTCATTGGTGGAGCTATCCGACGGGGCGTTGAGAGAGGTCGCGAAAGACGCGCCCGGCGCGACTATCGCCGGGAACTCGACCGATGCATGGAAGGCCGTTGAGAACAGTTTCAGGGATTGAACGAAATCAAGAATAGAAGGACAAACGCGGTATGAACATTTTCCTCAACTCCACCATGGCCGTCGGCATCGCTCTGGCAGTCGTAAGTTGTTCGGCTCCGGAATCTGCAGAGGCCCCGGCATCAGAAGACGTCGAGAGTGATCCACAAACCGAAGTGAGCGCGGAGCCGGTCGAGCCCACATCTTTTGAGATGGATGCCATTACATGCTGGGATCTCACGACAACCAGTGAAGAAGAACAAGCATTCGCGGCAACGCTCCTCTATGGATACGCAGCCGGTGCGGCTGGAGCCAACGCGCAGACATCTGACGGTATGGAGGCGTCAATTGGCGCTGCATTCGAATATTGTGATGAGAATCCCGACGCCACCGCGTTGAGCGCTTTTGCCCAGGCCGAAGGATAGACGATCAATGCTATCGACGAATAACGTGAAGCTTGCCGCCGTGCTCCTAACAACATCGCTGATGGGTGGCATGGCCTATGCGCAACCCGAGTCTGAAGATGGTTTTGTGCTCGATTTTGACACATTGGAATGTCGCGAACTCACGCTCGCCGGAGAAACCGAGCAGGCCAATGCTGCTTTGCTTTTTTACGGTTATACGTCTGGAAAAGATTCGCGGGCACGCCATTCGCCCGCCGAAATCGAGGCTGGAATTCAGCAAGCTCTGGACTATTGTGACACCCACCCGGAAGCTCCCGTGCTGAACGGATTCATGCGGGATAGCCAATGATCAAAACGCGCGATTTAGCTCGAAGAAGATGGCTCGACATAAGGTAAAGGTGCGGCTGGCGGCGCGCAGTTCAACATAGATCCTACGCCTTTAAGGTAAGACCGACGCGCTACACCGCGAATATGGAGTTCGCGTAACTGTCGCTCACGCGATGCCGCGCCAGAAACTGCGCGCACTACTCCTCGGAAAGGTAGAACAAGACCACTCAGGGTTGACCCAATCGTGTTCCGGACGACTTCTCCCGTGTTGTCTGAATCGTTCAAAGCCTCATCTGCGTCTGCCCCCAAGACTTCCGTGAGTTCTGCAATTTCACGTCCAATGGCAGCACAAGAACGGGTTTCGATGGGCTGATAGGGCGAGCGGATATTGGACAGGACTTCAGGGATCCGGCGGCGCCGAAGATTGAGATCGCTGAGCGGGGTTAGCGCAACCTCTCCAACCGCCTCGCCGACCTCGCGAGCAGATGGGCCGCCAGAGCTCTCGTCATCCTGGCTAGCCGCCTGAGCTGGACCAAGGGCAACTGAGGCAGCGACTGCAGAGGCGAGGAAAAGCGTCAAATTCCGTGAGTTGCTTCTCATAAAATTCTTCCTTTGCGTTGTGCTCAACCCGACATTGCCGTCATGTAGTGCAACCGAGGCGAGATTGTTCTGGCTTACACTCCGCAGAACGAATGTCCAAAGCTATCGAGTCGATCTCATCGACAACATTGCATCAATGTCCGCTTTCCACCCATAGCAGACATAACCTGCAGTCGGTTGAATCCCGATAATGTGCTTTATGTTGAGCGGCATTGTCACGTCAAATCGCTGGCATTACGCGAAGTCTATTCGCTTTTGTCGTTGCCCCCGCCATTAGCGCTGATCCGAGAATGATCATGGCGACAATGAACCAACCCAGCGATCCGAACCCTCCGGAGTCGGCAACAGCGCCAGCAGTCACTGGCCCCAACGCGCCACCCATTGTTGCAAAGGCAGGATATGCGCCGGCCAGACGACCGGCAGGATCGATAACAGCGAGACCGCCCAGAAAAGACGGAAGCATAATTGCGGGAAGGAGCCAAATCATCGGCACACCAAGAAAGTAACCAAACACCGAATCTATGACAGCAATATTCAATACGGACACGCACAGCAGACCAGAGACCAAAATGAGTGGTTTTGTACTACCGAAACGAGACCCAACAACGCCTGCGCCTATTGAACCGAAAATGGTTAGAATGCCGCTAGCGAACAAAATATTGCCAATTGTGGTGAGCGAGATTCCATTTCCGACACCTATCCTTTCGACAAATGCAGCAATACCTGCTTGGCCAAAATAGAAAAAACCGATTCCAAGAAGAGCAATCCATCCTATGACATCTGCTCGAATCCGTTTTTGTTTTGACTGGAAGAAATCAATTGACCCGCTCTCCTCACAGGATCCTTTGATGTTTGGAACTCCGATGACCAGGAACATTCCAGCAACCGAAAACGCGGTATATAGTCCATATGCTCCGGCGAGCCCTCCATGCGAGATAACAACGGGAAGCATAATCGCCAGCAGCGAGAGAAATGCTCCGATGGAGCCACTGATCCAACCATACATCATCTCTGGGTTACGGGTTCTCGCGGCAGTTGCCATCACAACGCAAAGCACAATGCCGCAGCCGGCACCCGCCAATGCTCGGCAGTAGATCATAAAAACCACGTCTGATGCCAAGAGAGTCAGCGCATTGCTCACAGCAACTACGGAGACTCCCACAACAAGAAGTTTGCGCACGCGATGTCTCACTATTAAGCGAGAACAAATAATGGAAGCAAGAGAGATGCAAACTCCCTCAACTGTTACAACAATCCCGGCTTCCGCGCGGGTGGTCCCAAACGTCGAAATGATGGTTCCAATATTGAAGGGTATCGTAAGCGGCGCCGAAAAGGCTGACAGAAAAACTGCAATTAGTAACGCCACCTGATGCGGCCGTAACTCCACGATATTGCTATTCATCCATCAAATTCCCTATGCAAAACGGCCGATCCTTTTCGACATTTGGCGTGGTGGACGAGCCCATTGTCAGCTTCTCCCCGATTTCGGCTTTTCACGGCGAGCAGGGTCAATAAAGCGGTTGGCTCTATCGGCCCGTTTAGCTAAAAATTTCAATTAGTCCTGCCGCGCCCATCCCGCCGCCGACGCACATTGTGACAACCGCCCATTTTGCGTTTCGTCTGCGACCTTCCAGCAAGACAGAGCCGACACATCGAGCACCAGTCATTCCGAAGGGATGTCCTGTCGAGATTGCTCCGCCGTTCACATTGAATTTGTCAGGATCGATCTCAAGCCGATCTCGGCAGTACACACATTGGGAAGCGAATGCCTCGTTGAGCTCCCACAAATCTATGTCATCTACAGTCAATCCATGTCGTTTCAAAAGGCGTGGGACAGCGTAAACCGGTCCGATACCCATCTCATCTGGATCACAACCGGCAATAGAAAACCCAGCCATTCGCCCGAGGGGTTCTATATTTCCGTGGCTCGCTTCATTTGCTTCCATTATGACCAGGGCCGCGGCTCCATCAGCCAATTGTGAAGAATTCCCCGCAGTGACACTATGCCCAAGCGCCATAGTTTGGCCGTCAGTTAGGATCGGATCCAGTTTGCGCAGGGCCTCAATTGTCGTTTCAGGCCTATTGCATTCATCTCGATCCACAACGACTTCAACCCGTTCAAGAATGCCCGTAGTTTCGATCCGTTTTAACATTATGGCATTGAGCGGCACGATTTCTTCGGCCATTTGACCAGTCGATTGAAATCGCGAAGTCCGTTGTTGTGATTGGAGAGCATACGCATCCTGGCGTTCTCGCGACACTCCGTAGCGTTCTGCGACAACTTCCGCCGTTTCAATCATGGTCATCCAAATCGCAGGATATTCTAACATCAATCCTTCTTCGACGAACCTATACCGATTGGCTTTGCCAGACCGGCCCACAAGCGAGAGGCTTTCAACACCGCCGGCCACGACAACCTGTGCATCATCCATTACTACCGATTGCGCTGCGTTAACGATCGCCTGTAGACCCGAAGAACAGAACCGATTCACGGTCACCCCCGGTGTTGTGGGCGGACAACCGGCCCATAGCGCCGCGTTACGCGCGATATTGTGCCCGGTCGCCCCTTCTGGATGACCGCACCCCAAAACCACATCCTCCACGCGATCCGGCTCAACACCAGCGCGATTGATCGCTTGCTTTATGGCGTGACCGGCAAGCACGATTCCGTGTGTATCGTTGAACCCGCCACGAAGAGATTTTGCCATGCCAGTCCGGGCGGTTGACACAATCACAGCTTCTCTCATTGAATTCGCCTTTGCTTTTGGGCCCTAGATCCGGAAGGTGAAAAATGCAGTGAAATGGAATCGAGGGACTGACCGAACAGCGGCAACCCATTGCTGCGAACGCAATAGGTCTGGCCATTGAGTTCGCGCGTTGCGGGCGCTTTTATGACGACAGAAAGCTTGGCCAACAGTTCGGCTCGCAATTTTACTGAATGAAACTTTAGCCGACCAAAGTTGTCTTCTTTTTTGTCCGGAATCGAGGCCACCATTCCTTTACGCGCAAATCGTGTGCTCAATTTTGAAGCAAAAATTTTGCGTGCCCAGTCAAGCGCCATGATTCTGGTCAATTCCATGGCAGTTACTTTCGCTGCTTTGTCGCAAGCTTGCCTGAGATTACCCTTTAGACCAGCTGGAGATGTGAAGAGTGGCGTCTCGCCGACTTCCCGTTCTCGGAGAAGGTTCATGATCGTTCACGTGGTAAGCGCGGCCAAAACTGGCTTGTTCGGCGTTTGTAATCGCCATAACCGGGCCGGCGTTTTGTCGAGTAGAACTCGGCAGGCTCAACGCCCGTTCCATAAAGAATGCCATGCAACATATGCAATGACGCAAACAGTAGGGTCGCCCCGACAAGCAACGCAGGCCATGCACCATCAGAATGCCATATGACCGCCAATGCAGGTGCGCTCGAAATGATTAACGCATTCCAGACCATCCATTCAAAGAAATAGTTTGGGTGGCGGCTGTACCGCCAAAGCCCGATATCACAGACTGCGTTGGTGTCGCCCGCTGCTTCAGCCTTTCTGCCAAAGATCAACTTTTGCCTATCTGATTTCCACTCCAGCGCGAAAGCGGCGGCCCAAACGCCCAATCCAGCAACTTCAATCGGGGAGATTACGCCACTAGGCCGCAGGGTAAAAAGGAAGGCAGGAAGGCACAACATTGCCATGTTCAACATGCCTTGCGCCGCGACATCCACTTGCATTGCGAGAAGTTCGTTATTTTTCCGAGACTCGCGCCATCGAGATTTCTGATACTCGTAACGCGGGAATTCGTGTTTGAAGGCGCCGCGAAAGACCGCCTTGACGGACCTAATGCCCATCCGCGCTCCCATAGTGCCGTAAATTGCGGCCATCGCGAAACCGCGCCAATTCATTGGACTACAAGCAACCAGCGCGACCAATCCGATGACCACAAGTCCCCATGGCCAGGCAATGTCCACATAAGACATGCGCCTGTTGCGATGTGTAGGAATGTGCGCCACGACAAGAAATAGAGTCGCCTGCAATACCATATTAACAAGGATAAGATTTCTAATTGCCCCACTCGTCAGCACGGCACATAGCCCCGCAATTAATGGGATCAACGGAATGAGATAGTGCAAGCCAAATTTCGTCATTGTAGTCGTTTGACTACCTTAGCTTAACGGTTACTGCAAATGAAATTTGGGAGCGTCGGCGGTGCATGACCACGATTGGTGGCATATGGTCATTCCGATCCCAACCAGTTTAACTGGTCGATTCGCGCCATTATTATAGGATCACCTACTTGTTATCGTGCGAGTTACCAGTGTATGCATTGAGCGTATTAGAACTTCGAATATTAGCTAACCGACTAAACATATGGGGTTTTCAGATTTGGCCACGAGCAACACACGAGCGCGGCGGTCGCTTGATCTCTCAACATCAGAAAAACTCGTCAAAGCGGCAAGAGAATGCCTAATAGTGGACGGCGCTGCGCACTCTAGCATCAAAACCATCGCGGCAAGAGCCGGCGTGAATCATGGTTTGGTTCACCGGCATTTCGGCTCCAAAGAGGCGCTGATGATTGCTGTCCAATCGGACATTGACTATGATATGCCGGATCTTGGATTAGTCGATCCAGCAGTAGATGCAAAAGCGATCATGAAGGCCAACTTTAAGGATCAACGCGTGTCGATCGAGTTGCTGTCGCTGTCGTATCAGATGCCACTTCTGCGTGAAGCAATCGTTCGCGGCACGCGCAAGGTTCTCAGGCGCTATGCGGACCAATCTCCCAACCTTTCCAATATTGACGTTCTCGCTATGGGTGCAGAATTCATGGGCCTTGCCGTGTACCACGCAACGGATCCCAAAATGCCAGTGAAAGATGCGCTGACAGCTATGCTAAGGCGGTACTTCAAATATTCAGACTAAGATCACGCTCACTGTTCACGATAGCAACGGCAAAATCTATAGTCAGTCCAATATCTCAGATAGAATTTTCTTCGACAGTTCATCATGAAAACTGGCCTCTTCGCTAAGCGGATGATGCCGTCCAGAATGCGAAGAAGTGAAAATCTCGTTGCCATTCTCGGTCACACCGATTGAATGCTCAAACTGCGCCGACCAAGACTTGTCGCGAGTAACAGTTGTCCAACCATCGTTCAAAATGAGCACATCAGACTTGCCCAAATTGAACATGGGCTCGATTGTGAAAAACATACCCGGTTCAAGCACAACTCCCTCTCCTGGACGCCCATAGTGGAGGATCTGTGGCGCAGTATGAAAGGCTTTACCTATGCCGTGGCCGCAAAAATCGTAGACGGTCGACAATCCGTGCTCTTGCCCCACCGCCTCGATCGCGGCTCCCAGATCACCCAACGTCGCGCCAGGGCGCACAGCCGCGATGCCCGCCATCATCGCTCGATATGTCATTGCAACCAATCGTTCCGCTTTTCGGCTCGCGCGCCCAACGATAAACATTCGGCTTGAATCTCCATGCCAGCCATCTATTTTTGGAGTTACGTCGATATTCAAGATATCTCCCGCTCTCAACCGCTTCGTTTCGGACGGAATACCGTGAGTCACGACATGATTTACAGAGATGCAAGACGCATGCATGTATCCGTTATACCCCACAGTAGCCGGCGTTCCGCCATTATCTCGGATGAATTCGCTGCAGCGCTGGTCGAGATCGGCAGTCGATCTGCCTTCAATTATCTCACCCTCAATGTAATCCAAAGTTTGCGCGGCGAGCTGACCTGCCACACGCATACCTTCAAACCCATCTTCATCATGTAGTCGAATGCGCTCACCAACCATGTCGACCTGCTTAGAATATCGTACTCTTGTCACGTTTCTTCCCGGTTCTCAAAATGATTTCATTTCATGAAGCGATCATAGGATCGATTCGACACTGCCCCCGGACTTGCTCCCGACTTGCATATTAGCATAGGGGGACATAGGATGTAGTCAATCGACTACTTGGGAGGAACCGATGAAAACACGTATAACTCAACTGCTCGGCATCGAGCACCCCATCGTCCAGGGCGGCATGCACTATGTCGGCTTCGCGGAGCTCGCAGGCGCAGTTTCAAATGCGGGTGGTTTTGGCATCATTACCGCGCTTACACAAAAGACTCCAATGGACCTCGCCAACGAAATCGCCAAGTGCCGCGATATCACTGACAAACCTTTTGGCGTAAACGTCTCATTCCTACCCGCGACCTATCCCCCCGATTATCCTGGTTATCTTAAGGCCGTCATTGATAGTGGGGTGAAGGTTGTGGAGACCGCCGGAAACAATCCCTCGAACTGGCTACCGATACTTAAGGAGCATGGGATCCGTGTCATCCATAAGTGTACGTCTGTTCGGCACGCCCTGAAAGCTCAAGAAATCGGATGCGATGCGGTATCTATCGATGGATTCGAATGCGGGGGACATCCTGGCGAAGATGATATTCCTAACATGATACTGCTACCCCGCGCGGCTGATGAACTTGAGATACCGTTTCTTTCGTCCGGCGGGCAAGCGGATGCAAGAAGCCTCGTAGCATCGCTCGCGATGGGCGCAGAAGGCATGAATATGGGTACGAGGTTTATCGCAACGAAGGAAGCGCCCGTACATGACAACGTCAAGCAAGCGATACTTAATGCCACGGAACTCGACACCCGACTGGTACTCCGTCCACTCAGGAACACGGAAAGAGTATTGAACAACGCCGCTGTTGAGCGAATTTTAGCCACCGAGAAATCTTTGGGCGAAAATATCAAGTTTGACGATATCGCCAAGGAGGTCATTGGTGCTTATCCGAAAATCATGCTGAAGGGCGAAATGGATGCCGGCGCTTGGTCCTGCGGGATGGTCGCCGGCCTGATTGATGACATTCCGACCTGCCACGGCCTTATCGAGCGGATCATGAGCGAAGCAGAAGCTATTATCACGAACCGACTGAATGGATTCATGACCGCATGACACGCGCCGGGTGCGCACGGGGTCAAAATTCGATATTGAAAGGAAGGAAATTATGGAAACACGCGATGTCGTTGCATCACGCCGATCGACAAGAGCCTTCACCCAGGATCCGATCTCGAGTGCCCAAATTCGAGAACTGCTGGAGGAGGCAAGCTGGTGTCCATCCGGTGGGAATGTTCAACCTTGGAAAGTGATCGCAGTTTCCGGTAAAGCTCGGAACGCTGTCGCGGATCTCGCCTCGTCTCTCATCAAGCAGGGGGCTCCTTCCGAGGAAGGGGCCCACCCTGTCTACCCCAAGAATCTGTGGGAGCCATATCGAACGTATAGATATGAAAATGGAGAAGAAATGTATGCCGCCCTCGGCATTTCGCGTGAAGATAAAACCGCACGCCTTGAATGGCTTGCACAAAATTTTGATTTCTTCGGCGCGCCCGCCGGGCTTTTCTTCATTCTGGACTGTCGGATGGGCTCAGGACAATGGGCTCATCTTGGGATGTTCATTCAAACTCTAATGCTGCTAGCTCATGATCGCGGGCTGGCAACCTGCCCTCAGGAAGCCTGGGCTCGATTTCGCGATAGTCTCGCAACGCATTTCGATCTGGGAGAGGATGAAATAATCTATTGCGGCATGGCACTTGGATACGCTGATACTATTGCACCGGTAAATACTTGGATTCCCTCGCGTGCTCCGGTTGAGTCCTTTGCGCGATTCGAGGGATTCTGACTTATTGCGCAAGATATCCACCATCGACAGCGAATTCGGCTCCAGTGATGAATCCAGCCGCATCACTGGCGAGAAACAAGACCATATTCGAAATGTCCCGCGGCTCCGCGAGGCGGCCAATCGGATGGCGCGCAACACCAGATTCGAGTTTTCCTTCGACATCGCCGGCGGCAGCGGCAGGTTTCAATATCATATCAGTGCGGACATAT
>Ga0209345_10003387_pt1 | contig 16505 bp, 14 predicted proteins | sample Cruoilmetagenom7_FD_187294 | JGI IMG/M metagenome (GOLD analysis project Ga0209345, IMG submission 187294) | Oil polluted marine microbial communities from Coal Oil Point, Santa Barbara, California, USA - Sample 7 (SPAdes) (version 2) | ecosystem: Environmental > Aquatic > Marine > Oil seeps ...
CGCCGCCCCAACGGTTGACAGAGCCGAAACCATTGACCGATGCTTGCCTGATGATGAAACCCCGGACGAAAATGCCCGGTGTTGAAGCGAAGGCAATAGTTGAATGCAGCGCGACCCGAAACTTGTAGACCTTGATGAAGCAATGGCGCTTGCCGTGGGTGCTTTGCGCGATCGCCCAGATCTGTGCCTTGGCGGGCTGTTCAAACAAAGCCGCCCCGTGGCGCTGGTGCGCGCGGTGCTTGCGGCCGGCGCGAAAGGTCTGAACCTCTATTCTTCGCCGGGTGCGGGTTATGATGTCGATCTGATGATTGCCGCAGATGCAGTTGATGCTGTATTCATTCCCGGCGTGACGCTGGAAAACCGCCTTTGCCCGAATTTTCGTGCAGCGGTAGAAAGCCAACGTATTACCGCGCACGCGCTTGACGCGCTGAGCGTCGTTGGTGGGCTGATGGCGTCGGCCAATGGGGTGCCGTTTCAACCGATCGCGGCGCTCAAAGCATCCGATGTTCTAAAGCACAATCCGTTGATAAGTGAATTTGAATGCCCGATCACAGGTGACACGCTACACGCCGCCCGCGCCGTCCGCCCGCGCGTGACGTTTCTGCATGCACAAGAGGCAGATCGCTGGGGCAATATCCGCCACCTTAGCACGATGGTTTACGCCGATCAGTTGATGGCTCGTGCATCTGACACGGTCATCGTCAGCGTCGACCGGATCGTCGAGGATGATGTGGTGCTGGATGACCCGCGCCGGGTAACCATCCCCTCGCACTACGTCGATGCTGTCGTCCATATACCCTATGGTGCGCATCCCACGGCCAGTTTTCCGCTTTATTCAATGGATGAAGAACACATCGACGCGTATGCCGATCTTGGCGATGCCGCCCGAAAAGGCGACGGCGCAGGATTGCAGGACTATCTTGCCCGGTATGTGACCGACGCCGTGGATCAGCAAACCTACATAGACAGGATTGGCGGTGCAGAGCGGTTAAGTGTTCTGGAACAGGAGGCTGCAGAGCTATGAGTGATGTTTCACCTCTGGAACAGATGACCGTGGTTCTGGCTCGTGACCTGGCCGACCGGGAACTGGGCGCTGCAGGTGCTGCCGCACTGGTGCCGATGGCAGCGATTGCGCTGGCCCGCGAGCTGCATGCACCCAACCTTTCAATCGGGGGTGAGATGTTCTTTAACCCTTATCCAAGACGGCTTTACCCTTCGATGCTGGATGATCGTGCACTTGGTCGCTGTGAGGGGTCCGAGACTTTTATCGAGTTGTTCGGCCACAGCCATCATGGATTGGATTTCTTTTTCCACAGCGGTCTTCAGCACGACCGGTTCGGCAATATCAATCTGCACTTTGTCGGTGGAACGTTAGAAGCACCCAAGATGCGCGGGCCGGGGGCGGCGAACCTGTCTTACTGCCACACGTCGACGCGCTTTTACATTTGTCCGACTGTTCACAACGACCGAAACTTTGTGGAAAAGGTGGATTTTGTGACCATCCCGGGACACCTCGACGGTCCTGAAAGCAAACGTGCGGCTGGGCTGATGAACGAAGGTCCGCGCTTCGTGATAACGCCCCGGGCAGTTATGGATTTCGATCCGGACACGCTTGAGATGCGTTTGAAATCTGTGCACTGCGGAAACAGCGTGCAGGATGTGCTGGACCATACCGGTTTTGCGCTGAACGTTCCGGAAGGCGTCGGGCAAACGCCGCCACCGAGCGAAGATGAGCTAGAGCTACTACGCAACAAGATTGATCCAACAGGTGAACTGAGACACTAATACTTAGACGACAAACTTTTCCAGGGAGGAAAAAATGACTTCACTATTCAAAAAGGCACTATTCGGTGCTGCCATTACTGCCGGGCTTGGCGTCGGCGCTGCTATGGCCCAGGATCTGGTCATGGGTTCGACCAGCCCGACGTCCAGCCACTTCACTATTACCGTGGCGATGAGCAAGGCGATCGAAAAAGGTATTTCAGGCGCGAATGCGACTGTTATTGAAACCGGTGCGAGTGTGGACAACGTCCTGCGTCTGGCTCGTGATGAGATTGATCTGGGGCTGGCAACCGGCGGTATCCTGATTCAGGCCCGCGAAGGCATCGGCAAATTCGAAGGTAACGCGGTTCCCGATACGGTGGCTATCTATCCTTATAGTGCTTCGGTATTGCTGACGGCTGTGCGTGCTGATTCTGGCGTAAAATCGTTTTCCGATCTGGCGGGCAAAAAGTTCAGCCCCGGTATTCGTGGGAGCGCCGCTGAATCGCTGATTTCAAAAGCGATGGGCGATTTTGGCATCGATGTGGACCTTGTGCACGGCACGGTCGGAGACGCTGTTGAGGGTATTAAGAACCGTCATTTGGTTGGATACAGCAAATATGGCGCTGGCAGCTCTATTGATGCGACTTTGCAGGAATTGATGACCAGTACTGAAATGCGTCTGATCGGTTTCAATGCCGAAGAAGAAGCTTCTATCTTGGCGACCAGCAAAGGTGTTGGGTTTGCAACGCTGCCTGCTGATCTGGTTCCCGGTTCCGGCGAGGTTCGTGCACCTAAGGTGAATGTATTCTTCCTGACGCGCGTTGCCGTCATGGATGATGACACAGCCTATAACATTGCCAAAGCGGTTCATGAGAACATCGATATTCTCATCGAAGCATGGCCAAAAATGGCGAGCTACGACATGGCCGCTGACGCGATGGCCACGATGGATGGTGGTATTGCCTATCACCCCGGTGCCGCTCGTTACTGGAAAGAAGTGGCCGGAAAATAATCGGCGCTTCCATATAAAAACAAAATCCCCGGCGAAACTGCCGGGGATTTAACGATACATTCCCAAATTTTTGGAGCGACAGGCCAGATGACGCAGGCAGCACTTTTGGATTGGCGCAATTCGGACGCCACGGGGCTAAATTGCCAACAATATTTCCGGCAGTTCAAGCTGGGTCATCAACATGGCTGATCAAAGCGTTCTGGTCGAACCAGTAGACCCGACAGTCAGCGTGTTGCGTAACCCTGCAATACAGATGCTTTTTGCCGCCTTCTGTCTTTTACATCTTTATACGGCGTTCTTTGGCCAGTTTGATCCGCTCATCCAGCGGCCGATCTTTATAGGGTTCGGTGTTGGTGGGGCCTTTCTTTTGCATGCTGCTCGTGGTGGCAGGCGCGGTCGTCGCGAAATGATCCTCGATCTGGTGCTTGCACTGCTTTCGTTTGGTGTTTGCCTTTACGTGATTGTTAACCGCGAGCGTTTCGTCGACATAATGGTCAGGTATAATAGTTTTGACATGACCATGGCTCTTTTGGCATTGGCGCTGACGATCGAGGCCGCCCGCCGTGTCATTGGATGGTTCCTGCCGGTGTTGGCCTTGTTCACGCTGATATATTTCTACTTTGGAAATGACTTGATCGGTGGCGACTGGCGGCCACCGCGAGTGTCCCCGCGCACGGGTATCGAAACATTTTATTCTTCAACCGGCGGTCTGTTCGGTTATCTCGCCGATATTGGCGCGCGGGTCATTACGATTTTTGTGATCCTTGGTGCCTTGCTGTTGTCCACCGGCGCGACCGAAGTGTTCATGAAATTGGCGACTTGGATTGCCGGGCGCACTTATGGCGGACCTGCCAAGGTTTGCGCGTTGTCCTCGGCCATGTTTGGAACGGTCACCGGCTCAGCTGTAGCGAACGTGATGGCTACCGGATCGATCACAATCCCAACGATGAAGCGGCTAAAATACCCCGCCTCATTTGCCGGCGCCGTCGAGGCCGTTGCCTCGTCTGCCGGGCAATTGACACCACCTGTCATGGGCGCAGGGGCGTTCATAATGTCGGAATTCTTGGGCATCGCTTACACGGATATCGCCGTTGCGGCGATTGGCCCGGCGTTCCTTTATTATCTGGCCGTGTGGCTTGGCGTCGACCTTTACGCGCGCCGCACGAACCTGCAGCCAACGCCCAAAGATGAAATGCCCGTGCCAATGGATTTTCTGGCGCCGGACAAAGCTATCCCGATGTTCTTTCCGATCCTTGCCGTAATCTATTTCCTTTATGGGGGTTATACACCCAGCTTCGCCGGGGCGGCGGCAATTGTTGTGCTTTTGCTTTCAAACGTAGTTGTGCGCCCATTTGCGGCCATTCGGGATGGTGAGAAACTGAGCAGCGTTTACGGTGAGCTGGTGTTGCAGGTTTTCCGTGGATTGGTCGATGCTGGGCGTGCGTTGGTGATGATTGCGGCATTGCTTGCCTGTGCCGCGATTGTGGTCAAGGTTTTGACTGCGACAGGCGCTGGCGTAAAAGTGTCCAATCTGATCTTCGCAATTTCGGATGAGGGCATGATTTTGGCGCTGATCCTTGCGGCGGTGTTGTCTATCCTGTTGGGAATGGACGTTCCGACAACGGCCTCTTACGTACTTGCAGCGGCTGTGGCCGCACCCGGCCTGATCCGTCTGGGCGTACCCGAGTTGCCTGCGCATTTGTTCGTATTCTACTACGCGATCCTATCGGCGATAACGCCGCCGGTGTGCGCCAGTGTCTATGCGGCGGCGGCATTGGCGGGCGCGAATTTCTGGCATGTTGCCGGACGTGCGCTATCGCTGGCGTTGGCAGTCTATATTATACCGTTCCTGTTTGTTTTCCGCCCCGGTGTTTTGGCACAGGGTGGATGGGATGTGATCGGCCTCGATCTCGGCATGGCAATTGCCGCTGTATTCGCGGTCAGTGTCGGGATGAGCGGATGGCTTAACGGCAAGCTGCATCTGGTTGAACGAGCGGCGTTCCTGATTGCAGCGGCGCTGCTGTTTTACGTCGAGCCTGCGTCCGATTATGCCGGTGTAGCGTTTCTGGTAGCTCTTGTGATTTGGCGCAAGTTGGTCGGTCGTGGCCAAAGTGACAGCGAAGATGCTCTGGCCTAGCAACAAAAAAGGCGCACGCTTGTTATCAAGCGTGCGCCAGTGTCAGCCGACAGGGAGAATAATGCGTCAGGCTGAAAGTCGGAAATATGGGAAAGTAACCTCATCGGTTGCCTTGACGAAGGTGACTTCAACGGCAGCGTCGATCTGGACGTTTTCAGGTGTGTCCGTCTCAATCCGGCTCATCATCCGCGGACCTTCTTCAAGATCAATCAGCGCCACTACGTAAGGCACATCGTCGCCAAAGGCAGGACCGGCGGGCCGGCGTGCGATGGTGAAACTGTGCACTGTGCCACGGCCACTGACAGTATCAAACTTCAGATCATTAGAATGGCAATGCGGGCACACCGTGCGCGGATAAAAGTGATGTTTTCCACACCCGTTGCAAAGCGGGATATCAAGCCGACCTTCACGCGCGGCATCCCAATAGGGGCGACTGTCATGATCGATGACGGGCAGGGGTTTGTCATAGCTCATCAGTTCAATCCTTTTGCAAAATGACAGTTGCGCCAGAGGACAGCGTGCCCCCGGTGCCATGCACCAGCGCGGTACTCGCGCCAGCAACCTGCCGGTCTCCGCATTCGCCGCGCAACTGGCGGGCCGCCTCGATCAACAGGAAAATACCAAACATGCCGGGGTGCAAAGCCGACAGGCCACCGCCGCTGGTATTCATCGGAAATGCGCCACCCGGTGCAGTGTTCTGGTTTGACACAAACGGGCCGCCTTCGCCGGGTTTGCAAAACCCAAGTGCTTCCAGTGACAGCAGTACAGTAATCGTAAAGCTGTCATAAATCTGCACAACGTCGATATCGGAATGACTGACCCCAGCCATTTTCATTGCAGTTTCGCCCGCACGTTTGGCCGGCAACAAATGTGCCAGATCGGGCATTTCGCTGATAGTCCAATGCGTGTGCGCCTCGCCATAACCTTTGACCGAGATCGGCTTGGATTTCAGGTCTTTGGCGCGCTCTGCCGTGGTCATAACGATGGCGCCAGCACCATCGGTCACAAGGCAGCAATCCAATAGATGCAGTGGCTCGGAAATCATGCCGCTGTTCATCACTTCATCAATGCTCAGGTCATCACGCCGCGTGGCTGCGGGGTTCAGTTGCGCCCATTTGCGCGTTGCAACTGCGATTTCGGCGAGATGCTCGGATGTGGTGCCATATTCATGCATGTGCCGTTTTGCAGCCATTGCATATCCGCCGACCGGCGTTGGCATCCCATAGGGGGTTTCGTGCTGCATACCCAAAACCGACGGGCGACCGCTTAGGTTCCGACTGCGAAGCGATCGCTGGTCCGATCCATAGACGATCAGCGCAACCTCGCAATAGCCCTTTTCCAATGCCATCGCCGCATGTGCGACATGTGCCTCGAACGCGGATCCACCGATATTGGTGCCGTCAACGAATATCGGCATGATGCCCAGATATTCACCCAAAGAAACGGTCGGCAACTGCCCCGGTCCGGGCACACCCCACATCCCAGCGGTCAGCAGGCCGTCAACGTCCGACAGGTTAAGACCTGCCTCTTCGACTGCGGCCTTGGCGACCAGCGCCATATGCCCCAAAACCGAAGCGTCGCGGACAAACTTCCCATCCGCCAGTGCAGCGTCGGCCACGCCAACGATTACCGGCTCACGTCCATTTTTCATTGATATCTCCTGAATATTGTGCGGCCAACGGCGGTCAGAGGCGCATTGTTTTGGCAATCAGCGTGCGCTGAATTTGCGATGTGCCGCCACCGATGGTGCTTTGCATCCCTTCGCGGAAATACCGCTCCATGTCGGAATCCGGCAGCATCGAGTGGCCGCCAAGGATCTGCATCCCGTTGCGGGTAACCGTTTGCAGAGTTTCCGAGGCGAACAATTTGGCCATCGAAACTTCGCGCAAACAGGGCGTCTTGGCCGCTGCCATATTGGCTGCGCGATAAGTTAGCAACCGGGCGGCATCGACCTGAGTCTGCATGTCCGCCAGCATATGCTTGATGACCTGAAAGTTGTAAATTGACTGGCCGAACTGTTCCCGGTCGTGCGCATAACGTAGCGCGTCGTCGACGGCGGTTTGGGCATTGCCCACGTAGGCCGCGGCAACTGCAACTCGTTCCAACTCAAGATGGTCGGTGATGATATCCCAACCTTTGTTTTCTTCGCCCATCAAAGCGCTGGACGGAATGCGAACATCATCCACGAAAATCTCGGTCGTACCGGTGGCGCGCCGTGCCATTGTCGGCAGTTTGCGGATGTCGAGCCCCTCGGTGTCATTCGGGATCAAAAATACAGACAGGCCTTTGTGTTTGGGCGCATCCGGATCCGTGCGCGTCAGCATCGCGAGAACAGCGTTGTCTGCCGCACCGCCCGAGCACCACAGCTTTTGGCCATTCACGACCCATTCATCCCCGTCACGCTTAGCCCGCGTTTTGGTCGAGGCCGCATCAGAACCGGCACCCGGTTCAGAGATCGAGATCGAGAACCTGATATCGCCGTTAAGGAAAGGCGCGATATAGCGTTCTTTCTGTTCATCGGTGCCGAACTTTTCGATGTTCATCGCGGTGAAAGTTGCAACCATGATACCGGTAGCAAAGTCGAAACCGAACTTTGACAGCCCCTCACACATCAGAGCGTAATCAACGATATCGCCGCCAAGACCACCGTTTTCCTCGGAAAACAGGATGCCCAGCCACCCTGCTTTGGCGACCTTATCGTAAGCTTCGTACGGGTAGGTGCGATCGATGTCGCATTTGCGGATGTATTCGCGGCCGATCTCGTCATCGACGAACCGGTTGACGGTGTCACGCCACATTTCCTGTTCTGGGGTCAGAAAGTTCATTTCAAATTCTCCTTTTCGGTGTCGCGTGCTGCCCGAACCTTTTCTGGCTCACCCGGATGGTCCAGCCGCTCTTTGCGGATCAGCAGGCTAAATTCGCAACGCAGCGATGTCTCGTCACGCTGGTTGATCGCTTCGAGTTTCGACGTCACTACGCCATGTTTGTCGTCATGATCCTTGAGGTTGATAATTTCGACCCGCGCCCAAACTGTATCGTTAATGAATGTGGGGCGCAGAAAGCGCAGTTTATCGCAGCCATAGAATGCTGCCAGTATCGAGCTGTCAAAAGGGATCATCGCGTTGACGACCGAAAACACCAGGCTGCCCTGCACCAGACGCTGGTTATAAAGCGAATGCTTGGCGTGCTCGATGTTGGAATGCAATTCCAGCCAGTTACCGGTCAGCATGCAGAAATTCACCACATCACTTTCAGTCATTGTCCGGCCGATGGACACACCCACCTGACCGATTTCCAGCTCTCCAAACGGTTTTTGGATCATGTTTTTTTCCTTTCGGGTTTACGTGTCTTCGCGCAGTATTATCAATGCGTCAGCGGCGACCAGACCGGCCCCATCTGCGCGCACCATCACCGGATTAACCTCAATCTCCGAGATCAGATCGGCGTTTTCGGCAAAGAATAATGATATTTTTGAAATCAGGTCGGCCAGTGCGGCACTATCTGCCGCCGGGGCACCGCGCATTCCGGCAAGAAGTTTGGCCCCTGCGCCAGAGTTTAGCATCTGCGCCGCAGAATCCGGTGTAGCAGGCGCCAGCCGGATTTCTCCGGCGTCAAGTAACTCGACCAATACGCCGCCCGGTCCGGCCAGGACAATTGGGCCGAAGGTCGCGTCAATTCTGCAGCCAACGATCCATTCAGCGACAGATTGTTTTTCCATCGCTTCCACCAGCGGTACGCCGCCGGGAACCTTGGCAGACATTTCGGTGGCGATGGAGGGGGCGTCCTGAACCGACACATTCAGCTTAACCAGACCGTGGTCCGATTTATGCGGGTAATCATCGTGGCAAAGTTTGACGACCAGCGGTCCTTGGGACGGGTCACGTTCCGGGACCGGGATGCCCAGATCGCCCAGCAGCGCTTTTGCGTCGGCCTCATGCACGACCTTGCGCCCGGCATTGACCCAGTTCTCAAGCTTTTCACGAACGCTCATTGCACTTCTCCTGCGCCGCGCAACGCAGCAAGGCCCGAGGCCGCCCGCGCTGGTGAATCGTAAAGCGGCACACCGTTCTCGTGAAACGCGTCGCCAGACGCTGCACTACGTGACGCACCTGTCCAGATAATCAGAACCGGCTTGCCGGTGCTCTTGTAGGCCTCGGCCAGTGCTTCGACAAACATTTGGTTCGGGGCAAAGGTGATAATTGCAATCGCGATGTCCACGGCAGGGTCGCGAACAACAGCTTCCAGACAACGCCCGACATATGACGGGTTGGCCAATACAACGCCCGTCAGATCGACGGGGTTTGTGACCGAACCATAATAGGGCACGTATTCGGACAGGGCCTTTTGGGTTTCTTGTGCAAAGACTGGCACTTCAAACCCCAGGGTTTCGGCCATGTCGGTCATTTCGACGCCCAGTCCGCCGGTCACCGATATGATCCCCACACGATTTCCCGCCGGTTTGCGGCCCGCAGCCAATGCCATCGTAGCGTCAACGGCGCTAACAGAATCCCGGGCGCGAATAACGCCCACTTCGCGAAAGATCGAGCTTACAACCCGATCATCGCCCGCCATCGCACCGGTGTGTGATTGTACGGCGCGCGTGCCCGCACTGCTGCGCCCACCCTTGACGGCGACAACATGCTTTCCCGCGTCGGTCAGCTTTTTGGCCACCTCGGCAAAGCGGCGCCCGTTGCGCAGTTCCTCAAGGTAACACAAGATCACGCGAGTATTCGGGTCGTCGCCCAGATGCTCCATCAGATCAGCGGCGGTTATATCGGACTCATTCCCGCTGGATACAATCGCGCTAAGCCCGACACCGCGTTCGCCCAGTCGCAAGGCCATTAGCCCCGCCAGCGCACCTGATTGCGAAATCATCGCAACCGGACCATCGCTCAACCCGTCAAACATCGGACTGAACGTCAGTTGCAGGTCGGAACGCGGGCGCACGACGCCTTCGCAGTTTGGTCCGATCAGGCGAAAGGGTGCCGTTTCAAGAATGCGGCGCAACCGCGCTTCATTTTCGGAACCGTCCTCGCCAGCCTCGGAAAACCCCGAGGTGACGCCAACAACGACTTTGACGCCGATTTTGGCACATTCTTCCAGTGCATCCAAAGCGACCTCGACAGGGGTCGACAGAACTGCCACGTCGACCGGTACGTCAATTTCACTAAGCGATCTGGCGACTTTCAGCCCCTCAATCTCGCCGCCAGAGGGGTTCACCGGAATGACCTTGCCGCGGTAATTGTTTCGCTGCAACAGCTCCAGTACAGCCTGTCCCAGCTTTCCTTTTGTGCGTGAAGCACCGACGACGGCGACATTGGCCGGGTCGAAAAGCGTTTTCAGCGCATCGGCAAGTGATGGACGGGTGCTGTCGGTCGAATTTGATGGCGTTTTTGGCATTTTGATCCTCCACCGTGGAATCGCAAAAATCCCAGCGGGCTGTTAAATCCTAACAATCGTTAGAAAGCAATTGCAATTCAATTCGCGGCGCTGTCGGATGACGAATACGCATGTGATATTTTGGAGGAAAAATAGTGCAACAGGACAACGGTCCGCTTCACGATGTGAACGTGATTGAGATGGGTCACGTTATTGCCGCACCGATGTGTGGAGCGATTCTTTCCGACTTCGGAGCCAACGTAGTCAAAATTGAACGGCCGGGCGAGGGCGATATGCTGCGCGAGCTTGGGGCCAAGGCCTATGATGGTATCGGAGCATGGTGGAAAACGCTGGCGCGCAACAAGCAGCTTTTGGCGCTCGACTGGAAGTCCAAGGATGGGCAAGCGGTTCTGCGCAAACTGGTTGAACGCTCGCAGGTGTTGATCGAGAATTTTCGTCCGGGCGTGATCGAGCGTGCCGGGATTGGCCCCGATGTCTTGCACGAATGGAACCCTGATTTGGTAATTGTTCGGATTTCTGGATATGGCCAAACCGGCCCACGAAAAAAGTGGCCCGGATTTGGTCGTGCCGGCGAAGCTATGAGCGGCCTTGCTCATATGACCGGATTTGCAGACGGTGCGCCGATGCATCCGGGCTTTCCTGTTGCGGATTCAACGACGGGTCTGACCGCAGCCTTTGGGGCGATGGTTGCGATGCATGCGATCACATCGGGCCAGTCGCGTGGGCAGGTGGTTGATCTGGCAATCTACGAACCTTTGTTGCGCCTGATTGATTATCACGTACCAACCCGCACCGGTGCCGGGCTTTCGGTTGATCGCAATGGTCTGCGCCAGCCGATGGCTTTTGTGCCCGGTGGTGTGTTTGAGGCCCGCGACGGCAAATGGATCACCGTAAGCGCCGGCAATGTCGAAACTGCTCGACGTCTTTTGGCGGCTGCAGGGGGCGATGATTGGGCCAACGAGCCGCAGTTTAAGACTTTGGCTGGCTTTGCTGAGCATATGGATGACATCACCGACCGGTTGACGGCTTTTATTGCAGACCACGATTCAGACTATGTGATTGACCATTTTCAGCGCCATGATGCTGTGGCTGCTTTGGTCTATAATACAGACGATATTTTGGCGGACCAACAGGTCGAGGCACGCGGAAACATCGTTGGGGTCGAGGGCGATAAGACGCGTGTTGTAGGCCCTGTCCCAAAACTGGATGCGACGCCGGGAAAGCTGCGCTGGCTGGGGCGAACCCAAGTGGGTGAGGACAGTGCAGAAGTGCTGCGTGATCTAGGTTTTGACGCCGCAGAAATCGAAACGCTGACAAATGCAGGCGTTATCGGCCTGCCAAATGATACGAATTCCAAGGAGAAACCATGACTTACCAATTGACCGAAGAGCAATCCCATATCCGCGAAGCGGTCTTGCGTATTTGCGAACCCTTTGACGACGATTTTTGGCTCAAGCGCGACCGCGAGGGTGGCTTTCCACATGAAATTCATCAGGCACTGGCTAAAGATGGCTGGCTGGGTATTGCCATGCCCGAGGAATACGGCGGGGCCGGTCTGGGGATTACTGAGGCCTCGATCATGATGCAGGCGATTGCAGAATCCGGTGGCGGCAACAGCGCGGCGTCTGCGGTTCATATGAATATTTTCGGGCTTAACCCGGTGGTGAAATTCGGCACCCATGCGCAGAAAGAACGTATCCTGCCACCCCTGATGCGGGGCGAAGAGCGGGCCTGTTTCGGCGTCACCGAACCGACGACGGGCCTTGATACGACCAAACTGAAAACCAAGGCTGTGAAGCAGGGCGACCGCTATGTTGTCCATGGGCAAAAGGTATGGATTTCTACCGCGCAGGTGGCCGACCGAATTCTTTTGCTGGCGCGCACTACACCGATTGAGGATGTCAAAAAACCTACCGAAGGACTTAGCCTTTTTTACACCAAGCTCGATCGCGATTTCATTGACGTGCGCGAGATCGAAAAGATGGGTCGCAAGGCCGTCGATTCAAACGAGCTGTTTATTGATGGGTTGCCGGTTCCCGCCGAGGATCTGATCGGGGAAGAAGGGCAGGGGTTCCGCCAGATTTTGCATGGTCTGAATCCCGAACGTTGTCTGGTTGCCGCCGAAGCGGTCGGCATTGGTCGAAATGCTTTGAAACGTGCCGCTGCTTACGCCGGAGAGCGTGTGGTTTTCGGCCGTCCGATCGGACAGAACCAAGGTGTGCAGCACCCGCTCGCGCAATCCTGGGCAGAACTTGAGGCGGCAAACCTGATGGCAATGCACGCGGGCGCGCTTTACGATTCCGGCCAGCCTTGTGGAAACGAAGCGAATGCGGCGAAATATCTGGCCGCAGAAGCAGCGGTCAAGGCTACGCAGACTGCGCAGCTAACGTTTGGCGGATTTGGTTATGCCAAGGAATACCACGTCGAACGCCTGGTGCGCGAAGCAATCCTGTTTCGCATCGCGCCGGTGACACCGCAACTGGTGCTGTCCTTCATCGCCGAGCACGCGCTCGGCCTGCCAAAATCCTACTAGTAAGACACGCTGCAAAGGGGGCGACAATGCGAACCAAAGGCATGGATGCGATATTCAATCCCGGCTCAATTGCAGTTATCGGCGCGTCCGGCGATCCAAAAAGGATCGGCGGGCGACCGGTGGATTTTCTAAAGCGACACGGGTTTGCGGGGCCAATCTATCCAATAAACCCCAAACGCGAGGAAATTCAGGGGCTGACAGCTTATCCCGATATCGGCGCTACGCCTGACCCAGCCGATATGGCGATTATCGCTCTGCCTGCTCCGCTTGCGGTGCAGGCGGTTCAGGGTTGCGTCGAAAAAGGCGTGCGCGGCGCAGTTATTTTCAGTTCGGGCTTTGCCGAGGTCGGACCCGAGGGTGAAGCACTTCAGGCGCGCATGGCGGATATTGCGCGCGAAGGCGGGATGCGGCTGGTCGGGCCGAACTGTCTGGGCATCGCGAACGTGCGCAGGAACCTTTTTGCGACGTTTACACCGGGGGTCGAAAAGGACTTGCCGCGCCCGGGCAGCGTGTCCATTGCCAGCCAAAGTGGTGCTTTTGGTTCATATTGCATGCAGCTTGTGCGTATGCGCGGCATTGGCGTGAACCTCTGGTCGACGACGGGCAATTCCTGTGATGTCGATTTTGCCGATAGCGTTGCTTACTTTGCCGAGGATGACGATACCAAAGTGATCATGGGATATCTTGAGGGCGCGACAGATCGTGACCGCCTTCTTGATGCGCTTAGTCTGGCTCGTGACCGGGGCAAGCCGGTGGTGATGATGAAGGTTGGCCGCAGCGAAGTCGGGGCTGGTGCGGCCCAGTCTCATACCGCTTCGCTTGCGGGGTCCGACGCGATCTATGATGCGGCGTTCCGGCAGTATGGCGTTTATCGCGCCAATTCCGTGGACGAGTTATTTGACATAACCTACGCCTGTTCAGAGTCATCTTCATTACTGGATGGTCCGCGTCTGGGGCTTGTTACAATTTCCGGGGGCGTCGGCGTTTTGATGGCTGACGAAGCCGAGGTGCAGGGATTGGAGGTTCCGGCGCTGCCTGAAAAAGCGCAGGCTAAACTGAAAGAAATGATCCCCTATGCAGGTACCCGCAATCCGGTTGATGTTACCGCGCAAATGGTCAACGACCTCGGGTTGCTCGAAAAAAACCTCGAAGTTCTGTTTGGCGACGGGGACTACGACGGCGCCATCATATTCATGTCCAGCGTCGGTTTGGTCAAGGAACTGAACGATGTGATACTCGGCGCGTTGGAACGCATTCGCGAAAAGTTCCCGGGTCGTCCGTTGATATTCAGTGCAGTTACGATGCCAGAGGAACAGCGGCGCTACGCCGATTCCGGGTTTCTGGTATTTGAAGAACCTGCGCGGGCCGTGCGCGCCATGGCCGGGATGCGCTATTTTACCGAGTCCTTCCGTCGAACGCATGAAAGTGACCCGCTGCCAGACATCGGCGCGGTTTCTGCCCTGCCCGGCAGTATGGTCAATGAGATTGAGGCTAAGGAAATCCTGGCCAAGGCCGGTCTGGGAATTGTGCGCGAAGTGTTGGCGAAAACCCCTGATGAGGCTGCCAAAGCCGCAGATGAGATCGGCTATCCTGTGGTCGTCAAAATCGCTTCGCCTGATATCCTTCACAAGTCGGATATCGGCGGCGTGGTGTTGAACCTGCAAGATGCGAATGCCGTGCGGGCCGCTGGGGCCAAAGTGCTTGAAGCGGCGAAATCCGCGATGCCCGAGGCGGAAATTGACGGTATCGTGGTGGCCGAACAAGCTGCGCCGGGGCTAGAGGCGATCATTGGTGTCGCGCGCGATGATCTGTTCGGGCCTGTGGTAATGTTTGGCCTTGGCGGTGTGCTGGTCGAGGCGCTGGGTGACGTATCGTTTCGCATAGCACCCTTTGGCCCGGCAGAGGCCGCGCGCATGATCCAGGAAATCCGCGGCAAGGCGCTGTTGGGTGAATTTCGTGGGCAATCCGAGCGGGATATTGACGCCTTGGCTGACGCCTTGTCACGTCTGTCGGTTTTTGCTGCCGCACATTGTGACACATTGGAATCGGTGGATGTGAATCCATTGATCGTTGGGGCCAGGGGTAAGGGCGCTGTGGCGGCCGATGCAGTCATTATTCCTTTGGCCCACTAGAAAGGAAAGGGCCGCCAGAGGAAATTGTTCTGGTAAACGTGGGTGTTTTGTTGGCGGCATTTGGGGAGTGTCTGGTCAGCGGGGGCCTGCTGCCGTTCGCTGCCAAACGCACTAATGTCGGCTGTGCGGGACTTTGTTGCCATTGACGTAGTCACCTTCTACAGCGAAGGTATTCGAGCTCCGGGAGGATTGAATTTGTCATTTGAATTTCTACTCACGTCACTTGTTGTCGTTCTTTTGCCGGGGACGGGTGTGATCTACACTCTGGCAGTCGGCTTGGGACACGGTTTCAGAGCAAGCATTGCAGCGGCGTTCGGTTGCACGCTTGGAATTGTTCCTGCTGCGGTGGCAAGTATCATTGGATTGGCGGCACTACTGCATACAAGCGCCTTGGCCTTTCAAGTGATCAAGTTTTTGGGTGTCGCATACCTATTTTACATGGCATGGAAAATTCTAAACGATGACACTGCCATGGAAGTATCAGAAAACACAGATCAAATTGGCTATGTGAAAATCGCGACGACAGGAATTTTGTTAAATGTTTTTAACCCAAAGCTGTCTCTCTTCTTCTTGGCATTTCTGCCGCAGTTCATTTCGCCTACAGCCACTAATGCAACCGCGTCGCTGATTGGGCTTGCGGTTGTTTTCATGGTGATGACCTTTGCGGTATTCGTCGTTTATGGCGCTTTCGCAGCCTATGCGAGGGACTATGTCATTCGCCGCCCATCGGTCATGGAGTGGATCAAGCGTAGCTTTGCAGGAACTTTCGCATTTCTGGGCGCGAAACTCGCAGTTTCCAACTAAGGAACAGCGTCATTAAGGGCTCCAAGCAGCCATTCGCCCAAAAACCGCAAGCGACTGACACTATCGCGATGAAACACAACGCAAGCCGCGAGCCAGTCGAAAAAATGGCCCCGCACCATGAAGGAGCGAGGCCAAAATTTGTTCTCGCTCACCCAATGCTAGAGCGTCGCAGACGTACCCAGAATATTTGTCACCTGACTGGACAGAACACCGCCATTGCCGTGACAAAGTGCCAGCTCGGCACCTTCGATCTGGCGCTCGCCCGCCTGACCACGCAACTGGCGCACGGCTTCGACCAGTGTGAACATGCCATACATTCCCGGATGCACGCAGCTTAGACCGCCGCCATTGGTGTTGACCGGCAATTCACCACCGGGCGCGATGCGACCGCCTTGGACAAAGGCACCGCCTTCGCCCTTTTTGCAGAAGCCAAGGTCTTCCAGAAACAGGATCACATTGATGGTGAAGGCGTCATAAAGCTGGACCACGTCGATGTCGGCGGGTGTGACACCTGCCATCGCCATCGCCGCTGCGCCCGACTGGGCCGCGCCTGTAACCGTCAAATCGGCCATTTCCGAGATGTCGCGATGCGTCGTGCCCTCGCCGCCGCCCAGCAGGTAGACGGGCGGTTGCGGATGATCGACCGCCACCTCGGCGCGACGCATCACCAGCGCAGCCCCACCGTCCGTTACCAGACAGCAATCGCGCACACGAAGCGGATCA